>Ga0075026_100000248_pt1 | contig 20820 bp, 20 predicted proteins | sample Str012_2_FD_71392 | JGI IMG/M metagenome (GOLD analysis project Ga0075026, IMG submission 71392) | Freshwater sediment microbial communities in response to fracking from Pennsylvania, USA - Straight Creek_MetaG_SC_2012 | ecosystem: Environmental > Aquatic > Freshwater > Creek > Sediment... | reverse complement strand
GGGCTCGGGAGCGTCGAGGTCGGCGAGCCACTCCCACGCCACCTCGGCCACGGGGGCGTCGAGGGTGACGAGGTGGGCGGCCTCGGGGAAGACCTGGACCTGGGCGTGGGGCGCCCGCTGCTGGAGGTCGGCCAGGAAGCGCTCGTGGAACACGGGGTCGCGGCCGCCCCAGGCCAGCAGGATCGGGAAGGTCATCGCCCCGAAGGCCTCGGCCACGCCGACGAGCGCGGTCCACGACGGGTCGTCGGGGCCGACGGGGATGTCGGCGACGAACTCGGCCACGGCGTGGCGGCGGGCCCGGCTGCGGTACGGCGCCCGCAGCGCGGCCCGGTGCTCGCGACGGGTCATCTGGGCGGTGCCCTCGACGAACACGGGCGTCTGCTCGCACACGACGCGCACCGCCGAGCGGGCGGCGGCGATGAGCGGCGGCACCTTCACGCCGTCGGGGAGGGCCACGGCGGTGTTGGTGAGCACGAGGGCCCGGCAGTCGAGCCGGGCGGCGGCGCCGACGGTGATGGGGCCGCCCCAGTCGTGGGCGGCCATCACGATCGGCCCGTCGGTGTGGGCCTGGCAGAACGCGACGAGCTCGTCGATGCGCTCGGAGAGCACGCGGGGCGTGCCCCGGTTCGAGAAGCCCATGCCGCTCTGATCGACGGCGACGACCCGCCAGCCTTCGGGGGCGAGCGCCAGGAACTCGTGCCAGATGTACGACCAGGTCGGGTTGCCGTGGGTGCACACGAGCGTGCCGTGCACGGGCTCGGCGCCGTTGTCGAGGACGTGCCACGACACGGCCCGGCCGTCGGCGGTCTCGAACTCCACGACCTGCGACCACGCGGGGTCGAGGCCCCACTCCCTCAGCTGCCGGATGGTGGGCCCGCCGGCCGCCTCGTTCACCAGATCAGTTCGGCGAGCGAGCAGTTGAGGCCGGAGCCGATGCCGCACAGCAGGATGCGATCGCCGGGCTTCAGCTGGTCGGCCACCATCGAGAGCGTGTACGGCACAGCTGCCGGGCCCATGTTGCCGAGGGTCGGGTAGGTGAGCGGCACCGTCGTCGGGTCGACGTCGATGATCTCGCACATCTTGTTGGTGTGGACCGACGACACCTGGTGCATGACGTACATGTCGCAGCCCCGCCACTCGAGCCCTTCGGCGTCGGCGGCGGCGATGGTGTCGGAGGCCAGCTCGAGGCCGGCGGCGAGCAGGGCGGCGGTGTCGGTGCGCATGCCCTCGAGCCCACCGACGCAGAGGTCGTTGTGGCGGGTGGCGGCGCGGGACACACTGCCGGTGAAGGCGTGGCCACCGGGTCGGGGCGGGCCGAGCACCATGGCCGCGGCCCCCGAGCCGAGGGTGAGGGTGGCGAAGTTCTCGAACACGTCGGCCACCGTGGCGTCGGGCGACGCCAGGCGGTCGATGGTGAGCTGCTGCGGGATGCGGCTGCCTTCGCCGTCGACGATGAGGACGTAGCGGGCGTGGCCGGCCTCGATGGCCATGGCGGCGACGTCCATGGCGTTGATGAACCCGAGGCAGGCATTGCCGAGGTCGAAGTTGCGGCACGTGTCGGCCAGGCCGAGGTGGTCGTGCACGGCACAGGCCACCGATGGCTCGAGGTTGTGCTTGCACACCGAGGTGGAGATGAGGAGGTCGATCTCGGCGGCGTCGATGCCGGCGGCGTCGATGGCTTTGCGGCCGGCGATGGCGGCCGCCTCGTCGAAGGTCGTTCCTTCGGGCCACCATCGGCGTTCGACGATGCCGGCCAGGTCGGCCAGCAGCCCCGGGCGCACGCCGACCCGCTCGTAGGTCTCGGCCAGTTGTTCGTCGATCCACGCCGACGTCACGACATCGGGGGCCTCAGCGTGAGCCACCGAGATGACGTGGGTGTTCGAGAAGCGCATGAAATCCAAGGGTACGGCAAGTCCCGATCGATGCCCGAGCGGGTGACAGGGGTCATGGCCCACCCGCCGCGGACCGGGGGCCGGACTGGGACTACGCCGGCGTGGCCGATCCGACGGCCTGCTCGTCGCTGGGGTCGCCGGTCGTCCGGGCTCCCACGGCCGAGTCGGTGAGGTCGAGCACGGCCTCGGCGGCCGCCTCGCTCATCCCCGCCCGCTCGTAGATGCGCTTCATCCAGCGGGGGGCCCACCAGTTGGCGTCACCGGCCAGCTTCATGAACGCAGGCACGAGCGTGGCCCGGACGAGGGTGGCGTCGACGAGCACGGCGATGGTGAGGCCGATGCCGAACAGCTTGATGAGGCTGATCGAGCTGGTGGCGAGGGCCAGGAAGACGATGGAGATGGTGGCGGCCGCCGCGGTGATGATGCGCCCGGTGCGGGCCAGGCCGACGGCGACGGCTCGGTCGTTGTCGCCCGAGCGGTCTCGCTCCTCCTTGATGCGGGAGAGCAGGAAGACCTCGTAGTCCATCGAGAGCCCGAAGGCGATGCAGAACATGAGGATCGGGATCGTGAGCTCGAGCGTGCCGGTGGGCGTGAAGTGCAGCAGCCCGGAGAAGTGGCCGTCCTGGAAGATCCACACCATGGCCCCGAAGGTGGCGCTGAGCGACAGGGTGTTGAGCACCAGGGCCTTGATGGGCACGAGCACCGAGCCGAAGCTCAGGAACAGCAGCACGAAGGTGGCCAGCGCGATGACGGCGACGGCCCACGGCAGCCGAGCGACGACCGCGGCCTTCATGTCGACGAGCTGCGGCGCGGTGCCTCCGACCAGGGCCGGCACCGGCGCCACGACGGCCCGCACGTCGCCGGTGAGCTTCTCGCCGGCGGGCGACAGCGGCTCGACCGACGGCACCACCGACACCCACGGCCCGGCGGCGGTTCGGTAGCGGTCGACGATCAGCGGGGCGTCGGTGAGCTTCGTGCCCTGCACGTAGACGCCGGTTGCGGTGTCGACGCGGCTCACGCCCTCGGTGTTGGAGAGCGTGATGGCGTAGGCCTCGAGGGCGGCGTCGTCGGGGCTGCCCTCGGGGAACACCACGGCCAGGGCGGCGATGTCCTTGGAGGAGTAGTCGGTGCGCAGCGAGTCGCCGACCTGGCGGGCCTCGGCGTTGCTCGGCAGCACGCGGTCGTCGGCGGTGCCGGTGGCGAGGCGCAGGATGGGGGTGCCGACGAAGAGCAGGAGCGAGATGAGCACGACGCCGATGGTGACGGGCCGCCTCATCACGAACTGGGCCATGCGGTACCAGCGCGACTGCTCCGGCGGGCGGCCGGCGGACTCCTTCAGGTGCCGGCCGTGCAGGGCGAGGCTGTTCACGCGGTCACCGAGGGCGGCCAGCATCGCCGGGAGCACGATCACCGCGGCGATGACGGCCATGGCGACCACGCCGATGCCGGCGTAGGCGAAGCTGCGCAGGAACGGCACGGGGAACACGAGCAGGGCGCCGAGCGAGACGGCCACGGTGAAGCCGGAGAACACGACGGCGCGGCCGGCGGTGACCACCGTGCGCACCACGGCGTCGTGGGGTGAGTGGCCCTGGGCGCGCTCCTCCCTCAGGCGCGACACGAGCAACAGGCTGTAGTCGATGGCCAGGCCGAGGCCGAGCGCGGTGGTGAGGTTGAGAGCGAAGATCGACACCGTCGTGGTGCCGGCCAACAGCTTGAGCACGGTCATCGTGCCCACGATCGAGAGGGCCCCGACGATGAGCGGCAGCACCGCCGACACCACGCTGCGGAACACGAACAGCAGCACGAGGAGGGTGAACGGAAGGGCGAGCAGCTCGGCCTTGCGCAGGTCCTTCTCGATGGTGGTGGTGACCTCGCGGAACGCCTCGCTGACGCCTCCGACCCGAGTCACGACCACGTCGCCGTCACGGGAGAACTTCTCGGTGAGGACCGCGACCTCCTGGCGCACCTCCTCGTCGTCGCCGCTGGTCTGGGCCAGCACCAGGGCCGACGAGCCGGTGGCCGAGCGCAGCGGTGGCGCGTTGCCGAGCGTCCAGTAGGACACGGCCTGGTCGACGCCGGGCTGGGCGGCGAGCTCCTGGGTGAGGGCGACGCCGGCGGCCACGACGGTGGGGTCGTCGACGGTGGATCCGGCCTTCGGCGACACGAGCACGACGACGTTCGGCGTGCCGCTGCCGAGGGTCTTGGTGAGGTAGTCGGATGCCTTCGCGCTCGCCGAGCCCGGGTCGGAGAACCCGCCGGAGCTGAGCCGTGAGGCCACGTCGATCCCGTAGCCGCCCGCCGCCACGAAGAAGACCAGCGCGGCGCCGAGGATCCACCAGCGGGCCCTGATGACGAACCTTCCCAGGGCGGCGAACCGCATCGACCACCTCCTCGAACGACCCAGTCCCGAGGGCGCCAGGTGCGGCACCGCCGCCCCGTCCGCCATGACGACGGTCACAGTAGGTCACATCAGGTAGGCCCGGCTCCGACGCCGCGCCTTCGCGGGATGACGACGCGACGCAGCCATACTCCTGGCCATGTCCGGTCGGCCCAGGCTCCGCCCCGCCCTCGTGCGCGCCGCGCCATGGGTCGCCCTCGTCGTCGGGGTCGCGCTGGTCCTGCTGGTCGCCCTCGGCCCGGCCCTCACCCGGTCGAGCGCCGGCTCGCCCGGTGGTGACGGCCACTCGCCGGCCGTCGCCCTGCTGACCGCCGCCGACCCCACGGTCGTCGCCGCGCCCCAGCCCCGCACTCCGGGGCCGCTCCTCCTCCCCATCGGCGTCGCGGTCGTCATCGGGCTCACGCTGCAGGGCGGCCGGGCCCGATCGACGACCGCGGGAGCGTTCCCGTCGAGGCGATGCGTCGGGCTCGACCGGTGGCGGGCCCGCCTGGTCGGCGCTCCTCCGGCGCTCGGTCCCACCACGAGCAACTGAGCTCGATCCGGCGCCGTTGAGCCGCGCGCGCCACACGGCGCGCCGCGGACCGTCGCCGACGGACAGCGCCGACCGGCCTGGCCGAACCGTGAACGCCCGAGGAGAACCTGTGTCCCACCACCTTCTGTCCGCCGCGCCCGTCCTGCTGGGCGGCGCCGTCCGCCCCCCGCTCAACCCGCTCACCGCGGCCATCGGACTGGGTGGCCTCGCGCTCGGCGCCTGGCTCGCCTGGATCGGCCTCTTCTTCGACCGCCCCACCCGCGCTCCCAGGTCCCGGTCTCTCCCGCCGACGGCTCCGGAGTCCCCGACGCCGTCCACCGAGGCGCGCCCCGAGCCCGACCGGAGCAGGGCGGTCGTGTGATTCAGACGCCCGGCGACGAAACGGGCAGGATGAAGGGATGGGGACCGAGGACATCACCGGGGGAACGGCCGCGAGCACCGAACGGCACGTCGCCATCATCGGCGCGGGGCCGGGGGGCATCAGCTCCGGCTACTACCTGCGCCAGCACGGCTACGAGAACTTCACGATCTTCGAGAAGGCCGACGACGTCGGCGGCACGTGGCAGCGCAACCGCTACCCGGGCCTGGCGTGCGACGTGTGGAGCCACGTGTACTGCTTCACCTTCGCCCTGAACCCGTCGTGGACCCGCTCGTACGCGGCCCAGCCCGAGATCCTCGCCTACATGCGCAAGACGGTCACCGACCTGAACCTGTGGGACAAGATCCGGCTGAACACCGGCATCAGCGAGTGCCGGTGGGACGACGACACGGCGAAGTGGGTCCTCACCACCGACGGCGGTGAGCGGGTCGAGGCCGACGTCGTGATCAGCGGCCAGGGCATGTTCGGCGAGCTGAAGTGGCCGACCATCGAGGGCCGTGACTCCTTCGAGGGCGTGGCCGTGCACACGGGTGCGTGGCCCGAGTCGCTCGACCTCACCGGCAAGCGGGTGGGCGTGGTCGGCAGCGCTGCCAGCGCGGTGCAGAGCATCCCCGAGATCGCCAAGGTCGCCGGCCAGCTCACCGTGTTCCAGCGCTCGGCCAACTGGGTGCTCCCCAAGGAGGACGTCGAGCACACCGACGAGCAGCTCGCGCAGTTCCTGAACCCCGAGGAGCTGCAGGCGTACCACGACGGGATCATGACCTTCCTGCTCCCGAGCGTGCCGTTCTCCAACCCCGACATCAACGGCGCCGCCGAGTGGGTCGCCGCCTGTGCCATCGAGGTCGTGGAGGACCCGGAGACCCGCCGCAAGCTCACACCGGACACGCCGTGGGGCTGCCTGCGCCCGCTGTTCTCGAACCACTACTACCCCACGTTCAACCGGCCCAACGTGGAGCTCACCACCGAGGCGATCGAGCGCATCACGCCCACCGGCATCCTCACCGCCGACGGCACCGAGCACGAGCTCGACGTGATCGTGTTCGCCACCGGGTACGAGGTCGACAAGTTCGCCTCCCGCATCCCGATCTACGGGCGCGGCGGCCAGTCGCTGCGCGACGCGTGGGCCGACGGTGCCAGGGCGTACCTGGGCTGCACCACCACCGGCTTCCCGAACCTGTTCATGCTCTACGGCCCCAACACCAATGTGGGCTCGCTGATCCCGGTCATCGAGTCCGAGGCGCACTACGCGGTGAAGACGATCGAGGCCATGGACGCGGCCGGCGTCGACTGGGTCGACGTGAAGCGCGAGGTGATGGACGCCTACAACGAGACCCTCGACGAGGCCGTCGAGGCGGTCGAGGTCTGGCACGGCGGGTGCAGCCACTACTACCTGGCCGACTCGGGCCGGAACGTCACCCAGTACCCGTGGTCGATGCAGACCTTCTACGCCAACGTCGAGACGCCCGATCTCGACGACTTCGAGCAGGGCGTCCGCGTCGACGCCCGCTGAGTCAGGCGGGGCCCCAGCGGTCCCAGTGCACGATGCCCTCCACCGGGGGCCGCTGCGCCGGCCGGAGGGTGTCGCCCGTGATGTAGGCGACGGGGAACAGGGCCACCTGGGTGACGTCGTCGGGGATGCCGAGCAGGCGGGCGACGTCGGCCTCGCGGAACAGGTGCAGCGTCGTCCACACCGACCCGAGGCCCCGCGACCGCAGCGCCAGGAGGAAGCTCCAGGCCGCCGGCATGATCGACCCGTAGGCCGACGCGGCCACGCCGTTCGGGGCCCCGTCGAAGCGGCGGGCGATGCAGGGGATGACGAACACCGGCACCCGGGCGAGGTTGTCGGCGAGGTACAGCGCGCCCTCGTACACCCGGCGGGTCTGGGGGTCGGTCGCCGCGGCGGCCGCCTGGGCGAGGTAGTCGGCACCGCAGCTGCGGTAGATCTCGGCGATCTCCCGGCGCAGCTCGGGGTCGGTGACCACGACCCACCGCCAGTCCTGGGTGTTGCTGGCCGTCGGCGCGTGCACCGCCAGCTGCAGGCACTCGAGCACGACCTCGCGCTCCACCGGACGGTCGAGGTCGAGCCGGCGGCGGATCGCCCGCGTCGTGCTCAGGACCTCGTCGAAGTCGTTGCTGCGCATCATGTCCCCCTCGGTTCGCGGCCAGTCTGACCGCTCACCGGGCCGGCGTGCCGGGAGCAACCGACCTCAGCGGATGTCGGCGGCGGCCGCGGCGGGGTCGAGGGTCACGGTGGCCACGTTGGCGGGGTCGCACGAGAGGGTGCCGGTCTCCGCCGGGAAGCGGCGGACGAACTGACCGTCGACCATCTGGAGCACGACGAAGCACTGCGAGACGCCCTTCAGTGGCTTGGGCTGCGAGCCCATCCAGCCGTCGGCGGTGAAGTCGTCGGTGGCGTTCAGCTCCTGGAGCACCCGGGCCCTGGTGACGGCGTTGGGGCCGTCGGTCTGGACGATGCGGTCGACGACCTGACGGAAGAGCATCGAGGCCTGCCAGGCCTGGGCGCCACCGGCGTCGGGCGAGGGCACCGAGTCGACGTAGGCCTGGGCCGCGGCGTTGGTCGAGGCCTCTTCGAAGGGCAGGAACTGCAGCCACAGGTAGGTGCCGTCGACGTCGGACGCCGCCTGGCGGAAGCGCTGGGTGTAACAGGCGATCGAGCAGCCCCACACGGAGACCCCGTCGAGGCCCTGGGCAGCCGACTCACGTCGCATCGACATCATCGCGAGGTCGTTCGAGCCGTCGTACACGTAGGTCGCGTTGCCGGCCTTGGCCGCCTGGACCCGGGGCGTGTAGGCCGACTGCTCGTCGCGGCCCGACACCTTGACCGCTCCGATCCAGTCGACGCCCGCCTGCTCCTGGGCGGCGATCTGGTACGTGGCCGACTGCACCGTGGTCGGCAGGTCGCCGGGGACGAGGAAGAGCCCCCGGAGGTTCGGTTCGATGGTCTTGTAGAACGCGATCTGCCCGACGAACGCCTTCAGCGGGCGCGGCTGGCCCGGAACGATCGGACACGTCTCGGGCACGGCCTGGATCACGAACGCGTTGGGCGAGCACTGCTCGTTCACGTCGTTGGCGAGGGCGGCGACGTCGGGCACGCCGACCGGCTGGCCCTGCGCGTCGGCACAGGTGTTCATCTCGGTCACGTCGGGGTTGAACAGCGTGTTGCCCCCGACCATCGCCAGCGCCGACGTGCACGCCTGGATCTGGCCGTTCTTGGCCTCGTCGGCGGCCAGCTTGGAGTCCCAGGTCTCGACCACGAGCTTGCGGCAGGCGAGCCCGCCCTCTGCGTTCACCTTGTCGGCGTAGGCCTTCACCGCGTCGATGTTCGACTGGAACAGGCCGGGCGCGAGCGACGACCCGACGTCGGCCATGACCTGGATCGTGATGGTGTCGGCCGTGACACCGGTGTCGGTGGCCTTCAGGGTGACGCCGTCGCAGGCGGCGGTGGCGCTCGTGCCCCCGTTGTCGACCCCTGGATCGGCCTCGGAGCCGCTGCGGCCGCACGCGACCATCACCAGTCCCAGCACGACCACCACTGCGTAGACCCGACGTCGAATCCTCATCGCGGCACCTCCCCGGTGACCATGACCCTGCGCATCTCGCGCACCCCGCCGGCGTGGTCCGCCGCCCCGAAGTGCTGTGTCGATCGTTCGTCCCAGATCACGACGTCACCCGCGCTCCAACGCCACCGGCACTGCCGGCTCGGATCGAGCGGGAGTGACGCCAGGTACGGCCGGAACGCCTCGTTCTCCGCCGCGCTCAGCCCCACGATGCCGTCGGCGAACCCGTCGGCGTAGTACAGCGCCTTGCGGCCGGTCTCGGGGTGGGTGCGCAGGATCGGGTGCTCACCGCCGGGACCCGCGTTGTCACGCACGAGGTCGGCGATCTCCTTGCCGGCCCGCTCCTCGACGTACACGAGCAGGCCCTTCTGGAGCGGGTAGCTGACACGGGCATCGGCGAGCATCGTCCGCATGGTGTCGGACATGGCGTCGTGCGCGGCGTACATGTCGGAGAAGAGGGTGTCCCCGCCGGCCTCGGGCACGGTCACCGCTCGCAGCAGGGCCACAGCCGGCGGCTCGACCAGGAAGGGGGCGTCGGTGTGCCAGCCGTCGCGGTCGGGCAGCTTCTCGGAGTCGTCGGCGATCACGTCGACCGGGTTGGTCATGCCCAGGGCCTTGCCGTAGGGCGTGAGGAAGGGCTCACCGAAGATTCCCGCCGCCGCGACGTGGGTCTCGTCGTCGAGGTCCTGGGCAGGGAACACCAGCACGAGGTGCTCCCACAGCGCCGAGCGGATGGCCTCGGCCGTGACGGGATCGGCGATGCCGTCGCGCAGTCCGACGCCGGCGACGACCGCGCCGATGCCGGCGGTGAGCTTCTCGAGGTGCATGGTCGCCATGGTGAGGGTGCTCCTTCGGTCGGCTCCCGCTCCGCATCCTGGGCATCGCCCGTCCTGCGATCAAGCGTCGATCGCGCACCGCTGATCGGCGCCGGCGATTGATGCGCGAACAGTTCCCCTTGGTCCGCCCCCACGGTCCGAGCACACTCCTCACTGATCGGCTGGCCGCAGGGCGACCGATCGGACGCACCGATCGACGGATGGAGCAGCAGCATGCCGGTGACCCACACCATCGACGAGGACGGCATCGCCGTCGTCACCATGGACAACCCTCCGGTGAACGCCCTCACGGTCGCCGACACCTGGGCGATCCGCGACGTGTTCGAGGCGCTCGGCCGCGACGAGCGGACGCGGGCGATCATCCTCACCGCCACCGGACGGGGCTTCAACGCCGGCATCGACATCAAGGAGATGCAGTCGGTCGACGGCTTCGAGCACCTGCTCGGCTCCGGTGCCGCCTGCTTCGCCGCCTTCGAGGAGATCTACCGCACGCCGCTGCCGGTGATCGCCGCCGTCAACGACTTCTGCATGGGCCTCGGGGTCGGCCTGGTCGGGAGCTGCGACATCCTGGTGGCCTCGACCAAGGCCCGCTTCGCCCTCCCGGAGGTCGACAACGGCGCCCTCGGATGTGCGTCGCACCTGGCCAAGTTCGTGCCGCCGTTCAAGCTCCGGCAGATGGTGCTGACCTGTGAGCCGGTGTCGGCGGAGCAGCTCTTCGAGTGGGGCACGGTCTACCGCCTCACCGAGCCCGACGACCTCATGGACCAGGCGATGGACGTGGCCCGCACGATCATCCGCAAGCAGCGCCGGGTGCTGGCCGCGGCCAAGCACGCCCTCAACGCCATCGACCCGTTCGATCTGACGAACAACTACCGCCTCGAGCAGGGCTTCACCTACGAGCTCAACCTCGTGGGCGACGGCGACCAGGCCCGCGACGCGTTCGTCCGCGGCGAGCGCATCGTCACCCGATGAGCGCGGCCGAGACGTCCCGCTCCCTCGAAGGACGGGTGGCCCTGGTGACCGGCGGAGCACGCGGCATCGGCGAGGCCACCGCCCGCGCGCTCGCCGCTGCGGGGGCACAGGTCGTCCTCGCCGACCGGCGGGCCGAGCTCGGGGAGCAGTCCGCCGCCTCCATCGCCGCCGTCCATCCCGGAGCGGCACGGTTCGTCGAGCTCGACGTCACCAGCGCCGACGGCTGGGCCGGCGCCGTCGCGGCCGCGACCGAGCTCGGCGGTGGGGTCGACATCCTCGTCAACGCGGCCGGCATCATCCGCGTGGCACCGCTGACCGACCTCGACGAGGCCACGTTCCGCAAGGTGGTCGACGCCAACCTGATCGGCACGTTCCTCGGCATCAAGGCCGTGATCGACCCCATGACCGCCCGCGGCGGGGGCTCGATCGTGAACCTCTCGTCGCCACAGGGCATCGAGGGGCGCGAGGGCTTCGCCGCGTACGCCTCCTCGAAGTTCGGCGTGCGGGGCCTGACCAGGTGCGCCGCCATCGAGCTGGGCCCGGTCGGCATCCGTGTCAACACCGTGGTGCCCGGGCCCACGCGCACGGCGATGACCGAGAGGGCAGGCTGGAGCGACGAGGACTACGACGCCGCCTACGGCGGCTACCCCCTCGGTCGCATGGCCCAGCCCGAGGAGATCGCCGCGATGTGCCTGTTCCTGGCGAGCGACGAGGCGTCGTTCTGCACCGGCTCGGACTTCGTGGTCGACGGCGGCATCACCGCCGGCAAGCCGCGCATCGTCTCGTGAGCGGCACCGCAGGGCCCGACCGCTTCGCGGTCCGCGATCGCGTCGCCGTCGTCACCGGCGGGGGAAGGGGCATCGGTCGGGCGATGGCGCTCGGCCTGGCGGGGTCGGGAGCAAAGGTCGTGGTCGCTGCTCGCTCGGCCGACGCCTGCGCTCAGGTCGTGGCCGAGATCGAGGCTGCCGGAGGACAGGCCCTGGCGGTGACCGCTGACGTGGGCGTCGGCGACGACCGCGCCCGACTGGTGGCGGCCACCGTCGAGCGCTTCGGCCGCCTCGACGTGCTCGTGAACAACGCCGGGGTGCTGCGCCCGCACCACGTCGTGAAGGTCACCGAGGACGAGTTCGACGAGATCTTCCGCGTCAACGTGAAGGGCCCGGTGTTCCTGGCCCAGGAGGCGTTGCCCCACCTCCTCGACGGCGGCGGGTCGATCATCAACGTGTCGGCCCTCGGCGCCTTCCAGCCCATGGCCGGCATCGGCGCCTACTGCGCGGCCAAGGCCGCCATGGTGAACTGGACCATGACGATGTCGAAGGAGTGGGCACCCCAGGGCGTCCGGGTGAACCTCCTCGTGCCCGGACCGGTGGCCACCGAGATGATCCTGCCGAGGGACCCTGACACCCGGGCCGACTTCGTCGAGCAGATGGCCAGCGAGACGCTCGTCGGCCGCATCGCCGACCCGGACGACCTGGTCGGGGCGGCGATCTTCCTCGCCAGCGACGCGTCGGCGTTTATGACGGGCCGTTCGCTCTTCGTCGACGGCGGCATGCTCGCGTGAAGCCTCGTGGCTGACTTCGAGCTGCCGGTCGAGGCGGGGCTCGTCGCCCTGTTCGCCCGGGCGATCGGCGACCCGAACCCGCGGTACCGGTCCGGCAGCCCCGAGGCCGACGCGGCCGGTGGGGCGGTGACGCCCCCGACCTTCGCCATGGTCGCCGACGCATTCGACCCCGACTTCCCACGCCGACCACCGCTCGATGCCGCCGTCACCGACGAGGGCCCGACCACCCACGAGGCGCAGCTCCACGTCTCCCAGGACTTCGCCTACGCCCGGCCGGTGCGGGTGGGTGAGGTGCTCACCGTGCGCCGCCGCCCGGAGCGCACGTGGACGAAGCAGGGCCGCACCGGCGGGTTGCTCGAGTTCATCGAGACCGTCACCGAGCTCGTGGCCGACGACGGCACGGTCGTGGTGTCGTCGGCCTGGACCGACGTGCGCCCCGAGCGGGGCCACCGCCAGATGTCGGTCGAGCAACCGGCGGTGGCGGCACCGCAGTCGCGCCCGGGCGCGGGCTCGGTCGTGGCCCTCGACCTCTCCCCCACCCGGATGGCCATGTACGTCGGCATCGCCGGCGACTTCCACCCACTTCACCACGACGACGTCTACGCCCGGGCCAACGGCTACCCGAGCGTCTTCGTGCCCGGGATGCTCACGATGGCGTTGACCGGCCGAGCGGTCACCGACGTCGTCGGACCGGCCAACCTCCGTTCGTTCGGCGGCCGACTCACCGGGCAGGTGTGGCCGGGCGCGACCCTCCGCACGACGGTGGTGCCGGGAGACGGTGACGGCCACGGGCTCGACCGCTACGTCGTGACCACCACGGACCAGGACGGGCGGACGGTCTTCGCCGGCACCGCCGAGGCGACCCAGGATGGAGAGCGATGACCGCACGGCTCACCCCCGACGGCGAGCGCCTCCTCGACGCCCGCAACTTCGCCCACCTCTCCACCCTGATGCCCGACGGGGCCCCCAAGGTCGAGCCGGTCTGGGTGATGCGCGAGGGATCGAACGTGCTCGTGGCCACCGACCGGAAGTCGTTGAAGGTGGGCAACGTCGAGGCCGACCCGCGGGTGGCCATCTCGATCGTCGACTTCGACGACCCCTACGAGGAGCTGCTCATCCGCGGCACCGTCGTCGAGATCCGGCCCGACCCCGAGATGGCGGTGCTCGACGCCCTGTCGGAGAAGTACCTCGGCGCGCCGTTCGCCCGACGGAGGTGGTCCGACCGGGTGGTGCTGGTGGTCGAGCCGAGCCTGGCCCGCCACTACCGCTCGGCGCTGCGCGACCCCCGCACCCCGCCGGCCGCGGACTGAGGCGGCGACCGGCGATGGAGCTCCAGCCGCTCGGCCGCACCGGGGTGTCGGTCAGCCGCCTCGCTCTCGGCACGATGTCGTTCGGGGCGCTGGGCAACCGGGACCACGACGAGTGCGTGCGGATGATCCACACCGCGCTCGATGCCGGCATCAACGTGGTCGACACCGCCGACGTGTACTCGGTCGGCGAGTCGGAGGTCATCGTCGGGAAAGCCCTCACCGGTCGCCGCGACGAGGTGGTGCTGGCATCGAAGTGCTTCTGGCCGATGGGCGACGACCCCAACCACCGGGGTGGCTCGCGTCGCTGGATCATGACCGCCGTCGAGGCCAGCCTCGAGCGGCTCGGCACCGACCACCTCGACGTGTACTACCTCCACAAGCTCGACGAGGACACCGATCTCGACGAGTCGCTGGGAACGATCGACGACCTCGTGCGGCAGGGCAAGGTCCGCTACGGCGGCGTGTCGACGTTCCCCGCGTCATGGATCGTCGAGGCCCATCGCGTGGCCGAGAGGCGTGGGCTCGCCCGGCCCCGGGTCGAGCAGCCGCCCTATTCGATCTTCACCCGGGCCATCGAGCGCGAGGTGCTGCCGACCACCGACCGCTACGGCATGGGGGTGCTGACCTGGGGACCGCTCGACAGCGGTTGGCTCACCGGGAAGTACGGCGCCGACGCAACACCGGCAGGGTCACGCGCCGAACGGTGGGCGCGCGGCGCAGAGCGCTTCGACCCCTCCCGTGACGCCGTGCGCCGCAAGCACGAGCTCGTCGCCCTCCTCCGGGAGCTGGCCTCCGTAGCAGGGCTGACCATGCCCGAGCTGGCGGTGGCGTTCTGCGCCGAGCACCCCGCGGTGTCGTCGGTGATCATCGGCCCCCGCACCCCCGAGCAGCTGACGTCGCTCCTCACCGCCGCCGACGTGCACCTCGACGAGGCCACCCTCGACGCCATCGACGAGCTGGTCCCTCCCGGTGAGGACGTCGACCCGGGGTTCGGCCAGGGCTGGGTTCCCCGCTCGCTCACCGACCCGGCTCGTCGGCGGCGGTCCTCCGGAGGCTGAGCGCCGGGCCCGGCCGCGGCCTCAGGCGTGCTGGGCTCCGACCGAGAGCACCTCGCCGGTCATGTAGCTGGCCATGTCGCTGGCCAGGAACACGATGACGTCGGCCACCTCCCTCGGCTCGGCCGGGCGGCCCTGCGGCTGCTCGTTCACCCAGCGGGCGATGACCTCGGGCTCGGTGACCTTCTCGATGAAGGCGTGGAGGGCCAGGGTGGGGGCGACGGCGTTGACCCGCACGCCGTGGGGCGCCGCCTCGACCGCGGCGCAGCGGGTGAGGGCCATGACGCCGGCCTTGGCCGCGGCGTAGTGCGCCTGGCCCGCTTCGGCCCGCCACCCGGTGACCGAGGCGAGGTTCACGATGGACCCGCGACCTCTCGGCTGCATCCGGCGGAGGGCGGCCCGGGTGCAACGGAACGTGCCGTTGAGCGAGACGTCGAGGACCTTGAACCAGTCGTCGTCGGTCATCGTGTCGAGGGTGGCGCTGCCGCCGAGGCCGGCATTGTTGACCATCACGTCGACGGGCCCGAGCTCGCCCTCGACGGTGTCGAGCAGTCGGTCGACCTCGGCCTGCCGAGTCACGTCGCACGGCACGGCGAGCACGGTGCCCAGGTCGGCCAGCTCCTCTGCGGTGGCGGCAAGGCGGCCTTCGTGACGGTCACTGACGGCGACGGTCGCGCCCTCCTCGAGCGCCCGTCGAGCGGTGGCTGCGCCGATGCCCACACCGGCGGCGGCGGTGACCACGACGATGCGCCCGGCCAGGAGCCCCTCGCGCTGACCGGGGAGTGTCGACATGGGCGTCAGTCAACGACGAGTCCCGTCGACGAGCAAGGGCCATCCGTCGCGGACTGATCGTCGGGGCCGATCGGGCGAGGCCTGTCCCCGGCTCTCAGACGGGCTCGACTGGTACCTTCGGCGCCGGGGTGTGGGCATGACGATGGATCTTCGCCAACTCGAGTGCTTCCTGGCCGTCGCCCGGACCCTCCACTTCGGCCGTGCCGCCGAGGAGCTCTACCTCGCCCAACCGACGGTGAGCGAGAGCATCCGCCGCCTCGAGAAGGAGCTGGGTGGGACGCTCTTCGACCGCACGACGCGCCGGGTGACCCTCACCCCGCTCGGCGAGATGTTCGCGGTCGAGGCCGCCGCGGCCGTCGACGGCCTGACCACTGCCTACGCCCGGGGTCGGGCCTACGCCCTCGAGCAGGTCACCGAGCTCCGTGTGGGGTTCTCGTTCGACGTCACCAACCCTCTGGTCGACGTCATCGCCGAGCTCCAACGCCGACGACCCGGCGTGGTGGTCAACCTCCGCGGGCGCTCGACGACGCGTCAGCTGAAGCTCCTCCGGGAACGACGGCTCGAGGCCGCCTTCTGCGTGATGCCGGAGCCCGACCCCCTCCTCGAGTCGCTCGACGTCGGCGTCTCGCGCCTCGTCGCCGTGGTCCGCGACACCGACGCGCTCGCCAAGGAGCGGGCGATCCCGCTCGCCGTGTTGGCCAAGGAACCGCTCATCGCCTGGCCCCGTGCCGCCAACCCGGCACTCTACGACCGCTTCGCCTCGGCGATGGACGCCACCGGAGAGTCGTGGACCCTCGTCGGCACCGCCGCCGGTGCCGAGAACGTCACCGCCCGGGTGCTCGCCGGGTTCGGCGTCGGCCTGCTCTTCGACTCCGCCCGGACGGCGCCCACCATCGCCGGGGTCAGCTACCTCGACCTCACCGACGGGCCGTGCGCCGAGCGGCGGATGGTCTGGCGGGCCGACGACCGCGACCCCGCACTCCGGGAGCTCGTGGAGCTCACGCGGGAACGACTGCCCCGCGCGGTGTAGTCAGAACCCGGAGATGAAGAAGGCCGCGTGCACCCGCGCCGCGGCGATGCGGTAGGCGGCCATGCGCCACGACACACCCGCGCCCTCGGCGTCCTCCAGTACGGCGTCGGTGGCGGTCACCAGCCGCGTGGTCAGCTGTCCGTCGACCTCGGCCAGGCTCCATGCCACCTGCTGCAGGTTCTGCACCCACTCGAAGTAGCTCACGATCACCCCGCCCGCGTTGGCCAGGATGTCGGGGATCACGGCGACGCCCCGCTCGGCGAGGATCAGGTCCGCTCGGGCGGTGACGGGGCCGTTCGCGGCCTCGGCCACCATGCGGGCCCGCACCCGGTCGGCGTTCTCGGCCGTGATGACCCCGCCGATGGCCGCCGGCACGAGCAGGTCGACGTCGAGCGTGAGCAGGTCGGCGTTGCTGACGGCGGCGCCCTCGAGTGCGGCCACCGGGCCCCCGTGGCCGGCAATGGCGACGAGCTCCTCGATCGGGATGCCGCCCGCGCGGTGGACGCCACCTTCGCGGTCGCTCACCGCCACGATGCGCATGCCGAGCTCGGACAGGGCCGCGGCGGCGTGGGTGCCGACGTTCCCGAAGCCCTGGATGGCGACGGTGCGGCCCTCGAGTGACTCGCCCCGTCGGTCGGCGACGGTGGCGACGACCTTCGCGACGCCGCGACCGGTGGCCTCCTCCCGGCCGACCGACCCGCCGACCGACACCGGCTTCCCGGTGACGACGGCCGGGCTGTAGCCGTAGATCTTCGAGTACTCGTCGTGGATCCAGGCCATCACCTGAGCGTTGGTGCCCATGTCCGGCGCCGGGATGTCCAGGTTGGGCCCGATGAGGCGGTGGAACTTCTGCACGAACTTGCGGGTGAGCTGCTCGAGCTCCCGCTCGCTCAGCAACGTGGGGTCGCAGTCGATGCCGCCCTTCGCGCCGCCGAACGGGATCTCGACGAGCGCTGCCTTCAGGGTCATGAGGGCAGCCAGGCCTCGAACCTCGTCGAGGGTGACCTCGGGCGAGTAGCGCAGACCGCCCTTGTACGGGCCCCGGGCGTTGTGGTGTTGCACCCGGTAGGCGTTGAACACCGCGAGCGAGCCGTCGTCGCGCACGAGGGGCAGCTCGGCCCGGATCTCGCGCGACGACAGCGAGAGGAGCTCGATCGCCGTCGGGCTGAACCCGAGCGACCGACAGGCGACCTCGAAGAACTCCTCGTAGATGGCCCGGGCCGACACAGCGCTGTCCACGACCATGGCGTCACCCTAGGGACTCGCCCGCAGCGGAGGAAGGGGGACCTACCCCATGACCCGGAGGGTGGACGGCACGTCCGTGTGCGCGAGCCGCCGATGCGACAGCACCGGGGCCATCAGCAGCTCGATCACTCCGACGAAGGCAGGCCTCCGGGCTCGGAAGGGGCCTGGGCAGCCGCCGACTCCCGGGCGAGGAAGGAGCCCAGCTCGGCGATGGTGCTCATGAGCGGGGCCGGGAAGACCACGGTCGAGTTCTTGTCGACCGCGATGTCGATGAGGGTCTGCAGGTTGCGCAGCTGGAGCGCGAGCGGATGCTCCATCATCACGTCGGACGCCTCCCCGAGGGCAGTGGCGGCGAGGGCCTCGCCCTCGGCGGCGATGATCTTGGCCCGCTTCTCCCGCTCGGCCTCGGCCTGCTTGGCCATGGCTCGCTTCATGCCCTCCGGCAGCTGGATGTCCTTGAGCTCGACGAGGGTGACCTCCACGCCCCACTCCTCCGCGGTGACCTCGAGGATCTCTCGTATGTCCGCGTTGATCTGCTCGGTCTCGGCCAGCGTCTCGTCCAGGGTGTGCTTGCCGACCACCTTCCGCAGGGTGGTCTGGGCGATCTGGTTGATGGCGGCACTGACGTCCTCGATCGCCACGATCGACTTCTCCGGGTCGATGACCTTGTAGTAGGCGACGGCAGCGATGTCGACGCTCACGTTGTCCCGGGTGATGATCCCCTGCGACTGGATCGGCATGGTCACGATCCGCAACGACACGAGCCTCAACCGATCGATGACCGGCCAGATCACCCGCAGGCCCGGGTCCTTCGTGTCGATGATCTTGCCGAGCCTGAAGTGCACGCCCCGCTCGTATTCCTTGACCACCCTCAGCGCCATGGCCAGCAGGACCAGGAGCACGATCACGACGACGGCGATCATCACGGCAGCGACTTCCATGCCGACGACTGTGCACCTCCTGCCGCCTCGAGTCGACGGCCGAAGGTCCGTGCTGCAGGCGCAGACGGCTCACATGGGCAGGCGACCCGACGGGCCCGCCGCCACCGCGGCGGGAGCCGATCGCCTCTGGTCCGGGGAGCAGATCGCGCTCACACTGGGGTCGAGGGACTCCATCGACTGGGAGGACCCTGGCCCAGGAGGTGCGCATGCCCCCCAAGCGCCGAGCCGACAGAGCCCGCATCGCCAACGACATGCGGCTGCGCATGATCCACAACCGCTCCCACGGGCCTCATCACCCCAGGCCGGCCGATGCGTGCACGGCGCCGGAGTTCGAACCTGAGCTCACGGCGACCAGGCGGGCGCGACTGTCACAGGCCCTCCGCGGCATCGGCCGGCCGGTCCAGGCGCCACCTCAGGTGCCACCACGGTGAACGGACGTCCACGGCTGGACCGCAGGCCGACGTCGAGCGACGGTGGGCCGTGTCGTTCGTGAGGCTGCGGGCACCGGGATGGAGTGCGGCCGCCCCGGTCGCAGCGGTGATCTTCGACCTCGACGGCGTGATCACCGACACCGCCACCGTCCACGCCGCGGCGTGGAAGGCGCTGTTCGACCGGTTCCTCTCGACCCGTCCCCCGCAGGTCGGGGAGGACCACAGGCCGTTCAGCGACGACGACTACCGGCGTCTCGTGGACGGCAAGGCGCGCCATGACGGTGTCGCCTCCTTCCTCACCGAGCGAGGGATCCACCTGGAGACGGGCCGTCCCGACGACGAGTCGGACGCAACGGTCCACGGTCTCGGGAACGCCAAGAACCGCCTCTTCCTCGAGGTGCTCGCCGCGAGGAGGGCGCCCGTCTTCCCCAGCAGCGCCGAGATGGTCTCGCGGCTCCGTTCGTGCGGTGTGCGCACCGCCGTGGTCTCGGCGAGCGAGAACTGCGCCGCGGTCCTCGACGCCGGCGGCGTTGCGGGGCTGTTCGACGAACGGGTCGACGGCGTGGACGCCCGGGTCCATGGGCTGGCCGGCAAGCCCGACCCGGCGCTCTTCCTGGAGGCGGCGGCCCGGCTCGACGTGCCCCCTGGGCAGGCCGCGGTGGTCGAGGACGCCATCGCCGGGGTGCAGGCCGGCCGGGCCGGTGCCTTCGGTGTGGTCATCGGGGTCGACCGGTTCGGCGACGGCCGGTCCCTGCGCGACAACGGGGCCGACGTCGTGGTCACGGATCTCGGGAAGGTCGGGATCGATGCAGATGTGTGAGCACCTCGGCACGACAGACGGGGCGATCGGAGGGCGATGAGCGACTGGCGACTGGTCTACGACGGGTTCAACGCCGAGGAGGAGGGGCTGCGCGAGTCGTTGTGCACGCTCGCCAACGGCTACTTCGCGACCCGGGGAGCAGCTCCGGAGTCGCGCGCCGATGTCGTGCACTACCCGGGCACCTACGCCGCGGGTGTCTTCAACAGACTCGCCACCGCCATCGACGGGCGGGAGGTCGTCAACGAGAGCATCGTGAACCTCCCGAACTGGCTGCCGCTGGCGGTCCGTGGGCCTGATGGATGGTTCGACGACCGCGACGCCACCGTCGTCTCCCACCACGTCGAGCTCGACCCCCGACGGGCGATGCTCACCAGACGGACGATGTTCGAGGACGCCGGCGGTCGCCGGCTCTCGCTGGCCCAGCGGCGGTTCGTGAGCCTGCGCGACCCTCACCTCGCCGCCCTCGAGACGACGATCGTGGCGGAGGGCTGGAGCGGCCCCGTCATCATCAGGAGCGCGATCGACGGGGGCGTGCGCAACAGCGGCGTGGCCCGGTACGACGGGCTCGGCGACGCCCATCTCCGGGTCGTCGACGCGCGGGGGGTCTCCAACGAGGTGATCGAGCTGGTGGCCGAGACCACGCAGTCACGGATCCGGGTCGCGGTCGCGGCGCGGACCCGACTCAGCCGCGACGAGCGACGCCTGGACCTCGAACCGGTCACCGAGATCGGCGACGACCAGGTCGCACAGGAGTTCCACCTGGACCTCGCCGCGGGAGAGCCAGTCACGATCGAGAAGGTGGTCGCCGTCTTCCACTCGGGTGACGCCGCCATGAGCGAGCCCGCCGAGCAGGCGCGCGAGTGGGCATCCACCATCGCCGGCGACTTCGAGACGCTGATCGCGCGCCACCAGGTCAGCTGGCAGCAGGTGTGGGGGTTCAGCGACATCGAGCTCGGCGTCGACCACGAGATCTCCCAGAAGGTGCACCTTCACCTGTTCCACCTGCTCCAGACCATCTCGAGCAACATCGTCGGGCTCGACGTCGGGG
>Ga0075026_100000246_pt1 | contig 20919 bp, 14 predicted proteins | sample Str012_2_FD_71392 | JGI IMG/M metagenome (GOLD analysis project Ga0075026, IMG submission 71392) | Freshwater sediment microbial communities in response to fracking from Pennsylvania, USA - Straight Creek_MetaG_SC_2012 | ecosystem: Environmental > Aquatic > Freshwater > Creek > Sediment... | reverse complement strand
GCGACAGACCGATGGCTGGCCACGTTCCGAGCGATGACCGATCTCACGGCCGACGACGCGATCGATCGCGACCTGATCGTCGGCGAGCTCGAGTCGGCGCGGTTCAGCGAGACGGTCCTCGGCGAGCATGCCTGGAACCCACTCGAATGGGTGTATCTCATCGGCGAGGGTCTGTTCGGCCTGCAGGCGCGCGAATTCGCTCCACTCGCAGATCGGCTCGTCTCGACGACCGCGCGGCTCGAGTCGCTCCCGGTGGTCTTCGAGGCAGCGCGCGAGACACTCGTCGGGCACGCCGGCCGCCCGGTCGCCCGGTTCCAGACGGAGACGGCGCTCCGCCAGATCGGTGGCATCGAGGAGCTCGTCGCCTCCGCGCTGGCGTCCGCGGACGCCAGCGCGCCGACCGACCTCGAGGTCGCCGCCATCGTGCCTCGCCTGACTGCGGCCGCCGCGACGGCCAGGGCCGCGGTGGCTGCCTTCGAGATCCATCTGCGCGACGTCGTCCTGCCGGCGAGCGATGGCGAGGGTCGCCTCGGCGCGGCGCTCTTCGCCGAGAAGATGCGCCACACGATGTGCTCCGATGCGTCCATGGCGGACCGGCTGCTCGCCGCGGCAGAGCGCGAGTTCAGCGCGGTTCGGGGAGAGATGATCCGACTGGCCCGCGACCTGTGGCCGATCTGGCGGCCCGATGGACCAGCCCCGGACGACGAACAACTGCTGGTCAGGGGCGTCCTCGACGCGATCGCCACAGAGCATCCGAAGGCGGACGACCTGCTCGACTTCTGTCGAGAGGAGAACGCCAGGATCGAGGCGTTCTGCCGCGAGCGCGACCTCATCGGTCTCGCCGACGAGCCACTCGTCATCCGGTGGACGCCGGTCTTTCTGCGCTCGTTCGGAGGCGCGATGCTGTCGTCGCCGGGGCCGTTGGACAAGGGTCAGAAGGCATTCTTCGCGATCACCCCGATGCCGGACGACTGGTCCGACGAGCAGCGCGAATCGAACCTGCGCGAGGACAACGACAGGATGCTCCGCGTCCTGACCATCCACGAGGCCGTCCCCGGCCACTACCTGCAGGGCGTCTACGCGAACCGCTGTCCGTCGATCGCCCGGGCGATCTTCGGGAGCGGCGTGTTCGCCGAGGGCTGGGCCGTCTACGTGACGCAGGTGATGATGGACGTCGGTTTCGGCGCGGACGATCCGGCGCTCATGCTCGTCCACTGGAAGTTCTACCTGCGCTCGGCCATCAATGCGATCATCGATCGGCGGATCCACTGCGATGGGATGACCGAGGACGAGGCCGTCGCGCTGATGGTGGATGGTGGGTTCCAGGAGCACGCCGAGGCGCGCACCAAGTTCGACCGGGCGCGGCTGTCGTCCACCCAGCTGTCGACGTATTTCGCGGGTTCGCGCGAGATGTGGGAGATCGAGCTCGAGGCGCGCCGGCGCGCAGCCGTGGCGTCCGGTGACGCACGTGGCCCTGGTGCCGTCCCCGAGCCACGAGTGGTCGGCGGTTTCGGCGAGACGCCGGGTTTCGTCTACCGGACCCATCTCGAGGCCGTCATCCGCCACGGCGCACCACCGATCCCGCTGCTCCGCCGGATCCTGTTCGGCTGAGGCTCGCCCATGGAGTCGATCGAGCGCGCGGTCCTGGGTCTTCTCGAGGCACTCGGGTTTCGCTGGTACCTGACGGGTTCCTGGGCCCTCGCCGCGTATGCCGAACCGCGCATGACTCGGGACATCGATGTCGTCATCGACGCCACGGATGCCGATTACGAAGGCAGGATCCGTTCGGTGTTCTCGCCAGACTTCCTCGTCAACGATCCGATCGACCTCGGCGGGAGGTGGATGGGTGGCCTCATCCACAAGCGCGAGATCGTCCGCGTGGACCTGATCTTCGGCCGGATGGACCGATGGTCCCGGATCGCGCTCGACCGCCGGCGCCTAGTCCCGCATCCGACCCTCGGTGAGGTCTGGATCGCGTCGCCGGAGGACCTCATCCTTGGGAAACTCGAATGGTCCGAAGGGACATCGGAGCTCCAGTTGCGCGATGTCCGCTCGATCATCCGACTGACCGACGACCTCGACTGGGCGTACCTCGAGCGGTACGCTGGGTTCCTCGGGATCGGCGATCGACTGGAGACCGTACGTGGCGATTGACGAGGCGCAGACCGCCCTCGACCGGAACGTCCGTCGGGTTGGAGCGGCCGCGCGGATGCGTCTTCACGACCGTTTGTACCGGGAGGCGTTCGCGCTCGTATGGGCACAGGCCGACCGCGCCGGCGAGATGGACGAGGTGGAACGCGCGCGGTTCCTGCTGCGCCGGCTCTACCCGGACCTCGAGGGCCCGCGACTCGACGCCATCCTTGCTCGACTCGAGGCCGAGAGGGCGGCCGGAACCTGGCTTGGCCTTCGGCGGCGATCTGCGTCGGATCCGTAGGACTGACCCCGCGTCACGTGGTGGTGTCCGGTTCGGCCCGACGCTTCAGGCCCGGCCGCGCGCCGAGTCCCGTCAGGAGTCGATCGATCCGGTAGCCGGCGACATTGGCGGCAGCCGACACGCGTGCGGCGGTCGAGGCACTCGTCGCGGCGACTTCCGGATCCTCGGAGTCCACCGCGTCAAGCCGGACGGCCCAGTCGAGGAAGACGTCGAACCGGCCCCGGTCGAGGTACTCGATCCCTTCCCAGGTGTTGACGCCGATCGCGACCCGGACCGCCTCGATCCCGAGCCACGCCGTCATCAGGCGCAGGTCGGCGCTACGCGCCGCACCTCCGATCGTCGACGGTCGCGGGAGCGCCAGCAGGACGCGGACGCGGTCGGTGATCGACCACGCCTCGCCCTCGTCGAAACCCGTGTCATGGAGCCCGGCGACGAGCGCGGCTGGCAATCGCAACTCGTCGTACCAGGCGATGGTGGTGGTGGTCTCATCGGAGCCGGGCGCCAGCGCGCCGATACGACTCAGCGTCAGCCACGCCAGGAGCGTGGCCCGATCGCGCCGGTCCAGCCCGGGCGCGATCGCGACGCGCCTCGGTGGCGCGGTCGTGCCGCGCTCGGCCGCCCTCGTGACGTTCGCCGCGCTGATCGCAGCCGCCCGCCCGGCGTCGCGCGCCGATGGTGCCATCCCGACGAACGCCCGCTCGGCACTCGCCCGGATGCGCGCCGCGATCACCGTCGGATCGCCCGACACCCCGGTCGCCTCCGCGATCGCCGCCAGGAAGGTCGCGAATCGGCGCTCCATCTCGTCGAGGTGTGGAACGGTCGCCACGCCCTGGATGACCGCCACCGTCAGCCCATCGGCGAAGACCGAGCGGAGCGGGACATGGATCGGCTCGAGCTGGTCTGCGCGCATGGCATCGTCGAGCGATGGCACGCCGTTCCCGCCGAGCCGTGCCGCCAGCCGCGCCCATTGGCCGGAGACCCCATCGATGACCTCCCGAAACTCCCAGAAGACGTGCGTCCCGTAGGCGTCGAGGGTGACCTCGAGACCGCGCTCCCAGATCTCCCGGCTCGAGCGGATGAATTCGGAACCGGTCTTCGCGTCGCGGAACAGCACGAAGGCGGCGGGGTCGTTGGTCAGCTCGAGACCCTCGGCCAGCGTCCGGCGGACCTTGCGCTTGGTCCCGTCAGGCGATTTGACGGCGTAGGCCGCCGACCGGTGGATCCGCCCGTGGGTCGTCGCGAACTTCGTGTGATAGAGCACGAGCGAGCGCTGCCGGCCCGTCCCGTTCGAATAGGCGAGGACGTTGTCGTCGGTGTGCCCGCCCTCGGTCGCAAGCCCGTAGAGGAGGAACCGATCGGCCTCCGCGAACCAGGCGCGCCTGTGAAGGAGCGGGAATATCTCGCGCTCATGTCGCTCGACGAGCCCCGGATCCGGTTGCTCGTCGAGCGTCGCCCGCCTGAATTCCATCCCATACTTCTCGCCGAAGCCCTGGATCTGACCGTGACCGAGCATCGGCAACCCGGGGAGCGTCGCGAGGACGGTCGCCACGCCGAAGTATTTGTCACCCTTGCCGAACTGCTCGAGCGCGGTCTTCTCGTCGGGGTTGCTCATGAAGTTGACGTAGCGCTTGAGGATCTCGGGATCGAACTCGATGGTCTCCTTGATGACCCTCCGGTAGCCCTTCCCGTTCTCGTCGCGGAGCATGTGCATGAACGCGCTGTTGTAGACGCGATGCATGCCGAGCGTCCGGACGAAGTAGCCCTCGAGCAGCCAGAACGCCTCGGCCAGCAGGAGCGTGCCCGGGATCTCCGCGGCGACCCGGTCGACCACCTCGCGCCAGAACTCGACCGGCATCCGCCGGTCGAACTCGGCCTTCGACAGGGCATGCTCGGCGCGTGACGGGATCCCGCCGCCCTGGCCCGGTTCCGGCCACCACAGCCGCTCGATGTGCTTCTTGGCGAGGACCATCGCGGCATCGAACCGGATGATCGGGAACCGCCGAGCGACGTCGAGGATGACCCCGATGACGTGCTCGCGGACGCCCGGGTCTAGGAAGTCGAGCTGGGCGGTGTCGTTCCACGGGAAGCTCGTCCCGTCATTGCCGTGGTAGACGAAGCGCTGGTCGCCGGTCTCGCGGTCGAACCGCTTGAAGACGACCGCGGCATCGCTGTCGTCCCAATAGTGGTCCTCCAGCACGATCCCGACGCGCGGATGCGGCGACAGGTCCGGACCCTCGAACGAGTACGCCGGGTAGGGCGGCTCCGACAGCGACAGGAACCACTCGGGATGGTCGACGACCCAGCTCGAATCGATGCCCATGTGGTTGGGGACCATATCGCTGGCGAGCCGGATGCCATGCGTCCACGCGCGATCGCGCAGGTTCGCGTAGGCCGCCTCGCCGCCCAGATCCGCCGCGATCCGATAGTCGTCGAGCGAATAGGCCGAGGCGACCGCGTCGGCGTTGCCGCGCATCCGCTTGATACGCTCCGACGCCTTCGATCGCTCCCACAGGCCGATCAGCCACAGACCGGTCACCCCCCAGCGTGCGAGCGTCGCGAGTTCCTCGTCGGGGATACCGTCCAGCGTCCGGATCTCGCGGCGATATGAGCGCGACAACTGGTCCAGCCAGACATACGTGCTCTTGGCCATCAGGACGACCTGCGGCATCCACGCCGAGTCCGACGAGAACGCTTCGGGTTCGTCGCCGGCCGTGTCGAACGACGGCGTCTCGGTCGGGCCGCCTCCCCCGCCGCCACCACCACCGAACCGGAGGTGGAGCGCGCGCTCCTCCTCGGCGAGGATGCCGAGCGCGATATCGAACTGCCGCAGGAGGTCGTCCAGGCTCGCGCCGAGGAGCGCGCCCCACCGGGCGCGGACCCAGCGGAGTTGGGCCGCCAGCGAGGTCGGGGCCTGACGCGCCGGCATTCGCATCAGTTCGATGAGCGACGCGACCTCGCCGTCGATGCTCGGACCGGCGGCGAACACCGTCTCGAGGTCGGCGATGGCGGCGTCGTATCGGGTCTCTCCGGCAAGCGCTCGATCGTCCACCAGCTCGTGCAATCCGCCGAGCGCGGGGTTCTCGTTGGCGATCCGGATGAGGAGCATCTCCTCGAGCCGGTCGGTCGGCGGCTCCGGAACGGGCCCCGCGCCCGGGAACTCGTCGGCGAATCGGTCGAGCAGGTGATCGGCGTCCGGTCCCAGGCGGGCCTCGAGATGCGCCAGAGCCGCCGCCATCGCGCCGGGCTGGACGTCCGCCTCGTAGCGGGCGATGAGGAGGTGGCCGACCTCGTGGAGCAGTCCGAGTGCTCCGATCTCACCGGCCTGGACGGATGGGGCACCCGCAGCCCGCGCGCGGTTCATCCGTTCCGCCAGGCGTCGGATCCCGGCCGTGTCCCTGACCACGAGATCGCCGCGGATGCCGATGAGCGGTCGGCGGACCGCGTACCGGTCGCGCGGCTCGCGGCGAACGTGGAAGTCGCGGAAGTCGCGGGTTCGGACCATCACGCGAAGCATCGCATGACCGTCGAGCCGCGGGGCGGTCCGGCCGATCAGCTCCCGAGCGGTTCTGCGACGTGCTCGATGGCTCGCCGCAGGAGTTCGAGGCCGGACGGGTCGAAGTCGTAGGTCCACGGACGGATCCGCTCGGGTCGGGAGAACGAGCGGTCGAGTCCGGCTGCGAGCGCTTCGCGCGACATGAGGATCACGTCGGCGGTCTCGTCGAGCAGCGTCAGGTCGTCGGGGTGCTCGATGAGCGCCGTCAGGACCTCGACTCCGGTCGTGCCCGACAGGGTCAGCGTCTCGCGGATGTTCTCGGAGCCGCGCCACGACGCGCAGACCAGCCCGACCTTCGAACCGGCGGGCAGCGCGGCGATCTCGTGGACGAGTTCGACGTACCCCGGGCCGACGATCATGGCCACGACCGGGACGCGACCCGCGACCAGCGCCTGCGCCTCGTCGGCATGGAAGGTGGTCGTCGCCACCAGGTCGTAGTGGAAGCGCTCGAGCCGATCCGGGAGGTCGTCGAGGAGGGCGCCCTCGACTTCGATGGTGCCACCGAATTCGTCGCACAGCCGCTCAGCGTCGAAACCCGCGTCGGCGCTGGTGCACTCCGCGAACAGGACCCGGACGTGCGGACCGGGCCGCTTTCGTTCCGTGGCCGCAGCGAAGGTGGCGGCCGCGACCTCGTCCGCGGTGAAGCCCGCGTGCGCGGCCCGTCGCAGCATCTCCGCGACGATGCCCGCCAGTGCCTCCGCCCCGCGGCGTTGGGGCGGTCGTTCCGCCACGTGGGTGCCGGCGCCATGACGACTCGTGACGTAGCCCGCATCGGACAAACGACGATAGACCGCTCGGATCGTGTTGGGGTTCACTCTCAGTGCCGCACCAAGCTCCCGGACCGGCGGCAGTCGCGAACCAGGCAGCAACCGGCCGGAGTCGATCTGGTAGGCGAGCTGCCAGTAGATCTGGGTCGAGATCGGGACGTCCGAATCGCGCTCGACATCGAGCGCGCCACCGGGCGTACCGGTCATGGGACCTTGGTCACGATTGATTGACATAGTCTGCTAGTCCAAACTCGGGTAGACTTCGGCATAGGCAACCATACCAAGCAAGGCAGGTCCAACATGGTCGGTCTCATCTTCATCGCCGCGGTGGTCGCGGCGCTTGCGATCTTCGCGGCGCTTGCCGACCGCTACGGCGTTGACAGCCGCATTGATTCGACGGATCCGCGGCGTTCCCCGTATCCGGTCGGCATCGAGGTCTGAGGGTCCCACGCCGGCTGGCCGACTTCGACGAGCGCCAGTCGGTAGATCTCGGCGCCATCGATCCCGTGACCGGGTGATGTGAACAGCGCCAGGTCAGCCACGAGACGTCGTTCGAGGTCTCCCGTTTCATCGGCGTGGCCGGCGACCAACCGCGCTGCCCGCGCGGCTGCCCGAAGCACGCCGGCGGTCTCGGGTCTGGCCGGGTCATCCCAGAACCAGCCGTCGCTCGCGAACATCGCGAGGCGCCAGCGCTGCGCCTCCAGGATCGCCAGGAACGATTCCCTGACCGAGGGACCGGCCGATCCCCCCAGCCAACGCTCCGCGAACGTTGCCGGATCCTCCGCCCCGATGACCACGTCCACGTAGGCGTCACGGGCCGCCCACGGGTCCACCCCCGTGCCCCAGCCAGCCGCGACACGATCGGTGACCGCGTCGATGCCCGCGGCCAGTCGCTCCAGGGCCGACCTGAGCGGCCCCTTCCATCGCCCATCCGCCGCGCAGGCACACTCGCCACTCCAGCGCAGGACGCCGTGATGGCAGCTCCATGAGGTCCGTTCGACGATCCGGGTGGTGCGGAAGGTATGTCGCGGCGGCTCCGCCAGGGCGTCGGCGAGGCTGACGACATCGAAACTGCGTGTCATGTCGGCGGCGCCGCCGCCGAGGAGGCGCGCCAGGAAACGGTCGCGGAACGGCTGGTGATGCCCGTAGAGCTCGCCGTCCGTCGCGATCACGACGAGCGGTGGTTCGTCGTCCGGCAGGCTCGCCGACACGAGCCTGGGCTCGATCCACTCCGAGGCGAACGCGTCGGCATCGGTCGTCGCGCGGGGTTCGAATGAGACGGCGGCCGACAGGCCTCCGTCGTACAGGGCAACGACGATATCGAGATCGCCGCCAAGCTCGACCCGGTAGGGACGTCGCGTCTCGACGTGCATGTCGCCGGCCTGCCATGGCGCGAGGATCGTGTGCCGGACGCCGTTCTCGGCGAGGACCCGGAGCGTGGGCACGTCCACCGCGCCCTCCGGCAGCCAGACCCCGGTCGCCGGGCGACCGAAGCGCCACGCGAAGTCACGCAGACCCCATGCGATCTCGGTCCGTCGATCTGCAGCGGACGCCAGCGGCAGGATCGTATGGTGGTATGGCTGGGCGAGGCCGTTGCCGCCGTGCTCGCCGTCCACGAAGCCGCGGTACGCGACCGGATCGCCGCGCTCCAGCCAGCCCGCGAGCGTGGGGCCGAGGTTCCACGACATCCGTGACAGGTTGCCGGATTCGGCGTTCGGGCGATAGCACTCGTCGCTGACCCTGGCCGTCCAGTCGTGAGCGGGTGCCGCCGTCGGATCCTCGGGCACCGACCCGCTGAACGGATCGAGCCGCGAGGGTTGGTAGAAGTGGCCGTGGACGACGAGGTGCCCGCGACTCACGGGATCCCGGTCGTCATGGCCGTCGCGTGTTCGTCCTCGGCGTGATCGCCTGACGTGGCGACCTCGTGGCTGACGGTCAGTGTCCGGGTCGCGCCCGGCGCCAGTGACAACGGCCACGACATGAGGATGCCGGCTCCCTGGTAGACGCGCTCGAAGCCGGCCTCCGAATTGGAGACCGTCTCGACGGGCGCCCACCAGAGCTCGGCGGGCTCCGACAGGCCCGTCTCGATCGCGACGCCGACATCATCGTTCCCCTGGGCGAACGACGACGCCGACACGGCTCTGCCGCTGCCATCGTGGCTGCCGCGCACGCCGTCGACCTCCAACCACGCGGCCGGGTTGCCGCCGCCGCCGAGAAGCATGATCGTCCATTCGAGACCAAGGACCGCCGTCACGGTCCGGGACCCGCGGTTGGTGACGTCCACGGCCAGCGTCAGCGTCGGGGATCGACGGCTGCCCCCGATGACGACCGCCTTGGTCACCTGGACGGCCGCCCCGTCGACGCTCGCCAGGCGCTCGACGACGACCCGACCCGGCTCGAGGGCGGCCAACTCGTACTCACCATCGATCGCGTCTCCGAGCTCGACCGCCCGACCTGTGGCCCACTCCTCGGCCTTCGTGCCCGGCGCAAGGAAGCGCACCAGCCCGGACCGGCGCTCATAGGGGTCATAGCAGAGTCGATCCGAGAGGTCTGCTTCCTTCGTCATCACGACGTCGTGGATCGACGCCGGTTCGCCGGATCCACCGACCGCGGTCGTCGCGTCGCCGCGGTGAGCCGCCGCTTCGTGGTCACGCAGCGTCTCGTGGTAGGCCTCCGGTCGCCGCCGCAGCACCGCCGCGAGCGCATGCCGGACCGCGCGGATGTCCCAGCCGCCGACACCGGCGCCCTCGGTCAGGTCGATCGACACGACCTGACCGGGGCCCGCCAGCCGAACGTCGTCCTGGCCGTCCAGGTCGAGGTCGATGACCTCGGCCGAGGTGAGCCGGCCCGCGGCGCTGTCCGCAAGGTCCTCCGCGGCGATGAGGTGGTAGTACGTCGCCAGGCGCATGTGGCCGATGTAGACGCCGCCGAACAACCCGTGCCAGTAGCAGTCGTTGGACTGGCCGCGATACAGGTGGTCCAGCGCCCGCGCGCGATCCGGCCCGTCCGTCATCGCGTCGACCGCGTCCGAGGTTCGCAGCATCTGCTTATGGAGGTCGTTGATCTCGCGATACTTGACCTGGAAGTTGCGCCAGAACGCGCCACGCAGCCAGCGCGCCTCGGGGCGGCCCTTGGCCTTGGCGTCCGTGAGGATCGCGTGGAACAGGAGGCTCTCGCCTGGAGGTAGCGCCCACTCGCCCATCTCCTCGTATGAGCCGGTCGGGATGTAGACGCGACCGATCGGCCGATGGCCCGCCAGCCACCTCGTCGGCGTGGTCGTCGTCAGCCAGTCTCCGTTTGTCTCGAGCGCCTCGAAGAACCGGTCGACCCAACGACCCTCGCCCCAGCAATGGGCCCAGGTCTTCGGCCACGAACCGAACTTCTCGCCGTCATCGCCCATCGTGCCGATGCGCTCGCCATCCTCGGTGGCGTGATCGCGCAGGTAGTCGATCACCTCGTCGACCCCGCGGAAGGGGATCCGGTAGCGAAGGCCCTGCTCGGTCCCGAACACGCGCAGCAGGCTTCCCTGGTCGTCGGTCGAGTAGGGACCCCAGTGCCGCTCCACGGGGATCGATGCTGCCCGGAAATGTGCGTCGTCGAGGATCGTCCAGTCGTAGCCGCCGAGGACAAGGGACGTCGGCAGGTCCGGCTCCCAGACACGCTCGGCGAGCCACGCGCCATGTGGCCGGCGCCCGAACGTGGCCTCGAGCTCCGACCCCATCCGACGGAGCTGACCGACGCGGTCGCGCTCCGGCAGGGATGCCAGGACGGGCTCGAAGTACCCCCCGCCCAGGATCTCCACCTGGTCGCGCCCGACGAGTCCCGCGAGGCGCTCGATGAACTCGGGCCGCTCCGTCCGCAGCCACTCGAGGAGGGGTCCCGAGTAGTGGAGCGAGAGACGGACCGTCGGATGGCGCTCGAGCGCAGCGACCATCGGTTCGTAGGCCGTCTCGAACACCTCGGCGAAGACCCAGCCGAAGTTGCCGACTGGCTGATGGTTGTGGAACGCGAGTGCGAGCGAGATCCGCCGCGGCATGATGTCCCGGTCAGCCGGCTTCGGCGGCGAGTTTGGGCGCGGCCAGTGGCACCACCGGGGCGGGGACAGCCACGCCGGCCGCCGGCAGGTACAGCAGTTCCGTGTATTCGTGCAGCATCCGTGTCGTCGAGAACCGCCATAACGCGCTGGACATCGCTCGCTGCATCACGGCCAGCCAGCGCGGCGGCAGGCCGGCCGCATCGCGCTCGTAGTAGGCCGGGACGATCTCCTCCTCCAGGATCCGGTACAGGTCCTGCGCGTCGTGCCAATCCTGGGCCGCCTCATCCGGGTCGGTCTGGCGCCCGCCGATCGCCCACCCGTTGTCGCCCTCGAATCCTTCATCCCACCAGCCGTCGAGGACGCTGACGTTGGGGACCCCGTTCTGCGCAGCCTTCATCCCGGAGGTCCCCGACGCTTCGAGCGGTCGTCGCGGATTGTTGAGCCAGACGTCCACTCCCTGCACGAGGAAGCGCCCGATGCGCATGTTGTAGTCCTCGAGGATGTAGACCCGCCCGCGCAACTGGGGCGAGCGCGAGCGCTGGAAGATCTCCTGGATGACCCGCTGGCCCGGCCGATCGGCCGGATGCGCCTTGCCCGCGAACACGACCTGGATCGGTCGGTGCGGGTCCCACAGCATCCGTGCCAGCCGGTCGATGTCGCTGAACAGGAGTCCGGCTCGCTTGTAGGTGGCGAAGCGCCGGGCGAAGCCGATGGTCAGGACGTCCGGGTCGAGGGCGCTCTCGAGCTCTGCCAGGACCGTGGGCGATTCGCCGTGACGGGCGAACTGGCTGCGCAACCGCCCCCGGGCGAAGTGGGCGAGTTCGCGTTTCTGCCGAAGGTGGGCGTCCCATAGATCGCGCCCGGGGATCCGCTCCACGCGTTCCCAGAAGCGGCCACCCTTCGTCTTCGCGTCGAGATCGTCCAGGTCGGCGCCGAGGCTCTCGAGCGGCTCGGCGATCGGCTGACCGATCCATGACGGGCCGTGGATCCCATTGGTGATGCCGAGGATCTGGTGATCCATCACGCCCTGCCACGTCGCATTCGCCGTGTGAGCGTGCAGATGGCTGACCGCGTTCGCGCCATGCGTCAGCCGGAGCGAGAACGCCGTCATGTCGAATTGTGTCGCGTCGCCATCCACGCCGAGCCCGAGTTCGAGGACGTCGGCGACTGGGACGCCACCCTCTTCGAGGAGGGGACCGGCGACGCGCTTGACGAGGTCGATGTCGAACCGCTCGTTGCCGGCCGAGACCGGTGTGTGGATGGTGAACACGCTGTTCCGCCGGACGTCCGCCCAGGCGTCTGCGAGCGCCCGCCCGCCGGCGACGTATTCCCGGGCGCGTTCGGCCAGAAGGAACGCCGAGTGGCCCTCGTTCAGGTGCCAGACCGCGGGCGCGAGATCGAGTGCCCGGATCGCCCGCACGCCGCCGATGCCGAGGACGAGCTCCTGATGGAGTCGCATCTCCCGCCCGCGCACGTACAAGATGTTCGTGATCGGCCGGTCCGACGACGCATTCTCCGGCATGTCGGTGTCGAGGAGGAGGACCGGCACCCGACCGACGTGGGCGACCCAGACCGCCACGAACAGGTCGCGGTCGGGCAACTCGACGGTCACCGTCAGCGGCAGGCCCGACGCGTCCTGGACCCGGCCGAGCGGCAGTCGGGACAGGTCGTAATCGGGGTAGTCGTGCTCCTGGTGGCCGTCGGCGTCGATCGACTGGCGGAAGTAGCCCTTGCGATAGAGCAGTCCGACGCCGATCGCCGGCAGCGCCATGTCGCTGGCGGACTTCATGTGGTCGCCGGCGAGTACGCCGAGGCCGCCGGAGTAGATGCCGAGGGACTCGTGGAACCCGTATTCGGCGCAGAAGTAGGCGATCGGGCCGCCCAGTCGGTCGGCGTACTTGCGCTGGAACCAGTGGTCGGAGCCATTGGCCATATATGCGTCGAACTCGTCGAGGACGTCGTGGTACTCGGACAGGAACTTCACGTCGTCCAGCAGCCGCGGCCACTCCGTCGCGCCGCTGATGACCGGGATCGGGTTGCGATAGCGAGCCCAGGCGGCCGAGTCGATCCGATCGAACAGTCCCCGGGTTCGCGGGTGCCACGCCCAGTGGAGGTTGTAGGCGAGGCGTCTGAGCCCTTCCAGCCGGGGCGGCAGAAGGAAGCTCGCCGCCGGGATCGACGGGACTCGGACGGGGTCCATGAGGCGGCATCATACTCGGTCGTTCTGAGGGATGAACCGGTTCAGTGCCGCGCCCTGCGCGTCCGACGGATCACGCCCGTGGGCGGCGCGTAGGATGCCGTCGATGCCGATGCGCGTGGCGATGCTCGCCTCCGAATGCGAACCGTGGGCGAAGACCGGCGGCCTTGCCGACGTGGTCGATGCGCTGGCCCGGGCCCTCGGAGCGGTCGATGGCGGGGCGCTCGACACCCCGGTCGATGTCTTCCTGCCACGCTACCGCGGCGTCCCGGATCCCGAGCCGGGGCGCGTTGAGCGAACCACCGAGCTGCACGTGCCTGATCCACGGTCGCGGACGGGCAACAGTGCCGTGACGGTCACCGACGTCCGCGCGGACGGCTACCGGCTCCGGCTCGTGGACCATCCCGCGGCGTTCGATCGCCAGGGCTACTACGGCGACGCGGCCGGCGATCACGCCGACAACGCCTGGCGGTTCGGGTTGTTCTGCCGGGCCGCCCTGGAGGCGTTGCGGGCCGATGGACGGCCGCTGGAGATCCTCCACCTCCACGATTGGCACACGGGGCCGGCGGCCATCTATCTCGAGAACCGCTACGCCGACGACCCGATGCTGGGCGAGGCGGCCGTCCTCATCACGTTGCATAACCTCGCCTATCACGGCTGGACGCCGCGGGATCGGCTCGGCCAGCTCGGGCTGGCGCCGGGCGACGGAATCGTCGCGCTGGACGCCGACGGCATCGACCTGCTTCTTGCGGGCATCGACCGCGCCGACCTCGCCAATACCGTGTCGCCCGGGTTCGCCGCGGAGGCGCTCACGCCCGACTTCGGGATGGGTCTTGACGGCGCCCTCCGTGCGAAGGGCGACCGATTCTTCGGGATCCTCAACGGGCTCGACACCGTCGTCTGGGATCCCGCGACCGACGTCGACCTCGCGGCGCCGTATTCGGCGAGTGATCGCAGCGGCAAGACAGCCTGTCGCGGCGACCTGTTGACGACCCTCGGGTTCGATGCCGACGACGATGGCGCGGTCATCGGGATGATCGGCCGGCTCGACCCGCAGAAAGGCTTCGACCTGCTCGCCGATGCGTCCCCGAGACTGCTCGAGCGCGGTGCGCGACTGGTCGTGCAAGGGAGCGGACCCACCTCGCTCGCGGATCCGTTCCGCGAGATGGCTCGGGCCCATCCGCGGCAGGTCAGCTTCATCGAGCGATTCGACCGGGTGATGGCCCGCAAGATCTACGCTGGGGCAGACTTCTTCGCGATGCCGTCGCGCTTCGAGCCGTGCGGGCAGGGCCAGATGATCGCCCTCCGTTACGGAACGCCGCCGATCGTCCACCGTGTGGGCGGCCTGGCCGACACTGTCATCGATGAGGCGACGGAGCCGGGCGCCGGGACCGGGTTCAGTTTCTCTGGTGCCTCGACCTCGGGGCTGCTGGCGGCGTGCGACGCAGCGATGCGCATCCGGGAGACCGGTGGGCCGGCCTGGGACGGACTGCTCGATCGCGGGATGGCGGTCGACTTCGACTGGGTGACGGGCTCTGCGCCGCGCTACGTCGAGGCATATCGGCGTGCGATGGCGATTCGGCGAGGGGAGTGACGATCGGGCACGACGCGGCGCGCACACCTCGCGCACCCAGGCGCGAAGTTCAGCCACGTTTGGCTCCCAGGGCCGGGCGCCAGAGCCTCGCTGAGCGGTCGAACCTCTGGCCGGTCAGCATGTGGTCGCGGCACCGGAGTGCCGCGGCCCGAGCTCGACGGCGCGCAGCGTTCTGGCAGAACGTGCGCCGGGACACCGCAAGGGCCGGTCGAGAGGCATCTGACGCACCGCTCGTGCCGCGTCGAGCGTGAGGCGGATGCGGAAGGCGCCAGGCCCGGGCGACCCGGGCGAGCCAGGCTCGCCCGATGGCGCGGAACATAGTGGCAGTAGGTGCGCCGGGAGTCCGCAAGGGCCCGGTCGAGGAGGCATCCGACGCCCCGCTCGTGCCGAGTCGAGCGTGAGGCGGATGCGACTGGCGCCGGACGGGCCCTTGATCGCCGACGGGTCGGCCATAGCGGTCCGCCCATGCACGTCCTGCCATCCGGCCCAGGCGAGCCGGCGGAGTCCCGTCTTCAAGATCTGGTGTCATCTGGCCCACGGCGGGTATCTACATCGGGCGAGCGGAGTGGCGGACCGCAGGCAAGCGGCGGTGATCAACCCTCGAGCGCGCGGAGCAGGGCCGCCGTGGTCGCCGCTGGGAACATGCGCTGGGGCGCATGCGGGGCGCCTGCGAGGGTGACGATGTGGTCCGCTCCGATCCGCGACGCGAAAGCGGGGAGCACCCCATCCGGCACGAGGCCTCCGGCCTCGGGATCGCCGCGCACGAGCCAGGTCGGGATCCCGTCGGCGGCAGGCTCGGCGAGATCGGCAAGTCCGCCGTCCCAGTCGCCGTTGTCGAGCAGGACGGCGCGGGCCGCCTCGACCTCGAGCTCGACGAGCGCCTCGGCCTTGGCTCGGACATCGCCGCGGGACCAGTCCGGATGGAGCCGCCCGACCTCGCTCAACGCGGTCTCGAGGTCCGGATACGACACTTCCGACGGGTCCGACGCCATCCGCGAGATGATCGCGTGCGGGATCGCCGGTGGATCGAGCAGCACGAGCGTCGCGGGGCGGATCCCGGCGATCGGGAGCGCGGCCGTCGTCATCGCCCCCCAGCTATGGCCGATGATCTGAGTCTCCGGCCCTTCGAGCCCGGTCGCGCGGATCCATGCCGCCACGTCCGCCGCGGTGTCACGGAACACATGGTGCCCGGTCCAACGGCCCGTGCGTCCGTGACCGGGCAGATCGACCGCGACGACGTGACGACCGGCCGCCGCCAGCGCCGGCCCGAGCCGCCACCAGACGCGGGCCGACGCGGTCACGCCGTGGACAAGGATGAGCGACCGCGCGGTCGGGTCGCCCCAGTTCAGAGCCGAGAACGGGATGCCGGCGGCCAGCGTGACTGAGCGCACGCCTGCGTCCACGACGTCGGACGGCGCTTCGATGACTGCGGCGACAGCCGCCGGGAGATCGAGCATGCCCGGACGGTACCAGTCGGTCGCCCCTGGCATACGACCACGGTCTGGACAGGTCTATCGAGACCGCGACGCACGGTCGCGTCGCGCGCCGTTAGGATGTCGTCAGGCGACGCCGGGTTCGGCGGTGCCGCACCGCGGAGGCATCCATGGCCAAGCAGTTCGTCGTCCAGCTGAAGAACGAACCAGGGGCGATGGCGACGCTGGCCGAGGCCCTCGCCGAGCGCGGCGTGGACCTCCGGGCGATCGGCGGCGGCAGCATGGGCGACAGCGGCCACGTGATCATGACGACGGCCGACGACGAGACGGCTGCGGCGGTCCTCGACGAGCGCGGCTACACCTACATCGAAGGTGAGGCCATCCTCGCCGAGGTGGACGACCGTCCGGGCGGGATGGCACGACTTGCGCGCGCTCTGGCGGACGCGAACGTGAACATCTACGGGCACCTGTTCCTGGGGCGCTGGGGCGATTCGGCGACGTTCACCTTCGTCGTGGACGACCCCGAGAAGGCGCGCCCGATCCTCGAACGCAAGGACTGAGTCGCGGGGTCCATCCCGCGAAACGTCGACATCCGCTATGCTCGGGGCCGTCGTGCTCGAAGGGCGCTCCGGTCAGCGCCCCGGCCACCAACCGTTTCGACCTCGATCCACCCCAAGCGCCCTGACCGGGCCCCGCACAGGCGGGAGGGCCTCGTCAGGAGCAATCTCTTCATGTCATTCGATCGTCTCGGGCTGTCGCCCGAGCTCCTCCGTGCCGTCACCCAGCAGGGCTACACGGAACCCACCCCCGTCCAGACCCAGGCGATCCCGCTCGTCCTCGCGGGTCGCGACGTCCTCGCCGGCGCTCAGACGGGGACCGGCAAGACGGCCGCATTCGTGCTGCCGATGCTCCAGCGCCTGCACGCCTCCCGGCCCGCCGGCGGTGGTCCGCGCGCGATCCGCGCGCTGATCCTCACTCCCACCCGCGAGCTCGCGCTCCAGGTCGAGGAGAGCGTCCGGACCTACGGTTCCCAGAACCCCATCCGCTCGACGACCATCTACGGCGGCGTTGGCTTCGATCCGCAGGTCCGAGCGCTGCGTGCCGGTCCCGAGATCGTCGTCGCAACGCCCGGTCGGCTGCTCGATCACCTCGGCCAGCGAACCATCGACCTTTCGCGGGTCGAGATCCTCGTCCTCGACGAGGCGGACCGGATGCTCGATATGGGCTTCATCCGCGACATCCGCAAGGTCCTGGCGGTCCTGCCGCCTCGTCGGCAGAATCTGCTCTTCTCGGCGACCTTCTCCGACGAGATCCGGCGGCTCGCCGACGGGCTGCTCACTGAACCGGCCTCGGTCCAGGTCACGCCTGGCAACGCGCCGACGGAGCTGGTGACCCAGGTGGTCCACATGGTCGACCGCGAGCGCAAGCGCGAACTCTTGAGCCACCTCATCACCACCGGCCGGATCGATCAGGCACTCGTCTTCACCCGCACGAAGCACGGCGCCAATCGGCTCGCGCTCCAGCTCGGCCACGACGGCATCCTGGCGACCGCGATCCACGGCAACAAGAGCCAGCCCCAGCGTGTTCGTGCCCTGGCCGACTTCAAGGCCGGCCGATTCACGGTCCTTGTCGCGACCGAGGTCGCGGCGCGCGGCCTCGACATCGAGGCGCTCCCGCATGTCGTGAACTTCGAGCTGCCGATGGTTCCCGAGGACTACGTCCACCGGATCGGCCGGACCGGGCGAGCGGGTGTCGACGGCGATGCAGTCTCGCTGGTCTGTGTCGACGAGCTCAAGCTCCTGAACGACATCGAGCGAGTTCTTGGGCGCGGCATCCCGCGCGAGACGATCCCGGGGTTCGAACCGGATCCGCGTATCCGCCCTGAGCCGATCCTGCGTGGTGGGCTCGGCGGCTCGCGACCGCCGTCGCGATCGATGAGCGGGATCGGCGCGCCGCGGCATGTCGGCGCACCTCGACCCAGTGGCCAGCCGCGACCGGCGGCCCAGCCGCGTCCGGCCGGTCATCCCCGACCCGTCGGCGCACCACGGACAGGTTCGCCGGTCCAGGCCGGGCCAGGTGCCGGTGCTCCTCGTCCCTCCGGCGGCGGCCCCCGCCCGGCCGGCGGCGCGCCTCGATCCGGCGGTTCACGCCCGGGCAATCGCGGCGCCGGTTTCGCCGGTCCGCGGCGACCCGGACAGGGGATCGGCAACGGCCAGGGTCCGCGACCGCAGAACCAGGGCGGGCATCCAGGTCCGCGACCCGCGCAGGGCCACCATCGCTCGTCCGGCCCCGGCGCGGTGATGCCCGGCGAGCGCCTCGCCCGTCAGGGTGGACGCCCGCAGCCTCGCCCCGGGGTCTGACGAACCCCATCTGAGCGTGGAAAGGCGCAACGATGGTGCCTGACGTGCGCCCGGGGACACATCGTGGTGCCCATGAGACCCCGAATGCGGTCTTGAGGCCGCATTGCCGCGGCTTCGAGCCGTGAGTGGGGTCCATCACTGCCCGGAGGACCTGCTGGCCCTCCGGTGACCGGCTCGTCGAAGAATTCGCGGAGGAACGACCCTCGCGAACCTTCCCGTTCATCCGGTAGACGGTGTACGGACGAGGGCCCTGGCGCACCCGGCGCGAGGACCCTCGTGCCGCGAAATGACTACTCCTCGGCGATGCCGAACGCCTTCTTGACCGAGTCCCGGTTCAGGTACCACAGCAGAAGGAACGGGAACGCGCTCGAGGCAAGGGCATAGCTCAGGTTGCCGGTCCCCAGCAAGGCGAAGATGGCCTCGATGATCCCGAGGATCGCCAGAAAATGTCCGAGCAACCAGCCCCACGGCTCGAGGCGCCAGGCTGCGAGTCCGCCAGCCCAGAACGCAAGGCCCGTGAGTACGACGAGCCAGCCCCAGATCCATGTGCCTTGTCCCGCCGGGAGCGGCCCGAAGGTGACGGCCGTCGTCATCTGGAAGCCGAGCATCATGTAGCTGATGCCTGCGGCGCCGAAGATGATCGCCAGGATGGTGATCCCCAATGGTCTCTTCACTACGTCCCTCTCCTCGAGCGCATCCTCGCCGGGCCCAAGTGGCGCGGCAATGAGGACGATCCTCCGGAGAGAGTAGACCCGTGGATGGACCTCGGGTGGTCTAGACGCGCTCGGTCGTGTTGCGCACGAGGCCCAGAGGCCCACCGTCGATCTCGACGACATCGCCCGGCAGGAGGCTGAACGAGGCATCCGGGACGATCCCGGTCCCGGTCATCAGCAGCGCTCCGTCCGGGAAGTCCATCGCCCTGCCCAGGTAGGAGACCAACTCGTCGAGCGAGCGCCGCAGTTCGGCGGTCGATGTCGTCCCGTGGAAGACGTCGAGACCGCCGCGGCGAACTGTCATCGCGAGGACCAGCGGGAGATCGACGGCGTCAGCCGGTACGAGCGCAGGGCCGATCGCGCACGACCAGCGATAGACTTTCGCCTGCGGGAGGTAGAGCGGGTTGTCGCCCTCGATGGAGCGGGACGACACGTCGTTGCCGAGGGTGTATCCGGCGATCTCGAGCGATGGGGTCACCACGAGCACCAGCTCGGGCTCCGGGACGTCCCAGTCCGAATCCGCCCTGACCCCGATCGGGTCGCCCACGCCCTGGACGCGGGACGCGATCGATTTGAAGAAGAGTTCCGGCCTGTCGGCGACGTGGACCCGGTCGTAGACGGACGGTTCGATCGCCTCCTCGACGCGGGCTTCGTGCGAGCGTCGGTAGGTCACGCCGGCCGCCCAGACCTCCTGCACGTCCAGCGGGGCGAGGACCCGAGAACCTTCGGGAACACGGCCGACGGTCGTGCCGTTCACGGCGTCCCGAAGCCCGACACGGCCGCCACGCAGCACGTCGACGATCGACGCTTGCGGATCCAGGAGCGACCTCGGACCCGTCCGTCCAGGCCCCACCGCCAGCCGGACCGATCCGTCCGAGAGCTGCAGGCGGAAGAGGCCGTCCGGGTCGTGACCGTCCGTCACGCGGTCGGGGTCGAGACTCGGCCACCTTCGATGGCGTCGAGATACGCCTTGTGATCTCGTTCGTTCACATCCGCGTAGGTCTCGGCGAAGTCGGCGACCGCCCCATCGAAGGTGTCGCTGGTGCCGAGGTAGGCGGCGATCGCGACCGCGTCGCCCGATCGGGCGTGGGCGCGGGCGAGTGCCCAGCCGCAGATCCCGGCGTAGAAGCCGAGCCCCGGCGGCTGGATCTTCGCGATGTCGACGGAGCCCTTCATGTCCCAGAGCTGGCGGATGTAGAAGTCCCGGCCGCCCGGACCGCGCGTCCAGCCGAGGAAGACATCGGAGGTGGCCTGCATGATCTGCTGGCCGACCACGACGCGCTGGCCCTGGTTCACGTGCGCGCTGGTCTCGAGGTATGGCTCCATGACCGACGCCGTCGCTTCCTTCGCCTGCAGGATGAGCGGGTCGTTCTCGTCTCGCCCCTCGAGCAAGAGGATGAAGCAGCGCGTCCCGACGCTGCCGACACCGACCACCTTCAGGGCGACGTCGACGAAGCGATAACGCTCGAGATAATCGCGCCGGTTCTCCGGCATCGACGCGCGATAGTCGGTGAAGACCTTCTCGAGGGCTGCCGTGCCACCGATCGGCGTCAGGTCCACATGGGTGACGACGGGTGGGTCGTCGAGCAGGACACGCCGGCCATCCACGACACCGGTCAGCGATTCGAATGCGCGCATACCGTCGCGCTGGCGGGCTTTGGAGAAGACCGCCTCGAGACGCTGGCGACGATCTGCCGCGGACCGACCCGAGAGCAGCCCGCTCGCTTCACCGGTCGCGCGTAGATCTGCTTCGGTGATCGATGCGTACAGGACGTCGATGAGGCGCATCCCCGCGTAGCGCGCCATCCACTGTCGGTAGCTCCGGACGCCGG
>Ga0075026_100000245_pt1 | contig 20971 bp, 16 predicted proteins | sample Str012_2_FD_71392 | JGI IMG/M metagenome (GOLD analysis project Ga0075026, IMG submission 71392) | Freshwater sediment microbial communities in response to fracking from Pennsylvania, USA - Straight Creek_MetaG_SC_2012 | ecosystem: Environmental > Aquatic > Freshwater > Creek > Sediment... | reverse complement strand
GCCTATTTCCCGCTTTTCGTGCCCCGGTCCTTCCTCGAAAAAGAAGAAGGCCATGCCGAGGGTTTCGCCAAGGAATGCGCCGTCGTAACCCACTATCGCCTCAAAGCCGATCCCAATAAGAAAGGTGCCCTGATGGTGGACCCCGACTCCAAACTGGAGGAGGAACTTGTGGTCCGCCCGACCAGTGAAGCCATCATCTGGAACGCATACAAGGACTGGATCCAGTCCTACCGTGACCTGCCTTTACTCATCAACCAGTGGGCCAACGTGGTGCGGTGGGAGATGCGCACCCGCCTTTTCCTGCGTACGACCGAATTCCTTTGGCAGGAAGGGCATACCGCCCACGCCACGGCGGAAGAGGCTGTTGCCGAGACCGAAAAGATGCTGGGCGTGTACGCCGACTTCGTCGAGAACTGGATGGCCCTGCCCGTGATCAAGGGTGTCAAGACCCCGAATGAGCGCTTCGCCGGTGCGTTGGACACTTATTGCATCGAAGCCCTTATGCAAGATGGCAAAGCTTTGCAGGCGGGCACCTCGCATTTCCTCGGACAGAATTTCGCCAAGGCCTTCGATGTGAAATTCCTCAACAAGGAAAACAAACAGGAATATGTGTGGGCCACCTCCTGGGGCGTGTCCACCCGCCTTGTCGGCGCGCTCGTCATGGCCCATAGCGATGACGAGGGCCTGGTGCTGCCGCCGAAGATCGCCCCGCTGCAGGTGGTGATCGTACCCATCTATCGTGGTGATGCCGAGAAGGGACTCATCGATAACAAGGTGGCCGAGATCCTCAAAAGCCTGAAGGAAATGGGCATCCGCGTCAAGTATGACGATTCGGACAATAACCGTCCGGGCTGGAAATTCGCCGAGTATGAACTGAAAGGTGTCCCCGTGCGCATCGCCATCGGCCCCAAGGACCTCGCCAACAACGTCGTTGAACTCGCCCGCCGCGACAACAAGACGAAAGAGAGCGTGAGCATGGAGGGCCTGGCTTATTATATCAAGACCCTGCTGGACGAGATACAACTCAACCTTTTCGAGCGTGCGCGCACATACCGCGATGCGCACATCACTCCGGTAGACACTTGGGAGGATTTCAAAAAAGTGCTCGTCGAGAAAGGCGGCTTCATCTCTGCCCATTGGGACGGCACCGGCGATACCGAGGATAAGATCAAGGATGAAACCAAGGCGACGATCCGCTGTATCCCGCTGAACAATACTCCGGAAGCGGGTGTCTGTGTGTATTCAGGGAAACCGAGTACGCAGCGGGTGCTGTTCGCGCAGGCGTACTAGGGTTATCTGTTATCGGTTATCGGTTGTCGGTTATCAGGGCTGCTGGTTGTTCCCGATAACAGATAACCGATAACCGATAACCGATAACAGACCATTACTCCTCCGTACTCGTCAGATAGTTGTAATCCATCACCACCCTCCGCAGGAACTCAAGCGGCGCATAGTGTTCCTTCACTTGCAGGAGGGCCCTTGTTTTGTCATAGGCTTTCATGAGGATACCGTCAGTGTTCAACGGGTCCCTCTCGCAGCGATTGATGACCTCTTTGAGCAGGGTGACGTCCTGGTCGTTGAGTTCAATGACACGGGGGAAGGCCGGGTCATGGTTGTTCTCGGTGTCCATGAAGAGCGTGTCTTGCAGGCTGGCCCGCGGACGCGTGCGCACCACGGTGGTGCCGGCGACCATATCGCCCACGCGTTGGGCCTGGTTCGAGACCGAGATGGAGACCACGGCTATGACGCCACTGCTGATCATGTCGTCGATGATGCGAAAAAGCCAGCGCAGGAGGTATTGTCCCAAAGTAGGCTGGGCGCCGTCCAGGCTGATGACCCGGATCTGGCGCATGCGTTTGCCGATGCTCTGTCCGTTCAGGAATACCTCGCAGACCAGTTGGTAGCAGAGTATGGGAAGGGCCGTTAGCACCATCGTCCACCAGCCTTTGATCCAACTGATATTGTCGTTGAGGAAGGCCACCAGGACACCATAAGCAACATAGATCAGCACGTCCAGGATATAGGCGGCCATGCGATCGCCCACGCCGGCGAGCTCGTATTCCAGTTCGATCATCTGGGTGGTCTGTATCCTGATCGTCTGCATGACATGAAGATAGTCCATTCGTGTAATGTCGTTGCCGGGGCGGGTCCCTTTCATTATATTCGTTGCATGCGCGAAGCCCAGTTCCTGAAGCAGAACAAGGACCGGTGGCGCTCCTATGAATCGGAGCCCGCCGCGGACCCTGATGAGCTGGCCGACCACTTCATCCGGCTGACGGACGATCTCGCCTATGCGCGCACGTTCTATCCTGGCAGCAAGGTGGTGCCCTACCTCAACGGGCTGGCGGCAAAGTTCCACATGGACATATATCAGAACAAGCGCCAGCAGGGGAACCGCTTCGTTTCTTTCTGGACCACAGAACTGCCCCTCGTGATGGCCCGCCAGCGAAAACCCCTTTTGTACGCTTTTCTGTTCTTCATGGCCTTCGTCGCCATCGGGGTCCTTTCCGCCAAATATGACCCGAGTTTCCTTCGCCTGATCCTGGGCGACGGATATGTGGACATGACCCTGGAGAACATAGAAAAGGGCGATCCCTTCGGCGTGTACAAGCAGGAGGACCCGCTCGCGATGTTCCTCATGATCGCGCTCAACAATATCTTCGTGGCCTGCAAGGCCTTCGTGAAAGGGATATTCCTGGGTGTCGGAACGGTCCAGGACCTTTTCAGCAACGGGCTCATGCTTGGATCCTTCCAGTATTTCTTTTTCTCGAAGGGGCTGGGCATCGCCTCGGTGCTGGTGATCTTCATTCATGGCACGCTGGAGATCTCCGCCATTGTCATCGCTGGCGCCGCCGGCCTTGTGCTGGGCAGCGGCCTGCTCTTCCCCGGCACGCTGGACCGTGCCACCTCGTTGAAACACGCTGCCCGTGAAGGTGTCAAGATGATCATCGGACTTTTTCCGGTCTTCATCGCTGCTGCCTTCCTGGAAGGGTTCATCACCCGGCATACGGGAATGCCGAAGTGGCTGAGTGTGTCGATCCTCTTACTGTCCTTGACCTTCATCCTCGGTTACTTCGTGATATATCCATGGAAGCTGGAAAGGAAATTCGCACATGATGACCGCAGAGACGCAGAAAAACCCATAACCCACAACCCATAACTCATAACGCGCATATGATTCTAAGGAAACACCGCGACCTCGGCGACAAGATCAGCGACACCGTTCAATACATCCGGCTGCACCTGAAAGACCTTTTGTTGCTTTTCGTCGTGTTCGTCGTACCTCTGTCGCTCGTGGCGGTGCTCATCGGCGCCAATGCTTTCGGAGGCTTCTTCGCGGCCGTGCAGACCGACGCTTTCAAGGCGAATCCGTTCAAGGTCATTGACCCCATGCTGGGGGTGACGATGTTGCTCTACATCATGTCGGCCGCATCCTATTCCACGGTCATTTACCTGCACATGCGCTGTGTGGATGAAGTGCCGGGCAAACCTTCCTATTTCAATGATGTGGCAAACCGCTTCCTGCCTAAATTCCTGAGCAACCTGGGCTATATGATCGTGCTGGTCATCGGTGCCGTGCTTTCAGCGGTCCTCGCGTTGATCCCGATCCTGGGCATCCTTGCCTTGATGGTCGGCTGGTTCTATGCCTTTTTTGTCCTGTCCCTGATGATGCCGGCCAACACGATCGAGGACCATGCGTTCCCCGGTCCGATTACCCGGCCTTTTACCCTTATCCGCGGCGAGTTCTGGAGCAGCTTCGGTTTCCTGTTCATCCTGGGCATGATCTTCTATTTCTTCAGCATGATCATCAACATGGTGGCGCTGGCCATCTTCGGCATCGCATCCATTAATTTCCTCAGTCCGGGCAACGCCCAGCTGACCAGCCGTTACTTCATCGTCTCCGGCATCGCCGGTGTGATCGGCCAGATCTTCTACCTCATCATTCATGTCGGCGTGGGCTTGTTATTCTTTTCCCTCCGCGAACAGAAGGAAGGCGGCGGACTCGAATCACGCATCGAGAACCTGGGCAGTGGCGACACCCGCTTGCCGGAGGAGCAATACTGATCATGCGTTTATTTCGACTGACCATACCCGTTATCATATCAGTTCTGCTGGCCCTGTCCCCTGCGGTCTCAACGGTGGCGGCTCCGCATCCGGTGCTGCACCTGGATACTTCGGTGCTGGAAGTGCGGGTGTTCCCCAAGGGTCGCATCGAAGCATACAAGGGACAACGGGACTTCAACTACCGCATCCAGAAGCCGGAAGAGATGAGCTTTTGGGACAAGGTCAAATGGTGGTTTTATAACCAGATCGAGCAGCTATTTTCCCATAAGGCCGTCAGCACCGGCTTCAAATGGGCGCTCTGGATACTGACCATCGCCGTGTTGGCCTACGCCATCGTCCGGTTCATCGGCACGGACCGGGTGTTGCTCTTCGTGACGGGTCGCAAGGCTCCGTCGCTGGCGTTCACGACCGGAGAGGAGGACATCCATGCGATGGACATCGACGCGGAGATCACGGGCGCGGAATCGAGCGGCGACTTCCGCCGCGCGATACGCCTTCAGTACTTGCGCAGCCTGAAACTGCTCTCCGACCGCGGCCGCATCGAGTGGTCCACCAGCAAGACCAATATCGACTACCTCTTTGAGCTTCGGGGCGGCGCCCTGGAGGAAGGCTTCCGGCGCATCACCCGCATCTTCGAATACGCCTGGTACGGGGAGATGGAGATCGGGCACGCGCAATACCAAAGGACCTCGGCCTGGTTCACGGATTTCAATAAAACGGTGACGGGATGAGGTGGCTGCGGGGATATATCGTCGTCATGGTCTTCATCATCGGCTTGTATGTACTGGCCGAGTACACCCGCGTACCGGCGCTGGACTGGCGCCCCACCCTGAGCAGCCACGACAAGATCCCCTTTGGCACCTGGGTGCTGTTCCATGAGATGGGAGGACTCTTTGACGAGAAGCCACGGGAGTCGCGTGAGGAGCTTTACGAGTACCTCAACGAGCGGGAGGATTCAGGCATGGCCATGGTGATGATCGAACCCCAGTTCAAGCCCGGCAAGACCGTTGTGAAGGAGATGCTCCGTTACGTGTCGCTGGGTAACACCGTCTTCCTCGCGAGCGATGACCTGGACAAGGAACTGACGGATACGCTCAAACTGAAGATCAATACGGACATCCTATCTCCACTGGACAAGGATTCCACGACACTTCGTTTCGTCAATCCTCAACTTGACAGTGCTGTGCGATACAAGATGCTGCACAACAGCGTCGATGCGTATTTCGAATCCTTTGACACTGCCCATGCCGTAGTGCTGGGCGTGCGCAGCGATGGCAAGGCTGATTTCATACGAATGCCAGTAGGCTCCGGCATGATCTTCCTTCATGCGGCACCGCTGATGTTCTCGAACTATTCCATCCTGGAGCAAGGCAACCGGGTCTATGTGGAGAATGCATTGGCCTACTTGCCCATGGACGCGACGGGGATCCTTTGGGACGAATATTACAAGCTCGGCAAGGGCGAGCCCGAAACACCGTTGCGGGTGATCCTGGCCAACCGCGACCTGCGCTGGGCATGGTATACTGCCTTGCTTACCCTCCTGCTGTTCCTGATCTTCGCGGCCAAACGCAGGCAACGCATCATTCCGGTGGTGACGACGCCCGTGAACGCCTCGCTGGATTTCGTTGGCACCATCTCCAATGTGTATTTCAAGGAGAAGGACCACCGGGGCATCGCCCACAAGCGCATGGTGTACTGGCTGGACAGCGTGCGCCAGCGGTATGGACTCAACACAGGCAAGACCGATGCGGAGTTCGCCCGTGTGCTATCAGCCAAGTCGGGCGTGGATGCTGCACTGACGAAGGACCTGTCCGACTGGTGCGCCGCGATCCGCGACGGTGCCGGCATCGGCGAGAAGGAACTGCTTACCTTCAGCGGACTCATTGACCAATTCCAAAAATCGAGCATATCATGACTGACGAAAGACACGATGAAGAGGTGTTCCATGAGCGGACGGACCTGACCCAACTGCACGATGCGGTGGGCCGCATGCGCGCCGAGATCGGCAAGGTGATCGTGGGGCAGACCCGTATGGTCGACCTGCTGCTGGCCGGCATCCTCGCGAACGGCCATATCCTGATCGAAGGTGTGCCTGGGGTTGCCAAGACCCTGACCGCGAAACTCCTTGCCCGCACGCTCGACGTGCCCTTTACCCGTATACAATTCACGCCTGATCTCATGCCTTCCGATGTGCTGGGCACTTCGGTCTTCCATCCGAAGGACGCCAGTTTTGAATTCCGCCGCGGTCCGGTGTTCAGCAGCATCGTGCTGATCGACGAGATCAACCGCTCGCCGGCCAAAACACAGGCAGCCTTGTTCGAAGTGATGGAAGAGCGACAGGTCACCGTGGACGGTCATACCTACCTCATGGACAAGCCTTTCATGGTGGTCGCCACGCAGAACCCTGTTGAGCATGAGGGCACCTATCGGCTGCCCGAAGCGCAACTGGACCGTTTCCTTTTCAAGATCGATGTACCATATCCTTCGCTCGAAGAAGAAGTTCAGATCTTGCAGGGGCACCATCGGGCCGATCTTGATGGACAGATGTCCACCGTAGGAAAAGTGATCGACGCCCCCAGCATCATCAGTCTCCAGGCCGCCATCCGAAATATCCATGCCGAGGAGAAACTCATTCGCTATATCGCCGAGGTCATCGGCGCCACGCGCACGGCACGGTCGGTCTTCCTCGGAGCATCGCCCCGCGCGTCCGTATCGGCCCTGATCGCCGCCAAGGCCATTGCCGCGATGCAGGGCCGCGATTTCGTCACACCCGACGACATCCTGTTCGTGTTGAAACCCGTGCTGAGGCACCGCATCGTGCTCACGCCTGAGAAAGAGATGGAAGGACTGACCCCAGACGAGGTAATCGACCAGATCGTGCAGGGCATCGAGATCCCTCGATAGGGATCGAGGATCGAGGATCGAACAACGAAGAACGAACAACCTAGACCTTGAAGCGACTGTATTCGAGATATATCACCCCCCTGTACATCCACGGACGCACCTGGATGCTGCTGGTCGCGTCGGCCATCGGGTTCATACTGTCCTTTTTTTATCCATGGTTGTCGATCCTGCCGCGCATCCTGCTGGGCATCACACTTGGGCTATTCGTGCTGGACCACCTGATGCTCTTCCTGCCGAAGCAAGGACTCCGCGCTGCGCGTGAATTGCCCGAGCGCCTCAGCAATGGCGACGAGAACCCCGTCACGCTGCGGTTGCAGAATGCCTATCCATTCCCGGTCTCCACGGTGGTGATCGATGAGTTCCCCGTGCAGTTCCAGTTGCGCGACACCGTGTTCACCTGCAAGGTTCCGGCTGGCGGAGAGAACACGATACGATACACCCTTCGACCCACCAAGCGCGGAGCCTATGGTTTCGGCGTCATCAATGTTTATGTGAGAGGACCCATCGGGCTACTGTCGCGCCGGTACAAGGCCGGCGTACCCATTGAGGTCCCCGTCTATCCCTCCTACCTGCAGATGCGCCGTTACCAGCTCATGGCCATCAGCAACCGCCTGAGCGAGATCGGCGTGAAGAAGATCCGACGCATCGGGCATAGCATGGAGTTCGAACAGGTGAAGGAATATGTCAAGGGCGATGATTTTCGCACCATCAACTGGAAGGCCACGGCACGTCGCGGGCAGCTCATGTCCAACGCATACACGGACGAGAAGAGCCAGCAGGTCTACTGCCTGATCGACAAGAGCCGCGTGATGAAGATGCCCTTCAATGGACTGAGCCTTCTGGACCATGCGATCAATGCCGCAGTCGTGCTCTGCAACGTGGCCCTGCTGCGCAACGACAAGGCCGGCGTGATCACCTTCTCCGAAGAGATCGGTGGCTTTCTGCCTGCCGCCCGCACTTCCACGCAAATGAACTCGGTGCTGGACATGTTGCACCGGCAAAGGACCCGCTATCTGGAAAGCGACTACGGCAAATTATACGCCCTCGTGCGCAAGCGCATCACCCAGCGCAGCCTGCTCCTGCTCTTCACCAACTTCGCGACGGTCAACGGTCTCCGCCGCCAGCTGGGGCACCTGCGCCGTCTCTCCGAACACCATCTCCTCATCGTCATCTTCTTCGAAGACACGGAGCTCCGCAGCGTTCTGCAAGAACCCGCCGACGGATTGGAAGAAGTCTATCAGAAAACCATCGCCGAGAAATTCGCCTTCGAGAAGAAGCAGATCATCAGCGAGCTCCAGCATTGGGGGATCATGAGCATCTTCACGGCGCCGGAGGACCTGACGGTAAATACCGTTAATAAGTATCTTGAATTAAAAGCGAGACAACAGATCTGAAAGTGGCCAGTCGCCAGTGGCCAGTGAACAGAAGCCAGTGGACAGTGAACAGTGGACTTGCTGTCCATGCCCTCATTTGTATTTAGGTTCCCCTTCCTTGCAAAGCAGGGAGGGGGGCAGGGGTAGGTCTGAAAGGAAATTTAAACGCTGCACCTCTGCTTCTCCGCGGTTAGGCTGTTGATCCTCGATCCTCGATCCTCGATTCACGATCGGATCAGGTAGTACACGCAGGTCGTCACGAAATCCCGGAACCACGGTATCGCCGATATGATCCCGAACTGCTTGCGTGGCTTGACACCGAATTTGTATTGGTAGATCGGGTTGATGAGGAAATGCGTCTTGTTGGAGATGGTGTAGCCCGACTTCTTCACCAATTTCTCGAAACGTTCGATGCTGATGCCGGTGGACTTCACCTCGAGCAGTTCATCGATCACCGCTTTGCTCTCGCCGGTCATGTGGACAATGCCCGTATAAATGAAATTGGGCAAGAGATGTATCCAGGGCATCATCGAGACGAGCTTGTTCTGCACGACCTGCTGGTGACCGCCGTGGGGCATGTACCAGGGAGGGAATCCGAAAAAGACCTGGCCGCCGGGGCGCAGGAATTTCTTGAGGTAGGGAATGAACTTCTCCTGGTCGGGGATATGCTCGATGACATCCTTCAGCAGGATAAGGTCGAATCGGCCCTGGTAGCGGGTGAGGGCAGCCTCTTCATAGATATTCTGGTTGACGATGTCGCAGCGACCTTCGGTGATGGCGCCGGCCAGCAGTTCGCGGGCGTAACCGGATTTGGCCTCGTCCAGCTCGATGCCGACGCAGTCGCAACCGCGGTCCAGGAAGGGGATGAGCACACCGCCCTCGCCACATCCGATGTCGAGGATCTGCATGCCTTGGGTGATCGGCAGGGCTTTTTCGATGAAGGGCAGCACATACTGGCGGGCATTGTCCACCTGCTGCTGGTATCTCACCTTGTAATCCACGTGCTGTGCCAGGGTCATGTATTCTTGTTTTCGGTCGGGTGCAATTTGAGCAAAAAGCCGCACAGTCATACATTTGCGCAAATCTTTTTCATGGAGCAGGGCTGGAAGCAGGAGTTCTTGGAGGGTAAGGTGCTGTCGATCGACAAGCCCCTGCAGTGGACCTCCTTCGATGTGGTCAATAAATTGCGCATGCTCACCGGGGGCAGCAAGGTGGGCCATGCCGGCACGCTGGATCCGCTGGCAACGGGCCTGCTCATCATCTGCACGGGAAAATTCACCAAGAAGATCAGCGAGTATCAGGCCCGTGAAAAGGAATACACCGGGCATTTCACCCTGGGGTCCACGACACCCACCTACGACCTGGAATCCAAGCCTGAACCTGGTGGCGACTGGACCTCGATCGACCCGGCTACGATGCAGGAGGCCACAAAGGCGTTCATCGGCGCCATCGACCAGTTGCCGCCAGCGCATTCTGCTGTCAGGGTGAATGGCAAGAAAATGTACGAACTGGCCCGCAAAGGCAAGGAGGTCAGGCGTGAGCCGCGCAAGGTCACGATCAATTTCTTCGAGATCGACACGACCGACTTGCCCCGTGTGCATTTCCGCGTGGTCTGCTCCACGGGCACGTATATCCGAAGCCTGGCGGATGATTTCGGCCGCGCATTGGGTTGCGGAGCACATCTCTCCGCCCTGCGACGCACCCGTATCGGAGAGTTCCATGTCGATGACGCCATGACCATCGAAGGCTTTGAAGCACACATGAAGGCGTTGAAGGCCGCCGATCAGAAGGGATAGCCGATCGCGAACTGGAAGGTGGGCTTGTTCCACACGGTCTTGACGAACCATCCGAATTCGCTGGTCGAGTAGAATCTCTCCGTTCCGGGAGCGGTGTTGTACGGTCCGTAACGCGGGTCCTTGATCGGGAACCCGAAATCGAACCTCAGCAGGAAGTATTTGATGTCGATGCGGGCGCCAAGGCCGGCATCCACGGCGAGATCCTTGTATACACGACCCACGGTCAGGTCGGCTTTCGGCAGGGCACCGTTCAGCGTGTTGCGGAACCAGATGTTGCCGGCATCGACGAAAGCTGCGCCACGCACCCACCACCCGAACACCTGGAACATGTTGAAGCGGTATTCCACATTCGCCTCGAGCTTGATGTCGGCGTACTTGTCCGTGAACTTGCCGTTCAGCACGGTGTCATAGAAGAGGTTCGAACCGATACCCACCTTACGGAGTTGCCAGCCGCGCATGCTCAAAGGGCCCCCTGCGAAATAGCTTTTGAAGAACGGCAGCGTGACCTGTCCTTGTTTAGAAGCGGTCTCAAAGGCGAATCCGACACCGGTGAAGCTGTGAAAGACGAGGCTGCTGTTCCTGAAGTTGATGTAGTGACGGTAGTCAACATCCAGCTTCACGAACCGGAACAGGTTCTCCATGAGCTTCCCCTTCTCGGTGAGTCCGCGGAAGATCGCGCCGGACAAGAGTCCCGACTCCTCTCCATAGACGCGCAGCATGTTGACGTGCTTCGCGTTGACGGGATTGAAGGTGGCGTTGTAGCTGCCGTTCATGCCGATGATGAGGCCGTTGTTGTAGGTGTAGGCCAACAGCGGAAAATCCTTGATGCTCTGGTAGAATAGAATGTCCGGATCCACGCGCGTGAACTCCAGGTTCAGCGGCTTGAACTGCACCGTGATGTTATTTTTGGGCTTCCACTCATAACCCATGAAGAGGTTGATCGTCCTCAGTTTGTAATACTGGAAACGGTCGATGAGCGACACGTCCGCACTCACGATGGTGCGTCCGTTGCGGAACCGCTTTTTGAACTTGTCGGTCGTGGGCATGACCAGCCAGGGAATGGAAAGGCGGTTGGTGAGGGTGAACTCGGTGGACAGGATCTTGCTGAAGTCGTTGAACTCGATGCCGGCCCTGAGGTTGTTCTCCAGCTGGATGGCCTTGCGCGCGATATTGCGGTTCTTGAGCGTGAAGTTCATGGCCAGGCCCACCTTGCCGCTGCCCACCTGTGAGAGCTGCGCGGCATTGAGCAGGGAGCTTCCTTCCAGGTCCTGACTGAAGTACATGCGCTTGGAGGGGATCAGTTGCATCAGGTAGTTCACCAGATGTAAGCTGTCGTTGACGCGCGAAGTGAGGTTGATGTTCTGCCACACGCCCAGCTTGCTGAAATTGTTCAGGGTCTGGCTGTAAGCATTCAGGGTATGCAGGGTGCCGGGTTTCAGCTCGACATTCTTGGCAATGAAATCGGGATCGAAGGTGTGCGCGGTGGATACGACCCGGATATTCCTTCTCCACTCGGAGGCAGTATCGATGTTGGTGACCTTTCCATCCTCAGGCAGGTCGGGAATGACGGTGAAGTGACCCACGCTGTAAGGCTGGAAGCGCGTGGAGTCCTTGGGTGGGCGCAGCCGGATGTACACGTCCACCTTGGGGTTCTGCTTGCGTTGTTTCAGCTCGGTCAGCTTCTGCACATACTGGAAGGGATCGAGCGTGGGGTCGATGAGCTCCGTGAAGCTCGAGTCGGCGTCCGCATAGATCTCGTCGCGTGTGAACTTGTAATAGCCGTTGTTCTGGAACAGACTGATGACACGGTTCAGCTCCTGGTCGACGCTGTTATAGTCAAAAGCATCGCCCTTCCTCAGCGTCGAGCCGCCAGCGTTCTTCACTGCCAGTTTTTGGAGGGTGCTGTCGGTCATGCCGATGGTGGAATCCACCAGTTGATAGACCACCGAGTCGATCTTATAGAGTTTGCCGGGGGTGACATGATACCGCACCTTCACCCGCTGCTGCTCACGGTCACGGCCAAGCGAACTGTCCCAGCTCACGATGGCGCGGCGATAGCCCAGGCTGCCCATGAGATTACGCATGTTCAGGGCAGACTGCTCTACGGCGACGCTGTCCCAGCGCAACGGGCGGTCCAGTACGGGCACGGGAATGAAGAAGGGAAATTTGGGCCAGGGGAGTTTACTGGCGGTCTTGGCAGCGGCACTGTCCTCGATCTGTCCTTCGAGCTTGGTTTTGAGGGTGGCCTTGTCCGTTTTCTCCGGCTCGCCGATGATATTTATGGTATTTTCGTAGAAGTAAGGCTTTCCCGCCGGGGCGTGTTTGACCACGGTCACCCTGCACGATAAGGAGGCCACCACCGTCAGGATCAGGAGAGCGGAAAGGATGGCTGGTGACTTCATGCAATACGGGATGGCTTAAATCGCAGCGTATGCTGAGCAAAGCACAGGTCAAATATATTCAATCTTTCTCCCAGAAAAAATTCAGGGACACCGAAGGGGCCTTCATCGCCGAGGGGCCCAAGGTCGTTTCGGAGTGGCTCCATGAACGTCCGCAGGACGTCCGGGCGGTCTATGCCCTGCCAGATTGGATCGAGGAGGAGCGCGCCACTGTGCATCGGGCAGGTGTGGCCGTGCAGACCCTGGAGCCCTTCGAATTGGAGCGGATATCCCACCTGAGCACGCCCAACCGTGTGCTGGCGGTACTCCGCAAGCCGGACTGGACACCTCATCCTGACCTCAGCCAGGGTGTCAGCCTATTTCTGGACGATATCCAGGACCCCGGCAACCTGGGCACGATCCTGCGCACCGCAGACTGGTTCGGCCTGCAGCATGTGGTCTGTACCCCAGCCACGGTGGATGTTTTCAACCCCAAGGTGGTGCAATCCACCATGGGAAGTCTCCTGCGTGTTCAGGTGCACTATGCCGAGCCGGATGAGGCCTTTTCATGGGCAAAGGACGTTCCGATTTGGGCTTCCGCGCTGGAAGGGGAGGAACTGTTCACCGTGAAGCCGGTAGGCCCTTTCATCCTGGTGATCGGCAATGAGTCCAGGGGCATCCGGCCTTCGCTGGTAGCCAAAGCGGACCTTAGGGTCACGATCTCCGGAAAAGGTGGAGCGGAATCCCTCAATGCCTCCGTCGCGACGGGCATCCTGCTCGCGCACCTCCTGCGCTGAACCTTCAAACTCTAGAGAAAATTTAGCGGAATTGTACGGCCTTGGCGGGACTGATCCGCCGGCTGATCAGCGATGGCACCATGAGTACGCCAAAGCAGACCAGGAAAGTGCCGAGGGCGACCAGCAGCACCTGCCACCATACCAGTTCGACCGGGGCGGTACTCATATAATAGGCCTCTTCATTGAGCTTGATGAAGCCCGTGGTCTTTTGCAGCCAGCTGATGCCCAGACCCAGGGCCAGCCCGCCGGCAATGCCACCGGCTGTGATCAGTGCCCCATATTGCAGGAAGATGCGCTGGATGTCCCAGTCCGTTGTTCCCAGGGCCTTGAGCACACCGATCATGCGGGTGCGTTCCAGCACGAGGATGATGAGGCAGGTGATGAGGTTGATGACGGCGACGATGGTCATGACGACCAGAAGGATGACCTTGTTGGTATCCTGGAGGTTCAGCCAGTCGAAGATATCGGGGTAGACCTCCTTCATGGTCTTGCTGTCCCATCCCGCGGGCAGCTTCTCGAAAATGCGCTGGGAAGTACTGTCCATCGTGGAATAGTCCTTCAACACGACCTCGTATCCGCCGATCTGGGTGCTGTCCCAATTATTCAGGTGCTGGATGAGGCGCATGTCGCCGATGGCGAAGTTCTTGTCATAGACATCGATACCGGTCTTGAAGATGCCGCAGACCTTGAGCTTGCGGGTGCGCGGTCGTTCTTGGCCGGGCTGGATGAAATAGATCAGGAGCGGGTCCCCGACCTTGAGGTCAATGTCTTCCGCCACCGTTTGCGAAATGACGATATCGCTGCTGTATGCCGTGTCGGAGTAGTCCGGCCAGCGGCCCTGCTTGAGGAAACTGTTCAGTTCGTTGAAATGGTAGTCCCTGCCCACGCCTTTGAACAATACGCCGGCGATGGTGGAGTGTGCGTTGAGGATGGCGGATCGTGTGGCGAAGGGGGCGAGGTGGCGCACGTTGCCCATGGCTGCGACCTCGCGTTCGACGGTATCGTTGCGGGCGATGGGACTCTCCTCGGCGATGCTGACCTTGAAGGGTTCGAAATGCTGCACGCGCACATGTCCCCAGAAGCTGAAGACCTTCTCACTGATCACCTTCTGGAACCCGTTGACAAAGGCCAGCGACAGGATCATGGCGGCGACGCTGATGACCGTGGCGGCGATGGCCAGGCGAATGATGAACCGGGAGAAGGAACGCTCCCCGTTGAAGGCGATCCGGCGCGCTATGAAGAATGGGATGTTCACTCCGCCGGCAAGATAGCATGATTTTTTCCGTTATGTTTATGGATCAAAAGAAATCACATGACCCGTTCCGGATGGATCTTATCGGCCTTGTTGGCAATCTCTGTCACGTCAAATGCACAGCGTGAGCCGGACCGCATCTACCGGGACAATATACGTTCCGTCAAGCTGACGATGTTCGGCGACCAACTGGGTTATCCGATCATCGGACTGAACAGCCAGGACCTGCTCCAGCTGGACTTCGATGACATGGAGGGCGGTGTCAAGTATTACTACTACCGGTTTGAGTTATGCAACGCGGATTGGACCCCGGCCGACCTCAGTTACATGGACTATGCACGCGGATTCTCGCAGGTGCGCATCACCACCTATCGGCAGTCATCCATGGCCTTGACGCGATACACGCATTATCAGGCCTCGCTGCCCGACCGGAATGCCATCCCGACCAAGTCCGGTAACTATATCCTGCGCGTCTATGTCAATGGTGACACCTCGCAGATCGCCTTTACCCGCCGTTTCCTGGTGGTGGAAAAGGTGCTCAGCGTGGCCACGATGGTGACGCAGCCGACCTCGTCGCAGATCTTCCGCACCCACCACCGCCTGCAAGTGCAGGTGGGAACGCAAGGCGTGGACATCCGCTACGCACAGCAGCAGGTGCGGTTGACCATCCTTCAGAATTATCGCTGGGATAACCGCCTCGATAATATCCTACCCACATTCGTGCGTCCCGATCGTCTTGACTTCAACACCGAGCAGAACATGGTCTTTCCCGCGGGCCGCGAATGGCGCTGGGCCAATCTGCGGAGCTTCCGTCTGCTGGGCGATCGCGTGGAGAGCCAACAAAACACGGACAAGAGCTTCAGCGTGACGATGAAGACCGAACAGCCACGCAACCCGCAGTCCTATCTGTATTTCAAGGATATGGATGGACGGTGGGTGAACGAGACCACGGAGAACATCAATCCATTATGGGAGGCGGATTATGCGAAAGTGAAATTCCGCTTCGCCCCGCCTGAAGGAAGGGCCATACCGGGCAAGGAGTTGTTCGTGTTCGGTGAAATATCTGATTACGGCCGCGACCCGCAATCGAAGATGACTTACAATGCTGACCTCGGGCTGTACGAGACCACGATGTGGCTGAAGCAGGGATATTACGATTACATCTATGCCCTGAAATCCCCCGGCGCCGAATCATTCTCTTCTGATCCCACCGAAGGGAATTTCTGGGAGGCCGAGGACATGTACCTGGTGCTTGTATATTTCCGGGAACTTGGCGGGCGCTACGACCAACTCATGGGCATCGCCCGCGTCAGCTCGATCACCGGACGTCCCGGTTATTGATCAGCGAGTGGCAGGAATTTCATAGAGGGCCCAGATCTCGTTGATCGTGTTGGCTCCTTTCGACCCCAGGAATTCATTGAGGGACCAGAGCAGCCCCGTGGAGGTCATGGACGGCTTCAAAGCCCTGACCACGGCCACATCGGTGCTGTCGCGGTGCAGGTCGTTGTAGGTGGTCAGCAGGACAAAGGGCTTGCCCGCAAGGGAATCCGCCAGGGGCTTCAGTTTCCCCACCGTGATGAATTCCACATTCTTGTTCAGTGCTTCGTGATACCATACCATATGGTTCTTCGATTCCGTCAGGTAGGGGTGGCGTTCCAGGCAATAGACCGTCGTCGGTGTGGCCTGCGTTTGATACCGATCGTGCACCTGTTTCCCGAATTGGATGCCCTGTGCGTAGGGCACGAAGAGGAAGAGGACCAGCAGCACCGTGTTCAGTCCCACCGAGAACCACATCGTTCCCTTCATCAATCCTTTCAGCCAGCCCGGTCTTGTTTCGTATACGGGTTTGATCTCTTCCAATGCCCATCCCGACAGCAGCGGCAGGAGTCCGAATATGGGGAAGAGGAAGCGGTCCTCTTTGTGGCTGACCATGAAGTGAGCAACCAGGAAAACGAAGGTACAGAGCACGTAGAGGTTCTTCGGCCGGGTGAACAGCGGGCGAAACGTGGTGGCGAAGAGGTAGATGCTGAACGGCGGCGCCAGCAGGATGGCCGCCAGGATGCCGATATAGAACAGCGGAGAGGCCGTACCAAAGCTGGCGGCTTTGCCTTCGGTAATGTTAAGGTGATAATAGCGTTCAGGCGTGATCGTGAGCTGGTGGTAGAACTGGGTGTCCAGCCAGGTGTTGAACGCCGCAACGGCCAGGAAGGCGATCGCTATCAGGGCGATATTTTTCCACTTGTCTTTTTGGATTAGCAGCACCCAGGCGATGAAGCCGATGCCCGCGAAGGCGATCTGAAAGCGGCAATAGAAGGCCAAGCCGAAGAGCAGGCCGGTGATCAGTGAGTACCCGATGGAATTGCTGCCGGCGTCAGACCGTCGTTGAAAATAAAGGCATCCTCCGAAGAAGAGGGTGGAGGAGAGGAGTTCGACGCTGTAGGCCGTGCGGATATAGGGAAAGGCGAAGGAGAAGCAGAGCAGGAAGATGGCCGCGTGCAGGGCGATCGTCTTTTCCTTCGGGATATTATAGATGATGATGGCGGCGAATACGGCCAGGTTGAGCAAGGAGACGATTACCCGCAACAGGGTGAGCATGGAATAGTGGTCGGAGAGGTGGAGGAATTCCATGCCACGTACATAGCCCGCGAATCCATACATGGTGAGGGAGGGGAGCATGTGTGCGTCCACCTCCCAAAGTGCGGTGCCGCCGTTTGGGCGGCCGAGGATCGATAGGCCCAGCTCCACGACCTTGAAATGCTGGTCCGGGTGGTAGGTGCCGATGGCAGCCAAAGCGGTCAGGACCTGGATGATGGCACCCATTCCCAGCATCCAGCGGACGCGGGCATCGGAGCGGACCCTTGCGATGATGATATGGAACATGGTTGCCGTTGGAAGGTCCGAAATTAATCAAGAAACCTTATCTTTGCACCGGCAGGTCTTACACGACCAGCTCCTGCTGAACTCCCCCAGGGCCGGAAGGCAGCAAGGGTAGGTGGTTGAGCGGTGTGATGTAAATCACCTGCCATTTTTTTTTCTCTCCCGCCATTTGCAGCAATCAATATCTCCCTTTATATGAAATTCTTCATCGACACCGCCAATCTGGCCCATATCAGGGAAGCCAATGAGCTGGGCATCCTGGACGGCGTCACCACCAACCCCTCGCTGATGGCCAAGGAAGGCATCAAGGGCGAGGCGGCCATCCTCAAACATTACGAGACCATTTGTGAGATCGTCGACGGCGACGTGAGCGCCGAGGTGCTCTCCACCGACTTCGCCACCATGGTCGAAGAAGGCAAGAAGCTGGCGGCCATCCACCCGAACATCGTGGTAAAGGTGCCGATGATCAAGGACGGCATCAAAGCCATCAAGTGGTTCTCCCAGAACGGCATCAAGACCAACTGTACGCTGGTGTTCTCCGCAGGTCAGGCCATCCTGGCCGCCAAGGCCGGCGCGAACTATGTGTCGCCTTTCATCGGACGCATCGACGACAGCAGCTGGGACGGCATGGAGCTGATCGGCCAGATCAGCCATATCTATACCCTCCAGGGTTTCAAGACCGAGATCCTCGCCGCCTCCATCCGCAACGCCCTCCACATCGTGAAGGCTGCAGAAGCCGGTGCCGACGTCTGCACCTGCCCGCTGGACTCCATCCTCGGACTGCTCAAGCACCCGCTGACCGACCTGGGGCTGGCGAAGTTCCTGGAGGATGCGAAGAAAATGTAACTGAATACAAGTTTCAAGTTTCAAGTTTCAGGTTTCAAGTTTCAAGCAACGAACAACAAATAACGAACAACAAAAAGGCTGGGGGCAACTCCGGCCTTTTTCTTTGTCCGCCCGTGCCCGGTCAGTTTGACATTTATGGTTAGATTTAGGGTAACACCAATCCAGAAATGCACATATGGAAGTACATCATCACGCCCATCACGAAGGAAAGAAGAGCTGGAGATCGTATTTCTGGGAATTCCTGATGTTGTTCCTGGCGGTATTCTGCGGTTTCCTGGCGGAATATCAATTGGAGCATGTCATTGAACATAACAGGGAGAAGCAGTTCATACGGACCTTCGTGGAAGACTTGAAAGCGGACACGACCGCCATAACCAGGAATATTCAGTATCGGAAGGAAAAATTGATGCAACTTGATTCCCTGATGTTGTTGCTGAGGGAACAAAAGATCAAGGGAAACGAAAATGACTTGTACTACCTGGGCAGAATACTGGTCAGGACGAACAGGTTTCAAAGTAATGACAGGACGATCATACAACTGAAGAATTCGGGATCGTTGCGCCTGATCAGGAATGAAGAAGCTGCGGATAGTATGGTCTCGTATCAGAAATTAGTGGAGATCATCATGGTCAACCAGGAGGATGAACATGATGAAAGGAATAAGGCATACGATGTCGTCTCCAAAATGTTCAACCCGTTCGTCTTCGACAACATGTTAAGTATAAACGGTGTGAGCAGACCTGTCAATAACCCGCCCTTGCGGACATACGATCCGAATGTGCAGATGGACCTTGCGGCATGTGTACATACCATCAAGGGTAGTACCTATTTGATCGAAAGCAGGCTGGAGTTACTGCATGGCAAGGCGAAGGATCTGATCTCCTTCTTGACCAAGGAGTATAATATAGAGTGATCTGATCTGAAGGGTACGGACGAAAACTGGCATATTCATGTTCAGGAATCATTTCAAGACCGCATGGCGGCATCTGTGGCGCAACAAGGCCCATACGTCCATAAACATCGCCGGATTGAGCATGGCCATGGCCTGCGCCCTGCTCGCCATCCTGTTCGTGCAGGATGAGGTCAGTTATGACCGGTTTCATGAACATGCGCAGCGGCTATACAGGCTTACCACTACGATCGTGGATGCCGGCCATGACAAAAAGGTACTGGGAACCAGCGGCCAGGTACAGGGACCGGCGTTCAAAGCGGCTGTTCCAGAGATAGAAGATCAGGTGAGGATATTCGGGGTGGGTGAAATGAATATCACCGGAAATGGCAAGGCGCTTGCCTTTAAAACCATGTTCGCTGATTCAGGATTCTTCCAGGTGTTGTCTTTCCCGCTGTTGCACGGCCATGCGGTGCATGCGCTGTCAGAACCTGATGCCATTGTCTTGTCCCGGCATTCGGCGATGGTGCTTTTCGGCCGGGAGGATGTTGTGGGGGAAGTGGTCAGGATGGAAGATGGAGGAGGCCTGGAAAACCTGCTCATAAGCGGTGTAGCCAAAGATGCTCCTGGCAATTCCTCCATTCAATTCGATGCTGTGGTCCCGTTCGTCAAACTGCGCGCCATGTTCACGGATGACAACTGGCTGAACCAATACCTCACCACCTTGATCCTGTTGAAACCATTGGCCGACCCTAAGGAGGTTGAAAAGAAGATGTCTAGCGTGTTTGCCACGGAGGCGCAAAGGCAACTGGCGGCATCCGGAGAGGCGGCGAGCCGGTTTCAATTCGGATTGGCTCCGATCTCGGAGATACACCTGAGCCCCTTGGGAACGTCAGCCTATGGAAGTTCGGAAGATGAACGTGGCCTGGCCAATACCAGCAGTGTTGGCTATTCCTATGTGTTGGGTGGCATCATCATATTCATTTTGTTGATGGCCTGTGTGAATATGATCAATTTGAATATTGCCAGTGCGTCCAGGCGCTCCAGGGAGATCGGCATCAGGAAAATAGTGGGCAGCAGCCGGGGGCAGATCATCCTCCAGTTCCTGGTGGAAGCATTTTTGGTATGCATCTTCTCCTGGGTCATTGCGATGTTTCTCGCTGTGCTGTTCCTTCCTGTATTCAACCGGCTTTCGGGCAAGCGGCTGCTGTTCAATGACGTCACGCAGCCGTTGTTGTTTGTGTATGGTCTGCTTGTTATGATCATGTGCGTCTTACTGTCGGGGCTGTATCCGGCCCTGAAGGTTTCCATATTCAACCCCGTGGAGGCTCTGCTGAAAAAACAGAAGTTCGGCGGTAAGAACCTTATCGGGAAGGCACTCATTATAGGTCAGTTTGCGTTGGCCGTAGGACTCATCATGGGTGCCCTCGTATATTTCAGGCAAATGAGTTTTGTTGCCGCCAAGGATCTCGGTTACAGTCCGGATCGTATGATCAAATTCCGGCTACCGCCGCAACGCATCAATGAAAATGTGGTTCGGGTATGGAAGGATGAGCTGCTGCAATATCCGTCCATTGAGCAGGTGTCCAATGAAATGGGCATAAGTCCAGGCGCCGTGATGGTCAACGGGAAGAAGATCGGTGTCAAGTCGAATATGGTGGACGCTGCTTATTTGTCCACCATGGGTATTGGTTTGAAGGCGGGCAGGAATTTCCACGAAAGCCGTTCCTTCGATTCGATCCACTCGATATTGGTGAATGAGACTTTCGTCAAAGTTGCTGGCTTGAAGGATCC
>Ga0075026_100000244_pt1 | contig 20990 bp, 19 predicted proteins | sample Str012_2_FD_71392 | JGI IMG/M metagenome (GOLD analysis project Ga0075026, IMG submission 71392) | Freshwater sediment microbial communities in response to fracking from Pennsylvania, USA - Straight Creek_MetaG_SC_2012 | ecosystem: Environmental > Aquatic > Freshwater > Creek > Sediment... | reverse complement strand
CGGAACGGCGTGACGGCACTGAACGTCGAGGCGGCGCCCGCCGTGGTGACCGTCGGCACCGGCATGATGCCCGTGGCGGCCACCGGGTCGACCGTGAACGACCACCGCACGGTGCGTGCCTGCGTGACGATCTGCACGGTGTACGTGCCGGGTACCAGTTCCTTGCTGGGCAGCACGCTGACGGCGTTGTCGCCGCCCAGCAGCACCTTGGCCGTCGCCCATCCGCCATCGTCAGCAGCCGGCGTCTTGGTGCCCCAGAGCGCACAGGTGGTCAGTGGGCCGGTGGGCCCGGTGATGGTGGCCGACTTCACGGAGGTGACGGGCTCGGGCATCATCGCCAACACCGGCAGGCCGGCACCGTTGGCCACCCAGCTGCTCCCGCAATACGTGAGCGGGTTGGGCGTCTCGACCCGGAACCGGGTGAGGCTGGTGGTGGTGCCGTTGCCGGGCCACAGGATGGGCGTGCTGGGACGAGTGGTGCCCTGCGCGAGACCGTGGATCACGTCGAGCGTGGCCGCAGAGTGCCACTTCGGTGAGGTGGTGCTGGTGGCCATGCCGAAACCGATGGACGTCAGGTTGTAGCGGAGGATCCCGATGGCGTGGAACGGACCCGTCATCCACAACTCCACGTGACTCCGTGCGGTGGCATTGATGTTGGTGCTGACGGCCACATTGCCGGTCTTGCCGGCCTCGTCGCCGCTGGCACTGTAGAACGCCGTACCTGCGGTCTCGTAGTGGGCGATTCCGTTGTACAGCATCCAGGTGGAGTGGTTCCGATCGCCGGCCGACCAGGTGGTGTTCTCCTTCACCGCGGGCAGTCCGGCCATGGCGCGGAAGTAGTTCACCGACTGGAGGGCACCGGCGTTGGGCATGATGAACGGCGGTGTGGGCGTGGCGGCCGAGACGATGAACGGCGACGCGGCGAGGCACAGCCCTGCCACCACCGCTGCTGTCGCCACTCGCCGGAGCCAACTCATCGTTCGTCCTCGTCACGGAAAGCCACTCACTCTCCATGGTGGGTTTCGGCAGAGCGTCGATGGTCCTGAAGGTTCCTGGGGAATTGTTGACCATTACTTGACGGAGCCGAACCCGCCGTCCACCTGCGACGGTGTGCCAGTAACGTGCGTTCGATGCGCCGTCGTTCCGCCTGGTTCGCGCCACTCGGAGTGGTGATCACGCTGGCCGGTGCGACGGCAGCCTGCTCCGCGACCCCTGGTGTCACCGCGACCGGTGCACGGTCGACCTCCACCACGGCTGGTCCCGCACCCTCGACGTCCACGCACGACTCCCAACCCGGTGGTCAACCCGTCGGCGACGGCATCGGCGACACGCTGTTCCCGTCGCTCGGCAATCCCGGTGTCGACGTGCGCAGCTACCATCTGCAACTCGACGTCGACCCTGTGGCCAACCACCTTGCCGGCGCGGTCACGATGGAGATCGCGTTCACCGCAGCCATGTCGTCGTTCACGCTCGATTCCAACGGGCCCGACGTCTCCAAGGTCACCGTCGATGGTGCGCCGGTGTCGTTCACCCAGTCGAAGCCCGAGCTGCGCGTCACCCTGCCGGCACCCGTGAAGGTGGGCGACGATCGCGTGGTCGAGGTCGACTACTCGCTCAGCCCGACGCCGGGTCGCATGGCCGACGGCGTGCCCGTCGGTTGGTTCTCGACCGCGCAGGGTTCGTGGGCGCAGAACGAACCCAACGGCGCGAGCAGCTGGATGCCGTGCGACGACCATCCCAGCGACAAGGCCGACTACACCTTCGCCATCACCGTGCCCAAGGGACTCACCGCGGTGGCCAACGGCGAGATGGTGGAACACCGCAGTGAGGGAGCCCACGAGGTGTGGCTCTGGTCGGAGCCGCATCCGATGGCCACCTATCTGGTGCAGGTGCTCACCGGGCACTACGACATCGTGGAGGGCACGGGGCCGCACGATCTGCCGCTGCTCAGCGTCGTGCTGCACGACGATCGATCATTGATGCAGCCCTACTTCGATGCGATCGGCGGCGAGATCTCGTGGTTCGAGACCACGTTCGGTCCGTACCCGTTCTCGCGCTACGGCATCGCCTTCACCGACAGCCAGCCCGGGCTCGCCGTCGAGATGCAGGAGCGTTCGTTGTTCAGCCGCGACGACTTCGTGTCGGGTCGACTGGGCGAGTCGGAGCAGGGACTGCTGTCGCACGAGCTCGCCCACCAATGGTTCGGCGACGCGGTCACGCCGTCGCGGTGGTCCGACATCTGGCTGAACGAGTCGTTCGCCACCTACGCCCAGTGGATGTGGCTCGACCACGCCGGCTTCACGTCGGTCACCGATGCCGCGCAGCGGGCGCTCGACTCGCGCATGCCGGGGTCCACCGGCACGCCGAGTGTCGAGCAGATGTTCGGTGCCAACAGCTACGAGGGCGGGGCAGTGGTCCTGCACGCGCTGCGCCGCACCATCGGCGACACCGACTTCTTCACGTTGTTGCGCAGATGGGTGGCCGACAACAACGGCACCTCGCGCGCGACGACCGACTTCATCCACCTCGCCGAGCAGGTGTCGGGACGGTCGCTCACGTCGTTCTTCGACACCTGGCTGTATGCGCCGGTGGTGCCTGCGAAGTTCCCCGACAGCGGGGTGTGAGTCAGTGGCCCGTGAGCCGGGCGATGAAGGCGTTGCGCAGCTTGGCCGGCCGGTCGGTGCGCGACTCGAAGTCGTCGGCACCCACCGGCACCCGCACCATCGCGTTGATGCCCAACCAACGCAAGGGCTCGGGCTCCCACCGACGTGATCGATGGCCCACCCAGGGGAGCTCGGTGAGCTCGCTTCGTTCGCCGGTGATGAGATCGGCCAACGTGCGGCCCGACAGGTTGGTCGTGCCCACGCCGTCGCCCACGTAGGCGCCGGCCGTGGCGAGCCCGTTGGCGCCGTCGTAGGAGGCCGAACACCACCAGTCGCGAGCTGCCGCGACGGCGCCGCCCCATCGGTGTGTGATGGCCGCGTCGCCGATGGCGGGGAACAGCTCGCGCAGCGTGTCGTGCAACGACTCGTGCACCTTGGCGTGACGGTCGTACTCGGGCTTGATGGCGCTGCCGAAGTGGTAGGGCGCGCCGCGGCCACCGAACGCGAACCGGTCGTCGGCGGTGCGCTGGCCGTAGATGATCATCTGCCGGCCGTCGTTGAACGTCTGACGCCGAGCGAGCCCGGCGTGATCCCAGAACGATGCCGGCAGCGGCTCGGTGGCCACCATCAGCGAGTAGATCGGCACCACCGTGCGCTCGAGCCCCTCGAGCGACGGCGTGAACGCTTCGGTGGCGCGCACCACCACGTCGGCCCGCACCGTGCCGAGATGCGTGCGTGCCCTGCGCGGGCTGATCTCGACGACGGGTGTGTGTTCGTAGATGGTGGCACCCTTGCGCTCGACGGCGCGTGCGAGTCCGCGAGCGAGACGAGCCGGATGGATGGCGGCGCAGTGGGGCGTGAAGTAGCCGCCCACCACGTCGGTGCCACCCACCATCTGCAGGGTCTCGTCGCGATCGAGCAGCCGGTAGTCGTCGTCGGTGAAGCCGAACGACTGCAGGTGCTCGATGTACTCCCGTGCGCGCTGCCACTGCACCTGATTGCGCGACATGCTCACGTAGCCGCCATGAGCGAAGTGGCAGTCGATTCCTTCGGCTGCCGTGACTCGCCCCACCTCGTCGACCGCACCGTGCATCGCAGTCTGCAGGCGCACCGCGGCCTCGTTCGACGATTCGGCGGCGATGGCATCGAGTCCCATCGGGAGCAGTGCCGAGCACCAGCCGCCGTTGCGCCCGCTGGCGCCGAACCCGACCACGTTGGCCTCGAGGATCGCGACGCGCAGCGACGGATCTCGCTCGAGCAGGTAGTAGGCGGTCCACAATCCGGTGTAGCCGCCGCCGACGATGGCGACGTCGACGTCGAGGTCGCCGCCGAGCGCCGACCTGCCGGGACCCCACTCGTCGGCTGACATCGTGGCGTGCCAGAGCGAGAGGTTCGACAGTTCGTGCATCGCGCCAGCCTAGGGAACCCGCAGCCGACACGAGAATCCCGTAACGTCGGGCCGATGACGACGCCCGGGTGGTATCCCGATCCGTATCAGCCCGAGTGGCGGCGGTATTGGGACGGCGCTCGATGGACGGGCGACATCGCCGTACCGCGAGCGATCCCGCCGCCGCCCCGGCCCACACTGCCGTTCCCGGTCGCGGTCGGCGCCATCGTGTCGATCGCCGTCCCGCTGGCGATCAGTCGGGTGCTGTTGCGGCACCTGTCGCAGTACGACTGGCCGATCGTCCTGTATCTCGTCATCGCCGCGGTGCTGGCCTACGTGCCGCCGCTGATCTTCTGGGCGTACGCCAGCGGGCGCTGGGGAAGTGGCCATCGCCGGCTCGATGTCGGGCTGCTGGTGAAGTGGAAGGACCTCGGGTGGGGGCCGGTCACCTGGCTCGCCTGCCTCGGCGCCGAAGTGGTGATGGCCGTGGTGGTGAAACTCGCGCACATCCCGTTCCAGAGCAACACCGAGTCGTTGCGCGACCTGCACGATCGTCGCGGCTACGTCGTGGCAATGCTGCTGCTGGCCGTGCTCATCGCGCCGGTGGTGGAGGAGATCATCTTCCGCGGGCTGGTACTGCGTGGCCTGCAATCGCGGATGGGCCCTGTGGCTGCCATCGCCGTGCAGGGTGTGTTGTTCGGCATGGCGCACATCTCGCCCGAACGCGGCATGCGCAACATCGGCCTGGTGATGATCCTCAGCGGCGTCGGCGTGGTGCTGGGCACGTCGGCGTACCTGATGCGTCGTCTCGGTCCCACGATGATCGCTCACGCCATCATGAACGGCATCGCCATGGCCATCGTGCTGTCGGGCTGGGTGCCGACCGGAACGTGAACTCGGCGCCGCCGAGCATGGCGAAACCGCCCCGAACCCGGTCCTACTTGGTCTGCAGGAACCGGAAGGTCACGGGCAGGCCGGCGCCCGACGCGTTCACCGCTCGGATCTGGGCCTCGTACAGCACGCCCTTGGTGGCGCCCTTCTGCGAGTACGAGAGGGTGATCGGGAGCCTGTACCAGGCGATCCACGTGGTCCAGGTCGCACCGCCGTTGCCGCTGCCGCGTGCGCGGATCTCATAGCGCAGCACTGGGCCACTACCGATCGATGCCGGCGCGAGCCACGTGATCCGGAACGTCGCCGCGGCCGGCAGGGTGACGTTCGGCGAGCGTGGTGCAGTGGGCGTGCCCACCTGTACGGCGGCCGACTTCACCGATGCCGCCCCGAGGCCGAGGGCATTGGTGGCCCTCACCGTGAACGTGTAGAGGTGCGCATTGGCCAGTCCGGTGACGGTGCAGGTGCGAGCAACGGTGGTGGTGCACGTGCGTCCGCCGGGTGCGGCGGTGACGGTGTACTTCGTGATCGTCTTGCCACCGTTGCTCAGCGGCGCCGACCACGTGACGATCGCAGCCGCGTTGCGCGAGCTGCCGACGACGGCTCGCGGTGCTCCGGGCTTCGAGAACCCTGCGACGGTCACCGGCACCGCGGCAACCATCGGGTTCGGCGCGTAATTCGTGCCGTTGCCGATGGTCGACGACGTCTGGACGCACACCCCGAGGTTGATGACGGCAGTCGTGGTGCAGTCCTGTGCCGCGGTGCCGGCGAAGGTCCGGGTGGCGACGACCGGCACGAAGTAGTCGACCTCCATTCCCTTGCTCAGGTGCACCGGCGGCAGTTGCCAGACGATGCCCGACTTGGTGAGTCCGCACGCCGCGTTGGAGATCGCGGTGTTGGTGTGGATGTCGGCGATGATGCACTTCACCGGACTCGCGGTCGTGACCGCAGGCTGCAGCCCAGCGGGAAGCAGGAGTCGCATCTGGAACCACTCGTCGATGGTGATCGGTGACACGACGGCGGAGTCGAAGTGGACCATGAACGTCTGACCCACGTGGGGTGCGACACCGGTGGGCAGCTGCACGTCGACCCGCGACGTGAAGAGCTCGCAGTTGCCGTTGCACGAGACGACGAAGGGGGAGGACCCGTGGCGCCACGTGGTGTCGTAGAAGTTGAACACCGGTGCGGCCGCGACGGGCGACACGCTCGCCAACACTCCCGACGACATGGATGCGATGACGGCGAATGCGACGACGACTCGCCGAGCTCGATGGTTCATGAAGATGCCCAACCCGTTCAGGGTGGCCTCAGGTGGGGCGCCACGATCCCAATGGCTCGACCCTAGCCCTCTCGATGGTGGCCCCGCACCGGAAACGTCCCCGATACCTGGGGCGACGCGTCGGTAGGCTGGTCAGTCCATGGGTACGACACCGCAGACCGCCGACCAAGTCCGCTCCACCTTCCTCGACTTCTTCGCAGCGAAGGGCCACACGGTCGTCCCCTCGGCAAGCCTTATCCCGCACGACCCCACGGTGCTGTTCACGGTTGCGGGCATGGTGCCCTTCAAGCCCTACTTCGTCGGCGACGAGGTGGCGCCCTATTCGCGCGCGGTCACCAGCCAGAAGTGCGCGCGCGCCGGCGGCAAGCACAACGACCTCGACGACGTCGGTCGCACCAAGCGCCACCTGGTGTTCTTCGAGATGCTGGGCAACTTCAGCTTCGGCGACTACTTCAAGGCCGACGCCATCCCGTGGAGCTGGGAGCTCGTCACCGAGGGCTTCGGGTTCGACGGCGACCGCCTCTGGATCACCGTGCACGAGAGCGACGACGAGGCCGAGGCCATGTGGCACGAGCAGGTCGGCGTGCCGATGGATCGCATCCAGCGGCTGGGCGACAAGGACAACTTCTGGCAGATGGGCGAAACCGGCCCGTGCGGTCCGTGCAGCGAGATCCACATCGATCGCGGCCCCGCGTTCGGGCCGGAGGGCGGCCCGCTCAACGACCCGCACGGCGATCGGTTCATGGAGTTCTGGAACCTGGTGTTCATGCAGTACAACCAGGCGCCCGACGGCAGTCGCACCCGCCTGCCCAAGCCCAGCATCGACACCGGCGCCGGTCTCGAGCGCATCCTGTGCCTGCTGCAGGGCGTCGACGCCGTGTGGGAGACCGACCTCATGCTCCCGCTCATCGATCAGGCCTGCAGCCTCACCGGCAAGCAGTACATCGCCGGCGACTACGACGACCGCAACAGCTTCGCCATGCGCGTGCTGGCCGAGCACGCCCGCAGCGCCACGATGCTGGTCAGCGACGGCGTGTTCCCCAGCAACGAGGGCCGTGGCTACGTGCTGCGCCGCATCATCCGTCGCGCCGTGCGCTACGCGTATCTACTGGGCACCGAACAGCTCGTGATGCCGTCGCTCGCCGAAACCGCCATCGCCGTCATGGGCACCGCCTACCCCGACGTGCCCAAGAACCGCGACTTCGTGCTGGGCGTGCTCAGCCGCGAGGAGGAGCGCTTCCGCCAGACCCTCAAGACCGGACTGTCCATCCTGGAGGACGAGCTCGAGGGGTCCAGCAGCCTCACCGGTTCCACCGCCTTCCTGCTGCACGACACGTACGGCTTCCCGCTCGAGCTCACCGAGGAGATCGCCGGCGAGCGCGGCGTGCCGGTGGATTCGCAGGGCTTCGATGCCGAGATGCAAGCCCAGCGCGAGCGCGCCAAGGCCGCGCGCAAGGGTCGCAACGTCGACGACGACCGTCTCGACGGCTATCGCGAGGTGGTCGAGCAGTTCGGCATCACCGAGTTCGTGGGCTACACCGACGACACGAGCGAGTCGCGCGTGTTGGCCGTGCTGCCCGCCGACGACGGCCTCGTGGAGATCTTCCTCGACCGAACGCCCTTCTACGCCGAGAGCGGTGGTCAGGTGGGCGACACCGGCACCATTCGTACCGAGCGCGGCGAAGCGCAGGTGCTCGACACCACGTTCGCCCTGCCGGGGCTGCGTCGTCACAGCGCTCGTATCGTCTCGGGCGACATCGAGGCCGGCGCCACCGCTACGGCGAGCATCGACGTCGATCGTCGTAACGCCATCCGTCGCAACCACACCGGCACGCACCTCCTGCATCACGCGCTGCGCAAGGTGTTGGGCGAGCACGTGAAGCAGGCCGGTTCGCTGGTGGGTCCCGATCGACTGCGCTTCGACTTCTCGCACTACGAGTCGGTCACCCCCGACGAGATCCGTCGCATCGAGGAGATCGCCAACGCCGAGACGCTGTCGAACGCCCCGGCCCGGGTGTTCGAGACCACCAAGGACGAGGCCACCGCGCTGGGGGCCATCGCGTTCTTCGGCGACAAGTACGGCGATGTGGTGCGTGTGCTCGAGGTGGGCAACTCCATCGAGTTGTGCGGTGGCACCCATGTGCGCGCCGCCGGCGACATCGGCGCCATCAAGATCGTCAGCGAGAGCTCCATCGGCAGCAACCTGCGCCGCATCGAGGCCACCACCGGCGTCAACACGCTGCACCTGCTGCAACGCGATGCCGCGGCCGTGGCCGAGGTGGCCCGCCTGGTGGGCACGTCGCCCGACGACCTCGTCGGTGGTGTGCAGCGTCGCCTCGACGAGGTGAAGACGCTCTCCGACGAGGTGAAGCAGCTCCGCGCCAAGCTGGCCACGGGCCGCGCCGGCGAGTTGTCGGCCGGTGCCGTCGACGGTCGCGTGGTCGAGCGCGTCGACGGGCTGTCGCCCAACGATCTGCGCGACCTGGCCATCGCCGTGCGCCAGCAGGCCGACGTCGTCGCCGTCGTGCTCGGTGGCGTCAGCGACACCGGTGGCGTGTCGCTCGTGTCGGCGGTGCGCCCCGAGTCGGGCCTGGTGGCCGGCGACCTCATTCGCGACGCGGCGAAGGCCGTCGGCGGCGGTGGCGGCGGCAAGGGCGACATCGCCACGGCGGGTGGCAAGAACCCCGACGGGCTCGACGAGGCGCTGCGCATCGCCAAGGCGGCAGCCGGGTCCTGACCATGCGAGCTCTCGGCCTCGACCTCGGCGCGAAGCGCATCGGCGTGGCCGTCAGCGACCGCACCGGAACCATCGCGTCGCCGCTGATGGTGCTGCAGCGATCCGGGTCGGTCACCCGCGATCATCAGGTCATCGCCAAGCTGGTGGCCGAGGAAGAGGCGGAGGCCGTGGTGGTGGGCCTCCCGCTCAACATGAACGGCTCCAGCGGGCCAGCGGCGAAGGCTGCCGTGAAGGAGGCCGAGGCCTTGGCTACCGTGGTCGGTGTGCCGGTGTACACCAGCGACGAGCGTCGAACCACGGTGACGGCCGATCAGGCCATGATGGAAGCCGGCCTCAACGCGCAGCAACGGCGAAAGCATGTCGACAAGATCGCCGCCGCCGTGTTGTTGCAGCAGTGGCTCGACCGACGGGCGTACCAGCCATGACCCAGGTCGACGAACGCCCGTCGTGGCAGCACGACCCGTGGGACGACCCCGACGTCACCGACGCGCTCGTCATCGAGCGGCCCCGCAAGCAGCGCCGGTGGATCAAGTGGATCATCTACACCGCGTTGTTCTTGGGCATGATCGCGGTGGTGGCCGTGGGTGTGGTGGGGCTCTGGTACACCGGGCAGGTGAACCCTCCCGGTGCGCCCGGCGATGCCGTCACGTTCACGGTGAACCCCGGCGACACACTGCTCACGGTCAGCGAACGACTGCAGGCGGTGGGTTTGGTCGAGAAGGCCAGCGTGTTCCGCTGGTACGTCGAGCACCACGGTGGGCTCGAGTTCACGCCCGGCTATTACCGGCTGCGCCCGCGCGACCACATGGGCAACATCATGCGCACGCTGCGCATCCCGCCCTCGCAGACCTACACGAAGGTCACGTTCCCCGAAGGCTTCACGTTCGCGAAGATGGGCGCCCGTCTGCAACTGCGGGTGCCCCGGCTGTCGGCCAAGGCGTTCGAGAAGGTCGCCACCAGCGGCGACGTGCGTTCCAAGTACGAGCCAGCGGGTGTGCACAGCCTCGAGGGCCTGCTGTTCCCCGACACGTACCAGGTGTCGAACGGCGAGTCGGAAGCCCAGGTGGCGCGTCGGATGGTCGCCTTGATGGAGCGCGTGGGTGGCCAGGAGCACCTCGATCAGGCGGTGGGGTTCACGCCCTATCAGGTGCTCATCGTGGCCAGCATGATCGAGCGTGAGGCGAAGGTCGATGCCGACCGCGCCAAGATCGCCCGCGTCATCTACAACCGCCTCTACCTGGGCATGCCGTTGCAGATCGATGCCACGTTGCTCTACAACCAGCCCTCCACCAAGACCTTCGCTCAGCTGAAGGCCACTGACACCCCGTACAACACGTACCTGCACAAGGGTCTGCCGCCCACGCCCATCGCCAATCCGGGCCGGGCCAGTATCCGCGCCGCGCTCAATCCGGCGGCCAACCCGTCGAAGGGCGATCCGCTGTGCGTCGCGCTGCCGGTCGGCACGCCGTGCGTCTACCTCTACTACGTCGTCGCCGACACCGATGGGCGACATGTGTTCGCCGTCACCGAACAACAGCACGCGGCCAATGTCGCCAAGGCGCGAGCGAAAGGTCTGCTCGGTCCGTGACCATCTCGGGTGCCACGCGGGTGGCTGCGGTCATCGGCAGCCCGGTGCAGCACAGCCTGTCGCCGGCGTTGCACAACGCTGCATTTGGCCAGTTGCAGCTCGACTGGGTCTACGTGGCATTCGCGGTCGCGCCGGGTGACGCAGCGCGGGCGCTCGACGCGGTGCGAACGTTCGGGTTGGGTGGTCTCAGTGTCACCATGCCGCACAAGGAACTCGTGGCCGCATCGGTCGATCGGCTCGATCCGGCTGCTGCAGCGCTGCGCAGCGTCAACACCGTCGTGCCCGACACCGACGGCGCGTTGGTGGGTCACTCCACCGACGGCGCCGGATTCGTCGCCTCACTCGATGCGGCCGGACACGCCGTGCAGGGGCGCACGGTGTGCCTGCTCGGTGCGGGCGCCGCTGCTCGCGCCATCGCCGACGCGCTCGGCCGGGCCGGTGCTGCCCGCGTCGCGGTGCTCAATCGCACCATCGGCAACGCCGAATCCACCGCAGCACTCGCCGGTGCGATGGGCACGGTGGCCACCGCGGCCGACGTGCGCGATGCCGACATCGTCGTCAACGCCACCTCCGTGGGCATGGGGTCGCCCGACGACCTGCCCTGCGATCCTGCGTTGCTGCGTGCCGGCCAGGTGGTGGCCGACATCGTCTACCACCCACGGCTCACGGCGCTGCTGCGCGCCGCCCGCGCGGCGGGCGCTCACCCGGTCGACGGCCTCGGAATGCTGGTGCACCAGGCGGCGCTCCAGCAGCAGCTCTGGCATGGTCGTCTGCCCGACGTCGCGGTGATGACCGCCGCCGCAGAGCGGGAACTCGCCGCCCGGGGCCAGTAGCCTCAACCGGATGCTCCGTTTCCTCACCGCCGGCGAATCTCACGGTCAGGCACTCGTCGTCATCATCGAGGGCCTTCCCGCAGGTCTCGAGATCACCGTCGACGAGATCCAGACCGAGATGGCCCGACGTCGCCTCGGCTACGGCCGCGGCCCGCGCCAGCGGTTCGAGCAGGACGAACTCACGCTCATCGGTGGTGTGCGCCACGGTCGCACGCTCGGCTCGCCGGTGGCCATCGAGATCAAGAACAGCGAGTGGTTCCGGAGCGACAAGTGGCACGAAGAGATGTCGCCGGCGCCGGGCACCACCAAGGATCCGCTCACGCAGGTGCGCCCTGGCCACGCCGACCTGGCGGGCATGCAGAAGTACGGCTTCACCGACGCCCGCGACGTGCTCGAGCGTGCCAGCGCACGCGAAACGGCGGCTCGGGTGGCTGCGGGTGCCGTGGCCAAGAAACTGCTCTCGCACCTGGGTGTGTCGGTCATCTCGCACATCACGCAGATGGGTCCTGTGCGCGCCAACGGCGTGCGGCCCACCCCAGCCGACCTCGACACCGTCGACGCATCCGAGGTGCGGTGCTTCGACCCCGCAGCGAGCGAGGCGATGATCGAGGAGATCAAGGCGTGCGCCAAGGACGGCGACTCGCTGGGAGGCGTGGCCGAGGTGCTCGCCTACGGCGTGCCCGTCGGCCTGGGCAGCCATGTGCACTGGGATCGCAAGATCGACGCCGCGCTGGCGCAGGCGGTCATGAGCATCCAGGCGGTGAAGGGTGTGGAGATCGGCGACGCGTTCGACGTGGCAGGGCGCCGCGGCAGTGTGGCCCACGACGCCATCTCCTGGGTGCCCCAGCTCAACGACTACCGACGCGACTCGTCGCTCGCCGGCGGCACCGAGGGTGGCATCACCAACGGCGAACTGCTGGTGGTGCGCGCCGCCATGAAGCCGCTCGCCACGCTCAACCGGCCCACGCTGAAGACCGTCGATGTCGTCACGAAGGAAGAAACGGTCAGCTTCAAGGAGCGCACCGACGTCACGGCCGTGCCGGCGATGGGCGTGGTGGCCGAAACCATGGTGGCGCTCGTGCTGGCCGGCGAGGCGCAGCGCAAGTTCGGCGGCGACAGCGTGAGCGAGTTCGTGCGCAACGCACAGGGATTCAAGGCCACCCTCCCGTGATCCGTCCCGATCAGCATCTGGTGCTGGTGGGCATGATGGGCGTCGGCAAGACCACCGTGGCACGGGTGGTGGGCGAGCGACTCGACCGGCCGGTGCTCGACACCGATCTGGTCATCGAGGCTCGCACGGGCCGCACCCTGCGCGAGATCTTCGCCGACGACGGCGAGTCGGCGTTCCGAGCACTCGAGGCCGAGGTGCTCCGCGAGGCACTGGCATCGCCCGAACCGGTGGTCATCGCTGCGGCGGGTGGTGTGGTGCTCGGTGAGCGCAACCGAGTTGCCCTGCGCGACAGCGGCGCCCGCGTCGTGTGGCTGTGCGCCGATCCGGCCACGTTGGTCGAGCGAGTGAAGAGCGGCGGTCACCGTCCTCTGGTCGACGAGGATCCGGCGGGTACGTTGCAGCGCATGTTCGAACAGCGTGAGCCGTTGTACCGGGACGTGGCCGATGCCATCGTGCTGGTCGATCACCGGTCGGTGTCGGAAGTGGTCGAGGCGGTGCTGCGGTGATCACCGTGCGCGTGCCGCTGGGCGATCGCAGCTACGACGTCGTGGTGGGCCACGGCGCGCGCAGCGAATTGGCGGCGCTGCTCCCCGTCACGGCACGGCGCGCCGTCGTGGTGTCGCAGACAGGGATCCCGTTCGACGTCGATCCGGGCGTGCCGTTCATCCGTATCGACATCGGCGACGGCGAGGAACACAAGACCCTCGCCACCATCGAGCATCTGTGCCGACAGTTCGCGCGCTGGAACATCACCCGCAACGACGTCGTCATCGGCCTCGGCGGCGGCATGGTCACCGACATCGCCGGGTTCGCCGCGGCCACCTGGCATCGCGGTGTTCCCGTCGTGCACGTCAGCACGTCGTTGCTGGGAATGGTCGATGCGGCCATCGGCGGCAAGACCGGTGTCAACCTTCCTCCCATCGATGGTGTGGGGGGCAAGAACCTCGTCGGTGCGTTCTGGCAGCCGTCGGGCGTGGTGTGCGATCTCGACGCCCTCGCCACGCTGCCACCGCGCGAACTGCGCTGTGGTCGTGGCGAGATGGCCAAGTACCACTTCCTCACGGGCGACGATCTGCTGTCGATGGGCGAGACCGACCGCATCGCCCGCTGCGTACAGATCAAGGCCGACATCGTCGGCGCCGACGAACGCGAGGGTGGCCGTCGAGCCCTGCTCAACTACGGGCACACGCTCGCGCACGCGCTCGAGATCGCCACCGATCACTCGCTGGCACACGGCGAGGCCGTGGCAGTGGGGCTGGTGTACGCCGCGCAGCTCGCCCGCCATCTCGGTCGCATCGACGACGCACGCGTGCAGCGGCACTACGACGTGGTCGGTGGCTCGTACGAACTGCACACGGCGCTGCCGCCCGGCCTCGACCCCCAGGAACTCGTGGCGCTGATGGCTCGCGACAAGAAGGTGCTCAGCGACGATCTCACGTTCGTGCTCGACGGCCCCAACGGGGTGGAAGTGGTGTCCGGCGTCTCGCCGGCCGCCGCGCTGGCTGCGCTGGACGACATCCGATGACCGACATCGTGCAGGTGCTCGAAGGCCGTATCGACCGAAAGAAGAACAACGCGCTCACCATCACCTTCGCCGACGGTCCGGGCGAGCCGCTGGGCGCGTCCGTGCAAGGTGGCGGCGACAGCGGCGTCGGTAAGAAGCTGGGCGTCCTCTTCGGGTTCAAGAACGGCGGTACCGGCACGCACCTCTACACCCCGGTCGCGGGCGAGCCGTTGTGCGTGCAGTCCCGCGACCAGCAGCCCACCGTGCTCACCCGGCCCGACGGCACGGCCGTCGGGCAGATCCAACGCGGCGAGGTCAGCATCGGAACCGCCGCCGACGGCGCCGAGGTGTTGCGCTGGATCGACCATCCCCAGCGAGCGGCGACGCTCGATGCGTTCCCGTTGCAGGTGCTCCGCCCCGATGGCGTCGTGGTCGCCGAACTCGACCTCGTGCGCACCTTGGCGGGCTGGTCGTTGGGTCGTGATCTGGTCGACGCCACCATCTGGTGGGGGAGAGCGGGTCGACCGTTGCCCATCCCGTTCCTCGGCACATCGGTGAAGGTGTTCTCGCCCTTCTCCGCCGTCGAACACGAGCAGCTCATCGCCTCGTGCATCGACATGGCGGTGGGACTGAGGCCGTACGGCACGGCCATGCGTCGATGACCCCGCAGGTCCACACCGACCGCCTGCTGCTGCGCGAGTGGCGCGAGGCCGACAAACCGGCGTACGCGGCACTGAACGCCGACCCGGAGGTGATGCGGCACTTCCCCAGCACGCTCACGGCGGAACAGAGCAACGACATGGTCGACCGAATGGCGGCGGCGTGGTCGCGGGGCTTCGGGTTGTGGGCCGTCGAGCGGGTCGACACCTGCGACTTCATCGGGTTCGTCGGGCTCGCGGCACCGACGTGGAGCACCGACTTCACTCCATGCGTCGAGATCGGCTGGCGCCTGGCGCGGGCCCACTGGGGCCTCGGCTTCGCCCCCGAGGCGGCTCGTGCGGTGCTCGGCTTCGCGTTCATGCAGGTGGCGCTGCCCGACGACGAGGTCGTCAGCTTCACCACCGAACGCAACGCGAAGTCGCAGCGGGTGATGCAGAAGATCGGGATGCGCCTCGACCCGTCGCGCAGCTTCGACCACCCGATGACCCCGGGTTGGGTGGAACAGCGGCACGTCCTCTACTGCATTGATCGACCGACATGGCAGGCGGGCGTGGCACGATAGGCGGGTGGCCACCATCGCGCTTCTCCACGGACCGAACCTGAACCTGCTGGGTCAGCGCGAGCCGCACATCTACGGCTCCGCCACTCTCGCCGATTACGAAGCGGCGGTCGTTGCGGCAGCGGCGCAGCACGGCCACACCGTGGTGGCGTTCCAGAGCAGCCACGAAGGCGATCTGGTCGACGCCATCCACCGGGCCCGCACCGACGCCGACGCCATCATCATCAACCCCGGCGCGTTCACGCACTACGCCTGGTCGCTGCACGACGCGTTGGCCGCGTTCACTGGGCCCGTCATCGAGGTGCACATCTCCAACCCCAACGCGCGCGAACCCTGGCGGCACACCAGCGTGGTGTCTCCGGTGGCCACCGGCTCCATCGTCGGGCTGGGCATGCACGGCTACGAACTCGCCGTCGACGCGGTGGCGCGCCGGCTCGCGGCATCATGACCGATCGCATCTCGCGGGTCTGCGCCCGGTTGGCCGATGCCGGGATCGACGCACTGCTGGTGTCGAACCTGGTCAACGTGCGCTGGCTCACCGGATTCAGCGGCTCCAACGGGTGGGTGGTGCTGGCGCCCGATGGCGTTGCGCTCGTCACCGACGGCCGTTACGGCGTGCAGGCCGAGCGCCAGTTGGCCGACGCAGGCGTGCAGGCCGACGTCCTCGTGGGTCTCAGCGGCGGCGAGGTGATGGAGCTCATCGGCCGTCGTTGCGCCAACTACGCGCGGATTGGTTTCGAGTCGGCGCACGTCACGGTCGCGTCGTACCAGCAGTACGTCGAGGCCATGCCGGGTGTGGCGCTCGTGCCCGTCATCGGTGTGGTCGAGTCCGAGCGGCGCACCAAGGACCCGGTCGAGATCGACCGCATCGAGCGAGCCTGCGCCATCGCCGATCGCGCCCTCGCCGACGTGGTGCCGCTGCTGGGCACCGGACTCACCGAGGCGCAGGTGCGCAATCTGCTCGACCAGCGCATGCGCGAGTTCGGCGCCGACGGCCCCAGCTACGACACCATCGTCGCCACCGGCCCGGTGCACGCGGCCCTGCCTCACCACGCGCCCACGCACACGTTGCTCGAACCGGGGCACACGGTGATCATCGACGTCGGTGCGCTGGTCGACGGCTATCACAGCGACATGACCCGCTCGTTCGTGGTGGGCGAGCCGGGGGCTCGGCAGCTCGAGATGTACGAGCTCGTCCTGGCATCGCAACTCGCCGGGCTCGCCGCCGTGCGGCCAGGGGCATCCACCATCGACGTCGATCGAGCCTGTCGCAGGGTGATCTCCGACGCCGGCGTGGGCGACTGGTTCAGCCACGGAACCGGGCACGGCGTCGGTCTGCTCATCCACGAGGATCCCTTCCTCAACCGAGTGACACCTGGCATTTTGCAGGTCGGCGACGTAGTGACCGTGGAGCCCGGCGTCTACCATGAAGGTTTCGGCGGCATTCGTGTGGAAGACCTGGTGGTCGTCACCAGCGACGGATGCCGTGTGCTCACCAGTTCTCCGAAGGATTCACCGTGCCCGCAATCACCACCAACGACCTGAAGAACGGCATCACGCTCGAGCTCGACGGCGTCCTGTTCCAGGTCGTCGAGTTCCAACACGTCAAGCCCGGCAAGGGCGGCGCCTTCGTCCGTTCGAAGATCCGCAACCTGCGCACCGGCGCAGTCATCGATCGCACGTTCAACGCCGGCGTTCGCGTCGAGCAGGCGATGCTCGACAAGAAGGACATGCAGTTCCTCTACCGCGACGGCGACGAGTACGTGTTCATGGACCAGGAGACCTACGACCAGCAGCACGTGGCCCCCACGGCGCTCGGCGACGCCGCCGACTACATGGTCGAGAACTCGGTGGCCATGATCGCGTTCTACAACGGCGAGATCGTCACGGTCGAGATCCCGGCGTCGGTCGAGCTCAACATCGCCGACACCGAACCCGGCATACAGGGCGACCGTGTCAGCGGCGCTCGCAAGCCCGCCACCCTGCAGACCGGCAAGGTCATCCAGGTGCCCCTCTTCGTGAACATCGGCGACCGCGTCAAGGTCGACACCCGTTCCGGCGAGTACATCACCCGGGTCTGATCCCATGGCCCGCCGCGCCCCGCGCCCACCTCGCCCGGCCGGCGACGACGAACGCACCGATGCGCGCGAGCGCTCGCTGATCCTGCTCTACGAGGCCGAGTCCAAGGGCATCCCGCCAACCGAGGTGCTCGCCGCGCAAGTGCTGCCCGTCGACGACCTCACCGACTTGTTGGTGCGCGGCGTGCAGCAGCATCAACAGCAACTCGACGAGGCAATCGCCGCGCACGCCAAGGGCTGGACCCTCGCGCGCATGCCCACCATCGATCGCAACGTGCTGCGCATCGCAGCGTTCGAGCTGCTGGCCCGGCGCGACGTGCCCGTGGCCGTGGTGCTCGACGAAGCGGTCGAACTGGCCAAGCGGTTCAGCACCGACGACTCCGGACGCTTCGTCAACGGCGTCCTGTCGGCCCTGGTGCCGGTGTTGCGCGCCGCGTAGCCGCACCATGTGGGGTCGGCTGCGTCACCGACTGGTCACCGCCCATCCGGCCGCGTGGATCACGGGCATGTGCGCGCTGTCGTTCGCCGTGCTGTTCGGCACGCTCGGCGTGCGCAACCAACAGCACTTCGGCACCTGGTCGTACGACATGGGCATCTACGACCAGGGCCTCTGGCTGCTCTCGCGCGGGCATGCGTTCATGACGGTGCGCGGGCTGAACTTCTGGGGTCACCACGTGAACCTCGTAGGTCTGCTGTTCGTGCCCTTCTACTGGCTCGGGGCGGGGCCTTCGTTCCTCTATGTCGTACAGGCGTGCGCGCTCGCGCTGGGCGCGGTGCCGGTGTACCTCATCGCACGCGATCGGCTCGAACAGCCGTGGATGGGGCTGCTGTTCGCCGTCGTCTATCTGATGTACGCGCCCGTGCAGTGGATCAGCTGGGCGATGTTCCACCCCGAATCGCTGGTGATCGCACCGATCCTGTTCGCGTGGTGGTTCGCCGCTCGACGGCGGTGGGGCTGGTTCGCGGCGATGGTGTTGTTCGCGCTGTCGACACGCGAGGATGCGGCGCTGGCCGTGATCATGTTGGGCCTGGTGCTGGCGGTGTCGGCATGGCGCGAGGCGGATCGGCGCGTGGTGCTGCGCGTGTGTGGCGCCACCTCGGCCCTCGGCCTCGTCTGGTACCTGGTGGCCACCGGCATCGTCATCCCGCACTTCAACGACGGCAAAGTGCCGTTCTACGTCACGTCGTTCTACGGCGACTTCGGCCACTCGATGTCGCAGGTGATGTGGGGGATGATGCGCCACCCGGGCAGGGTGGCCTCCGACGTCGTCGAGCACGACCGGTTGCGGTTCTACTGGCAGCTGTCGTGGCCGGTGGGTTGGACGTATCTGGCCCATCCGCTCGCACTGCTCATCGCTGCGCCTCAGATGCTGGCCAGCGTGCTCGGCGGCACGCCCTACGCGCGCATGATCAAGTACCAGTACACGTCGATGATGATTGCCCCCATCCTCATCGCGTCGATCCAGGGCGCCGCCGTGCTCTGGCGCTTCCGAGTTGCCAGGTTCGTCCTGCCCGTGTGGCTCCTGGGCTGTTCGTTCGTCACCAATGCGATGTGGGCGCCTTCGCCGCTCAACAGTGTCGACTCGCGGGCGTGGGCGCGCGCCGACCCGCGCGACGACTCGCTGCGTCACGCGCTGGCGCTGATTCCCGGCGGCGCGTCGGTGTCGGCCAGCTACGAGCTGCTGCCGCACCTGTCGCACCGGTTGCACATCTACGATTGGCCCAACCCGTTCGTGCCGTCGGTGTGGGGAAACGACGACTGCGCGCATCTGCCGAATCCCACCATCGTGGAGTACGTGGTGCTCGACCAGCGCAACGTGGGGGAGGGCAACCAGACGCTGCTGGCCGACATGACCACGGTGGGCGGACCGTTCGCCACGGTGTACAGCGACGACGTCGTCATCGTGTTGCACCGGGTGGGCACCAGCGTCGAGGTGGATCGCGCACCGCAGCTTCGGGCGTGCGCCGACCTCGGTGCTAACCTGTCGCCCTGACCGTGAAACGGGTCCCGTGAGGCCCGTACGGAAGGAGCCGGGATGAGTATTCATGCATTATACTGCATAGCTATGCAGGAGATGAATCATGCGTGAGGCAGCACTCGTCCTGGCCGATGGCAGCGTCTTCGAGGGCGAACTCATCGGCGCCGATCCGGCCAATGGCATCGCCGGTGGCGAGGTCGTGTTCAACACGGTGCTCTCGGGGTATCAGGAGGTCGTCACCGACCCCAGCTACGCCGGGCAGATCATCACGTTCACCACCCCGCACATCGGCAACTACGGGGTGAACGACCACGATTTCGAAGCGACGCGCCCGTTCTGTCGTGGTGTCATCGTGCGCCAGCTGGCCCGTCGCCACAGCAACCATCGCGCCGAGGATTCGCTCGACGCGATGCTGCACCGCTTCGGCGTCAGCGGCATTGCCGGCATCGACACGCGCCGGCTCACACGGCTACTGCGCGACACCGGCGCCATGCCTGGCGCGTTCGGCACCGCGCCGGAGGCCCAGTTGCGGGCCGCTGCGGCCGCCGAGCACGGCACCGACGGCATCGACCTGGTGGCCGAGGTCACCACGCCCGAGATCTACCGAGTGGGCAACGGCTCGCGTCGCATCGTTGCGATGGACTTCGGCATCAAGACCACCATCCTTCGGCACCTCAGCCAGTTCGCCACGGTCGACGTCGTACCCGCCGCCACCTCGGCCGCCGACATCCTGGCCATGTCGCCCGACGGCGTGTTCCTCAGCAATGGTCCGGGCGACCCGGCCATGGTGGGCTACGCGGTCGACACCATCCGCACGCTGCTGGGTGAGGTGCCGATCTTCGGCATCTGCCTCGGCCATCAGTTGCTCAGCCGAGCGCTCGGCGGCGAGACGTTCAAGCTGCCCTTCGGCCACCACGGCGGCAACCACCCTGTGCGCCACGAGGCCACCGGCCACGTGGAGATCACCAGCCAGAACCACAACTTCTGCGTCGATCCCGACAGCCTGGGCGGTCGGGTGCAGGTCACTCACCTCAACCTCAACGATCACACCAACGAGGGCATGCGGGTGCTCGACGCGCCGGCGTTCAGCGTGCAGTACCACCCCGAAGCGGGTCCGGGGCCACACGACTCGCGCTACCTGTTCGACATGTTCGCCGAGCTCATGGGCTCGAAGGCGGGTGTGTGATGCCGAAGCGCACCGACATCCACAGCATCCTCATCATCGGCTCTGGCCCCATCGTCATCGGGCAGGCCTGCGAGTTCGACTACTCGGGCACCCAGGCCTGTCGCGTGCTGCGCGAGGAGGGCTATCGGGTCATCCTGGTCAACTCCAACCCGGCCACCATCATGACCGACCCCGACTTCGCCGACGCCACCTACGTCGAGCCCATCACCCCCGAGGTCGTCGCCAAGATCATCGAGCGCGAACGCCCGGATGCCGTGCTGCCCACGCTGGGCGGTCAGACCGGCCTCAACACGGCGATGGCGCTCTACGAGAAGGGTCTCATCGGTGTACCCGGCACGCCCGAGATGATCGGCGCCAACGCCGTGGCCATCGCGACTGCCGAAGACCGCGACCAGTTCAAGCAGGCCATGATCGAGATCGGCCTCAACGTGCCGGCCAGCGGCATCGCCCACGACATGGCCCAAGCGCGCACGGTGCTCGAGGAGATCGGGCTGCCGTGCATCATCCGCCCCGCCTACATCCTGGGCGGTCGCGGCAC
>Ga0075026_100000243_pt1 | contig 20992 bp, 14 predicted proteins | sample Str012_2_FD_71392 | JGI IMG/M metagenome (GOLD analysis project Ga0075026, IMG submission 71392) | Freshwater sediment microbial communities in response to fracking from Pennsylvania, USA - Straight Creek_MetaG_SC_2012 | ecosystem: Environmental > Aquatic > Freshwater > Creek > Sediment... | reverse complement strand
CCCTTCAACTCTTATACAACGTTTGCATATGAATCACAACAAGCTCTTTCAATGGTCTATTGTGGCAGCACTGGCCGGTTTTATTTTTGGTTTTGACACGGTAGTTATTTCTGGTGCCAACCAGCCCATCAAAGATCTCTGGCATACTTCTAAATTATTTCACGGCATTTTTATTATGTCCATGGCACTTTGGGGAACCGTTATTGGCGCCTTGTTCGGTGGTATTCCTGCAGAAAAATATGGCAGAAAAAAAGTACTCTTATGGGTGGGCATCATGTTTTCTGTTTCGGCGCTTGGATCTGCGTTAGCAACAGGGCCTTATATTTTTTCATTTTTCCGTTTTATTGGTGGTGTGGGTATTGGTGTGTCTTCCGTTGTGGCGCCTACTTATATTTCAGAAATTTCAACGCCCAAAACAAGGGGAAAACTGGGCGCCATGTACCAGTTTAATATTGTTTTTGGAATATTGATAGCCTTTCTTTCCAACTATTTTTTACAGGGCGTGGGTGGCACCAACGACTGGCGCTGGATGCTGGGCGTACTGGCCATACCCGCCATTATTTATACGGTGATGGTGTTGGGTGTGCCCGAAAGTCCGCGCTGGCTGATTACAAAAAAGAATGATTTACCCGCGGCAAAAGATGTATTGTCGCAAATAGGGGTAGAAGACGCAGATGCGGAAATTGCCTCGGTTATTGAAGCCAACAAACACGATGTAACGAAAGGGGCTGCGTCAGAGTTTTTCAATCCGAAACATTCTAAAATTATATGGCTGGCCTTTTTCATTGCTTTTTTCAACCAGTTGTCGGGCATTAATTTCATTTTATATTATGCACCAGAGATTCTCACAAAGATCGGACTGGGTGAAAAAGAATCGCTGCTGAATTCAATTGCAATTGGGGGCACCAACCTTGTTTTCACATTTGTGGGCCTTTATCTTATCGACAGGATTGGCAGAAAAACGTTAATGATCATTGGCTCGCTGGGTTATATTATCAGCCTTTCAATGGTGGCGTATGCGTTTAAAACACAGTCGAGCCCCCCATTCTTAATGACTTTTCTTTTACTTTTCATTGCCTCCCATGCTGTGGGGCAAGGTGCTGTTATCTGGGTATTTCTTTCGGAGATTTTCCCCAATAAAATCCGCGCATTGGGACAATCGTTTGGTGCCAGCGTACATTGGGTGTTTGCCGGCATTATAACACTGATTACACCGGTATTTTTGGATAAAACAGACGGGATTCTTAAAGACTCGCCCTGGATAATTTTTGCTTTTCTGGCCAGCATGATGGTGCTGCAGCTGATTTGGGTGCTCACCAAAATGCCGGAAACAAAAAATGTATCGCTGGAAGAGCTGGAAAAAAAGCTGATTCCTTCTTAGTACGCTTAAATAAAAGTATATGAAATTTTTGACAGGTTTTTTATTTATATTATTGTGTACAACCGCCTATACACAACCGAAAACATCCTATAAAGAGCAGTACAGGCCCGGCTACCACTATACACCGGCGGTAAACTGGTGCAACGATCCCAACGGGCTCGTATACAATAACGGCGTGTACCATTTGTTTCACCAATTCAATCCTTTTGGCAATGTTTGGGGCCATATGAGCTGGGCGCATGCCAGCAGCAAAGATTTGGTGCACTGGAAACAATGGCCGCTTGCCCTTGCTGAAGAGAAAGACACCATGATCTTTTCCGGTTCCTGCGTAGCGGATAAAAACAATACCAGCGGCTTTGCGCAAAAAAAAGGGCAGGCGCCCATGGTGGCCATTTACACCGGCCATATAGAAAACAAGAACCAGAGCCAGCACCTGGCCTATAGTCTGGATAATGGTGTTACCTGGACGAAGTACAACCAGAATCCAATTCTTGATCTGCACAAAAAAGATTTTCGCGACCCCAGGGTTTTCTGGTACGCACCTAAAAATTACTGGGTGATGGCCGTGGTATTGCCGGTAGAACACATGGTACAGTTTTATTCATCGCAGAACCTGAAAGCATGGAAACACCTGAGCAATTTTGGACCAGCCGGCGATACTTCCGGAGTTTGGGAGTGCCCTGATCTGATTGAAGTGGCAGTTAAAAATAATCCATCGCAAAAGAAATGGCTGCTGCAAACTTCACAGAATGCAGGCATGCAATATTTTGTGGGCGAATTTGACGGGGTAGCATTTACCAATGAAAACCCGGCAGGTAAAATAGTGCGGCCCGATTATGGCCCGGAATACTATGCCGCCATTTCATACAACCAGTTGCCGATTGCGCAACCGGCAACTGCCATTGGATGGATCAACAACTGGAATTATGCAAATGATATACCCACAACGCCATGGAAGGGGGCCATGTCGCTGCCAAGAACCCTGCGGGTAAAAAAAATTGGCAACGAATGGGTATTGCTGCAAGAGCCTGTGTCTGCAGTAAGGCAACTGAGGATGCCGGTACAGGCACAACTAAAAAATAAACGGATTGACAACAGCATTACACTCCCTGCCAAAACCACCCAATGCGAAATAGATGTTTTATTGGAGCCTGCTGCAGCGGGAACCTGCGGCCTGTTGCTGGCTGCGGGTAATCAGCATGCTATTGAAATTGGATATGATGCTGACAAACAGGAGTTGTACATCGAAAGGGGCAATACCGCTAACCAGGCATTCAGCAAAAACTTTGAAAAGCTGAGCCGTTACCAGTCACCCCTTTCCTTGAGCAATAAAACACTGCGCCTGCATGTTTTTTTAGATAACAGCATCGTAGAAGTGTTTGCCAATGATGGTGAATCCGTTTTAACGGCACAGTTTTTTCCGGGCACAACCGACAATGAAATAAAAGTTTTCAGCAATGGCGGTAAAGCAACACTTATTAGTTTGGATCTCTGGCCTTTAAAGTCCATCTGGTAATTTTCTAATTGCCCATTTTTTCAAGGATTTTATGGATCTCGTTTCTTGTATCGTCCAGCCGGCTGATGGGTGCTTTATTGGCAACCACATCTGTAAAAACCAACACTTCCTGTTTTTTCAATTCAATATATTGCAGCATCAGCCCGGTCATTTTTTTCTTTTGCTCACTTACATTGTAGGATTGCATTTTTTGCACCAACTCCGCTGCTTTATCCCATTTGGGCAGGGAAATATTGTTTAATTTTTCAACCTTCATTTTGTCCGTTAAAGAGGAATCGTTGAATACCGCAGCGGCACTGTTTTGTAGTTCCAGGAACTGGCTGTAATCGTGGCCGAATTTTTCATTGTCTTTATAATTGGCATCTTTTAGTTCATTCAGCACCGCATTGCGCTGATCGGCCGGTGCTTTGTGCTGCTGCAGGTAGAAAAATGCAATGATTGCGGCAAGCAGAATGGTTGCAGGTACTACCCATGGCGCTTTTAGTTGCTGTTTTTCTTTTTTAATGCTGATGACAAACAGGTAGCCAATGGCAAACCCGCTGATTAGTCCACCCACATGGGCTGCATTGTCTACGCCACTCTTCATGCCAAATGCAAGGTTGTAAACGATAAAGATACCAATGCTCTGCAGCAGGCCTTTGCGCACTGCCGTGGGGATGAGGCTGGTAGTAAGAAAGGCCAGGAACAAACCATACATGCCAAAAACAGCACCCGATGCACCAGCACTATTTACGGGTTCAGTATGCCACCAGAGGCTGGTAATGCTGGCCAGTATGCCGGTACTAAGATAGGCTGCAATAAACCGGGGTTTCCCCAGCATGGGCTCCAGGTAGCTGCCAATAACATAGAGGCAGTACATGTTCATAGCCAGGTGAATGATGCCAAAGTGGATAAACATATTGGTGATCAGCCGCCACCAGTCGCCACTCAATGTTAAAGGTGCAAAATCGCTTCCCCATTTAATGTGCACCAATCCATTGGGCTCCATGATGCCGGCGCCGTCAAAAATCATTGCAATAAATACAATGGTATTGATGGCAATGATGGTATATGTTGCATACAGGTTACTGCCGGAAAGGTTCATGGCCTTATCTACTTCAGCGGCTTGCTGTTCCTGTTCTACCATTTGCCGGGCAGTATCTTCCCTAAGCGCATGCATTGCCTGCTGGTTATTTTCGTTTTCTGTGGGAGTAATAGAAGTACGGGCTGCTTCAAAGGCGATTAAAAAAGCCGCTGCATTTTTTTTATTTCTCCCTGACAGGTCCATCATTTCGCCGCGGATCATTTCACTGCTTATGGAAAGGGTATTGTCTGTGGCCGCAACAACAAAGCGCTGGCTGTTTGCCTTCCAGCCTTTTGGGGTTAATGCCAGCAGTTTGTCGTCGCTGGCGGATAGAACCCCCCAGCTCAAATTAATAAAACTGCTGTAACAGGCCGAAAGAATAGCTGCTTTGTCTGTTCCGCTTACATCGATGGTTTGTTCATATTTTGGCATGCCGGATTTTTGCTACAAGATGCTCAATTTTCTTTATTCACTGAAGAATGTTCCGTTATTTTTTATTGCTGTAAATTTGCCCCTCTAAATGTAAGCTTATGTCATTTCGCAATTTTAAGATGGTTAGCTATGTGGTGTATGGGCGGGGCAGTTTTAACCAGCTGGATGAAATACTTCAGCCGCAGCGCAAGCCCGGAATGCCAATGGTTTTTTTATTGGATCATTTTTTTGAAGGCAAGCCACTGGCCAGCAGGATACCCCTGCGCGGAAATGATAAAATTGTTTTCGTAGATGTAACACATGAACCTAAAACAACCTATGTAGATAAATTGGCCAGTCAGCTAAAAGAAGAATTTGGCAGTATTAGTGGTGTTATTGGCATTGGCGGCGGCTCTGCCATGGATTTGGCCAAAGCAGTATCACTAATGATGAACAACCCGGGTGTGGCGGCCGACTACCAGGGATGGGACCTGGTAAAAAATGCAGGTGTTTACAAAGTGGGCATTCCCACTTTAAGTGGTACGGGTGCAGAAGTGTCGAGGACAACTGTCTTAACCGGTCCCACAAAAAAACTGGGCATGAATTCTGATTTTACACCCTTCGACCAGATTGTACTGGATCCTGAATTGACGGCCAATGCACCGGCAAACCAGCGTTTTTATACAGGCATGGATTGTTATATACATTGTATTGAAAGCCTGCAGGGCACTTTTCTGAACGAGTTCAGTAAAAGCTATGGCGAAAAGGCGCTGCATCTTTGCCAGCGTGTGTTTGTGGAAAAAGACGCCTGGGACGATGAATGCGACGACATGCTGATGATGGCTTCATATGCCGGAGGAATGAGTATTGCCTATTCGCAGGTTGGGGTAGCCCATGCCGTTAGTTACGGCCTCAGCTATTTGCTGGGCACCAAACACGGCATTGGCAATTGTATAGTAATGAACCACCTGGAAGAATATTATCCCGAAGGCGTCCACGAGTTTAAATACATGGTTGAAAAAAACAAAATAGAAATACCGCAGGGTATCTGTAAAGGGTTGAGTGATGACCAGTTTGAAAAAATGATAGATGTATCCATGGTGATGAAACCACTCTGGGAAAACGCACTGGGCAAGGACTGGGAGAAAATAATGACGCGGGAAAAATTGCGGAAATTGTACGAAAAATTGTAAAAAAATTAAAAACAGGGGGGTATCGTGATATTTACTTACCAGTATACTTTAAAACAGTTGTACCATATAATGGATAATACAATACTGTAGTCCAGGTTTGACTTTTTTCTTTTGGCGGCTCCGAAAGTAAAATATAATCATAGCCATCCAAATTTTGCCGTTGGTTAGCGATGATTGAACCGTCAGCCTTGCCTAAAACAAAACCGTATTTTTTGGGAAACGCCAATGTATAGTAATTCTTCGCAACCGAGTATTGCCATAAATCCAAACCAATTTTTTTTGCTTTAGCAGCCGAAAGAAAATCAAGCGCCTCTTTTGTTTTATTTTGAACGGGCCATTCAGTAAAGTAAACGGTATTGATATTTCTGTAAGCGTTGAACATAATAATTCCAGATAATGCAGCAGCCAGTGTACTTAGTATTGTTTTTTTATAGCCTGTAGAAAGCCCGAGTCGGTCAAATAAAAAACAGGCAGAGAGTATTAAAAGGCAATAAGAAAAAAGAGCCCTTCGGTCTGACAAATAAACCGTGCCAAGAAAAAGATGAAAGAGCGCATTCAGGAGAATAATGCCAGCACTAATAAATGTAACCAAGAACAGCAGTGTGACTTGTTTTTCTTTATAGAGCCAGTAACACGAAAGCCCGAATGCCAGCAGAAATAATGCAAACCACATCATACCGGCTATGTGATAAGCCCCCTCCGGTAAAAACTGGTAACCTGCTTTTTTAATCTGGGAAGTAAAGAGACCATCTATCAAATTGATCCCGCCTTCAAATTCCGCCTCTTTAGAATAAAACTTTATGATTAGCAGGGAAGAACCTGCAAAAAGCACTGAGAACAAGATTACCAGGCCAGGCGAACTGCTGTTTTTTAAAGTAAGCAACTTCCATTTGCCGGCATAGGCCAAACAAAACACATATGCTGCAATAAGCGCCAGAAAAAAATATAACACTGAAAAATTTGAAAGCAGCGACAAAGCCGCCGGCACAAATACAGACATCCATTTTTGTGGTCTGTACTCCTGCAGGTCTGTGAGCTTGCCTGCCTGCCAGATTGAATAGAGCAGTAGTGCGGACGCAGGCGCATAGCCTCTGGCAAGGCTGAAATATAAGATAAGAAAGGGATTGAAAATGCAGGCGGTAAAAAACAGCCATCCGAGAAACTTATTATTAAGGCGCCCGCCTATTTTGATGATACAAAATACATACGGTAACCAGGAAAATACAGAAAATAGTCTAAGTTTCCATACCTCATCCTGTCCCGGGAGCAGTGATACCAGTTTTATAAAAATGGAATTAAGCCAATGGGTATTAAACGTTCCGGCAAGCGCTTTCAGGTAGTTAATTTTTACAAGGTAATAGGAGATGGCCTCATCATGAATTATTTCAATAAAAAACGCCCTGTAAACTATGTAAACCCACACCAGGAGGGCAAGAATATACTGTAAGCCTGTTAAAATATTTTTGTAATATTCCTGCCCTTTCTTTTGCTGCATCGTACAATTTATAAAATATCTTTTATGGAGAAGAATTTCATTTGCACTTATTGCCTCTCAGCATAAATTCTTTCTATCTTTAATCCCATGCAGCAGAACAAATACTTACGCTACCTTAATGTGCCGGCATTGTTTGGCACACAGCGTACCAAGGAAATACTTTTTATCAATCCAACGGTACCTTCCACCAGGGCGGAGCCGGATACTGTGGCCATTACTGTGTATGACTATACCGCCGACACAATAGAAGAGCGGGATCTGAAACAGGTGGAACAATGTTATGCTTACAACAATGCAGGCAGCAATACCTGGATAAATGTAGACGGCTTAAAAAAGGAAGAGACCGAAGCCATCTGCGCTCATTTTGGTGTGCACCCGCTTGTTACAGAAGATATTTTAAGCATCAACCAACGGCCGAAAATGGATGAAGTAGAAGGGCTGTTGTTTTGCCTTTTAAACATGCTCTTTTACAATGAAGAGAGCAGAACCGTGGAAACTGAGCAGATCAGCATTATACTGGGCAATCATTTTGTACTGAGCTTTCAGGAAGACGCCAGCAGGGATGTATTTAACCCGTTGCGTGCCAAATTGAAAATTGCCAAAAGCCAGGTTAGACAACGTGGATCGGATTATTTATTGTATTGCATGCTGGACATGATTGTAGACAACTATTACATCATAATGGAAAAGCTGGGCGACCAGGTTGAGCAGGTTGAAGAAGAAGTGGCCAGGAACAGCAATACACAATCGCTGGCTGCTATCAACCAGCTTCGGAAAGAACTGATTGTATTGAAACGAAACATTGCGCCAGTACGCGAACTGGTCAACGGATTTATAAGAAGCGAAAGTGATTTGCTGGAAGACCGCACCACCAAATATTTTAAAGACGTGTACGATCATATAGTACAGGCGTTTGATCTTACGGAAAACTACCGGGACATGATGATGAGCATGCAGGATCTGTACATTAACAACGTAAACCTGCGCATGAATGAAGTGATGAAAGTGATGGCCGTGGTTACCTGCCTGATGGCACCGGCTACCGTCATTGGCGGCATTTTTGGAATGAATTTCGAAACCATTCCTTACCTGCACAACAAGTATGGTTTTTTTATTGCCGTTGCTGTTATGCTAATGATACCCATCTGGATGTTGCGGATGTTCAGAGGCCGCGGATGGTTTTAAAATTTCTTTTACTCAACACTTATTATGCACATTACACTGCGTTACGCCATTGCTTTGTTATTACTTTGTATAGTGGTACAAGAGGCGCATGAAATAGCACACATGCTCACCGATCATTTGCTGCAGGGCTGCGGGGGCACCAGGTATTTTTTATACTGGCAATTGTGTGAAACGGGGGATGCAAAAAAAGTAGCCATCACGGCACTGGCCGGCCCTTTTGTGAATTTTATCCTGTTGTTTTATGGATATGTGCTGCTGGGTAAAACAAAAAGCCGGCAACAAAAAAGCCGGGGCATCACTATTATTATGGCTACGCTTCCTTTGCAGCGCCTGCAGGCATTTGTATTCAGGGGCAGCGATGAAATTACAGCCTTTAAAAAACTAATGTCACCTGCGGAGCCATTTAAAGGAGCCGCGCTGATTGCAGGGTTACTTTTAATATTATTGTTTCTGGTGCCGGCGCTTTACAGGGCATTTAAAAACCTGGAAGGAAAAAATCAGTGGCTGAACATGCTGGCGTTATTAGTTGTTCCATTTATTGTTGCACTGGCCTGCCAGCATTTTGGGGCCATTGCATCCGTCAGAACATTTTTGCTTTCCCCAACACATGTTTTGTGGACACCATCCTGGCTGGGGATACTGGATGTTTTGTTACTCTTACTTTATTTAATGGTTGCAAAAAACATTGACCGCTTATTCAGCAGTTAGTGGCCGTTCGTAGAAATAATCGGGAATTCTTTTCCAGCCATTTTTTTCATACACAGATTGTGCAGCGTAATTATCGTTGCCCGTTTGCAACATCAGCCATTTGGAACCTGTTGCTATTCCATGCTGCCGGGCTGCTTCCAGTAATTGCGCTGCTACGCCCTGCTGGCGGGCCGATGCATGTACATACAAATCGTTCAGCAACCAGGTTCTTTGCAGGCTGACAGAAGAAAAAATGGGATACAACTGGGTAAAACCAACCAGGTCGTTTTCATGCTCCGCAATAAAAACAACGGACTCTTCTTTTTCCATTCTTTGAGAGAGGAATTTCTTTGCAGCGGCAATATCTGAGGGCTGGTGGTAATAAACGCGGTAGAGATCAAACAAAATCGATAAGGCGTCCAGGTCTTCCTTGCTTGCTTTGCGAACTATAATCATGGTATGAATGTCGGATATTTTGGCAATGCCTGTTACAGCCGTTCAAAATTATTTATGAAAGACCCGCGGCAGAATGCAAAACGCATGGGTTAACTTTATAGACATTCCTTTTCCAAATCTGTGTTATGCCAATTGAATCCGTTGTTATAATTATTTTACTGATCATTATTATCCTGTTGCTAGTTTACCTGCGGCCCCCAAAAAGCAACGATGCGGCCATTATGCAGGCAAGGCTCGATAACCTGCAGTCGGGCCTTAAGCAAGATTTTCAGCTAAACCGTACCGAAGCGGCACTGCTCTCTAAGGAAAACAGGGCAGAATTGCATGATACCCTGGTAGATTTTAAAGAAGAACTGGTAAAAACGCTTGCATTGATGGCGCAGCAAAACCAGCAGGCCATGCAACTGTCCGGTAAAACTTCGGAAGATGCCAATAAAACAAACCGGGAAGCGCTTGAGAATGCCTTTCGGACTTTCGGTGAAACCATTGATAAAAATGCGGATGCCTTCAACAAACTGCAAATAGAAAAATTCAGCCAGCTGGAATACAAGCAAAACAGGATGATGGAAAGCAATGAAAAAAAGCTGGAAGAAATGCGGGTAACGGTTGATGAAAAGCTGCAGAAAACACTAAATGAAAGACTGGGTCAGTCATTTGAAATGGTGGGCAAGCAACTGGAGAGCGTACAAAAAGGCCTGGGCGAAATGCAAACACTGGCACAGGATGTGGGCGGTCTGAAAAGAGTGCTGAGCAATGTAAAAATGCGGGGTGGCATCGGAGAAGTACAACTTGCCATGTTGCTTGAACAGGTGCTGGCACCGGAGCAGTATGCCGCCAACGTAAAAACAAAACAGGAATCGGCAGACCTGGTAGAGTTTGCCATTAAGTTGCCGGGCCGCGATGAAGTAAACAGCGTGGTATGGTTGCCGGTAGATGCCAAGTTTCCCAAAGACGTTTATGAACAGTTGCAGGATGCTTACGAAACAGGCGATCCCACAGCAATAGAAAACGCCACATGTACCCTGGAAAACGTAATAAAGAAAATGGCAAAAGACATCCGTGATAAATACATTGACCCGCCCAATACCACCGATTTTGCGATTATGTTTCTGCCTTTTGAAGGCATTTATGCAGAAGTAGTGCGCAAGGCCAGCCTGCTGGATGTTTTACAGCGGGAATACAAAGTAATTGTAACAGGGCCTACCACGCTTGCCGCTATCCTGAACAGCCTGCAAATGGGTTTCAGAACGCTGGCTTTGCAGCAACGCAGCAGCGAAGTCTGGAAAATACTGGGCGCTGTAAAAAATGAATTTGCCAAATTTGGTGACCTGATGGGAAAAGCCCAGAAAAACCTGCAGCAGGCAAGTGCACAGATAGATGAGTTGATGGGCAAACGCACCCGTGCCATCAACCGCAAACTGCAGGACGTGGCTTCAATGCCCGCCGGTGAGGGCGATAAATTATTGGCAGTGCCAGGCAGCAGCGAACTTACAGATAACGAAGAGGAATAACCGTAACCGGAACTGTTTATTTACGGCAAAGCCTTTTTAACCCTGCCCATTTGCAGTCTTTGGGTGAAACCCCACAAAGAACATACATACACCTGCAATAAGCATGCTGCCACCACCCAGCAACATTATATTGATGGTTTCTCCTTTAAAAAATCTTGTATTGGCATAGCTTAATAGGAATGCAGCAGTTACCTGCGGTATCACCACAGAAAAATTGAACACAGCAAAATAAGTGGTCATTTTTTCTTCGGGCGCAATGCTGCTGATAATGGCATAAGGAATATTGCCAATGCTGCTCCATGCAATGCCAATAAAAGCAAATGAGAAAAAAAGCAGGTATTTGTTTTTGATAAAATAGATAAGCGACAAACCAATACCACCGGCCAGCAGGGCAAAGGCATGCAGGCGTTCTTTCGGAATTTTTTTTGAAAGGAGGGGAATCATAAATACCAGGAAGGCTGCCAGCGTGCTGTAAAACGCAAAACAGATGCCTACCCAGGTGGTGCCGTCTTCAAAATCGCCACTAGCTGCATTGGTGCTGTTAAAGACATACCGGGTTATCACAGGGTTGGCATAAATCCACAAAGAAAACAAACCCAGCCAGGTAAAAAATTGCACTACAAACAGCGGTAACAAATGCCGGATGATTTTTATCATGGGTATAAAAATAGTGCAAGTGGGCTATAAAAATTTTACGCTGTATATTCAGCCTGTTAAATTAACTGCGTTGCGTCATTAAATCATACTTGCTATGAAGTGTATACCAATACAAGGCTTTTTTCTTCGTATCCGTCCGTTGTTAAAACCTGCGCGGCAACTAATCTTTGCTATTCTGCTCATGTACCAGGTAAATCCATCATTGGCGCAGCAATGGGTTCGCATCAACCAGTTGGGGTATACTTGTACGGGTATAAAAGCAGCCGTTTGGACAAGTAAGGAAACGGCATTGCCGCCATCATTTCAACTACACGATGCAGCTACCGGCAAACTGGTTTTTATGGCAAAGACGGGCGGCCCTTCAGGTGCTTATGGTCCGTTTATCCAAACGCTTCGCCTGCGGTTTACCCGGTTTACAAAGCCCGGCACTTATTATCTGCAATGCGGTACTGCAAAATCGCCGGTGTTTGCCATTGGTAACGCTGTATACAACGGCGCTGCCGATTTTTCGCTCAACTACCTCCGTCAGCAAAGAAGCGGGTACAATCCTTTTCTTAAAGACTCTTGTCATACCGGTGATGGTTACACGATGTATGGTCCCATGCCCGATACCACACACATTGATGTAGCCGGAGGCTGGCACGATGCAACTGATTACCTGCAGTATGTAACCACTTCGGCCAATGCAACCTATCATTTGCTGGCCGCCAGCCGCGATTTTCCCGAAGCATTTACCGATAAACACCTGGCCAGCGGCCTGGATGGCAGCAATGGTACACCCGATGTGCTGGATGAAGCGCATTGGGGACTTGAATGGCTGTTGAAAATGCATCCGCGCAAAGACTGGTTGTTTACGCAGCTGGCCGATGACAGGGACCACGCAGGCTTCCGGTTGCCCAATCTTGATTCGGTAGACTATGGCATTGGCAGCGGAAAGGGCCGTCCGGTATATTTTGCTACTGGTTTACCACAGGGTTTGGGCAAATACAAAAACAGAACAACAGGAGTGGCCTCCGCAGCGGGCAAATTTGCAAGCGCATTTGCATTGGGTGCATTGGTCTATGCCGGCAAAGACAAAAATTTTTCACAGTTGCTGGCAGAAAAATCGAACAGCGCTTATCAATTGGGTTTAGACAAACCCGGCGTAGCGCAAACTGCACCCAACCGGGAGCCCTATTTTTATGAAGAAGACAATTGGGTAGATGATATGGAACTGGCGGCTGCAAATCTTTACCAGCTTACAAAAGATAAAAAATTCCTGGAGCAGTCTTTTGGCTATGGCGAACAGGAAAAAGTAACGCCATGGATGGGTGCCGATACCGCCAAACATTACCAGTGGTACCCTTTTCACAACTTTGGACATTTTGAACTGGCAAAAAATGAACCTGCACAAAACCGGGCCTTGCTGATTGCTTTTTACAAGGACGGTATAGAGCGGGTTTGGAAAAAAGCAAAGCAAAATGGATTTTACCGCGGGGTACCGTTTATCTGGTGCAGCAACAACTTAACTGTTTCATTTACCATTCAGTGTTATTTGTACAGAACCATGAGTGGCGATAAACAATATGAAGAACTGGAACAGGCGGGATTCGATTGGTTGTTTGGCTGCAACCCCTGGGGGAAAAGCATGGTATACGGATTGCCTGCTAATGGCAATACGCCGCGGCACCCGCATTCATCGCTATCGCTGCTGAAGCAATATGATTTGGATGGCGCCATGGTAGACGGGCCGGTGTATGGCAGTATCTATAAAAACCTGCGCGGACTGAAACTATACAATGCCGATGAGAATGCTGTCTTTCAATCGGACCTGGTAGTGTACCACGATGACGCCGGCGATTACAGTACCAATGAACCCACCACAGATGGCACGGCCACCCTGGTTTACCTGCTGGCACAAAAAGAAGCGGCCGCAAAAAATGATTTACCTGTAATGGATCACGGCGCTGTTGTAAGAGGCAAAAAAAGTCATAAGCGGGTTGCGCTGGTTTTTACCGGCGATGAATTTGCCGATGGCGGAAATTTTATCGCTAATACGCTGAAGAAGGAAAACGTTCCGGCATCTTTTTTTCTGACCGGCAATTTTTACCGGAATAAAAAATTCAGTGGTTTGATTGATTTGTTAAAACAAAACGGGTTCTGGCTCGGCGTACATTCTGATAAGCATTTATTGTATTGCGACTGGAACAAAAGAGACAGCCTGTTGGTAACACAGCAACAGTTTAGAAAAGATTTAGACCAGGCCTATAAAGAATTGGGTAAAAAAGGAATTGATCGCCGGCAGGCACACTATTTTTTACCACCCTACGAATGGTACAACGATAGCATTGCCGTCTGGACAAAGCGAATGGGCCTGCAACTGGTTAACTATTCCACCGGCACAAGAAGCAATGCAGATTACAGCTATCCCGAAATGGGCAACCGGTATATTGATAGTAAAGCGATCCTGCAATCCATTACAGACTACGAACAACAGGCGGTCAATGGTCTCAATGGGTTTATACTGCTGCTGCACATCGGCACCGATCCACGGCGGACCGACAAATTTTATTTCTATTTACCAGAACTGATAAACACGCTGAAGGGGAGAGGGTATACTTTTACTAAAATTGGCGGCGTGATGCAATAATGCAATCCGGACCGGCCAACGATACCAGCGCCATATTCGTATCTTTATCGCCAGCAAATTCAGCAATGAGGAAGATCTATTTTACGATTATATTGGTCACTTTTACAGCCGCCGCCGCTTTTAAAACCGGCCCTGTTAATAAGGCTGCGGTTACCAGCATTCAATTCAAACATTGGGTGGGTAATAAAACAATGGTTTTGTTTGATGAAACCTATACAAATTCTTTTGGCGAACCTTTTGTCATCAGCAAATTCAGGTATTATATTTCTCATATTTCTTTCGTTGATGTAAACAACAAAGAAACCAGACTGCCTGAAAATTATTATTTGATAAACGAGGCGGATTCACTTTCAAAAATCATTCAATTGCCCGCTACGGCAGCCCTGCAGTCCATTTCGTTCTGGATAGGCATAGACAGTATTAAAAACACAGGTGCTGTGCAAACAGGTAGCCTTGACCCAGCCAATGGCATGTTCTGGACCTGGAACAGCGGTTATGTTTTTGCAAAACTGGAAGGACTAAGCGATTCCTCTCATGCGCCCGCCCATGGCTTGACCTGGGATGTAGGCGGTTTCCGGCAAAAGGAAAATGCGGTAAGAACAATCACACTAAAACTAAACAATCCGCAAACATCCGCAAACAATACAATTGTTGTAAACGCAGACGTATTAAAATGGTTTGATGCCATTCACCCCTTAAAAATTGCTCAATCACCCACCTGCCACCAACCCGGTAAGCTGGCGATGCAGATTGCGGACAATTACAGCAACATGTTTTCTATTGCACCATGAGGCGTTTTACCATCATATTTATTTTCTTGTTTTGCCTTGCGGGCATTGCATGGGTAACGGTGAACAACAAACCCACCCCGCTGCCATTTGTTGTACCGGCAGGGTGGCCGCAACCTGTGTACGATTTTAAGAAGAACCCGGTTACCAAAGAAGGGTTTGAACTGGGCCGCAAATTATTTTATGATGAAAAGCTGAGCAAAGATTCTACCATTTCCTGCGCCAGTTGTCACCAGCAGTTTGGCGGTTTTGCTACTTACGATCACAATCTTAGTCACGGATATAACAACAGCCTTACCACCCGCAATGCGCCGGCATTGCAAAACCTGGCCTGGCAAAAAGAATTTATGTGGGATGGCGGCATTACGCATTTGGATCTGCAGCCTCTTGCACCACTAACCGCTGCCAATGAAATGGGTGAAACCCTGGACAATGTGATAAAAAAAATAAGCAGCGATACCGCATATAAAAGAATGTTCAAAGCGGCTTTTGGACCGGTACCCATCAATACGCAAAAAATGACGATGGCACTGAGCCAGTTTGTGCTGATGCTGGTGAGCAGCAACAGTAAATATGATAAAGTGATGCGCGGCGAAACCTCGTTTATTTTGCCCGAACAGCTGGGCTATGAAATTTTTAACCTGAAATGCAGCAGCTGCCACAAACCACCTCTTTTTACAGACTTGTCTTACCGAAATACCGGGCTGAAGCTGGATACCACACTGAATGATCTGGGCCGGATGAAAATTACCCGCGATAAAAATGATTCTTTAAAGTTTAAAGTTCCTTCTTTGCGCAATGTGGCGGTAACAGCCCCCTATGGACACGACGGCCGCTTCTTTAGCCTGCAAAACGTGTATGAAAACTACCGCAATAAAATGGTAGTGATGGCCAATACAGATACTCTGTTGCAGCATAAAATACTGCTCAGCAATTATGAAACCGGGCAGCTAACCGCATTTCTGCGTACACTCACAGATACTTCGTTTTTAAAGAACCCGATGTTTGCGCCACCGGGTTACGAGGTAACGCCTTTCTTTATTCACTATCACTGATGCTGCATAAGTTTTCTGCCTCACTTTGTTGGCTTCTTTTGGCTTCATACTAAGGCGTTATTTTACCAATACAAAACTGCCCTTCTTAAAAATGGTTTTGCCCGTATAATCTTTTGCCTGCACAACATACACAAATGCGCCGGGGTCCTGTATTTTTCCACCAATACTACCATCCCAACCATTGGCATTTTGCGTGGTAGAAAAAACCAATTGCCCCCAACGGTTAAACACCCTGAAGTATTCCAGGCTGGCAATGCCCACCAGCACCGGCCGGATAACATCGTTTTTCCCGTCTGCATTGGGCGTAAAAGCATCCGGCATAAAAATACCCGGCATCGTTTTGTATACAATCACCTTTATATTGTCTGTGGCAAAACAACCCGTTGTATTTTTTGCTGTAACAGTATAAGTAATGCTGTCAACAGAAGCCGAAGCAATTATTGCTATGGGGTTGCTGATGCTGGTATTGTTTAGCCAGCTGGCAGGTACCCAGGTGTAATTTAGCCGATTACTATCTGCTGTTACCGCCTGCAGTTGCAGGGGTTGTCCAACTACTACCGTTGTATCATTACCGGCACTCAGTACAATTTTTGGAAAAACGGTTACCAGCACGGTATCCCGCCCGGGTTTTGGGCATCCGAGTGTATCCATGGCCGTTAGTATATAGGCAGTGGTAAGCTGCGGACTGGCGGAAGGCTGCAATGATGTTCCGTTGGTTAAACCCGAAACAGGCGACCAGGCAAAGGAAGATCCGGCAATGCTGCCGTTTAAAACTGCTGTACCAGCAAAACAGATAGTGGTATCAATTCCTGCATTTGCCTGCGGATAAGCCACTACTTTTATGGTTTGAGAAGCTTTTGCCTGGCATTTGCCCAGGTTGGCGGTAACAGTATAGCTTGTATTGCTTTGGGGCGCTGCCATCGGGTATTTTACAGACACAGTGCTGAGGGCGGTAGCCGGCGTCCATTGAAAACTGAGTCCGTAAGTTTCGGGGCGCAGGCGAATACTGTCTGTTTTGCAAATAGTAGTATCTGCGGGAAGTGTGACAGTGATATAATCAAGCACATTAACCTTTATTCTGGCACTGTCGATACAGCCCTTGTCCTGTACTGTAACCGTATAAACTGTGGTATCTTTTGGATAAACAATAGGGTTGGCAGTATTGGGGTTGATGATATTGTAAGCCGGAGTCCAGGTATAAACGGTAGCACTGCTGCTTTGCACAATCAACGGCAAGCTGTCGATGCTGCAGATTAGGGTATCTGTAAACGGAAGAAAGATATCTGGTTTGCCGTTGATGGTAATTATTTTGCTGACGGTATCCACACAACCTTTGCTGCTGCTAACGGATAGCAATACGGTAGCAGTAGTTGGTGCAGGATATTGCCAGCTGGGGTTGGCAACTGAAGAGACGTCTGTAGTTGAAGTTAGATCGCCAAAATCCCAGCTCCAGTTGCTGGCCTTTCCATATTTTATATAGGTAGTGTCTTTAAAGAAAAAGGGAGATTGATAACAGCTACCAATAACCGTAAACCCGGGTTTAAAGCCAGGGTACACCCGCACCGGCGAAGTTACGGAATCGGTGCAACCACCGGTGGTGCTTACTTTTAGTTTCAGCTGGTACAAACCAGAATCGGGATAAGTAAATACAGGCGTGGGTTGGCTGGACGTATCGGTAGACGTACTTGTAACACCAAAATCCCATAAATACGAAGAAACCGTTGATGCCCCTGATTCATTTTGAAAAGTGAACGTGTAATTGTCGCAGTTGATATAAGATGTTTTTAAACCAGCCGCTACAAGGCTGCAATTGTATACATAAATTTGCAGTTCTTTTTTAGCGGAGTCGAGCAGTATACCGTTGCGCCATTCTTTCACGTACACGGCCACCACATACTCGCCGGTGGTAGCGGGTGCAACACCCGATATTAAACCAGAAACCGGGTTAATGGTTACGCCACTGCCCAATGGTGATGCACCGCTAAATCCGCTGTTGTAAGTCAACGATGTATATGGAGGTGCGGCTGGCGGGTTAGAAGATGTATTGCCACCTGCGTTTGCAACATTCAATCCATTGCCAAAAGAATAAGAAAGTGAATCGCCGTCTGCATCCGTGGCTTCAAACTGATAGGTGAAAGCTCCCTGGTAACAAACAATCGCGGTGTCTTTAAAAAGAAAAGTAGGGCTGTTATTGGTATGGTAATCGGTACCATTGATGATGCCGGGCATGGTGGCCGTAAGGGTAATGCCATCGGTGGCGGAATTGGCAATGTTTACGATACCGTCAATACGCAAAGCGTCTTGTACAGACAAAGTATAGCCTGCGGTATTGTCTGGTATATCGGCCGTATACACATAGGTATAGATTTCGTAACAAATGGTAGGCGGGTTGCTCATGCAGGGGTTGACACTAGTTTTGGTAACCGTGCGCGACGTGGTACTGTTGATCAGCTTGCTTACAACAGCTGTGTTGCTGGCCGCATCAAAAATGCCCAGGTATACATTGGTTTTAGGCCCGCTGGTGGTGCAACTAAAAAAAACAGTTACTGTAAATGTGTAATTGGAAGTGCCCGCAGTAGTACCCACACCATTGTATTTATATTCAATATGCCCGCCTTTTACATGTTTTGCATACAAGGTTTGAGAACCGCACAGCAATAAAATAAGAACAAAAAGAAAGGATATTTTTTTCATAAACACTCATCAGGTTAAAATGGTGCAGCGGTTCAAAAGCCGCCTGTATCTAACTTGCCTGTTGCAGCACGGTTGCGGATAAAAATACGGGCCGTCATTGCTTCGTTAACCAGGTTATAATAACTGTCGCTGCTAAAACCTTCGCTTAAAACTAAATTAGGAGATAAATCTTCCAGGGCGGGAATATATCGGTAAAAACGGCTTTTCCGGCGATGAATATAGTGGGTTGCCGTACGCAATATTGTTTCTGCGGAATGCGGGATTTAAAAAAGGATACAATAGTTTTGCGGCTCTTTCATTGCTGCCTTCATCCGGTAGTACCCTGCGGGTTATTCAACTGATGGGGCCGTACCACAAAAAATAGATCATGAGCCGTTCTGTAAGCAAAGGCAATCCTGATATTGTGCTGATTGGCGCAGGAATCATGAGTGCCACACTCGGTGTTTTATTAAAAGAATTGAATCCGTCATTTAAGATTGTAGTGCTGGAGCGTCTGGACAGTGTGGCGCTGGAAAGTTCGGATGCATGGAACAATGCAGGTACCGGTCATTCTGCATTTTGTGAACTGAACTATACGCCCGAAAATGAAGACGGCACTGTTAGCATTTCCAAAGCCATACACATTGCCGATCAGTTTGAAATTTCAAAAGAGTTTTGGTCTTTCTTACTGGAGCGGGACTATATCCGCAACCCCCGCGAGTTTATTACCTCCGTGCCGCACATCAGTTTTGTTTGGGGCGATGCGAATGCAGCTTTTCTTAAAAAGCGATACGGGGCCATGACAAAGCACCATTTGTTTGAAGGCATGCAATATGCGGAAGACCATAACGAGTTGCGGCAATGGATGCCTTTGATCATGAAAGACCGGGATGCCGCACAAACCTGTGCTGCCACAAGGATGGATGCAGGTACCGATGTAAACTTTGGCACATTGACCCGCAAACTGTTCCGTTATCTTTTTGATTTGCCGGGTGTAACATTTCACCTTGCGCATGAGGTAAGGGATTTGGAAAAAGACGAAACCGGCAACTGGAACATTGAAGTAAAAAACCTTACTACCGGCAGGAAACGAAATATTCGCACCAAATTTATTTTTATAGGGGCCGGTGGCGGTTCACTGCCCTTGCTGGAAAAATCAGACATACCAGAGAGTAAGGGCTATGGCGGCTTCCCGGTAAGCGGGCAATGGCTGATTTGCAACAACAGTAGCGTAATTGCGCAGCACAATGCCAAGGTATATGGCAAGGCATCTGTTGGCGCTCCACCCATGAGCGTACCACATCTTGATACAAGGATGATTGATGGAAAAAAATCCTTGTTGTTTGGCCCCTATGCCGGCTTCTCTACAAAGTTTTTAAAAAATGGGTCTTTCTGGGATCTGCCGGGTTCCATTAAATTCAGCAATATTAAACCCATGGTAATGGCCGGCATGAAAAATCTTCCGCTGACCAAATACCTGATTGAGCAGGTAAGCCAGAGTGCCGGAGACAGACTGGAAGCGCTGCACGAATACATGCCATCTGCCACCATGAGCGACTGGATACTGGAAACAGCCGGCCAGCGGGTACAGGTGATTAAGAAAAACGAAGAAGAAGGCGGCGTACTTGAATTTGGAACAGAAGTGGTAAGCGCAGCAGACGGATCCATCGCGGCATTGCTGGGCGCATCCCCGGGTGCTTCCACAGCGGTAGCCATTATGCTTGATCTTTTGAAACGTTGTTTTGCCGACAAGCTGGAAACAGCAGAATGGCAGATGAAACTAAGGCAAATCATTCCTTCTTACGGGCAGTCGCTGGCAGACAACAAAGATCTTGCAATGGCTACCAGGCAAAAAACAACTGAAATACTTCAGCTGCTGAAAAATTAAGCAAAAAGATATAGTCACGGCGGCATGCAAAGGTTCTGGCCAATATGCCACTGGCAAAAACCAAAGAACTGAACATTCACTACAACGCACTGTTTAATAAAACATCATTTTCTCATTTTGCAGCGTTAATAAAAATAGACGACGCATATAAAAGGGCTTACTATGAATTACTGGTTTGTAAAACCCGGCTTTCTGTACGGAAATTGAAGGATGCCATACACTCGCTGGCATATAAAAGAACAGCTTGTCGGAAAATAAAAAGCTATCCTTAAATGCCATCGCGCAGAAAATTAAACCACCCAAACCCGCAGATGTGGTAAAGGATTTCTATTTCTTCAGTTTTTTGGAACTGGAAAATTTTGAAGTGATTGATGAGCGGCAGCTTGAAACCGCACTTCTTGACC
>Ga0075026_100000242_pt1 | contig 21008 bp, 16 predicted proteins | sample Str012_2_FD_71392 | JGI IMG/M metagenome (GOLD analysis project Ga0075026, IMG submission 71392) | Freshwater sediment microbial communities in response to fracking from Pennsylvania, USA - Straight Creek_MetaG_SC_2012 | ecosystem: Environmental > Aquatic > Freshwater > Creek > Sediment... | reverse complement strand
GGCGGCACGCCGGCCGGTGCCGCGTTCCAGAGTGCGCCGGCGTTTACGACGCCGGTGCCGTCTGCTGTGGTCCTCGACGCGAAGAGTTCGACGTGGTCGGCGTGGCTCGGTGGTGGGACCACGTCGTTGGGACCTGCGCGCGCGTTGCTCTACGCGTTCGGGCTGCCCATCTACAACGCGGACGCCAGCACCCCGCGGGTACGGGTCATCGTCGACAACGAACCAGGCTGGGGCACCAACGACCTGTCACAGCAACCGGTACCGATCCCGGCGAACGCAGCATCCAATACAGGCAGTGACGGCAAGTTCGTGGTCGTCGACACCACCAACGCCAAGGTCTACGACCTGCTCGGCACCTCCATCGTCAACGGCCAGTGGCACGCAGCATGGGGCGGCGTCTACGCACTGAACGGCAGCGGCAGCTCACCCAACCCCGACTACACACCCACCACCCGAACCGGGGTCCCCAACCCCATCACCTGGCCGCAACCAACATCACGCAGCACCGGATCCGGGATCTCCAGCTACCAAGGTGTCGTCCGTGCCCGCGAGATCGCAACCGGTTCGATCAACCATGCACTCGTCTTCGCCACCGACCACGCCTGCGGACCCTCCAACAGCGGCCCCTACCGCTTCCCCGCCACCACCACCGACGGCAACTACACCGGCACCGACTGCATCCCCGAAGGAACCCGCATCCAACTCGACCCGTCGATCAACATCGACACCATCCCCGCCATCACCCCCGGCGAACGAGCAGTCGCCAAAGCCCTCCAACGCTACGGCGCCTACGTCACCGACAACGCCCCCGACCGCATGTCCTTCGCGTTCGAAACCCCCAAACCCGGAGACACCAACCCCTACCCAGCCGCAGGATTCACCGGCGACTACTACAACATGCCCCACATCCCCTGGAACCACCTCCGCGCCCTCCACAACTCACAAGGAACCTGAACGACGACGGGGCTGGCGTCACCCGCCAGCCGGGGCGAGGATCGCACGGACGAGCGCGTCGGCCCGGCTCCGCCACGTGTACTCCCCCGACCGACCGCGCGCGTGGCGGCCCAGTCGTTCGCGCAGGTCGCGTTCATCGACGAGCCGTTGCAGACATCGCTGCACGGAGCCCATCTCGAGCGGATCGAAGAGGAGAGCGTCGTCTCCGTCGCTGACGATCTCCACCACGCCGGCCGCGCGCGGCGCGATCGACGGCTTGCCGGCGGCGGCGTACTCGTACAGCTTCATCGGGTTCGTGTACTGGGCGGTCGCGGGGAGCACCGTCACGTCGCAAGCGGCGACGTACGCAGGCACCTCCGCGTGAGGCCTCCGACCCACCATGTCGACGCGATGGCCAACACCCAACTCCTCGACCACGGAACGGGTAGCCGACCAGCCGGGTCCGTCACCGACGAGCAGCAACCTCGCTTTGGATGCGATCCCGGCGGCGGCGAACGCCCGGACGAGCTCATCGACCCCGTGGAACGGTTGGAACGACCCGACGAAGCCGATGACGACGTCCCCGTCGGCGATGCCGAGCGATCTGCGCAACACCCTTCCCGCGGCACCGGCTGCTCCGAAGTCGTCCGGGACCCCGTTCGGCACGACTGCGATCTTGCGATCGTCAATGCCCTCGGCGATGAGCTCGTCGCGAATCCTGCGGCTCACGGCTACGACGACGCACGCCTGCCTCGTGGTGGCCGCACGTGCTCGGCTCGCGGCACGCGTCGACGCCAGGTCGTAGTGCGTCGCTGCTTCCCAGTCGGGTGCGACGTCGTCGAGCGCCAGCGGCACGGAATACCGCCGACTCGCACGTGCCCCGGCGATCGCGAAGACCACGTCGCTCTCGACGATGGCGTCGGGCCGCTGCTCTGCGACGACGCGCCCCAATCGGTTGGCGAAGTGATGTGCGTGCACCTGCCGCCCGACGTCGCGGATCCGGTTGGACGCCGCGGCGGGCAACCTTCGTTGCACCGCAAGCCGATAGACGCCCACAGCGTTGGCGGCTTGCCGGCCCTGCGCTCCCTCGACGACATGCACGTCGTGACCGAGCGACCTGAGTGCGGCGATCATCGAGTTCGCTCGGATGACATGGCCCGCTCGCTCGTCGGCCAACGCGTCCGACGGATGCGGGAAGCTGTAGACGATTCTCATCGCTGCCCACGCTTCGACGCCAGCAGCTGCCGGTAGACCTGCACGGTCTCGGCGGCCTGACGTTGGAGGGCGAAACGGGACTCGACTCGTTCCCGCGCGCGGCAACCCATCGCGCGGCACTCCTCCGGATCCTGCAGCAGCGTGATCAGCCGGGCTGCGAGCGCGTCAGCGTCGCCCGGTGCGACGAGGTGACCGGTGACACCGTCGACGACGATCTCCGGGGTGCCGCCGACGTTCGTGGCGACCACGGGGAGCCCGGCGACCGCGGCCTCGAGCAGGACGGTCGGCAGCGCTTCCGTCCACGACGGAAGGACCACCACGTCGGTGGCGGCGAGGATCGCGGCAATATCGCGCCGTTCGCCGAGGAACTGGACGTGCTCGCGGAGCGGGGCCGCCATCCGCCGAAGCTCGGACTCGCGCTCACCGCATCCCACGATGAGGACCAGCAGCGACGGGACGGCATCGCGCACCATGGGCACGGCATCGATGAGCACCTCGTGGCCCTTGCCGTCGCGGAGGGCAGCGACCATGGTGACAATTCGCGCGTCAGGCGGCCATCCCGCATCGCGCCGGCTCTCCGCCGAGCGGTCATCAGGGTGCTGCTGGCCGCCGAGCCCGTTGTACACGGTGACGATCCTCGAAGGCGCCACTCCGATCGACTCGATCGCCATCGTTCGCGCGGCATCGGAAACGGCGATCACGCGATCAGCGCCTCGGAGCGCGCGTGCGTCGAGCCGTGCCTTGATCCAGTCGGAGAGCGTCGGCGTGTCCTCCCGCATGACATGCCGGGTCATCACGACGGGGACGTGCGCGAATCGTGCCGCGACGGCGCCGAGCATGTGCGAGTACTTGTCCTCGGTGTGGAGGACATCGACGTCGCCGGATCGGAGGCGCCGCACGAGCCGTCCGAGCGCCCGAAGGTCGAGCAAGCGGGTGCCGGCGAGATCCGCGCGCTCGATGCCGAGCTCCTCCACCTCCTGATCCAAGATCGTGCCCTCCGGCGCGTGAAGCGTGCAGAGCGTCGCGTCTACGCCCGCGCCGGACAGCCAAGGGAGCAATGACACGACATTCCGTTCGGCGCCGCCAAGCGGAAGCCCGCTCAACAGCAGGAGCACGCGGATACGGTCCCCCGCCGGGGCCGGAGGCCGTGGGCGACGATGCGTTGCGCGATCGATCCCGCGCGCGAGTGACCGCGCCCAGCGAGGCCGCGGTCGGGGTGAAACCAACCATTCCGCCGCTCGCTGCGCCAACGGTCGGGGGGCGAACGCGACCAAGCTGAGCACGGTGATCCACGTGCCTTTCTTGGCCGGACCCAGCCCCGGGCTGTGCACCATGACCGCGCAGGCCCCCGCACGCAGCAACGCCGACCGTCGATCCGTCTCGATGGGATGGGGCTCCGGCTCCAGCCTGATTGAGAGCAACAGGTACAGCACGTGCTCCGGAAGCCGGAGTAGGAGGTCGTCCTCGACCTCGTACCCGTGCGCCGTCGCCGTCGCGCGGATCGCGCGCTCCCGGTCGAGTTCGTGAGCGATTCGTCGCCGCACGAGCGTCACGTCCAACGCGCTGCCGTGGTGCATGTTCATCCCGTGCTGGCGGTACATGCCGAGGACTTCGTCGACCGAGTGCACGTTTCCGAAGAACGGCGCGCACGCGTTGAGGTAGCCGTCCGGCGCCCCAAAGGAGTCGGGGATCGGCATGATCTGCTCGAGTACCGCCCGGCTGTAAGCGTTCCCCGAGGTCGTCGGAGTCGCGTAGGCGCCTCTCCCGAGCAGTTCGGGGACGACGTCGCCCTCCGGAAGCGCCGTGTCGCAGTGCGGAAATGTTCCGATCGTGGTGCCGTGCCGATCCACGACTGCAAGCCGGTACTGGACCTTGGACAACCCGTCCGTCCAGTCGCGCACGACGCGTGACGCGGCGTTCGGCTCGAGGGTGTCGTCTGAGTCCAGGAAGATCACGATCTCGCCCGTGCTCGCAGCGAAGCCCGCGTTCACCGCCGATATCTGACCGCCGTTCTGCTTGCTGATGAAGCGGCCACGACCTTCGTACGCGCGCAGCACGAGCAGAGAATCGTCGGTCGATCCGTCGTCGACGACGACAAGCTCGACGAACGAGTAGTCCTGCTCGAGCACGCTGTCGATGGCGCTGCCCAGGAATCGGCCGTAGTTGTAGTTGTTGATGCAGACGCTCACCAACGGTTGCCGGTCAGCGTCATGGACGCCTGGCGGCCGTGCCCTCTGCGTCATCTCGCCTCGGCCGCGAACAGCTCGCGGAGTCGGGCCGCGTTGTCGTCGAGCTTGAACTCATGCTGGACCTTCTCCTGGCCCGCGCGTGCAAGCGTGCGCGCGAGCGCGGGTGAGGATGCGAGATCCTCGAGTGCGAGGCACAAGCTCGCGGCACTTGCCGGAGGGACGACCAGGCCGGTGACCTGATCGATGACGAGCTCGGTGACGCCGGAGACGTCCGTCGCCACGACCGGCACGCCACTCGCCATGGCTTCCATAAGAGCGACCGGTATCCCCTCGGTCTTCCCGTGAGGTGTGACAATGCTCGCGTGTGCGAAGACGTCGACCTCGCTCAACAGCTTCTCGACGTCAGCCGACGGGCGTCGCCCCAACAGCACGACCTGGTCCGCGAGGCGCAGCAGCCGGATGAGCTGCTCGAGCTGCGCGCGCTGCGGACCCTCGCCCACGATCCGGCAGCGGAAGTCGATTCCACGAGCACGCAGTCGTGAGCACGCCTCGACGAGATGACGGTGTCCCTTGTAGTCCTCGAGCGCGCCGACGGCCAGGATCTCGAACCTCGAGCCCCTCGAGTGACTGCTCCCGAGCTCGCGCCATCGAGGGACGTCAACCCCGCAATGCACAACGGAGACCTTGTCCGCACGCGTCTTCCCGTAGAGGTCCCGGATGAACCGGAGGTTGTAGTCGGAGATGGTGACCACGAAGTCGGCATCGTCGAGCTTCTCCGTGAGCATGGGTCGATCAAGGTAAAGGTCGTGAGCGTGGGCGGTGAAGCTGTAGGGGATCCTGGTCAGGCGATGCACGACCCACGCCGCGAGTGCGGGCCAGGTCGCGAAGTGCGCGTGGATCCGATCGACCGGTGATCCTTGCAACTCAACCGCCCACGCGGCCGCAACCACGGTCGTCAGCGCAGCCTTCATCGCCAGAGGACCCGACCGACCGTGCGCCGCGATCACCGAACGCCACATGGCCCGGTACTCGTGAGGAGCCTCTCGCATCCAATGCCACTGGGCCGCGAGTTGACGCAGCGGCTGCTCATTGCCGTAGTGCCCCAACCGCTCGAGCTCAGCCGCGTCGTCGTGCCGAACGGATTCGTGTTCGTGGATGAGCGAGAAGAGCTCGATCTCGACACCGAGCTTCTGCAGTTCCAACATCTCCCGCAGGACGAAGGTCTCTGTCACCTTCGGGAACCTGGAGACGATGTACACGAGGCGCATGGTGTCGTTCAGGTCTCATTCCAGCACGAGCCCACGCTCGGTCTGGACGCAGGGAGGGCGGCTATATAGTGCGCACGCATGGTACAGGGCGACGAGGCGGGGAATTCACGCGACGCGCCCTCGTCCGCTCGAATCAATTCGCCCGAGACGCATGATCCGAGCGACACGAGTCGCGCGCTTCGAGCGTTCCTCACCGAGAACTTTCTCCTCGGCGACGACGAGATCGACGAAGACACGTCCCTCATCGGCTCTGGCATCATCGATTCGACCGGCGCGATGGAAGTCGTCGCGTTCCTCGAAGAAACCCTCGGGATCGCCGTCGACGACGAAGACCTCGTCGCCGACAACCTCGACTCGATTGCACGCCTCACGCGCTACGTGACAACGAAGCGATCCCGATCCGCCGGATGAAGATCACCGACGGCTCCGCGCGCCTCGCGCACGAGCTCCTCGACCGTTGCGCAGACGCGACGCCGGACGAGGTCGCCCTCATCGACGCCTCCGGCTCGCATTCGTTCCAGGAGATGGCAACCGATAGCTCGCGCGCAGCAGGGTGGTTACAAGCGCACGGGGTCGGTCGGGGTGATCGGGTCATGATCGTGGCCGAGAACAGCGCGATGGTGGTCATGTGGGTGTTCGCCACGCTCCGCGCCGGTGGCGTGTTCGTCGTCGTGAACCCCACCACCAAGTCGGACAAGCTCGCGTTCCTTCTCGAGGACTCCGGCGCGCGCGCGGTGATCGTGGGAGCGATCGGCGCCCGAGAGCTCGTCCTGGCGTTGCGGCGCAGCCCCACCGAAGTCGTGAGCGTCGTCTGGCTCGACGAAGTTCCCGCAGGAAGCACGGGCGTCGCTTCGTCCGACGCGCTCGCCTCGACCGACGAGCTGCGCGACCCGGAAACAATCGACGCGGATCTCGCAGCGATCATCTACACGTCGGGCTCGACGGGCGCCGCGAAGGGTGTGATGCTCACGCACCGGAACATCGTCCACAACGCATGGTCGATCTCCACCTATCTCGATCTGCGCTCCGACGATGTCGTGATGTGCCTGTTGCCGTTGTCGTTCGACTACGGCCTGTTCCAGATCTTCATGGGCGCGCATGTGGGGTTCTGCGTCGTCCTGGAGCGGTCGTTCGCATATCCGTACGACGTGCTGACGCGCATGGCTGACCTGCGTGTGACCGTGCTGCCGGGCGTCCCAACCATCTTCGCGTCGTTGCTGTCGGTGGCGCCGTTCGAGCGCCTCGACCTGTCACATCTGCGCCTGCTGACGAACACGGCGGCGGCGCTCCCGCCCTCGCACATCGACCGGCTCCGTGACGCGTTCCCCGGAGCGCAGGTGTTCGCCATGTACGGCCTCACCGAATGCACGAGGGTGTGCTACCTCGATCCGAACCGGCTCGACGACAAGATCGGTTCCGTCGGAAAGGCGATGCCCAACACCGAGGTCTACGTGGCCGACCCCGAGGGGCGCCCGGTGCCACCGGGTGTCGTCGGCGAGCTCATCGTGCGCGGCGCGAGCGTGATGAGGGGGTACTGGCGACGACCGCGCGAGACCGAGGAGTGGCTGAAGCCGGGGCCGAACCAGGGCGAGCTCGTCCTCCACACGCACGATCGCTTCCGGGTGGACGAGGAGGGTTTCCTCTATTTCGTCGGGCGATCGGACGACATCTTGAAGACCAAGGGTGAGAAGGTGAACCCACTCGAGATCGAGACCGTCCTGTACGAGCTCTCCGAGGTCAAGGAGGCCGCGATCATCGGTGTCCCGGACGAGATCGACGGCACCGCGATCAAGGCGATCGTCGTGGCGCGCGCCGAGGCGCAGATCGACGTTCGCGCGGTCCGGAACCACTGTCGGGCTCGGCTCGAGAGCTTCATGGTGCCCAAGTACATCGAAGTCAGCGACGAACTGCCAAAGACCGAATCCGGCAAGATCAAGAAGACGGCGCTCTCGTAGCGCCAGTCCACGAGCGGACGACGTAGCGGAAGGATCACGGCTGATGTGTGGCGTTGCCGGCATCCTCGCTCCCCCATCGGAAGGGCCACCGTCGTTCGAGACCCTGCGGCGAATGATCGCGATGCTCGACCATCGCGGGCCCGACGGGTACGGCCTTTACCGCGACTCGCGCGTTGGCCTCGCCCACGCGCGCCTGAGCATCATCGATCTCGAGGGCGGAAACCAGCCTCTGACCAACGAGGACGGCACCGTCTGGCTCAGCTACAACGGCGAGATCTTCAACTACATCGAACTGCGCGCGGAGCTCCAGCGCAAAGGACACCGATTCCGAACGCAGGGCGATTCCGAGGTCATCGTCCACTTGTACGAGGAGTACGGCGCCGAGGCCTGGACGCGCCTCAACGGCCAGTTCGCCTTCGCGCTCTGGGACTCGGCACGAGCCCAACTTGCTCTGGTACGCGATCCGTTCGGCATCCTGCCGATGCACTACGCCCGTACCGAGGGTGGCGTCGTGTTCGGATCCGAAGTGAAGGCGCTCTTCGCCAGCGGACAGGTCTCCGCCGAGCTCGAGCCCGATTCGCTGTCCGAGATCTTCAGTCGGTGGTCGGTGGCGGCGCCCGCCACGCCCTTCGTGGGTGTGCAGAGCGTGCGCCCGGGTTGCGCCGTGTGGTTCGACGACGCGCTGCAAGCGCGAGAGCAGCGCTACTGGCAATTCGAGTTCTCCGAGGACTCCTCGCTCGCACGCGCCACGCTCGACGACGCAGTGGACGAGCTCGAGGCACGACTGAGCACAGCGGTGGCGCTGCGTTTGCGTGCCGATCTTCCCGTCGGGGCCTACGTGAGCGGTGGCCTCGATTCTGCGCTCATAGCCTCGGCGATCCGCGCGACGGACACGAGCTCGTTGCAGACGTTCGCCCTTCGATTCGCCGAATCCGAGTTCGACGAGACGTATTTCCAGCGTCGCGTCGCGCTGCAGCTCGGTACCGAGCACCACGAGGTGGTGTGCTCCGGTCAGGACATCGTCGACAACCTCGACTCCGTCGTGTGGCACTGCGAGGCCCCGTTGGTGCGGACTGCACCCGTGCCACTCTTCCTGCTGTCGAAGCTCGTGAGCGACACCGGGATGCGAGTGGTGCTGACCGGCGAAGCGGCGGACGAGCTCTTCGCCGGTTACGGAATCTTCAAGGAAGACAAGATCCGTAGATTCTGGGCGCGAGCCCCCGCATCGGAAGCGCGCCCGCGGCTGCTCACGAAGATCCACTCGGAAGTCGCGAGGGATACCCGCGACTCAGCGGGGTGGGCCGAGTTCTTCCGCAAGGGCCTGAGCGACACCGAGCACCCGTATTACTCACACCAGATCCGTTGGGGGAACACGAGCTGGACGCAGCGCCTCCTGTCCGACGACATCCGCTCAGTGGGAACCGCGGATTCCGTCGAAGTGCCGTCGGAGTGGATGTCCTGGCCACCAATGGACCGCGCGCAATGGCTGGAGGTCCAGACCTTCATGTCTCCCTACTTGCTGCCGCTGCAGGGTGACCGTGTGGCCATGGCCCACGGGGTCGAGGTGCGGTACCCGTTCCTCGACCCCGGCGTGGTCGATTTCGCCACCCGGTTGCCGCCGCGGCTGCGCATGCTCGCGCTCCGCGACAAGATCTTGCTACGACGACTTGCTCGACGTTCGTTGCCGTTCGACGTCGCGACTCGACCCAAGGTCCCCTACCGCGCGCCGATGGTCACCCCGTTCGTCGAGCCCGCGATCGACGAAGCGACCTTCAGCATCTTGGCTCGAGAGGAGTGCGAGCGGTACGGCGTCGTCGATGCCGACGCGGTAGCGCTGCTGGGCGCCAAGGCGCGTCGATCTTCGGGCCGGATCTCCGAGCGCGAGCAGATGGCCTTCATCGGGGCGGTCACGTTGCAACTCGTCGCCCGTTCGTTCGGCGACGGGTTCGCGTCGCGCGCGACGAATGCAAGAAGACGCCTCGACGGCTGGACGCTGTGCGTCTTCGAGGACCGCTGTCCGCAAACAGATGTCGGACACCGGCCGTGACTAGATTCCGACCATGATGAGGGTCGATCGTGACGTGCTCGTCATCGATGCTGCTGCCGTGACCGATGCGATCCTGCAGGCCTTATTCGCGTCGACCCGCCAGCTCAAGCGCCGAGGGTTGATCGTCGGTGCCAGCGGAGGTGTCGACTCCAGCGTCTGCCTCGCGCTTGCAGCTCAGTCGCTCGGAGCTGATCGAGTGCTCGCCGTTCTCATGCCGGAATGGGAGAGCGACGACGAAAGCACGATCCGCGCGCGCGATCTCTGTGAAGACCTCGGAGTCGAGTACATCATCGAGCACATCGGTCCGACACTGGAAGCGCTCGGGTGTTACCGACGCCGTGATGAAGCGATCCGTGCTGTCTTCCCGGAATACGGCGACGCTTATCGCCAGAAGATCGGCATCGCGGGCGGCTTCCTAGACCGTGACGTGGTGCCGCACTTCAACCTGACGATTGAATCGCCGACCGGCGAGCGCCAGACAGCCCGCATGCCCGCCACCGTGTTCGCCGAAGTGACTGCGGCGACCAACATGAAGCAACGCACCCGGAAGATGGTCGAATACCTCCATGCCGAATCGCGGAATTTTGCAGTGGTCGGAACGCCGAACCGATTGGAGTACGTGCTGGGTTTCTTCGTCCGCGGCGGCGACGGCCTCGCCGACGTCAAGCCGATCGCGCACCTCTTCAAGACACAGGTGTACCAGCTCGCCGAACACCTCGACATCCCGTTGACGATCCGCACGCAGGCGCCCACCACCGACACGTACAGCCTGGCCCAGACCCAGGACGAGTTCTACTTCGGGCTTCCCTACGAGCAGATGGATCTGTGCCTCTGGGCATGGGAACGAGCAGCTCCCGCTGCGAGCACTGCGTCGGCCGTCGGACTTCGGCGCGATCAGGTCGAGCGTGTGTACCGCGACATCGAGGGCAAGCGTCGGACTGCGGTGCGCAGCCTCGCCGATGCACTGCTCGTCGAGCCCATCGACCTCTCGGGCACGCAGTGAGCACCTTCGCCGAGCGGGCCGCGCAAGGGATCTCGAGATGCACCGAATCGGACCTCCCAGATCTGCGCGAGTTCCAAGCGAGAATGTACGGCGAGCGGGCGAGCTTGGTGCCGAGCGCCTTCCTGGACTGGTTGTACGCCGCGAACCCGCAATCGGCCGATGGCTCGATCGGATTGCTCATCGCTCGACGCGGCGAAAGCATCGTGGGCCAGCAGGGTGAGTGGCCGGTTGAGCTGAGGGTCGGCGTCAGGAACGTCCCGGCAGCGTTTGCGATCGAGCTGATGGTGGACGGTCCCTGGCGTCTCCGCGGTGTCGGGCCCGCGCTGGCAGAAGCGCAACGGCGAGATCAACGCGTCGCGTGCGCCATCTGGATGAACGATGGCGCACGACGCATGTACGAGCGGTCGGGGTGGATCGACCTCGGCGAGGTTGACCGCCACGTCGCGATGGTCCCCGGTGCGGCGGCGGCGCGCGCGGCGGAGACGCTGCAGAAGCGGGCCATCGCCCACGGGTTCCGACTGGTGTCGAGCCCCTTCCGCGCGATACGCGCTGCGCATGCACGCCACCACGAGCTGATCCCGATCGAGGCCTTCGACGAACGATCCGACGACGTCTGGGGTCGCTCGGCGCCGTACTATCGGGTGCTCGGTCGTCGCGACGCCGAGTCGCTTCGTTGGCGCTTCGACGCGTCCCCCTACGCAGGCTTGTACCGTAGGTTCCTCCTGCTCAACCGGGGCTTTCCCACTGGGTACGTCGTGACGCGGCGAACCGCCGTCCGCGGCGCGGTCACGATGCGGATCGTCGACTATCTTGCCCCGCCGGGAGAGCTCGCCGCGCTCTTCTCCTTGTGTGTCGAGCTCGGCCGCCGCGACCGCGACGTCGGGTTCATCGACGTTCTCACCCGCAATCAACTTGCGGTCCCGACCTTGTGGAGTGTCGGATTCGCTCCGGCGAACCGCTTCAAGTCTCTCGAGCGGTTCGCCGGATCGGTTCGGCTCATGGTGACCGTCGGGGAGACTGATCCGCTGCGCGCCCAGCTCGCCGACCCAAGCGCTTGGTTCGTCACCGGCGGTGACGCCGACATCGATCTGATCGAGTTGCAGGAAGAGTCTTTCCCCGCTGCAGTGAGCTGAGCTACGACCTGCGTCGACCGCTCGGCGCGTATTTGAAGAAGAGCTCCTCCGGGCCGAGCGACCAGTGTTCGAAGTACTCGCGGTCGGGCTGCAACTCCCACGAGTAGTTTTCCATCGCCGTGCGCTTCGCCTCGACGAAGAGCGAGGAGTTCACCTTGACGGGACGGAGGCGCAGCCCGGCCATGAGGATCCGCACCCGGTGCAACGCGCGGTCGGTGCGGCTCTCGCCGCCGAAATTCCACCAGGTCTCGCGGGCCCAGAACCACAACGGGTAGGCGAAGACCGCAGCGCGCGTGCCAGAAATCCGGATGGCCTTGGTGGTGGCCTCGTAGACGGCTTGATGGTCGGGGTGCGCGTCGTAGCTGCTCGGGATGAAGAGATCGTCGGGGTCGACGCGCACGATCATGTCGGCGAGCCTCTCGGCGATCTCGTCGGTTCGCTCCCGGGTGTGGCGATCGGGGAAGTCGAACCGCTCAACGTGGGCGTCGTCGACGCCGAGGTCGCGACAGGCACGTCTGAGGTTCTCACTCCGCATCTCTTTGAGTTCCTCCGGAGAGAACTCGTCGGTCTCGAAGGCGGCACCGTCTGACACCACGCAGACGTGCACGTCGCTGCCGGCGGCCCGCTTGCGGGCGATCGTCGCACCACACCCGAACGTCTCGTCGTCGGGATGGGGTGCGATGACCAGGGCGCTGCGGAGCGCCGTGGACAACGTGATGTCGACCGCTCGCCGGTGAAGAATCTGCCCGCAGAGCTCTGCCGCGCGGAAGTCGAACTCGCCCATGGTCAGGCCACCCGCGTCTGACGGGCCGCGATCCAGCGGCCCCGCTGCGTCCGCCGCCAGGACGGGAGCTGCTGGCCGGTCACGAAGCGGTATCCGCCGCGGATCGAGGCGACGTTCGCCAGCGCGAATTGCAGAGGCAGCCCGAGCACTCTCCAGTCGACCACGGTGCCGAGTGCTGCCGCACCCCACGCCGCAGTCTGGAGCGCGAACACGACCCTTGCCGGTGCGCTCTGTGAAGCGAGCGCACCGGAGCCGAGCCATGCGACAACGAGCGCGAACGGCACGACGCCGGTCCGGAGCACCCGATGCGAGATGAAGGCGATCGCAACTGGGCCGCGTCGAGGATCGGCCAGTCGACGATGCCGAGCGATCGCCTGCCAGACGCCCGCCGCGATGCGGGTGCGGCGTTCGAACTCATCGACAGTCGACTGCGAGACCTCCTCATACGCGGCGGCGGCGGACACATGGACGACCGCGAGCCCGCGCTCGAGCGCCCCGAACGGCACCTCGAGGTCGTCGGCGATGGTGTGCGGGGGTATCGGCTCGAAGTTGGCTCGGCGCACGGCGAAGACCCCCCCGTCGGCACCCATCGCGCACCCGAAGCTCGACTCCGCCTCCTTCAGCCCGTTCTCGAGGCGCCAGTAAACCGACTCGCCGCTCCCGTAGCCCCCGCCGGCGCTGATGGCGTGCTTCGTGCCGCTCACAACCGCGGCGTCGGTCGTGGTGAAGGCGGTTCCTATCGCACGCAGGCTGCCTGGTGCCAATGAGCCGTTCGCATCCGTCAGGCACACGACCGTGCTCGAGACGACGGCCAACGCCCGATTGATGGCTTCGCACTTGCCCCCGCGGCTCTCACCCTGGAGTAGGCGCACGCCCATGTCGCGTACGATCGACGCGGTGGAGTCGGTCGATCCGTCGTCAACGACGAGGATGGCGAGTCGGTCGGCGGGGTACTCCTGTGCGAGCGTGTCCTCGATCTTCTGGGCAATGACGGCGGCCTCGTTGTAGGCGGGGATGACCACCGTGACGTCCGGCAGTTCTTCATCGCGGCACGGCGAGGCGTCGTGACGTCGTCGCGCGGCGAGGCGCACGAGCAGCGGGTATCCCAAGTGCGTGTATGCGGTCACTCCGAGGGCGCCGACGACGGCGACGCTCGTTACACGTCTTCGACCCGTCGACGCGACCCGAGCGCTCATAATGGTGCGCATGGTACCTGACGCATCAAGGGCGACTCCCGGGACGGTTCCCTTCCCGAGCGGGTCTCCGACCGAGACCGCCGATGCGGCGGCTGCGCCGCACGAGCGCGCGATTCCCGCGGTCTCCGTGTTGCTACCGGCACACGACGCCGGGCGATGCATCGCCGTGCAACTCGAGGCGCTGGCCGCCCAGGAGCTCGAGGCGCCGTGGGAGCTCATCGTCGTCGACCACGCGTCGTCCGACGACACGGCCGACGTCGTCCGGTCGTTCCTCCCCCGCTTTGCGCATGCACGCATCGTCGATGCCGGACCGCCGATGAGCGCGGCGCACGCGCGCAACGTCGGTGCTGCGGTCGCACAGGGTGAGCTGCTGTGCTTCGTGGATGCGGACGATCGGGTTGCGCCCGGCTGGCTCGAGGCCATGACGTCGGGACTCGCCGTCGCGGACGCCGTCGGCGGACTGATGATCGCATACGTGCGTGATCGTCGAGGCGCGGAGCGGGTCGTCGACGCAGCAACGACCGACCTCACGACGAACGATCTCGGCTTCCTCCCGAGCACGGCGACGTCGAATTTCGGCATCCGGCGCGCCGCCTTCCAGATGCTGGGTGGCTTCGACGAGTCGTTCGTGACCGGCGAGGACATCGACCTGTGCTGGAGGGTCCAGCTCGCCGGCTACCGCCTGCAGTTCGTCGAGGAGGCGCGCGTCTACTACCAGGAGCGCTCGGACCTCGCGGCGGTCGCCCGGCAGTTCCTCCGCTACGGAGAAGCGATGCCGAAGCTCTTCTCGACGTACCGGCTTCTGGGCATGCCGCCGAGCTCGCCGTGGACGGCGGCGGCGGCGTGGGCCAGGGTGATCGTGTTCGCCCTGATCGCGTGGAGATCCGCCACGTCGCGGCGACGATGGGTGAAGTTCGTCGCACAACGTGCCGGACGGCTGTCAGGCAGCTTCAGACAACGAGTGCTGTATCTCTGATTCGTCGACGCCGTCGGCTCGCGAGCACCGCGCACACAACGAAGAGGTCGACCAAGAGGACGGCGATGTTGATGTGCGCGAGGTCCCAACCGCTGACGCGGGTGACGTACGTTGGATACCGCGCGGTGCTCACCTTGTAGTTCGTTTGGAGCGATGACACCCTTGATGCACCGGTGTTGGCTACCGCGGCGACGAGCGTGCTCGCGATCTGGCGGTCGGGCGCACCGACAGCGACCGTGAGCTGTCCGCTCTCCGAGGAACCCGACACATCAACCGACGCAGTGTCGATCTGAGCGGGCGTGAGGCCGCGCCGGATCCCCACCTTCCGCACGAACTCGTTGGTCTCGAGCATGACCGAGAACGTCCGCTGCACAAAGTCTCCACTGAGCACGGTGTAGCGGAAGCTTTCGAGGCTGGTTGTGGTGGAGCCCGACGGCGTGATGCCGAGTGTCGTGGTTGCCTCCCAGTGCGACGTCCGAGGCGGCCAGATGTCCGCCGCGGTGCCGGCAACGACGGCCACTACGACCAGCGTCACGAGCACCTCGAGCCGCCGCACCGGCGTCCGCTTCCGCGCGGCCGGAACCGGATCATCTCCGTCCGCGATCGGCAGGTCGTGCTCGAACTCATCCCGTGCCACGACGTCGAGCGCCACCGCCAGAGCGATCACCACGAGCAAGGACCGGAATTCGGCCAGGTGTAAGAAGAGGCTCGCGGTTGACCATCCGATCAGGCTCGCCAGCCCACCGATCGCCAACCACTCCTCGCACGATCGGCGTCGTGCGCCACCGCGCCTGCGACGGTTCAGCATCCAACTCCTCCCGAACGCGAATGCGGCCGACCCCACGAACGCGAACCAGGTGAGCAGACCGATCACACCCCCTTCCGCGGCGAGTTGTAGGTAGAGGTTGTGTGCTGCAGTGAGCCCGGCGTCCTCGCCGCGGCGCTGTTCGTCGTCCTTGGCGGCGACGCCGAAGTTGCCGTAGCCGACGCCGAGGACGGGGTGAGCCTCGATGAGCCTGGTCGAGACGCGCGCTATGGCCTCGCGTTGCGCGATCGAATAGTCAGTCGGCGCGGTCGCGCCCTTGGCCGGATCGAGGAGGGTGTCGAGCCGAGGTCCCGCGACCGGGGTCAACAACAGAACGTTGACCATCAACGGCACCGCGAGCAGCAGGAAGAGGTAACGCCGTCCCGCGAGAACGAGCCACGCGACCACCGCGATACCGAGACCGACCATGCCGCCGCGCGACTCGGTCAGCACGATTCCCACGCCGATGACCGCCGCGACCCCCAGGGCGAGCAGGCGGAGGCGAACGCGTTGCTCGAAGGCCGCTAACGACAGCGCAAGCGGCGCCGTGAGAATCAGGACGCGTGCCCAAAAGTTGGGGTCGAGGAGGGGTCCCGTCTGTCGCGCCGAAGTCGTGTTGGTACCGCCGCCCACGATGTGGCTCAGCCCGATGATGGTGCCGTGGTTGTGCAGCACGACCTCGTGGACGATGGTGATCCCCGCGAGTGCGCCGGCCGCGAGCGCGCCCGCCCATACCACGGCCCGGAAGTCGCGCACCGACGAGAGCAGCACGGCGATGACGGCGAACGCCAGCAGATCACGGAGCTCGGACTTCAGTGCAGCCGTCGTGACATCGGGCGCGCGCGCGTTCACCACCGAGATCGCGTTGGCTCCGACGAGCAGCAGGGCAGCCGTGAAGACCGGGGACCACCGCAGTGTAAGACGGCCGGCGTACGCCGAGTAGGCAATCGCAGCGATCCCCAGCAGCAGGCTCCCGGTCGCAGCGAACGGCACCGTCTCCACGAGGCCGGTGAGGTTGACGCATACCAGCAGTGCAACCGCAGCCACCGGCGTCACCGCGACGAGGGGCGCGAGCGCTACCCCAATGGCAGCGGCGCCCGCGACGGCGAAGCTCCCCTTGGCGAGGTACGCGGCGACGAACGCGAACGTCGCGCATCCGCACGACACCGTGAGCAACGTTCGCCGTGACGCCGCCGAGCGCCGGTGGGCCGTGCGACTCACGGCGTCTTGGGTCTGGGCTCCACGGTCTCCGAGCGAGGGGGCCGCCGCTGCTTCTGCGCCCTTCCGGCGCCCGCCTTCTGCGGCGCGGTAGTCGGGGAACCGTTCGATCCGCCGTCATCTGCGGAAGCCGAGGTGGACGCCGACGGGGCCGCATCGCGCCGCGCCGGAGGGGTCGTCGCTGAGTCGGATTGCGTACCGGAGCGTTCCCGGACTGCCGACGGCTTCGGGCCCGGCGTCCGCGGGACCGCCGGCATCGGTGCGTTCGCCGTCTCCCGCGGTGTCTCCCGCGGTGTCTCCCGCGGTGTCTCCCGCGGTGTCTCCCGCGGTGTCTCCCGCGGTGTCTCCCGCGGTGTCTCCCGCGGTGTCTCCGGCTCCGGACGAGGTGACCGGCTCCACGACAGTGCGAAGCGGCTCGATGCCAACAGTCGCATCACGAGCTGCTGCGTGACGATTCCGAGCGCGAGCGCGGCGATCAGAAATGCGAGGATCAACGACGACTTCTTGGCGCCGGTCTGCGTGGCACTGCCCGCGCCTCGACTTACAACCTGTGCCCGAAAGAGCGGTTGCAGCGAGGGCTGCGCGCCGGCGCTCAGCGTGGCGATTTCCGCAGCCACGTGCTCCGAGACGAACGCTGTCGGCGAGGTGACCACGATGTCGACGACGGACGTGTTGGCGACCGGCTTGAACTCGACGCTCGCCTTAGCGGCGTCGTGGCCGTCGGCGGCGACGAGGTTCACCGCCGGCCCGAGCAGGTCCTCACCCCCGAGGACCCGAGCGAAGGTGTTGACGATCTGACCGCGGCTCAGCGCATCAAGCGCGCTGATGGCACCGGGCCCGTCGAGGTTCGTCGCCGGGAGCAGGACCACCGACGCAGTGGCCTCGTACTGCTCCGGTCGGCTCTTCGCGTACGCGATGCCCACGAGCCCGACGACCAGTGCAACGACGATGCCGGCGGCGATGCTCACGAGGAGGGCGGTCCTCTGACGACTGTCCACGGCTCCCGGGAGCAAGCCCTCGCCGGCCTCCGCCGCGCTCACGTCAGGAACTCCCAGCGGTGGCGGGTCTCGATCGCGACGTCGCCTCCCGCTTGCGCGACCAGACCGAGTCCCGCCGCGGTCGTGTCGCCGACAATGGTGAACGTGGCCACGTCGTGAGAGGAGAACAGCTCGGCGTACCCGGTGGGATCGAGGATCATGGCGCGCACGTGGTAGAGGCGTGGACGGAGGGGGAGGTCGTCGATCATCAAGCGGCACTCCCAGCGTCGAGGGACTGGATCGCCCCAGAAGTGCTCGTCGTCGTCGAGCATCGAGCACTCGATGACGTTCTGCGGTCGACCGTCGCTGATGCCCACGACGATCTTCGGATCGACGACCGAGACCTCTGCGCTTTCCGTTTCGAACTGGAGACGGATCTCGATCCGCTCGTGCGCCGAGAACTGCCGCTTCTCCACCCCGTTGCCGTCGTGGCAACTCGCGCCGATCACTCGGATGGGCCCGGTTCCCCACTGCGCCTCGCCCAGATTTCGCCGGCGCTCCTCGAGGAAATCGACGTACGACAGGATGACATCCTTGACCGGTCCCTGGGCGAGGGTCCGCCCCTCGTTCATCAGGATCGCGCGGTCGCACAGTGCGTCGACCGCGGGCATGAAGTGCGAGACGAAGAGCACGGTCGTGCCGCCGCTGACGAGCTTCCGCATCCTCGCTACGCACTTCTCCTGGAAGTTGCCGTCCCCGACCGCGAGCGACTCGTCCACCGCGAAGATGTCTGGTTCGAGGTGGGAGGCGATGGAGAAGCCCAACCGCAGCTGCTGGCCGGTCGAGTAGTACTTGACCTGCCGATCGATGATCGGCTCGACCTCGGCGAAGTCGACGATCTCGTCGAAGCGGGTACGCAGCTCACGCCGCGGCAGACCGAGGATGCTCCCGTAGAGGAAGACGTTCTCCCGGCCGGTGAGCTCTGGGTGAATCGCGGCACCGGCTTCCATGAGTGCGCCGACGCGGCCGCGCGCGCGGACCAGGCCCTCCGTGGGGAAGGTGATGCCGGTGAGCACGCGCAGCGCCGTGGTCTTCCCCGATCCGTTTGGCCCGAGGAGCGCGAACGACTCGCCTTCCTGCACCTCGAACGACAGCTTGTCGAGTGCGAGCGTGCCGGGCTTCGTGATCTTCTCCCGGCGGAGACGGGCGGCGAGGCTGTGCCGCACGTCGGCGAGCTCACCGCCGAACGACGAGTACCAGGATCGTTCCCGGTAGAACTTGCTGACGCCTTCGAAGCGGACGGCCCACATCAGATCACGTCAGCGAATGCGCGTTCCAGCCGCTTGAACAGCCAGAAACCGGAGACGAGCAGGACGGTGCCCGATACTGCGCTCAGGCCCACGAGCGTCCAGTTGGGCCCCTCACCGACGGCGAGCGTTCGACGGAATCCGTCGAGTGGCCCGGCGACCGGGTTCAGCGCCGCCATGAGGTACTGATACTTCTTTGGGAGGGTGGTGATCGGGTAGGCGACGGGGCTCAAGAAGAGCCAAAGCTGGATGACCAGCGGCATGCCGTACTTGAAGTCGCGGTAGTACACGGCGAGCGCCGAGAACGGCAGCATCATCCCGAACGCCGGCACCGTCAGGAGCACGGCCAGCAGAGGGATCCAGAGCAGGTTGAGCGTGAGGTGGGCACCGGTGAATGGCGCGGCAGCGATGGCGATCAGGATCCCGATGCCGAGGTCGGGCACGTTGGAGATCGCGGCGCCGATGACCGGTGCCTCACGGGCGAAGTAGATCTTTCGAAGGAGCTGCCCGTCGACGATGAGCGCACCCGACCCAAGATCCACCGATGCGGCGACGTACTGCCACGCACCGAGGACCGCGATCGAGAACGCGGCGTAGCTCACACCGCCGCCGCTGATTCCGGCTGCGCCACCGAAGAAGATGAGGAACGGCACGAACAAGGCGATCGGCTTGATGATCGCCCAGCCCACGCCCAGGATCGCCTGTTTGTAGCGGAGCCGGATGTAGCGCTCGGCGAAAGCCCAGACGCACTCGCGCTCGCCCACGAGCTCCCGCACGGCGCGAACGAGCGAAGTATTCCGAGACCCGTCGTGGACAACCTCGGTGATCGCGGACGAGCCCGTCACCGCCGCAGGCACTGGGACCCCCAGCTTGGTTCGGCCAACGAAGAACTCCTAATAGTATTTGCCACGGTGGCCGGGGACAGCGCTAGCGGGCGAGTCGCAAAGCGGGCGACAGGACAACGGCCCGCGAGCCGCATGGGGTACGACGATAGCCGTTCGCTCCTGTCGGTCATCATCCCTGCATACAACTCGGCCGCGGTCATCTCTGAGCAGCTGTCGGCGCTCGCGGGGCAGGACTTTACGGGTGACTGGGAGGTCGTGGTCTCGAACAACCGTTCGACCGACCAGACCACCGAAGTCGTGCTCGAGTTCCGAGAGCAGCTTCCTGACCTCCGCGTGGTCGCTGCCGACCATCGCCAGGGTCGGAGCTACGCGCGCAACGTCGGTGCTGCGCACGCCCGGGGAAGCCACCTCCTCTTCGTCGACGCGGACGACGTGGTCGCCCCGGGCTGGCTCGACGTGTGCGCCCGAGCCGCGACCACTCAGCCTGCGTTCGCAGGGGCCATGCTGTCGTTCAGGTCGAACGACGACGGAACGCGCGAGTGGGCGACGAGCTTCCATCGCGGGGCGGCCGAACCGGTCTACGGGTTCCTGCGCTTCGCCCCAACCGGCAACATCGGCATCCGCGCCGACCTGTTTCACGCCCTCGGCGGGTTCAGCGAGGAGTATCGCACGGGTGAGGACGCCGAATTCTCGTGGCGCCTCCAACTGACCGGCCACGACTTCAGCTTCGTGCCCGATGCGCTGCTCTTCGTGCGGTTGCCCTCGAGCGAGTGGAACCGGGCACGCACCGCCTTCCGCGACGCGATCGGCGTCACCCACCTGTACCGCGACTTCCGCGATGCAGGCATGCCCCGCAGCTCCACCTCGCGTGCCCTGCACGAATGGCTGGCGATTGGTCGCCAGGCACCCTCGCGGCTCGCGTCGAGCGACGACAGCCGCTTGGACTGGTGGGACTGGGCGGGGATGCGAGCCGGCCTCGTCGCCGGAAGTCTCCGCTACCGCGTCCTCTACCTCTGAGTACCTCTGAGGTGCCCGGTGCAGCTCAGCGCGAGGTGGTGTTCAGGTTCCTTGTGAGTTGTGGAGGGCGCGGAGGTGGTTCCAGGGGATGTGGGGCATGTTGTAGTAGTCGCCGGTGAATCCTGCGGCTGGGTAGGGGT
>Ga0075026_100000241_pt1 | contig 21010 bp, 17 predicted proteins | sample Str012_2_FD_71392 | JGI IMG/M metagenome (GOLD analysis project Ga0075026, IMG submission 71392) | Freshwater sediment microbial communities in response to fracking from Pennsylvania, USA - Straight Creek_MetaG_SC_2012 | ecosystem: Environmental > Aquatic > Freshwater > Creek > Sediment... | reverse complement strand
CAACAAAGTTGTGAGCAAAAAATTCAAACCGACCCGGGCTGGCAGGATAAAGTTATTGGCCCGGTGCCAACCATTGTTAATGGTTTACAGACTCCTGGTTCCAATAACGGTTTTATAAAGGGCTTGTTTAATTAAGCCAGTTAAACTTTAACCGGGTAAAGGAGTAGTCTCATTTTTGCCCTTTTTGTGTTTACAACATACTCAAATAAAATTAACATACTATTTCAAGGTTCGCTATCTTCTATACCACCCACAAAAAAGCCCTTGATAAATCAAGGGCTAAATAAAAGTGGAGCCGGGGAGGGTCGAACTCCCGTCCAAACACATTCGCCGAAAGCTTTCTACATGCTTATTTCTTAATTATTTGTCGGCTTTGCGCAGGAAAAGAACACACCAACGCAAAACTTAGCTGAATGGGCTTAAGCTACCATCACAGCCTTTGGTAGCAGCATCCTGTATTTGTTTTTAGTCGGCGGCGGGGCGGGTAACAGGCCAACCTGCCCGGGCGGCCCTAATGACTACTTAATCACTGATTAGGCAGCCATGGCATACTGAGTATTGCCATTTGAAGTTTGTGCGTTCAAGATTAAAGTGCTGATCACACAATGCACTGCATGCTTACACTCTCAAAGATCTGTGCTGTCAAAACCAATACGGCCCCATCTATATAAAAAAGTTGAGCAACAATTTTGAGACCAGCAGTATAACACTACTTATCATCCTTGTGTCACTCCCTTGTACTTTCTATTCTCTGTTCTGCTTCAGGCGTATAATACAACAGCCGGTAAAAATACAAAAAAATTGCGAGTATTGTATCCCTTATCACAGCGTCCTTTTAAAACTGGCAGCATGTGCTGTAGGGCCCTAAAAGCCCTAAGCTGTATTGCTTACCACTCATCGTCTACCCACCCTGATTCCAGATTCCTGGCAACCAATTCCCGATTTGGTGTAGTTTAGCCACATGAACCACAAAAGTTTTCCGCTGGCATTGTACAACACAGAAATTGAGCGGCTGACCGGGCTGCTGCTGGGGCTTAAAAAACGAAAAAACAGCATTGCATGGACCCGGTTTGCGCTTGTGCTGCTGCTGATAGCTTCCCTGTATTATTTATACCCGCTTGGCCTGGCATTAACGGCTATTGTTTCAATAATATTGATTGCTGCTTTTTTCCGGCTCGTTGTTCTGGCCGTCAACAACAACAATTCCATCGAAAACCAGCAGCGGCTGATCAGCGTTTGCCAGGCAGAAATACAAATTGCAGAGGGCCATTACCTGGAGAACGCAAACGGCGCCCGGTTTCTTTCGGCCACACATCCCTATGCCAACGATCTTGATATTTTTGGAACCGCTTCCCTTTACCAGTATACCAACCGCACTACTTCCGAACAGGGCAACCTGCAATATGCCTTATGGCTGCTGCAACCCGCGGATGCAACACAGATTGCTCAAAGACAGGAAGCCGTTAAAGAACTGTCTGCGCAATACCAGTGGCGTCAGCAGTTGCAGGCACATGGCATGGAACAGGCCATTACCAGCTCAACAGAAAAAAAAATCAATGCATGGGTGGCCGAACCCGATACTTTTAGCAACCAGTTAAAATGGAAATGGATCCGGTGGATTTACCCGGTTGTTGCCATCGGCACCCTGCTCTTGTTTTTATTGGATGTGATTACAGGCCCGCAATTTACCGTTGCGTATCTTTTATTTTTTGTGGTTTCAGGATTTGTTACCAAACAAATCGCTTCGCAATACATGCAGCTGAATAAAATTGTACCCGAAGTAGACATTCTTTCCAAAAGCGCCGCCTGGATAGAAAACATTTCATTTCAATCTGCTTTCCTGCAACAACTACAGACTCATTTTACAGGAGACAGTCCTTCATCAGCAGCCATCAGGAAATTAAAAAACATTCTCGACCAGTTTGACATGAACCTCAATATGCTCTTCCTTATTTTTATCAACCCACTTTTATTATGGAACCTGCAGGCCATTTTTGCACTGGAGCAATGGCGCCGCAGCAACAAAGCAAAAACAGCGCAATGGTTTGCCGCCCTGGGCGAAATGGAGGCCATGTCTGCACTGTCCAATATTCATTTCAACCACCCGCACTGGGTTTTCCCGGAAATTGATACTCATCGGCACGGCACACTGCAAACTACCGCTGTTGGTCACCCGCTGATACCTGAACACAAATGCGTGGACAATGATTTTTCAACCGCAGGTGAGGCACAGATTGCACTGATTACCGGTTCAAACATGGCCGGTAAAAGCACTTTTTTAAGAAGCATTGGTGTAAATACCGTGCTGGCCATGGCAGGCAGCGTTGTTTGTGCAAAGCAGATGAAGGTTTCGGTAATGCGCATCATCAGCAGTATGCGCGTGGCCGATAACCTGCAGGAAAGCACCTCTACTTTTTATGCAGAATTAAAAAAATTGCAATCGATCATTGCCGATGTAAACAACCACGAAAAAGTATTTGTGTTGCTGGATGAGATTTTACGCGGCACCAATTCGCTGGACCGGCATACGGGTTCAAAAGCACTGGTAAAACAACTGATCAGTAAAAATGCCGTCGCCATGCTGGCCACGCATGATGTGGAACTGGCACAGCTGCAAACAGCCTACCCCGCCAATATTCACAATTATCATTTTGACGCGCAGATAGCCAATGAAGAACTGTACTTCGATTACAAATTAAAAGAAGGCATCTGCCAGAGTTTGAACGCTTCTATACTGATGAAGAAGATTGGGATTGAGCTGTGAGGAAAGTTCTAAGTTCATCGTTCAAAGTTCTTAGTCCCATGGAATCTATTTTTGCGCTGTACGAAGTCTCCGATCACAAGTGTTCGAAACATGTTCCGTAAGAACATTTGCTGGGTAGAAAAATGAGGCAGATGAATATCGTTCCGTAGGGCCGCTTGGTGCAAAAGCATGGTAAAAGTGAAGTTTCGAACAGTTATGATCTCCGGCTTCGTACAATCTATATTCTTACCGAACGCTGTTCGGATGATGAACAGGATGAATGCTGACACAAATAAATTATATAGCAGAGAATATCAGCGTAAAGCTGTTCAATAAAGCTATTCTGTAAAAGTGAGTGACACAACCGGAGCTCAATAGAATTCCTACTGCTGGCGCAAAAAAAATGCTCAATGAAAAAATCATTGAGCATTGAATATTGTTTGTTGAATATTTTTTTAAGGAGATTAAATCTCTGCTACAGTTAGCAGCTCTTCAAAAAAGCGCCTTACAGCTTATGCCATAAACCTTAAACCCTATTTAAACATCCTGAATATATCCAGCCCCAGTGCATAGGCCATTACGCCCATCAGCAATACCATACCGGCTGTTTGTGCATACTCAATAAATTTATCGCTGGGTTTGCGGCCTGTAATCATTTCTATCAATGTAAACAAAGCGTGGCCGCCATCCAGTGCAGGAATGGGTAAAATATTCATCAGCGCCAATACCAGCGAGAAGAAAGCCGTCATGGCCCAGAGCGATTCCCAATCCCAGGTAGGTGAATACATTTTTGCAATACTGAAAACACTGCCCAGAGATTCAGATGTTTTCACGCCGGGCGAAAAAATCAGTTTTAACTGCAGCCAATAGTTCTCCAGCGTTTCTTTGCTTTTGGTAAGCCCTGCCGGGAAAGAAGCTGCCAGCGAATAACTTATTTTTTTCTCTTCAAAAGGTTTTACGGACGGTTCTTTGGGCCAGATGCCTACAATGCCCGCATCGGTAATAACAGGCTTTATGGTAACTGTGTCTTTTCCGCGCAAAACCAGCAGGTTAATTTCTTTTCCTTTGTTTTCTTTCACAAATGCTTTAAAGTCGCTGTAAAAAACACTTTGTATGCCATTGTAAGAAAGAATTTTGTCATTCTTTTTGAGGCCTGCTTTTTCTGCAGCTCCCCCGGGTTTCAAAGAATCCACGGCTTCAAACGGAAAACGGTAATCAATAAAATTTATGGCTTTAAAATGTACCAGTGTGCTGGCAAAATTTTCAGGCACATCAATGGTTTTCTTTTCGCCATTGCGGTCTACTTCAATGGTCTTTGCATGCTTCAGGATAACGTTTAGGGCAATGGCTTTGAATTTTTCCACGTACTTGCCATCCACCGACAAAACCTGGTCGCCATTTTTTAAGCCAATCGACTGGCCAAGCGAATCCACCGCTATGCCGTATTTTAATTTATTGGTTGGAACATATTCTTCGCCCCAATGCCACAACATCATGGCGTAGATAAAAAAGCCGAGTACCAGGTTTACAATCACACCACCCACCATGATGATCAAACGCTGCCAGGCCGGTTTGCTCCTGAATTCATAGGGTTTGGGTGGCAGCTTCATGGCTTCTTTGTCCATGCTTTCATCTATCATACCCGATATCTTTACATAGCCGCCAAAAGGAATCCAGCCCAGGCCCCATTCGGTTTCACCAATTTTCTTTTTTACCAGCGAAAACCAGGGATTGAAGAAGAGGTAGAATTTCTCTATCCGGCAGCCAAACCATTTGGCCGGCAGAAAATGCCCCATTTCGTGCAAGACTACAATGATGGAAAAGGAAAATATAAACTGTGCTGCCTTGATGCCTGTTTCCGCCCAGTTAATTGCTAATAATGTCATAATTCGTTCACCACAAAGGCGATGGTTGTTTTAATTGATAAGGATGCAAATATCCGCCAAAAACGGTTAGTGAAATGAGAAAATTTATGGCCCCGCGTCCCGGCTGTCTGTGAGGCAAACGGGACTGATCAGCGGGCTTACATGTGTATCAGCGAGGCAGCAAAGCTCCGCGCCTCACCGTCTGTTTCAAAGTATTCTTCCAGTGTTGGGTTTTGTATAAAAGGGATTTTGTTCATGGTTTTTTCAATCAGGTCTGTCATATCCAGAAAGCCCAGCCTGTTTTTCAAAAAAGCATACACGGCAATTTCGTTGGCGGCGTTTAAAATACAGGGCAGGTTACCACCTTTAAAAAGCGCTTCGCTGGCCAGTGCCAGGTTCCTGAATGTTTTTACATCCGGCTCTTCAAAAGTAAGCGCATTGGGTTTTTTAAAATCGTACCGTGGAAAGGTATTGGCAATACGATGCGGAAAAGCCAGTGCATACTGAATGGGTAATTTCATATCGGGCAATCCCATTTGCGACTTGATGCTGCCGTCTTCAAACATCACCATACTGTGGATAATACTCTGGGGATGCACCACCACCTGCACCTGCTCCGGTTTCAGGTTGAACAGCCATTTGGCTTCTATCATTTCCAGGCCCTTGTTCATTAGGGTGGCAGAATCGATTGTTATCTTAGCGCCCATGGCCCAGTTGGGATGCTGCAATGCATGATCCCGTTTTACATTTACCAGGAAATTGGGTTTTTTTCCTAAAAATGGCCCACCCGATGCCGTTAGTATAATTTTTTCGATACGGTTCCTGGTCTCTCCTACCATGCATTGAAAGATGGCGGAATGCTCACTGTCGACCGGTATTACAGGCACCCGCTTTTCAACCGCCTTTGCCATTACAATATCACCTGCTACCACCAGGGTTTCCTTATTGGCCAGTGCCACCATTTTACCATTTTCAATGGCTTTCAGTGTGGGCCTGAGACCGGCAAAGCCAACAATGCCTGCCAGCATCATGTCGTAGCAATCCATGGCAGCCACTTCTTCCAGGGCTTTATCTCCGGTAAATACTTTTATTAGGGTGTGGGCAAGGGCTTCTTTTACCTTGCTGTATTTTTTTTCGTCGCCAATTACAACAATATTGGGATTAAATTGCAGGGCTTGTTTGATGAGCAGGTCATCATTGCTTTGTGCTGTTAGAATTTCGGCGGAGAACAAATTTTCATTGGCGGCAATAACGCTCAATGCCTGCGTACCAATGGAACCTGTTGAGCCAAATAATGCGATGCGTTTTTTGATTGATTCAGCCATGCGTTATAAAATTCCATTTTACCGTTTATTAAAAAAGTAAAAAAACAAAAGTCAAAAACGGCTGGGCCGCAGTATTTTTTTACGGTTGACTTTTACCTTGTACTATCCGGCAATTTAGGACAATAATTGCTCCAATGCATGTGCAGTCTTACTAAAATTGAACCCTTTTACGGCATTTTGCATCATTCCCCTGATTTCTGCGGTACACAGGTTTCCGATTGAACCTTCGTGTGTATGCTGCACCGTTGTACTGTATTGAAACTGGTTTGCCTCTATGGCAAGGCCCACTTTTTTATAGGCATCCCTGAAGGGCAGGCCCTGTAAAACCAGCTTGTTTACTTCTTCAACGCTGAACAGGTATTTGTATTTTTCATCCTGCAGAATATCTTTTTTCACTTCCACATTGCTGAGCATCAGGCCCGCCATTTCAATACAGTCTTTGAGTGTTTTGAAAGAAGGAAACAGGTGCTCTTTTAATAGCTGAAGGTCGCGGTGATAGCCCGATGGCAGGTTGGTGGTCATCAGCATGATCTCATTGGGCAGTGCTTTGATGCGGTTGCAATGCGAACGAATCAGCTCAAAAACATCGGGGTTCTTTTTATGCGGCATAATGCTGCTGCCCGTGGTTAGCTGTGGCGGAAAACTGATAAACCCAAAGTTTTGGTTCAGAAACAAACAGGCATCCATGGACAGCCTGCTGAGCGTATCGGCCACATTGGCCATGGCCATGGCTACTATCCGTTCTGCTTTACCACGCCCCATTTGCGCATACACCACGTTGTAATTAAGATCTTCAAATCCCAATAAGCTGGTGGTAAGCTTTCGGTTGATGGGGAAGGAAGAACCGTAGCCGGCGGCCGAACCCAGCGGGTTTTTATTGACCACTTCATAAGCTGCTTTCAGTGTGGTCATATCATCTACCAGGCTTTCTGCATAGGCGCCAAACCAAAGCCCGAATGAGGAGGGCATGGCCAGCTGCAAATGCGTATAACCGGGCAGCAAATCATTTTTGTATTTTTCGCTTTGTGTTTGCAGCAGCTCAAACAGGGGCTGAATGGCCATTACCAGCGCTTCCAGCTCATGCCGTAGAAATAATTTTACGTCCACCAATACCTGGTCGTTCCTGCTGCGGGCACTGTGTATTTTTTTACCGGTATCGCCCAGTTTTTCTGTCAGCAGCAATTCTATCTGTGAGTGAATGTCTTCAACATTATCCTCCAGTACAAAATCGCCGATCCTGATTTTTACATAGATTTCTTTAAGGGCCGCGTGCAAAGCTTCCTTCTCATTTTTTGTGAGCAGGCCGATGGTTTCCAGCATTTCGGTATGCGCCAGCGAACCCAGCACGTCAAAAGCTGCCAGGTACAAATCCATTTCACGATCGTTGCCCACCGTAAAATTTTCCACTTCTTTTAGCGACGCAATATTTTTCTGCCAGAGCTTCATCTGCTAGTGTGTTTTAAAGTATGTGTTCCAGGAGTTTTATATAGGTTTCAATGCCTTCTTTAATTTCTTCAAGATAGATAAATTCGTCGGCAGTATGACTGCGGGCACTGTCGCCAGGCCCCATTTTCAAGGCCGCAAAAGGCATCAGGGCTTTGTCTGATGTGGTGGGCGACCCGTAATAACCCTTCCCCATGCTGATACCGGCTTTCACCAGCGGGTGGCCCAGAGGTATGGAAGTGGATTTCATACGCGTGGTACGGGGCTTGTACTGGCTTTTAAGATTGTCTTTCAATGCATCCAGTATCTCGTCGAAAGTATACAATTCATTTACGCGTACATCAATCACATACTTGCATTGAGAGGGCACCACATTGTGCTGTTTATTTTCTGTTTCAATAATCGTTACCGTCATTCTCGATTCGCCCAGCAGCTCGCTTACTTTATCAAAACGGTAATTTCTAATCCAGTTGATGTCATCAATGGCTTTGTAAAGGGCATTTTCGCCTTCGTTGCGTGCGGCATGGCCCGACCGTCCGGCGGCGGTACAATCAATTACCATCAGGCCTCTTTCAGCCACCGCCATTTCTAATTTGGTAGGTTCGCCCACTATACCAAAATCAATATTACCAAGATAGGGCAATACCAGCTCAATGCCATTCACCCCGCTGATTTCCTCTTCTGCACTGGCGGCAAAAACTACATTGTGGTTAATATCGGCCCGGTTGTAATAATATAAAAAAGTAGCCATCAGTGATACCAGGCACCCCCCCGCATCATTGCTGCCAAGGCCAAACAATTTACCGTCTTTTTCTATCGGGGTAAAAGGATCCATCGTATATCCTTTGTTCGGCCTTACGGTATCGTGGTGTGAGTTTAAAAGAACGGAGGGCTTCTTTTCATCATAATGCGCATTTTTGGCGTACACATTGTTGCCAACACGCTTGTATGCAATGCCATTCTCCTGCAAAAAACGGGTTATCAGTTCAGCCGTATCATTTTCTTCTTTTGAAAAAGAAGGTGTGCTGATCAGTTGTTTTAGCAAAACAACTGCTTTTTCATACAGTGCATCCATTGTGTGGTTCATGGTAAGAGTATTGAGTATATCGTATTACGTATTCAAACTTGGTGTTTCCATTTGCAGTTTGTGAAAGACACTCCACGTCCACAGACTTCGCATTTCTCTCATCACACCTCTTCACAGCAAACATTTTTTATTTGATCAAAGTGCCCAGCGTATTGTCCGTTGTATTTTGCAAAAGATCTTTTGCATCGCCAATCAATACTTCCTGCACGCCGTTGTTGATGGCTGCAAATGCATTGTCAATTTTTGGTAAAATACCGTCAAACAATCTTTGCTTGTCCAGCAGTTCTTTGTAAATATCTTTTGTAATCAGGCGTATAACGGAATTATCATCCTCTACGTTTTCAAGTACCCCTTTTTTCTCGAAACAATAAATGAGCCGCACCTGGTAGCGGGCCGACAATGCCACGGCCAGCGATGAAGCAATGGTATCTGCATTGGTATTCAGCATTTGTCCTTTACCATCGTGCGTCAACGGCGCAAATACGGGCGTGAGGCCATTTTCCAGGAAAGACGCAAGACTTTTGACACCCAAATCATGACTGCTTACATCGCCCACAAAACCATAATCAATTTCTTTTACAGGCCGCTTTATTGCCGGAATAATATTGGCATCGGCGCCCGTGAGTCCAATGGCATTACATCCTTTTGACTGCAGCTGCGCCGTTATTTTTTTATTGACAAGCCCTCCGTATACCATTGTTACCAGGTCGATGGTAGCGGCATCGGTAATGCGCCGGCCATTTACATAGTTGGGAGCAATGCCCAGCTGCTCTCCTATCCGGGTAGCAATCTTTCCCCCTCCATGAATTAAAATCTTCATTCCTTTTATGGCCGCCACGTCCGTTAAGAATGCCGAAAGATTTTTTTCATCGTCAATTACGTTGCCACCGATTTTTATGATAAACAATTGCTGCATTGGGTCTTTTAATTACAAACTGTTCAGTATTTCGCTCAGTACGGCTTGTGCTGCCCATACCCTGTTGGCCGCTTCCTGTGTTACAATGCTGTTGGGGCCATCCAGTATCTCGTCGCTCAGTTCCACATTTCTTCTCACCGGCAAACAATGCATTACTTTGGCATTATTGGTTAGTTTCAGTTTTTCATTCGTCAGCATCCAGGCCGGGTCGTTGCAATAGATTCTTCCGTAATCGTTAAACGTGCTCCAGTTTTTTACGTACACAAAATCGGCATCTTTCAGCGCCTCATCCTGGTTGTGGGTAATAACAGCGCCTTTTGTAAAGGCCGTGTCCAGTTCATAGTCTTCCGGGTGCGTAATCACAAAATCAGCCTCGCCCCAGGCGTTTACCCATTGAGAAAAACTATTGCCCACACATTGCGGCAATGGCTTTACGTGCGGCGCCCAGGTAAGTACAATTTTTGGACGTTTACTCCCAACTCCTAAAGGGGATCTAAGGTTTTCCGTTATGGTAATAATATCTGTAAGGCTTTGCAACGGATGCAAGGTTGCGCTTTCAAGGCTTACCACCGGAATGCCTGCATATTTTATAAACTGGCGAATGTACAATTCACTGTAATCATCCTCCCTGTTTTTCAGCGATGGAAAAGTGCGGATACAAAGGATGTCAAAATATTTTCCAAGAATGGGCGCCGCATCTTTTACGTGCTCCACCGTATTGCCGCTCATAATGGCTTCTTCTTCAAACTCCAGTGCCCAGCCATCCTGCCCTACATTAAATACAATTACTTCCATGCCCAGGTTTTGCGCCGCCAGCTGTGTACTTAAACGGGTACGCATACTGGGGTTCAGAAATAACAAACCAATGCGTTTGTTATTGCCCAGCGCTTTGTCTTTTAAAGGATCCGCTTTATAAGCAAGTGCCTTCTGCACCATGGCATTGATGTTGGTAACATCCTGAACGGAAATAAACTGTTTCAATGTTTATATTGTTTTTTATTGACCAGACTAATGAATGCTATACGGCTCTGTTGCGTCGCTCTCTTTTACTCTTTGTTCTTTGCGCAACGCTGCCTTACTAATTTTTACATATGCTAATATCAAATTCAATTTCACTTCCTTTATGCTATTCGCAATCTTGTATTGGGTGGAGCATCAGGCGTTCCTGCGGAATTTAATACAATCAACTAAACAATGCCCTTCATTATGAAAATTGGGCGCACACTCTATCCCGCAATCGCTTTTTCTTCGCTGCCCTTCTGGGGCTGGGCGTTAATTTCAGCAATCGCTTCCTGCAAGGCTTCTAAAAACTCATCGGTTTGTTTTTTATTGATGGCCAGCGATGGCAATAAACGGATAACATTGGGCTTTGCTTCACCGGTAAACACATTGAAATCTTTGAGCAATTTCTTGCGCAGATCTTTTAATACGGGCGGCACATCAAAACCAATCATTAAGCCACGGCCACGGATATTTTCAATGCCTTCAATTGTTTTGAGCCTGTTTTTAATATACATGCCACGTTGTTTGGCCATTTCAATAAGGTTCTCTTTTTCGATTACTTCCAGCACTGCCAGTGCCGCTGCGCATGCCAGTTGGTTGCCGCCAAATGTGGTGCCCAGCATGCCATGTTTGGGCTGTATGTGCGGCGCAATTAAAATACCCGCCACCGGAAATCCATTGCCCATGCCTTTTGCCATGGTATAAATGTCGGCGTTTACGCCTGCGCAGTCGTGCGAGAAAAACTGGCCGCTTCTGCCATAACCACATTGTACACTATCAGCAATATACACGGCATTGTATTTATCGCAAAGACTGCGTATCAGTTGCAGAAATTTTTCTTCTGCTACGTTGATGCCGCCAACGCCCTGTATACCTTCTATAATTACCGAAGAAATTTCCTTTCCGTGTTCGGCGAAGATTTTTTCCAGTGCCTTTTCATCGTTGAACGGGCAAAAAATCACATTCCCGGTTTCATTGATCGGCGCTATAATTGCCGGGTTGTCTGTAGCTGCTACTGCCAGAGAAGTTCTGCCATGAAAAGATTTTTTAAAGGCCACCACTTTTTTCTTGCCGTTGTGAAAGGAAGCCAGTTTCAGTGCATTCTCATTGGCTTCGGCGCCGCTGCTCAGCAAAAACAACTGGAAATCATCTTTGCCACTGATCTTACCGAGCTTTTTTGCCAGTTCCTGTTGCAGGGGTATGTGCACAGAATTGGAATAGAATGCAATTTTATTCAGCTGGTCTTCTATTCGCCTTACCCAATGCGGGTGTGTATGTCCTATACTGATGACAGCATGGCCACCATACATATCCAGGTACTGTACGCCATTATCGTCCCACACATAAGAACCCTGGGCTTTTACAATGGTAATGTCGTTAAGCGGATAAACATCAAACAACTTCATAAGTTCTAAATATTAAAATCAAAAAAAATAAACAAGGCCGATTATTGTTACTATAATTACCCTGTCTCGGCGGGGGGCATTTGGCAGGTATTATACAATCAAAATTACAGTATCGTTCCGTAGAAATCCTGCATTGGCGGTACTGCATTTTTCCTGAAGAAGTACAAAGTGTTCCTAAGGCACACATTCCAGATTCATACTTAATTTCTATCCTGGAAATGGTCCAAAGAAACATAAAACCCCCTAGAAATAATTCGCCTTTAATCGCAGTCCTGCGGTTTCTTCTACTCCAAACATCAGATTCATATTCTGTACGGCCTGCCCGCTGGCGCCTTTTAATAAATTGTCGATAGCAGAATGGACGACCAGTTTTTTGCCGGATTGCTCCAGTTGAATGACTGCTTTGTTATTGTTCACTACCTGTTTCAGGAAAATGGGTTCATCGCTTATACTTGTAAATGGCTGATCGGCGTAAAAATCCTTGTACAGTTTTGTCAGTTCATCCAGTTGCAGATTACAGGCAAGTGTTGAACTGATAAAGATACCTCTTGTAAAATCGCCCCGCCAGGGTACAAAACTAAGATCACCCCCAAGTTCTGAAGGAGCGCCTGGAAAACCGGGTTGCAACTGCTGCAATGATTGATGAATCTCTCCAAGGTGCTGGTGCGTTAATGTTTTGTAGGCTTGTATATTATTGGCCCGCCAGCTGAAATGAGAAGTATTGCTGAGCGACTGTCCGGCACCGGTAGAACCCGTGATGCCGGTAGTATACACTTCATTCAGCAAACCTGCTTTGGCTAGTGGCAATAGCCCCAGCTGTATGGCAGTTGCAAAACAACCAGGATTGGCAATATTATGGGCTAATTTTATTTTCTCCTTATTCAATTCTGGTAAACCGTACACAAAGCTGCGGCCTTTAAACTGTGCGTTGTGTGCCAGCCGGAAATCCTGCGAAAGATCTATCACCTTAACATTGTCTGCAATTGGGTTGGCGTCCAGGAATTTCTTTGCATCGCCATGTCCCACGCATAAAAACAATACATCGATGCCGTTGTGCAGTTCATCAGAAAATTTCAGATCTGTTTCACCAATCAAATCCTGGTGAATTTTGGATACCGGGTTACCTGCATTGCTTTTACTATTGATAAAAACAATGGCTGCATTGGGATGATTGATCAGCAAACGGATCAGTTCGCCACCGGTATAACCCGCGCCACCTATTATGCCAATTTTTATTTTTTTCATGTTAACTGCAATTAAACCTGTCGTTATTGGTTGAAGGCTGGGAGCTCAGTATAAATTCCAAATCAGCGCCGGTTTCATTCAGAATACGGTGTTTTTTGCCAGCTTCAATATAAAAACCTTCACCGGCTTTTACTGAAAACTTTTCAGCTTCCACTTCAAAGCTGGCACTTCCTTTTAAAATAAAAAAGAACTGCTGCGCCTGTTGGTGATAATGCCACGCTTCCGCTGTATGGGGCGGCATCTTTTCCTGTTTTACGGACAACGCATGGCTGTCTACCAGTATCCATCCATAGCAACCATCGCCCCAGGTATATTGCCCTTTGTTGCTGCCGGTTGAAACGATGCTCATTTGGCAATGTCTTTTACCTGGTGATAAATCATGGTCTGGTTGCCAAATATTTTACTGAATCCTCTTACGTCTTCACCGCTCCAGCCATTGTTCATTTCTCCGTATTTGCCAAACCGGCTGCTCATCAAATCAAACGCAGAAGATATGCCGGTTACCACAAAACGGTAAGGATGCAATTGCACAAACACGGTGCCGGTCACGTTTTCCTGGCTATTGGTAAGATATGCTTCAATGTCGCGCATCACGGGATCCAGTATTTGTCCTTCGTGCATCCAGTTGCCATAAAACTGCGACAACTGGTCTTTCCATTGCAACTGCCATTTGGTAAGCACATGCTTTTCCAGTGCGTGGTGTGCTTTTAATATAATCATCGGGCCGGCCGCTTCAAAACCCACACGGCCTTTAATGCCGATAATGGTATCGCCCACATGTATATCCCTGCCAATGCCGTAGGGGCCTGCAATGCTTTGCACTTTCTGTATGGCTTTTGCCGGTTCATCAAATTTTTCGCCATTAACAGTAAACAATTCTCCTTTTATAAATCCCAGTTCCAGCTGCCCGGTTCCGGTTTCGGTTACTTGTGTGGGCCACGCTTCTTCGGGCAGCATGCCGTTGCTGTTCAGCGTTTCTTTACCGCCCACACTGGTACCCCACAATCCTTTGTTGATGGAGTATACCGCTTTTTCAAAATTCATGGCTACGCCTTTTTCTTTCAGGTAAGCGATTTCTGCTTCGCGGCTCAGTTTCAGATCGCGGATGGGTGTTATAATTTCAACACCCGGAATCATGATATTGAAGATCATGTCAAAACGCACCTGGTCGTTGCCTGCGCCCGTGCTGCCATGTGCCACGGCATCTGCATTCAGTTTTTTTACATGTCCGGCAATGTGCAGGGCCTGGCTCAGTCTTTCTGCGCTTACACTTAAGGGATAGGTATTGTTTTTTAAACAATTGCCAAATATGAGGTACTTGACAATGCTGTTGTAATAACTGTTTACTGCATCTACCGTAGTATGCGTTTTTACACCCAGCTTGTAAGCATGGGCTTCAATCTTTTTCAAATCATCTTCGGTAAACCCGCCGGTGTTTACAATTACGGAATGCACCTCGTATCCTTTGTCATCGCCGAGGTATTTTACACAATAGGTAGTATCGAGTCCGCCGCTAAAGCCAAGTACTACTTTTTTTGCAGCCCCGGTTACTGCCGGGGCGTACTGAAACTTGTTGCTGTTATTGAAATTCATTTCGAATTATTTTTTGCCTGATAAGTATAAGGTAAGATGGGCGAATGGCTGTTTCACCTCCGGGCCTTTGCCGGCGCAAAGATGAAAAAGCTTTTATAAATTGAAAAAATACTGCAAAATGGATCGTGATTTGGCTTTGTTTTTACCATTGCTGTGGGCGGTAAAATCTTTTTTTGTAAGCCATTGCAGCAGCCTGCTCTGCTTTATTTTCATAAAACGTTCGTACAATTTGGAATGCGTAGAAAAGTCTTCTGCCGTTTCCTGTGGTTCAAAATGATCTTTTGGATCATAAAGCATAGCCGTGCACATACAGTTCTTTCTTTCCTTACTCACCAGGATATCGTAGTTCACACAACTTTTGCAGCCTGCCCAAAAGGCTTCGTCCTGTGTAAGTTCGGAATAGGTAACCGGTTCGTAGCCCAGTTCCGAATTAATTTTCATAACGGCAAGCCCGGTGGTGAGGCCAAAGAGTTTGGCTTCGGGATATTTCTCGCGGCTTAAATCAAATATTCTTTTCTTGATGCCTTTGGCCACACCGCTTTTCCGGTAGTCGGGTGCCACTATCAAACCGCTGTTGGCCACATATTCGCCATGGCCCCAGGTTTCAATATAACAGAAACCCACCCAGCCACCGTCTTTTGTGTGGGCGATGACGGCTTTTCCTTCTTCCATTTTTTCCGCAATGTATTCGGGGCTGCGTTTGGCGATGCCGGTACCACGGGCTTTGGCACTGCTTTCCATCTCTGCGGTTATCGTATCTGCATATATCTTGTCGGCAAGGGTGGCTACCCTGATAATGATCTGCTGATTGTCCAATGTATGAGTAGTATTAAATAACAGGATGACCAATCCATGTAAATAGTAAAAAAATCCGGGGGATATTTTCACTGATAGGGGCCTGGTGAACGGCTCGTCCTATCAGCAACCACGTCGCGGTCGAGGGAGAAAAAAACAACGTAAGGCGGTGAGTGCCTGGCTGTTTTCTATTGCGGTATGTGGTGCTTTGTTTGTCAACTTGAGTTCAGAATTTAAAGGTTCGGCTTTCAGAAACGCAAAAGTATCAATTTTGTGCATAAATACAGCAAAAAATTATTAATACTTTGTTATCCTTTACTAACGTATGTTATTGGCTAGCCGCGTGTTGGGAGCCAGTATTGATTTTACCAGCCACCAAATACAGCGTTGTGTTCCGGCCAGGCCGCGTCCTTCAAAAAACCCTGCAGGCGAAATTTTGAAATAATCCGGGCCATTTTACGTTTGTACCAAGCCCCGAAAAAATACAGGAAAACACGGATGGCCGGAGGTTTTTGCCCATTTTCACCCGGCTTTTGCCAGCGCCATTTTGCAGTTCCCTGTTCAGTTCCAAAACCCTATCTTTGCCCCTCTTAAAAATTTTGTAAATAAAACTAGAACTCCAATGAAGATTTTGGTTGCCATTTTTGCCAGCATTTTGATACTTATCTCAGCCTACCAGTTGTCATTTACCTGGTTTGTGAACAAGCACGAAAGCGCCATGGCAGAAAAAGCAAAACTGTGGACGAAAAACCATTACGCAAACGCCGCTACTAAATATCCGGGCGACACGACAAGGCAAGTTCTTTACCAGGATACGCTTGAACAATTACAGGAAAGATACAAGCGCCGTTTATTAGACAGTACCCGCGACAAACAAATTACCTGGTGGGGACAGAGTTACCAGAAGGCCAAAGAAAATGAACTGCTGCTGGGGCTTGACCTGCAGGGCGGTATCAACGTAGCCATGAACATTGAACTGGCTGGTTTGATAAAAGGCCTTTGCAACAACCCCAACGATGCGGGACTTAAAAAAGCGATCGAAGACGCAAACCGCAGCAAAACAAACAGTGATGCCAATTTCATCGACCTGTTTGCAGAATCCTTTAAGAAAGTAAACCCCGGCCAATCACTGGCGCCGTTGTTTAGCAACAATACCCGCAACAAGCTGAAAATTGATGCGTCTGATGCAGCGGTGGTGGCGTATTTGCATGAACGTTCTGATGCAGCGATGCAGCAAACCACCAATGTACTTATCAAGCGTATTGATAAATTCGGCGTATCGCAGCCCAATATCAACCTCGATAAAAACAAAGGAATCATCACTGTAGAACTGGCCGGCGCCAACGACCCCGAGCGTATCCGGAAAGTACTGCAAAGCACCGCCAATCTCCAATTTTTTGAAGTATACAATATCAGCGAACTGAGCAATTCTCTGGAAGCAGCAGACAAAGCGCTAACCACTGTTTTAAGTGGCGCCAAAGCTGCCGACACTGCAACCAAACCAGAAACTGCAAAAAACGAAAAAGTTGATAGCGGTATCAACATAATACTTAAAAAAGATACCGGCAAAAAAGCAGCTGCTGATGTAGCAGATACAAAAATTCAGTACCCGCTGATCAAATTCTTCAATGCCGGTTTTGCAAGAGATAAAAACGGACAGCCGCTTAAAGACAACAGCGGAAATATTCAGTATACTGGTATTCTTGGCTATGTGCAACTGAAGGACACCGTTACACTGAACAGCTATTTAACCAATCCCATTGTTGCCAATAATTTCCCCTCCAACGTTAAATTTCTTTATGGCGTTCAGGAAAAAGATGAGAATGGAAAACTGTCCGAATACTTGCCGCTTTATGGCATCAAAACAGTACCAGGATCGGACAAAGCAAAACTGGAAGGCGAACACGTAACCAATGCCCGCCAGGATTACGACCAGTTTGGCAAAGTGGAAGTGAGCATGGCAATGGATAAAGCTGGTGCTACCATTTGGGAACAAATGACTGGCGATGCCTACAAAAAGAAAAGCCAGATTGCGATTGTACTGGACGACCTGGTATACTCTGCACCCGGTGTAACCAATGGCGCTATTGCTGGTGGTAATTCACAAATAAGCGGAAATTTTACGGTGGAACAGGGTCAGGATTTGGCCAATATACTGGAGGCCGGTAAACTGGAAGCGCCTGCAAGAATTGTACAGGAACAAGTGGTAGGACCTACCCTTGGTGCTGAAGCGGTACACGGCGGTATGATGGCATTTGCCATTTCCTTTGTGGTGATTTTTGTCCTGATGCTGGTGTATTACAACACGGCAGGATGGGTTGCCAATATTGCTTTAATATTAAACCTGCTCTTTACCATTGGTGTGCTCAGTGCATTGAATGCAACGCTTACCGCCCCCGGTATTGCGGGCCTTGTACTAACGGTGGGCATGGCCGTAGATACCAACGTAATTATATTCGAACGCATCAAGGAAGAACTTACCAAGGGTAAAAATTATCCGCAGGCTGTAAAAGATGGTTACAGGCGTTCATTGCCACCGGTACTGGATGCGCACGTTACTACTTTATTAACCGCACTTATACTATTATACTTCGGTCTGGGTCCTGTAAAAGGATTTGCTGTAACGCAGATACTGGGTATCCTGCTTTCATTGTTCTGCGGTATCCTGGTGAGCCGTTTGATTACCGATTTCTGGACCAACAAAAACCGCCACTTCCAGTATTTTACCGGCGTGAGCAAAAGGGTCTTCAAACATGCGGCCTATAAATTTATTGAGTACCGCAAGATTGCTTACGGAATTTCAGTAGTGGTGCTGATACTGGGTGTTGGCTCATTCTTTAATGGTTTCCGCGAAGGTGTTGAGTTCCGTGGCGGACGCAGTTATGTAGTTAATTTCTACAAACCCGTAAACGAAGAAGCACTGAGAAAAGATCTGGGCAAAACATTTGAAGGTGAAGAGCCCGTTACAAAAACCTATGGCAGCAACAGCAAACTGGAAATTACCACCGATTATAAAATCAGTGTGGAAGGACTTGCCGCCGACAGCATGGTAAAAAACAAATTGTTTGATGGCCTGAAGAGTTACTTGCCCGCAACGGCAACTTTGGCCGAATTTACCAACACTACCAAATATGTAGAAGGCTCTAAAAAAGTAGATGCAACGATATCTGATGACCTGAAGAAGGGGGCGTTCAAAGCCATGTTCTGGTCGCTGCTGATTATTACCGTGTATATCTTTATCCGTTTCCGCGACTGGCGTTTTTCACTGGGAACAATCATTGCATTGCTGCATGACGTACTGGTAACACTGGCCGTATTCTCTTTCCTTAAAAATGTAGTGCCCTTCCCGCTGGAGATTGATCAGCATTTTATTGCTGCCATTCTTACGGTGATAGGTTTCTCTATGAACGATACCGTGATTGTGTTCGACAGGGTGCGCGAAAACAGCCACCTGATGAAAGGCGCATCTACGGCAGAAATCATCAACAAATCCATCAATGATACGCTGAGCCGTACCATTATGACATCACTCACCGTGTTCCTCACCATCCTCATTTTGTTCCTGGTAGGCGGTGAAGTAACCAAGGGCTTTGCCTTTGCAATGCTGATTGGTGTTATTACCGGTACTTACTCTTCCATCTTTGTTGCCGCTCCCATCCTGGTAGACTTTGCAAAAGGCAAAGCATTGGGACAAGCAGATTTGCTGTCGCACGACGACAAGAAAAAAGTGGCCGTAACGCCAGCTGTAACGGCTAAAAAAGTAAAAGCTTAAAAACAACATGTTTCAATACTAAAAAGCCCCGCTGAATCATCAGCGGGGCTTTTTATTTGTACTTGTACGAGAAATCAATTGGTTCAATTCCCGGTGCAATCAATGCAAAATCCGATGTTCTTGTTTATCGCCTTACCACAATGCGGGTAAATTGTTTTTGCTGGTTGCGCATATCCACCACTTCCGCCGTATACATTCCATTGCCAATGTTTGAAGGCAATTCCAGCTGTGTATTGTATGCCGCTGCCTGGCGGCTTGCCGCTATCACTTTACCTTCTGCAGAATAAAAACTGATTTGCCAGTCTCCCTTGTATGGAAAAATGAATTGCAGGTTACCACCGGTATACAATGTAGGAAATACCTGCACGGCGGTCTTTGCTGTTATTGGCGGATCTATAATGCGGATGACTGAATATTTTATTTCACCAGAAGCATTTTGCTCCTGTATCCTGAAGTAAAGCCTTGTGCCAGCATTGTGCAGGTAAGTATAGGCATAAGCACCTGTACTGTTTTCTTTTACAGCCGCAACGTTATTGAAATGCTGCCCGTCGGTACTTAGCTGCAGATTGTATACACGGTTGCTTTCAACATTTACCTGCCGCCAGTTCAACAATACATTTTCACCAGATTGTGCCAGGGCGGTAAAAAACAGCAGGTCTGCACTTAGCAGCGAAGTGGTGCAGTAACGGTATGTAACACTGAAATGGGTGGTATCGTTTGCAGCGGAAAAATTAAGTACATAGGGCAAAGGGCCGGAAACGGCAGCAGATGTGCCGGTCTCATAATCAAAATCTACGGTTCCGGCGCCCATGAAATTGATCAGTCTGCCATCACTCACAGAATTGTTAATGGTATAGCTCATGTGTGCCGGGCCATAATTCAATTGTTGCAAAGATGCCAGCGTGGTGGTAACAAAGGGCGTTTGGTTTAATGCACTTACAGACGAGGGATCCAGTGCTGTGCTGCTGATATCATCGGTGCGCAGGATTTTAATCTTGTAAGAATGCGTAGCGACATCCGTATTCTGCAATGTATAAGCATAGGAAAGGTTTACCACAGATTTCAAATCTGCTGAAAGCAATGTGCCCACCGAGGGATCGAATTTGGGAAACGTAATGATATTGCCTTCGTTTCCGTTTCCATATACAATACTGTCGTAGGTAATACTGAATGCAGGCGAACCACCAGCACATTGCGCAAAGGCATCATACGGAACTATTGCTAAGGCCAGAAGGCCTGTCAAACAACAAAAAATGGTTTTCATGGTAAGGATTTAAGGCTTATTGGTTGAATTAAGCATCAAAATAAAAACTTCCCCGACTTGCAAAGAATCCCCGGCTACCAAATTACCCTTACTAAGTGTAAATACATATTTTCATAATTGTTAGTCCTGACCAGCAAGTGAATAGCCAAAAGGAAATTCCCAAAAACAGAAAGCAGGCCTTACTTTTTTTTAAAAGGCTACTAAAATAAGTCAATCCAAAATTCTTACAGCCCCAACGGGGTGCTACCCCGCTTTTCTTATTGATACAAGCAGGCATGCGGAACCACCGGTTATAAAAAATAAAAGCCAGTTCTAAATTTAAATCGCAGTTGAAAAGGCTTCAACACGGTTCGATGATCTGCAAACCAAACCAATGTGAAATTATTTTTCAATCATACGATTCACAAAAAATTATACTATTAAAAAATCAAATTATATCAGTGTTGTTTCGATGTTGAATAAATAAGTTCTTCGAAATTGTTGTCTGTATTGGGTTTGAGCGGATTTTTCAATGGGAACGATTTGAAATTTGCAAAATATTGACTTGTTTTAAA
>Ga0075026_100000240_pt1 | contig 21037 bp, 20 predicted proteins | sample Str012_2_FD_71392 | JGI IMG/M metagenome (GOLD analysis project Ga0075026, IMG submission 71392) | Freshwater sediment microbial communities in response to fracking from Pennsylvania, USA - Straight Creek_MetaG_SC_2012 | ecosystem: Environmental > Aquatic > Freshwater > Creek > Sediment... | reverse complement strand
AGCGGATGCCATGCAGGACGATCGACTCGATCTCGCTGACGCGTCCTGTGCCGTACAGGAATTCCTGATCCGTCAGGTCCGGCGTGCCGGTTGCGGTGCTGCCACGTCCATCGGCACCGTGGCAGATCGCGCATTGGCCCAGGAACACGGCGCGTCCCCTGGCAAGCGCCCTGGGCGCCAGGCGTGGATCATCGAGGATGCGATCGGCGTCGGCCCGCAGCAGTTCGCTGCGCTCCCGCCGATTGATTGTCGCCAGCGCAGCTGCCGTGATCGCCATCAGCAGGATGGCAATTACAACGGCGATGAATCCCGGCCGCACCGATCGCGCCGCAGCGAGGCCTGGTGCCTGATCAACTTGCATCCCGTCGCAGCTCCCGGTGTCGCTGTGGACGAAGACTCACGCTGACCTCTTGCGCCCGATGCCCATCCGCGCGAACTCGGACTGCCTGTCGATGAACTGGTGCTTGAGTGCACCGAGGATATGCAGGGCCAGCAGGCCCATCAGCAGGAAGCCTCCCACGCTGTGCCACTGTACAAATTCATCGTGCAGCACACGTTGGGGCGCGACACCGCCCGGCTCCGTGCCAACCGCTTCAATGGGAGCGATCTTGGGCATCGGCACCAGGTTCCAGATCTTCAAAGTCGGCGGTGGGCCGGGCGGACGCGCAGCCACGGCTCCGGGTGGAGCGGCACCGGGTTTGACCCCGGGCAACCCAACGCGAGGTGCAGAGAATTCGACCAGGGCGCCGCGGGAACCCGGCGGCGAATGTGCCGAGAGAATGGCCCAGCCCGTGAGCGGCATGAGCACCATCGCCGCGTACAGCAGGAAGTGGGCGAAGTGCGCCGCATGGCGTTCCCATGGCTTCATGCCCGCAGGATACGGCGGCGGCTCGTTGACGAGCCTCCAGACAACGCGCGCCACCGTGAGCGCAAGCACCGTTAATCCCGAGGAAGCGTGCAGCATCAGCACCAGGAATCTGATCGGCGGCGGCCAGCCTTCCATGAACAGGCCGGTGCACAGATTAAAGACAATGAACGCGGCGATCGCCCAGTGCAGAAAGATCGCGACTCGCGTGTAGCGATCGCGGGGAGCCGTGGAACCGTCGTTTTGATGTGTCATTGCCAACTCATTGCCAACTCATTGTCAAAGCAGGGGCAGTGGATTACATACCCAGGAACAGTAACAGCGTGTCGTTGTACTGCAGAGTCCGACCGAAGAAGATGATCAGTACCCAGGCAAGGAGCGAGAATACCGACACGGCTTTTGCAGCCGCCGGTGCGTTGCCGTCCGCGGGCGTTGCATAGACCCTCTCCTCCAGACCGGTGAGCTGGAAGATCGCCAGATTGACGAACGCGAGCAGGACGAACAGCATCTTGAGCTGAAACGACAGATTGTCGAAGAAATAGCCGGGGCCCGAACTCTTGCCGGTCACGAAGATGATGCCGGTCAGCAGATTGGCTATGAAAGCCACAATGGCCCACGGAACGAGGGGACGGAGCGCTGCAATTGGGATGTTCTTGAACAGGCCCAGGATGCGCAGATCCAGGGTGCCGACGATCCCGACGATCAATGACACGCCCACATAGTGGATCATCTGGCAGACGGCCCACACCCACTCATGCGCGTTAACGAAGCTCTGCATCGCCCCGAATTGTGGATAGCCTTCAGCCATGGGTCAGGTGCCCCGCCCCAGCGCTTTGAGCCAGCCGCTCACCATGTCTGGATATGCGGTCAGGCGACCGAATATCAGCGCGAGATACCAGCACGCCAGTGACATGATCGCCAGATTGCGTCCAACGCGGGTCACGACGCCGGCCTGCACGCTGGCGACGTCCGTGAAATACTGACGCTTCAGCAGTGCGGCAACGACCATGCCCATGGCCACAAACATCATCTTTCCCCAGAACGCCACCATCGCGACCATCGTGTGTGCCTCGGCGATGAACAACAGAAGGCCGGACGCTAGGTTGATGAGAAAACCTATCCAGACAATGCCATACAGTCGCCGCAACCCGGCCAGCGGAATTTCCCTGGCAACTCCAAGCAGCCGCAGCGCAATGAGGGTATTGACTCCGACGACCATCGCCAGACCCACGCCGTGCGCCGAGAGTACGGTTGAGTAGGCAAATAGCGTCGGCGATGACCGAACCCAAATTGCCAGGGGCAGGTTTTCAAGATAATCAAGCACGGCAGTTCGCTATCTACGGCTCGGAAGGAGTAGCGCCCGGTGGCGGCCCAAGCTGCGCTTCGTCCCAGTGCTCGTCGGCCTTCCCGTCCTTGATACGCCACATGTCAAAGTGGGTGGTGGTGTAGGTCTTCCCGGGACTCCTCGGGTCGGGCAGCGGCTGCACCGTACTGACGATTACGAGGTCTCCTTCTGCCACCACCGAAACCACATGGGCTGAAAGCCTGTCGGCCGGTGGCTTCGGCTTCACCATGCTCAACATCTTCCTGAGCCCATCGTGGCCCGAGGGAATGTTCGGGTTGTGCTGGATGTAGCGTGCAGTCAGGTATTTGTCTATGGCCTCGACGTTGCTGCCCTCGAGAATGTCCTTGAAGATGTGATAGGCGACCTGCTTGTTGGCATCCAGTTTCGGATCGCCGCTATGGAATAGTGCGTCGGGGTCCGCCGCTCCCACGACGCGCTCCTGCGCGAGCGTCGCGCCGCCCGACAGCAGCCCCGCAATCAGTGCACAAGACCAGTGAATCTTCATTGCATACTCCTCATGATCGAACTCATCGCTATGGCCTCGATGGTCCGCTGGAGCGGCGCCGCCTGCGGACCGATCAACGGCACCATCGATACGATGACGATGCGCTCATCGGGAACGACCCAGATTCGGCGCGTACCGCCGCCATCCCAGCCGAAACTGCCGGCGGGCAAGCGCGTGCCCGCTGCAGCGGGGATGGTGACGCGGAGCATGCCCAGGCCGAACTTGACCCCTTCGGCCGGCATGCCCATCGACGGATAGCCGCCCATCACGAGTGGACCGATCTGATTGGATGCCATCTGCGTGACAGTTTCCGGCTTCAGGTATTGCCGGCCATCGAAGCTGCCTTGGTTCGCCAACATGCGTGTCAGCAGCGACAAATCGCCGACCGAAGTCCAGAGTCCGGCGGAACCACTGAAGTCCGTCGCCACTTCCGCAATCGGCACGCCAAGCCCTGGCGCATACGGCAAGGCGCGCTCCTGCCGGTCACGTAGGACGCCGAAATCCGTATCGTTCATTCCAAGCGGACCGAACAGTCGTTGCTGCAGGAATTGCCTGAAATTCATGCCGGAGGCGACCTCGACGATCCGCGCAACAACTTCAAAGCCGACACTATTGCTGTACGCCCAGCGCGATCCAGGCTGAAACTCGAGTGGCATACCTGCCAGTTTCGGGACGAAGCTCGCCAGGGTGTCACTAGGCTCACGGCGCGGGAACGCGTTGTCGACGCCGTAGACCTGCAGGCCTGAAGTGTGGGTCAGCAGCATTCTCACGGTAATGGGCCTGACGGCAGGCACCCTCTCATACTGGGGCTCGCCCCACTCCTTCGATGGCGCTACGGGCCCGGGCACGGCGGCGAATGGTGCGGGAGGCGAGCCGGGCTTGAGCACGCGCACCTGCTGGACTGCACCGAACTGCGGAATGTACTTCGAGACCGGATCATCCAGATTGAGCTTGCCCTCGTCGACCAGCATCATGGCCGCAACGGCTCCAACAACTTTGGTGAGATCCGCGGCGCCAAAGAGGTGATCGGTATGGAGGGGCTGCGTGCCCGCCACATGGGCAACGCCCTGGGCTTCGAAATCCACGACCTTGCCGTCACGCGCGACGAGCACGATGGCTCCCGGAATCTGCCCGGCGTCGATCTGTATCTTCACCGCCTCACGGATGAGCGCAAGCCTGGCACTCGAGAGGCCCACGTCCTCCGGTTTGGTCAAGGGGGTTTGCGCCAGCGCTGGCAACGTCAATCCGATCAGCGCCACAAGAGGCACGACGCGGGATTCCACTTTGGCAATCATCATTGCGTTCATCGGCAACTGACGCAGGTATCCATTGGCAATTACCGAGCACGCTGGTCCAGAAACTTCACCATCTCCGCGGGATCCTTGTCCACGTAGGAGTTGGTAATCGGGTCGAAGCTGGTGATCGATAAGGTGCAGACCCATTCTTCAGGTTCGCCGCTCATTGGCCCGATGGCGCTGGTCCCTTTGCTGATGCGCTGGTAGCTGCGCGTCGCCGCCACATAGGGCTGCGTCCACACGGTGTCGTCATAAATCGTGAGCTTAATTTCCAGTGTTTCCGGGTTGGCCAGGCGCAGCCGCTCCACCATGCGCATGCCTTCGCCATGGGGTCCCAGGATGGCCGCTGACAAACTCGCCAGCAGTGCGCTGGGAGGCACACCGAGGTTGGCCGTCCCAAGGGTCTGCGCCGGCGGCAGGGGCTTGCCAACGCCATACTGGAAGGCAATCTCAGGCAGGAAATCCACGGTTTCCACCACCAGGGTATCGCCCTCCCAGTGGCCGACCGAATTGCCATAGTACTTGGGCGAGGTCCTCCCCTGCTGCTGGTTCATCCTGATGAACCGGGTATGGCCGACGCCCTGCATGTAAATGCTGATCAACCCGGGTGCGTAGCTGAACTTGATTCCGCCGCCCATGTGCATCGCGATCGGCAACCCAGGCGAGCGACAACCCTCCTGGGCGTAGGGAATATCCCGTTTGGGCTGATAGGCGGCGACATAGCGCTGCGCCCTGGCGGTGTAGGGCACGTTCAGCCTGGCGTCGTCCTCGACCATGCCGGAGAACGTCAGCCACATGCCGCTGAACAGATCGGGCATCTTCCCGGCGTCGGCCCAGGTTGAACCCAGCGCGACTGAGGCGGCGCTGTGCGGCGTGGTGGCCGCACTCTGGTTTTTGGTCTTGTCTGCCGAGCATCCCAACCCGACCAGCAACAGCAGGATCGTCGCGACACTACCTATACGAATTGACATACCGGCAGCGGCCGCAAGCGGACCTAGGGCACAGAGCGCGTCGCGAGGATCATCCGCGTGTTGGCCAGGTGGTTCACTTCTGGTTGATCATGGCTTTGCGCTGCAGGATCCGCCACTCGCCGTGGCGCTTTTCCAGGATGTCTTCGTAGTGTCCCGGCCAGCCGACGATCGAAGTTCTGGCATCCTGCATGTTTCTCGCGTTGCCGCCTTCCACTTTCTTTTCCGGTTGCGGATAGATGCTGAGAAAGTATTCGTAATGCGTGGCCCGGGTGGCACTCTCGAAGTGGATGTAGCTGTCGAATGGCATGTGCCAGACTTCGCCCGCGCCGTTGGGAGGGCTGCCACCATTGGCACTAGGGGGCGGCCCCATGCCAGGAGGCGGTGCCATACCAGGGGGCGGAGGTCCCATGCCGGGCGGTAGCGCTCCCTTCATCACCTGGGGTGCAGCACCTTCCTTCAATGGCATTCGGATCTCCACGCCCGGGCTCGGCACGGCGATATCGACACCGTCTTCCCAGAAGGCCCGTTCAAGTGCCTTGTGATCGTGCTTCTCCACTGAGTAGCGATAGTTCTGGAGTGCGTCATAGATGGACAGATAATCCGCCATGGTGGGCACATAGCGCGCGGCCGCCGGTTGGGTCGCCAGGGTGAGCGCAGGCGTGGCAGCGAACAGCGCCACGACACCGGCGGCCAGCACATGCCGCAAAGTCTCGAGATGGCCCTTGGGATCACGCATGGTAGAGGTCCTCGCAGGTAGGTTGAAAATCACCGCCCGAGACTGTCCAGATACTTCACCATCTCTTCGGGATCCTTATCCACATAGGTGTTGGTTTTCGGGTCGAAGCTGGTGATCGACACGGTGCACACCCATTCTTCCGGCTCGCCACTGAAAGGCCCGATTTCGCTGATTCCTTTTTGGATGCGCTTGTAGTTGCGCGTCTCCGCCACATAGGGCTTCGTCCACACCGTGTCGTCGTAGATCGTGAGTTTGACTTCCAGGGTCTGCGGATCGGCCAAGCGCATCCGTTCCACCATGTACATGCCCTCGCCGTGTGGTCCCCAGATGGCCTTCGTGAGCGACTCCAGTCCGGCAGGGCCCGCGCCGCCGGGAGGAGCACCGCCCGGAGGACGAGCCCCTGGAGGCGGGCCGAGATTCGCCGTGCCGAGCGTAGTCAACGGCGGCAGTCCTTTCTTGCCAACCCCGTACTGGAATGTGACCTCCGGCAAGAAGTCCTTGGTCTCGATCACCAAGGTATCCCCTTCCCAATGGCCGACAGAATTGCCGTAGTACTTGGGGGAAGTCTTCCCCTGCTGCTGGTTCATCCGGATGAAACGCGTGTGGCCGACCGACTGCATGTAGATGCTGATCAACCCGGGCGAATAGCTGAACTTGCTCGGCCCAGCGCGCATGCCGATCGGCAATCCGGGCGACGTGCAGCCCGCCTGTGCATAGGGAATGTCCCGCTTTGGCTTCCATGCATCAACATACTTCTGCGCCTTTTCGGTGTAAGGCACATTCAGGCTTTCATCGCCCTCGACCATGCCGGAAAAGGTCATCCACATGCCGCTGAAGAGATCGGGCATCTTGCTCGCGTCGGCCCACGTGGAGCCGAGTACTGCAGAGCCGGTGCTTTGCGACGAGACGCTCGCACTCTGAACCCCAGGCTTGTGCGCCGAGCACCCTGCTCCGCTCAGCAACAACACGATCGCCACGACACTTCCAGTGCGAACTGACATGGTCACTTACCTCGCTATCCGTCGCGTTATTTATAGTCGGGGCAGTGCGTATTGAGCTGCGGCGGACCCGCACCGGGAGGGAGACCAGCGCCCGGAGGGGGGGCGCCCGCACCCGGAGGGGCGCCCGCAGGAGCAGTTCCCGCGACTGCCGCTCCTGCGACATCACGGCCATCGGGCAAAATCAGCCTGGTGACGGAGGCAGTGTGCTTCGCCACGTCACGATTCGCATACGCCGTTATGCTGACCTTTGTACCTATCGCGAAATCGGAAGGTCTGAAGCCTGCACGCGACAGGCCACCGACCGTTCCAAATTCGAACCCCCACAGTTCAGAGGTGCCTGCCGGTTTCAGCACCTGCACGTACAGCCAGGCATGCGGGTTGGCCCATGCCACTTGTCGCACGGTGCCCTTGAAGGCAAAGCACTTGTTGGGGTCAAAAGTGCCACCGCCGTGGTGCGCCCATGCTGTCGACATGCAAAGGCTCAGCATTAGCAGGCACCCTGATTTCCTGCTCAATGACTTGTTACGCATGGGTCACCTTGAAGTTTCAGGTTGGATTGCAAAGTCGCGTAAGGTTATAAGCGCCGAAGCTAGAAACGAACGGTGAGCAGCGCGCCGTACGTACGTGGATCGGAATAAAGCGTCATGAGGTTCATCGGATCGATCCCCACGCTGTAACTGGTGTATTTCACATTGGTGAAGTTGCGCACGTAAGCGGCAACCGACAAGCGGCCACCCTTGTTGGCCCACGCTGCGGAGAGATTACCGGTTGTCCGCGCGCCTACATACGCGTACTGGTCGTAACCGATCCGCAACCAATCGATGTGCAGGTTCTGCGTCAGGTGCGCCGCCGCATACCGGCCGTCGATGCGCGCCGACAGGGTAGACCCACCAGCGAGGTCGAATACGTGCTCGTAGTTCGCGGTGATGGTGTAGGGCGTCAGCGCACGTTTTGTCTCCGTCTGGGCGGCGGCGAAGCCCGCCGGCTTGTCGTACCACTTGGACTCGGTGTAGTTGTAGTTGAACCCAAGGCGGTCGTGCGCAGTAACCCGATAAAGCAATTCAAGTTCAGCACCGAGATTCTTGGCGGGCACAGTCAAATGAACGGCGGTGCTGCCGCTGAACGGCGAATAGTCATTGGGGGCGGGGGTTTCAGTCTGGTATGAGGTCCCAAAACCCTTGTAGTCGTAGAAAAACAGCCCGACGTTGAGCTGCAGCGAATCGTCGAGGAAGCGATTCTTCGAACCGACCTCGAACGCGGTCAATTTCTCGGCAGCCACCGTGGTGGTTGCCGGTGGTCGTCCAGGGCTGGTGGTGATCATCGCGTCGCCCGGACGGAACCCCGTCGAGACCATGCCGAACAGCAGGCTCTTCGGCGTCAGGTCGTATTCGAGGCGCGCCTTGTAGTTGAAGTTGTGGAACTTGACCTTGTAGTCGGCAATCGAGGCAACCGGCGCCAGCGGAAGTGACGAAGTCGCAATTCCCGTGCAGAACGGGGCTATCGGCGGGGGCACCAAGGGCGATCCGCAGGTGGCGACCGGGCCGAGGTCGAAGAAGTCCTCGCTGACCACGACCTGAGTATCGTCGTAGCGCACGCCGAGCGTCGTCCGCAGGGACGTGGTCAGCGGAATGGTCGTCTCGGCAAATACCCCAAGGCTCGTCGTATTTCTCTTGTCCTTCGTATCCGAGAGTACGGCGTGCTCAGTCCCGTCGGCGTTCACGATGAAGTTGTGGTTGGCATTGCGCAGCTGATTGTCGTAGTAGAAAGCGCCCGCTTGCCATTTGACGGCGGAGTCGTCCCTGGAGGCGACGCGCAGCTCATGGGTGATGAAATCATCCTTGGGCGTCAGAAAGTTCTGCTTCTGGGCCAAGGGGCCGCCGAAGAAATGGGGCGACACCAGCAGATGATCGTCCTGCTGCCAGCTGCGGTACGCCGGCAGGTACGTGATGGTAACCGGCCCCACGTCCCAGTTGGCCTCTGCCCAGAACTGCCGTTGCACTTTCTGGGCCGGGGAAATCGGGGAGAGTGTCGTCGTATAGGTGTTGTTCGTCGGGTTGAACACGGTCGAGTTGCCACCCGAAAACGCATCATTCTTGCCGTAGGCGTAGCCCACCAGCAGCGAGAAGGCGTCGCTCGGTTTCCACAACACCTTCGCGCGCCCGTTGGTGCTCTTGCCCTTCCCGCCTGTACTCTCGCCACTCGCCGGACCACCGCCTATGGCCTGGCCATAGTAGCCGTCGCCCTGATCGCGCAAGTCGCCTGACAGGCGGATGGCCAGCGTGTTTCCGAGTGGCAGGTTCACCGCGCCGCTGTAGTGCTGCAGGCTGTAATTGCCGAATTCCACGCTGGCGTCCCCAGCAACCCCGTCGAGGCTCGGATCGCGCGTATGGAAGGCCAGCACACCCGAGGTCGCGCTGCGTCCATAGAGTGTGCCCTGCGGCCCGCGCAGCAACTCGACGCGGTCGAGATCGTAGCCACTGCCAACGCCTTCGTACACGCCGTCTACATAGACCGCCACGCCGGGCGTCGGCGAGATGCCGCTGGGCGCGGTCCCGCCCCCGGTGGTGGTTGCGGGCGTAATGCCGCGGATGTTGATATTGAGGCCTTGTACGTCGCCGCCACCGACGTTGAGAGAACTGTTGTCGACGACGCTGAGGCCCGGGATGTCTTCCAGGATCTGCCGGTTGGTGTACCTGCCCAGCGCGGCCGACTCCTCGCCCGTGCGCACGCTCACCGACGCGGCCACGTTCTGGACATCGTTCTTCCGGTGCTCAGCCGTAACGATCACTTCTTCCAGGGTGGTGTTGCTCGTGCCCCTGCCATATTGAGTGGTGTCTTTGGCAGTGGCCGCCGGTGCCGGGCTGGCTTGAGCCACCCGAACGGTGTCCGGGGAGGGTTTGGGGTCCTTCGCGCCACTGGTGGGGCTGGCGACGCTGGGATCACCTTCTGGACTTTTGATAGGTCTGGACTCGTCTGCTGCAACCGGCCCCATGAACCCTATGGCGCAAGCGAGCGCAGATGACCACACCCCAGTACTTATAGATGCCACTGGTATACCCCCATGAATTGTTGCAATGCTGTGTTGTCCGCCAGATACCGGAACTAGCGCGAAGTATCGATTATTCTATACTTTAACCACGATTTCAATATAAATCTGTCGAGCTGGCTGAATTGCCACAGCCTCGTGGAGGTTGACTACCCCCTCGAGGCACGCGCAGGAAACATGCAGGGGGGACCCGCGTCTATTCCCCAGCTACCGCCGGAGACAGAGCTGCGCCACTTGCGCTTTGATTGAGTTCGGTAGCGCGCGGTTGCGGGGTTGTTCGCTGTTCCCGGGCAAGCTGGTCGCCCCAACGCGCCGATCTATGGGCTCAATACGGCAGACCGACGTAATTCTCGGCGAGCACGGTCATAGCGGCCTGGCTACTGACCAGGTACTCAAGTTCGGCCTGTTGCAGCTTCTGGTCGAAGCCGCTGCCTTCCGGAAAGCGATGCAGCACTGAGGTCATCCACCACGAAAAGCGCTCCGCCCTCCACACCCGTTGCAGTGCGCGCGCTGAATAAGCCTCGATGCCCTGGCGCGAGCCTTGGGTATAGAACTCACTGAGTGCCTGCCACAGGTAGTACACGTCGCTGGCCGCAAGATTGAGCCCCTTGGCGCCCGTCGGCGGCACAATATGCGCCGCGTCACCGGCGAGAAACAGGTTGCCAAAGCGCATGGGTTCGGCCACGAAACTGCGCAAGGGAGCGATACTCTTTTCTATGGATGGTCCGCTGCCCAGGTGTCGCACGGCCTCGGCGTCCAGGCGCAAACGCAGCTCACCGTAGAATCGCTCATCGGGCCAGTCCTCGACGTGATCATCAAGTCGGCATTGCACATACAGGCGACTGCGTGTGGAAGAACGCATCGAGCACAGCGCAAAACCGCGCTCGTGATTTGCATACACCAGCTCATCGGACACCGGTGGCTGGTCGACGAGGATACCCAGCCAGCCAAAGGGATAGACCCGCTCGTAATTGCGAATCACGGTTTCGGGAATGCTCTTGCGGCTTACGCCATGGAAGCCGTCGCAGCCCGCGATGAATTCGCATTCAATCGCAGCGGTCTTGCCGTCCTTTACGTAGTGAACGACCGGACGCTGCGATTCAATCGCCTCGAGGCGAACCTGCTGTGCCTCATAAATGGTCTCGCCACCGCTGGCCGCACGCGACTCCATGAGATCGCGCGTGATTTCCGTCTGCCCATAGACCAGCACATTTCTTCCGGCGAGCCGGTGCAGATCAATCCGGTGGCGCGCGCCGCCGAAGCACAATTCAAATCCCTGGTGCGACAATCCGTCGCGCCGCATGCGCGCCCCACTCCCGCACTCGTCGAGCAGTTCCGCCGTACCGGCTTCGATCACCCCGGCCCTTATCCGGCCCAGGACGTAGTCGCTGCTGCGAAGTTCCAGCACAATGTTGGCAATGCCCGCTCGGTGCAAAAGCTGACCCAGCAACAGGCCAGACGGCCCTGCACCGACAATAACGATTTGAGTGCGGCTCTTCATAGCTGGCGTCACTTTTGCCAATTGGCCAGGAGATGTTGACCTTGTTGTACCTTGCCGTTACGACTGAGACAATATGACCTGATTGTCAGAGCTAACTGGTTAATACCAGTTTCTGGACTTCAGCATTTTGATAGCGCTGCGCCGAACCCCTCTGAAACGGCATGGGCTGCATTGATACGACGTGAAGTGAATTGAATCAGTCCGCGTACGAAGACTTAATTTTGCAGCGGCATGGAACCCTCTGACACCGCAATGCGCCTCGATGAGTCATGGGTACGACCGCGGGTACCTATTCGCGCCATATCGGCAAGCGATTGATTCGATTACTGAAATCGGCTGCTGTCCGAATGGAGCGGCGCCGAATCCGCGCCTTCCCATGAAATGCGGATTCGATCAGGTAATCAACAAAGGCCCTAGCGTTTTCTCTCGCGACGGGATCAATACCAGCAATGGCCTGCACTTCCCGCCTTGATCCGAAGAACACGAGCGCCGCGCCGACCATCATGTAGTAGCTGAAGGTCGGTAATGCTCCGGCTGTAATGCCTTGTGCGTGCAGTGCCCCGAACAGCGGCTCCAACCGCCTCCAGATTGGGCGACCCACCTCACGAACAACCCAATCATGCCGCGGAGAAGCAACGGAAAACTCCTGCAGCATGAGACGGGTCAATCGGCCGTTCTCGGCGATCTGAGCCAGGAAACGGGGCAGCAGATTCCTGGCGAGGGATGCGGACTTGCGAAGATCCGCATTCCGGAGACCGACTTCCAGCAACTCATCAATCTCGGCGGTATGGGTCCTGATGACCTCGCGCCATAGCAGCTCCTTAGTTTCGAAGTAATACGCGAGGTGACCCTGTTCAACCCCTGCGGCGGCCGCAATCGCCCGGGTGCTCGCCCCGTCAAAACCGCGGTCGGCGAATACAGTGAGTGCCGCATCGAGTATCGCGCGCCGACGTGCGACACCGGCCGGCCGCGGACCCCCTCGCTGTGGGGCGGTCTTTGTTACATGTTTAGGCACGATGTGCTCGACAGTGCATCATTTTCATAGTTTGTCACATGACCAAACAAATAGTAAGGTATGGAGGCCTCGCCTGAGGTGCCAGACTTTCAGAGGTATTGTGGACAGCGCCACCGACCTGTATCCGCTCAATGTGCCGCAACCCTACCCGTTCAACCAGTGGTGGATTGCCGCCTATAGCTCGGAGATCGGCAGAACCCTGGCGAGTCGGACAATCCTGGGACGGCCGGCGGTCTTCTACCGGACCGAGGCAGGCGAAGCGGTCGCGCTCGCTGGCTTGTGTCCACACCGACTTTTTCCTATGGCCAAGGGTTGCCTGGTTGGCGACACCGTGCAGTGCGGCTACCACGGGTTCACCTACGACAAGACCGGCCGCTGCATCCGCATTCCCTCCCAAGATTCGGTGCCACCGAATTTTGCTATTCGACGCTACCCGGTCATGGAGCGCGGCGGACTCTTATGGATATGGAGCGGAGCGGAAGGAAGTGCAGATCCGGCGCGTTTACCGAACCTGGAATCCATGGGTCCGGGTTCCAGCGACTGGGCCGTCGAATATCACCCGCCCGTTACCATTCGCGGCCGATATCAGCTGCTGATCGACAATCTGCTCGACCTCAGCCACATCAGTTTTATTCATGCGACGACCATTCCTGGCGGGGGTGCGGTCGTTCGAATACCACCGCAAATCTCCGACACGCCAGCGAGCTACAACATCGAGCGCATCGGACGGCAACTGCCCAGCAACCCCCATATGCAGTTTCTGTTCCCCGAGTATTCCGGGCCTGTGGATCACCATTTCGACGCCGAATACTTCGGACCCAACCTCATTCGCACCGGCGGCGCGATTCGCGCGTCAGCTTCTGTACCCGCCGCGAAGGTTCAACCCCTGGGCACTACGAATTTCCTGCACGGCATCACACCGGAATCGCCCACCTCAGTGCACTACTTTGTCATGACGGCGCGCAACTTCCGCGTGAAGGATCAAGCCCTGAGTGCCGCCAACCTGGCCATGGGAGCGCTTATCCAGCCGCAGGATCTTGAGGCCATTGAAGCCATAGAGGTGAACGTACCGCAGTTCGCTTCCACACGGCGTGAACTCAGCTGCCTGGCCGATGCCGGTGCAATTCACGTCCGACGTCGGCTTGCCGTGCAGATTCGCGCCGAACTGAATCTCCAAAGTTCCGATAGTGAACTCCAGGATCCGAGCGCAGGTTAGAGCAGTGCGCTACCTGAGGAACTGCTGGTACCAAGCCGGATGGAGCAGCGAGCTGACACAGGATGTGCCGCTGGCTCGTACCATTGCCGAAATCCCGCTACTGTTCTGGCGCGACGGCAAAGGCGGCATTGCGGCGCTGCTTGATCGTTGTCCGCATCGCTTTGCGCCGCTATCTGCTGGCATCATCAAGAATGGGAGTGTCACCTGCGGATACCACGGCCTGACATTCGATGGATCGGGGCGCTGCGTTCACAACCCTCACGGCGGAATCTCCAGCGCCATGAAGGTAGCGAGCTTTCCAGTCGTTGAACGCCATACTGCGCTATGGATATGGCTTGGCAGGAGCGAAGACGCCGACGCCTCTCGCATACCCGATTTGTCGTACATTGATGCAACCCCGGAAACCGCGCGCATCGCGGGTTATCTTCCTACCCGGGCGAACTACGAGTTGCTTTCCGACAATATACTGGACCTCAGTCACGCGGATTATCTGCATCCAACCAGTCTTGGCGGAATGATGACGAGCGCCAAGACTTCAACCAGCGTGGACGGCGAGCACGTGGTGGTCGATTGGGATGCGCGAGATTGCGTTCCGCCGAGGGCTTTTCAGGGGTTGATTCCTTCACCACAACGCGGCGATATTTGGATCCAGGTGCGCTGGGTCGCCCCTGCCGTAATGACGCTGTCAACCTTTGCCGCACCGTCGGGCACGCCGCGTACCTCGCACGGCACTGCTCTTACGCTTCACAATATGACCCCGGAGAACCAAGGATCCACTCATTATTTCTATTGCAGCACCCGCCCCTACCTTACCGGGGACATAGCATTCACAGAACATCTGCGCGGCGCCATCACGCACGCGTTCTCCATTGAGGACAAGCCTATGCTTGAAAGGCAGCAAACCCAGATTGGGGATCAGGATTTCTGGGACCTGGAGCCGGTTCTGCTGTCGGTGGACGTCGCGGCGGTTCGAGCTCGACGTAAGCTAAAAGTGCTCATAGAAGCAGAGTCGAGGAACTAGCCGGACCTCGGCCACCGAATCGCTATTTGACGCGCTTAGGTGGCCGGAAATGGCCGTCAACGGCACTGAGCCACTCTGAGGCTAGGGTTTTTCGGCGACGATCTTGCCGTTCTTCTCGACGTAGACCGCCGTACCGTACATGCGTGCAGTCTTGCGAGCGACTTTGCCAGCGCGAACCAACGCCTTTCCCGCAGCTGTCGTCAAAGGCAATGATTTTGAACGTCGCACAGCTTTCATGAAGACCTCTTGAGCAAGACGGGTTTCGTACCGGAATTGTCGTACAACTCCCAACTGTCAGCCAGGTGCCGATACAGGTGTTCAAAATTGGCCGATCCGCGGATATAGCGGCGCAGTACATCCGCGCGTGGCACGGTATGGCCACCCTGCGCGACACGTGCGGCAATGCGCTTGAGCGCCAGGGAAGGCGACGAGAGTTGCAAAAAAATAATCTCAATATGATACCCGGTACTTTTCCAGTGACGCAGATGCTCGATATAGCCCCTGCCGCTCAAAGTGCTCTCGAAGCCGAAGTCAGCGCGCTCCACTGCCAACCGGCGCAACTCGGCAAGAACCAAGCGCCCGGCGGCGCGGGCCGCCAAGGGTGGCCGCAGTGGTGACAATCCGGCGGCGATCAGATCGGCATTCACGAAGTTGAAGACCTTTCGGCTATGGGGCAGAAACTCCCGCGCGAAGGTCGTCTTGCCCGCGCCATTCGGACCGGCAATGACAATGCATCTGGGCTGCTGAACCTTGCGAATCGCCATTGGCCGATTGTAGGTTATTGGGCATTGGCTGGCTCAGGGCGCGCTGAAACCGGGTGCTCTGCGATGGAACCACCTGAAACTGCATGATGCAGTGAGGCCGATGAAAACTTAACGTTGGAGCCACTTGGAACGCGCTGACACCAAAAAGCAGCGCGACGAGTCATGGGTAGGAACGCGGGTAACATTTCCGACCATACCAGTAAGCATATGATTCGCTTGCTGATTTCAGCCTAGCTGTGGCCCTCTCCTGGGCACCACTAAAACTATATTATAATCAATAACGTACAAACAACACTTCCAGTAAAAAAGAGACTCTTCGAGTCCCTGCTTTTTAGGGCGCGCACAGTACCAGTTTTCTAAGTACGCGTGGGGATTGGGATATTTTCAGGCCGGTCGTCCCACCCGGTGTCACCACAGCCCAGGGCCCATCTGGGTAACTTTGCGGGTAACAAAGTAGTTAAAAGTCCCTGTTACCAAGATAGGTGAGGCGTTGGCCCCGCGGGCAACGGGCGCCTACGTCGCCTGAGCGCTGAGCCAGGCGGTGTCAGGGTGTTTCACCCGGGCTCATTCATCAACCACAACTGCCAACCAGCGGTGCTCGATCAAATAGCGCGTTCATGGGTAAGCGCAGGGAGATTCGGGTTCCGCTTCGGGAAGCCATCCACTATCCGTCCGAAAAGTTTGAATAGGCGAAGACCCATGCATCTGCGACGGTGCGACGGCTACAGCACACCGGCCTGGCCTGCCCACCGGGCGATGTAGCTCTTCAGGAAGGCCGCAAATTCGTCGGCGCCCGGCGGCAGCTTCTTGCCACGGTCGCTGATCTGGTGAAACTCGAGGTGCACGACTGGATTGATCAGTTTGGTCATGACTACTTTTCTATCGCGACACGCCGGCAGACCAAACGACGGAATAATCGCAACCCCCTCTTCCGCCTCGACCAACGCAATCTGTGTATCCAGCAGGTTGACGACCGCGCCGGCTTGATACCGCACACCCGCTTTCGCCAACTGCCTGTCGATGAGCTGCTGATGCGGATGCGTGGGAGATAGCGAAATCAAGGTTTGGCCCTGGAGCGCCGACCACGTCGTGGTTGTGCGCGCTGCGGCATCACTCTGCCCGGCACGAATCGCCATCAGCGAAAACCGAAAGAACGGTACCCGACGTACTCCTGCTGCACCCTTGAAAATGCCTATGGCCATGTCGAGCTTACCGGCCTCCACCATCTGCATCAACGTGGGGAGGTCCGCATCGAACAACTGAATGCGCAGGTCCGGACGATGACGCCGGAACTCCCGTATCGCCGGCGGCAGAACGTTCGCGGCGACCAGCGGCGTCGTTCCGAGTGAAATTGTCTGGCCGCCGCCCTTGGCGGTGCGCCCGATTTGTGCGATCGCCGCATCCAGTGTCTCGAGGGTTGGCCGAATTACCGCCAGGAACTCGTCTCCGTAGGGCGTGAGTTCCACATGACGCGTCGTGCGGTTGAACAGCCGGAAGCCCAGATGACTCTCAAGCTCACGTATCAGGACGCTGAGCCCTGATGGCGTGATGAACAGCGCCTCGGCCGCGCGCGCAAAGTTGCGATGCTGCGCCACGAGGCGAAAGGCCCGGAGCTGCCTGGAGGTGAATTCCATTGGTGAGAGAATATCATGAGTTATCAATGAATATGAACTTCAGGTGCATAGCGTGCGGGCATAGGCTTCTCCCCAGAGCTTCAGCGACTGGACGGCAGTCGGCTCATCGCAACCCAAACGGCTTGAAAAGGAGAATCACATGATCAATGTCGCAACTACGGCCCTGAAGGCCATCGTTCTCGTTCACGGCGGATTTGTGGACGGCTCCGGCTGGGAAGATGTGTACAAGATCCTCAAGAAGGATGGGTACCAGGTCAGCATCGTCCAGAATCCGACCACCACATTGGCCGACGATGTGGCGGCCACCAGGCACGTCATCAATGAGCAGACACAGCCCGTCATTCTCGTGGGCCACTCCTACGGCGGTGTAGTGATCACCGAAGCCGGCAATGACCCCAAGGTGGCCGGATTGGTGTATATCGCCGCCTTTGCTCCGGACGCCGGCGAATCGGTATCGACCCTGATCGCGAATCCGGTACCGGGCGCTCCCGTGCCCCCGATCCTTCCGCCGCAGGACGGCTACCTGTTCCTCGACAAGGTTAAGTTTGCGGAGAGCTTTGCCGCGGATGTCGAGAAGGGCAAAGCGGAGTTCATGGCAAATTCGCAGGTGCCCTGGGGCGTGGGCGCGCTCGGCGGTGCCGTGAGCACTCCGGCCTGGAAGACCAAGCCCAGCTGGTACCTCGTGGCGACCGACGACAAGATGATTCCCCCACCGGCGCAGGCATTCATGTCCAAGCGGGCGGGTTCACAGGTCGTCGAGGTGAAAGGGAGCCATGCCGTCTATGTGTCACAACCCGCAGCCGTAGCCGCGCTCATCGAAAAGGCGGCCCAGGATGTCCCCGCGAAATAGGTGCGCGGAGCGTCGCCGGCAGGCTGGTTGATACCCACACTGCCGGCGACGGTCGGTCTTCAGGGACAATCCCGGACTTCTATTCCTGATCTTTCGGCCGACTGGCAACCAGCATTCTGAGCTCGCGTTTCAGCACCTTGCCAGTAGCCGTCTTCGGCAAGGCATCCAGAATGATAAATTCGCGCGGACGCTTGTAAGCAGCCATGCGTTCGCGACACCACGCCTTGAGATTTTCAAGATCGAAGGGAACGCCGGGATGCAGACTGATGATGGCGCAGACGCTTTCAATCCTGTAGGTATCGGGAATTCCGATCACGGCCGCCTCGTAGACTGCCGGGTGACTCACGAGCACGTCTTCAACCTCGCGCGGCCAGACCTTGTAGCCTGAACAGTTGATCATGTCTTTCTTGCGATCGACCAGGTAAAACCAGCCGTCCGTATCGACGATACCAATGTCGCCGGTGCGGAAGCCATCGGGTCGCATGCTGGCATTCGATTCTTCAGGTCGATTCCAATAGCCGCGGGCGACGGTGGGGCCGCTGATGACTATTTCTCCGATCTGACCAATGGGCACCGGCTCTCCGGCATCGTCCGAGATCCACGCGTGCACATCGAAGGTCGGCACTCCAATGGACAGTGCACCGCTGACGGGGTCAACAGGAGCCGTTGCGCCGAACGGTACGCAAATCACACCCGCACTGGTCTCGGTCAGGCCATAGCCGTTATGAACATAGCGGCTGGTCTTGGCCCGGATTTCCTCTACGACGGACGGCGGAATGGCAGCGCCGCCGGAAACCAGGACGTGAAAACTGTCGAACAGATCCGCCGTGGCGGCCGGATGGTGAATCAGTGCGTTGTAGGCCGTAATGGCACCGACTGTGAATGCCGGTCGATTGTCGTGGATGGCATCGATGACGACGGCGGCTTCAAAGCGATACATGAGGATCAGTGGCGCCGACAAGGCCCAGGCGAGCGCCATATGGCCGACCAGCCCGGTCACGTGAAACAGCGGCGCAATGGCCAACACCGGACCCCCTTGGGGCGGGAAGTCGTACCAGGCTGCAATGCTGCGGGCGTTGACGGAGACATTGCTGTGCGTGATCAACGCTGCCTTTGGAACCCCGGTCGTGCCGGACGTGTAGACCAGAAAGGCCAGATCGTCAGGTTGGACTCGCGCGCGGGTCGCGAGCGTCCGATGCGCCTCAAGAATTTGGGAGAGGTCGATGCACGCGCGCTTGCGCCGCGACAAGGCTGCATCGGGCAGGATGCGCCGATCGTTCCTGCCCTGCAGATCATGAGCGGAAGTTGCAATCACCAGGATCCCCTGCCGCCGCACCTGCTCGTCGCGCGAGATGATGTCGTCGTACAGGTGGTCGAGGCAGATCAGGGTGTGCGGCTGGCAGTCCACCAGAATGGTGTTGACCTCGCGCTCCTGGTTCATCGGGCTGATCGGCACCACGACGCCGCCGAGCTTCCAGGCCGCCAGCACGGCGATGACGAACTGGGGCATGTTCTGCAGGTAGACGGCCAGCCGGTTGCCGGCGACAAAACCATGCTCGACTAGAAACGCAGCAAGAGCGTCACTCATCTCATCCAGCTGGCGGTAGCTGATGGAGCGGTCAAAATAGACCAACGCCCGCCGGTCTTCGTCCTGGCGCCTGGCCGCGTCGAACAGGTCCAGCGCGCTCATAGGCGGCGCATCGAGATGCGCGCTGTGGCCCGCTCTGTAGTTGCGCAGCCAGAGCTCCGGCGCATAGGGCAAGCGGGCCATTGGACTCATGCGTTCACAGTCCGGACTTCATTGGTGCGGCGCGGCGTGGCCAGTTGAAATTTAATGGTGTTGATTCGCCCGGATTTCATAGCATTCCCTGGGCCGATTGGAGCACTGCGCTAAGAACGCTATAATATATAGCAATCTAAGCGCACTCAGCAATCTGAGGTATCGAGACTCTCGCTATGCCCAAGGATCCGCTGGAAAACTACCCGGGGTATTCCCTGCGGCGTGCTTCGGCAGTCAACATGGCCAAGCTGGCGCGCCGGTTTGCCGCCCTGGACTTGCGCCCGACGGAGGCCACCGTACTGATGGTGGTCGATGCCAACCCGAATATCACCCAGAGCGAAATTGGCAAGATGCTCGACATCGCCAGTGCCAACATGGCGCCACTGGTGTCGCGACTTGCTGATCGAGAGATCGTCGAACGTCAACCGATTAACGGTCGCTCGTATGGACTGGTGCTGACCAGCAGCGGCGCCCGCATTGCCGCCAAGGCCATGCGGGCGGTGATCACTCATGAGAAGGAACTGCTCGAAAGAATTCCCGCCACCCGACGCAAGGCCCTGCTGGCTGACTTGCGCACCTTGTGGAGCGAGGATTGACCACGCCAACCAAAGATCCGGCGCTGTTGTTGAAGTCGACCGCGCCGAAAGTGGGCCCGGGCTTTCTGGAGCGGGAACGGCTAAGGCTCGACCAACTGCTGCGCGCCGGAGCACAGGTGGTACCCGTACTGGCGCCGACCGGCTTCGGCAAGACTTCACAGCTGGCGAGCTGGCGCCGGGAAGCCCTCACGCGCGGCGCTGTGACCGTCTGGTTCACGGCGGACGGGCGCGATGATCCGCTGCGTCTCGTGCGCGGTCTGGCTCAGGCAGCACAGGCCGTCTGCGGAAAGCGTTCGTTCAACGAGCCCTTCATGCAGTGGATTGCGCGCAGCAACGATCCGCAGGAAACGATGACGGGCCTGCTGGGCGAGCTGGCCGAATTGGCCAAAGAGGTCTGGCTCTTCCTGGACGATGTTGATCTGCTGCCCACTTCCGCGCGCAGCCAGGTGCTTGAATACATGCTGGGCAACCTCCCCGCCAATGTGCATGTCGCGCTGGCGGCCCGGCCGACCGCGGCGCTGAGGGCCGGCGGCACGCTGAACATCGCCCCTGCCGCACGAGCGCTGGCATCCGACCTGCGCTTCACAGTCTCGGAAACCCTGGCCGTCCTCTCCACCGTGATGGGCAAGCCCTGCCCTCCGGACACGGCCGTCCGGCTGCATGAACTGGCGGAGGGCTGGCCGCTTGGCATACGACTCGCCGCGGTCGCGCTGCACCGCGGCCGCGAGTTGCCATCGATGCTGACCGCTGCGAGCGCGGATATCCGCCGCTATTTCCTCGACGCCGTCATTGAGCGCCAGCCTGCCGAGACGATTGACATGCTGGTTCGGCTCTCGGCATTCGAAACCATCCACCCAGGCCTGTGCGCGGCTGTGCTGGGATCCGATGCGCTGGTG
>Ga0075026_100000239_pt1 | contig 21081 bp, 23 predicted proteins | sample Str012_2_FD_71392 | JGI IMG/M metagenome (GOLD analysis project Ga0075026, IMG submission 71392) | Freshwater sediment microbial communities in response to fracking from Pennsylvania, USA - Straight Creek_MetaG_SC_2012 | ecosystem: Environmental > Aquatic > Freshwater > Creek > Sediment... | reverse complement strand
ATTCCGGCACCAACCGAGGCGACGCTTCTGTGGGATTAAAAGAGTTAGGATGCGGTGGCAATTTAATTAATACATTTTCCTTGACCCAATTAGATGCAGCGCTTGCGTCAAACTCTTCACTTATCGCATAATAAGTGCGTCCGTCTTCAGCGACAATCCCAATCGATATCAAATCGATTGTTTTTTTTTCAGCTAACTCTATAAATTCAGTATCAAAAAAATATTTCATGTCAAATACCGGGGATACCAGGAATATCAATGCCAAAGCCTCCAATTGAGCCTCTGGCTATCTCCAATAGATCGTACCACGTAAATTGCACATCACCCGCCCTCACAGGTATCCACTTCAGATTGCAGCTACATTTCCAGCCATCACTATTAAATCGATGGGTAGCCTTCAAGATTTGATACTTGCCGTTAAATCGATTGCCTAATAGCTGAATATTATTAAATGCGACTAATTCAGGGCGTCCGATTGCCTCCATTGTGCCTTGGATTTGTCCGTTATTTTTCTTAATTAATTGCTCTACTCCCGCATAGGCTGCGTGGTACGGCGACACTACCGGAAACTTCATCTCGTGCCTTAATCTACGGCTTGATCGTAGCGATACTAAATTGTCAGTAAATACCGCCCAATCTTTCACCGTGAGGCTTTTGTCCTCCCCTAGCCAAGTGTAACTCACTTCACAATCAGCGTAGGTGTTGTAGCCAGAATGCTCGATGTCAAGCGATCTGTACTCGCTGCGAGACATGGTAAGTATTGGTGGAATGGTGCGGAAATACGCATCACCTGCCATTACTAAAGTGCCGTTGTCAATTGTGAAATTGAAGCCCCAACTACCCGCAATCATTCGTAAGAATTCAAGGTCTGATTGTTCTTGTTGTTTGACATTTACAAACAACTCTGGTATTTGTATTTTAGGATTTAACTGCAATCCAATCGCTTTGTCTCTAAGGATTGTTTCTAACAGTACGCCGTTAAAACTTAAATTTTTGCGTTCATAAATCCGCCCTTTTATGGGAACAGAGATAGCTGTAATTTCAATTACATCGTAGCTATTTCCTACTTTTTCACGGACTGACTCAACTTGAAAGTTACCTGCATTCAAAACATTTGAATTACCTTTATAATAGAACTGACACTTAATGTATTGAAACGGGCGGGGCATCCAATCGCTGTTAAATAACCGTGGTGATGAGCGCACAATTAGCCTCAAAGTCGATGCGTTATCTCCCTCGTTGTTGTACTCGCAATCAATGATATCAGGCAGTATGTCTGCGCTGATATCAGCTTGCTCTAGAAATATACGAAGGGATGGCTTTAACATATTTATGTAACAATTGCATTAGTGTCCATTCTGCGCCAGCTAATAGTCCCCGCAGATGGCGATCCTGCCGGGCCCGCGCCCGAATACACTAAGCAACCCAAAGTAGTATTGTAATAGAAGCCACCAGGGATAAAGGATGCGCCAGTAGGATTTGACGCAAAGCTTGCAGCTTGTACCATGCCGGGACAAATAAGATTGCCCGAAGCGGTAAATTGCCACTGAAAAGTAACAGCAGAATAGTTGTCGGTAAGATGGCGTAGGACTAAATTTCCATTAGAAATTTTGACGATATCGGACAATCTTTGACCTACATTTGCTGTATTTGTAGGATTGAACCAATAATAGGCATTGGCTATTGCTCCCACATTTAAATCTATTAAATTTGTGGTCGAACCTGTGACTGAAAAGACACCACTAAATTTATTTAGACCGCTAAAAGTTTGATTGGCGCTCAAAGAAGCCGCGCCCAAGCTGGCTAGTGTGGGGTATTGGGGAAGATTAGCTACGGGGACAAGCGCATCAGCACTCAAAGGAGCTACTCCATTAGCAGCACCCCGACTGCTAGCAGCCAAAGCACCCAAACTAGCAAGTGTGGGGTATGGGGGAAGATTGAGAGAAGGAACAAGACTATTAAAATCAAGCGGTGCAACACCATTTACAGCTCCTTTTTGAGTAAGTGGAATCCCCCCTAAACTTGAAAGTGTTGGATAAAGCGGCAAGTTGCTAACAGGAACCAAGCCGCTAACCAAAGGAGCTACAGAAACCCCGATCGCGCTTGGTGGAATTGACGCCGGAACATCACTCAGCGCGATCGCCCCCAAATTCGCTCTTGCTGCTGCTGCCGTGTTGGCTCCCGTACCACCTTGATTAACAGCAATCGGGAAGGTAAGTGGCGATTGAAACGGGGGCAAATTAGCCGCTGACACCTTGCCACTGCCATCAAGCCCCGCAATCCCCCCAACCGCTCCCACGCTGGCTAAGGCTACCGCTCCCAGATTTTGCAAAGCTTCCTGAGCCGTGACCCCGCCCGTACCACCCTGAGCAATGGTAATTGGGAACACTACCGATCCGCCCCCTCCACTAGGAGGCACGATCGGCGACGGTGGTTGTGGCGGTAGTTGCTGAAACTCGCCATCATCCTCGCGCGCTGGATTAGCCGCAGTTAGCGGCCGCCTTAGCGATCGCAATTCTGGCAGAATAAGACTTATCCCGGCTCTCAGGACAAGGCTGTCGGCAATATCGGGGTTAGCCTCAGCAATTGCCCACCCCAATTCTGGCAACTGCCACAAGTCGCCGGCTATCAAATCCCACCGATCGTTCGCTCTAGTGGTAAAAGTTATCATCCCAACCATCCCTTTAATCCATCTAGTAAACCACCCAGACCTTGCTCAGCCTGCCGACGCGCAACAGGTGGAGGCTCGTAAGGGCTGTAATTCCCCGCCCACAAAAATGCGCCCTCTTCCTTGAAGGTGACACGCAACCTTTGGGCAACTATGCGATCGCCGATTGCATGATTAATCTCTTCTGTCAGCGCCGTGACAATCCATCTGCCCTGTGGTTTGCCCCCAATTACGAACACAGCAGGCTCCCTGCTACTGGCTACTCTCTGCCACGCCACAACATCATCGGCAGTGCTTGCGCCAAAAAAACTCAGTGCTAATTCGATATCTTCCAATTTTCGACTTACCACTTGTAGCGAAGGCAGGCCCAAAGCAACATCAGCCTCAGCCACAGGGAAAAACCGCGATCTATTGAGCATCGTGGCTTTCTTGATAGGGATTGAGCCAAAGCTTCCGAACATAGTCAAATGTGAGAGTGGTTTTATGCTCGCATAGGATAAAGCCCCTGTCAATGAAGGGGTTTTAAGTTGTAGTTTTTATTTGTTTCAATCCCTAATAGGAATTTATTTTAAAGAATAAATAGAATTCAAAGCACAGCTTTAGAGTTCGTTTCAATCCCTGATAGGGGTTTAACCAGCGCTTGAATTGATACTAGCAGGGGTAGCCGGGTTTGTCAGGGGGGTGCTAGAATATTAGAAAGTGCCGCTCGGACTTACGATCCAGCGGCGCGGTCAACCTAATCAGCAGGTCAACACATGAATAATAACATTTTGCGAGTTAACCGCGACGGCGTTGAATACTACACGCTAGTAGCCACGGGTGAATCAGGCATGAGCCAACGCGGGCTAGCACGGGCTTGTGGAGTAACAAATCCAGCAATACTGAAGCTTGAAAAACAATTGATTACCAAATCACCTTCAAAATGGCTGCAATCCTTTGTAGGTAAAGATTTAAAATTGGTTACTGAAATTGTCAAGACTGGAAAGCGTGGCGCAGGTGCGATCGTCTATAACGCTAGTTTTTGCTCAGCAGTTATCAAGCACTACGCTTATTCTGGTTCTGAGCAAGCGCAAGAAATAGATCAGCTTACCGGGGTTATCGGTCTAACCAGCTACATCCAAGCTGTGACCGGCTGGCTACCTGAGCAATACCAATCATCCCAAATTGCTCGCAGCACAATCGATCGCATCATCAGCGAAACTGCCGATAAAACCCGTCCTATCCACTTCAATAAAGACTGGCAAACTCATGCTTGTCGGGTGACTGGCTACAACTGGCAAGGCTACCCGATGGCTAATTTTATCCGCCGCTCCGTGTATAACTTCTTTGGCAAACCTTGCACCGATCGCCTCAACCAAGTCAACCCAATTGTTGACGGACGCCACCGCGAAAACTACCACTACGAACACTTTGTACCGGATATCGATGAAGCTTTGTTGCAGCGTCATATTGACGAAATTGGAACGCTTTTGAAAGTGTCTTTCTCTGAATTTCAGTTTTGGCAGTTGATGCAAAATCGCTTTGGTGAAGCGATTCAAATTGAACTCGATTTAAATTAACAGTAGTGACAAATTGTCACCACTGTTAAAAACACCGCCTCCGGGCGGTTTTTTGCTGCCTAATACCTCCCCCGATTGAACCGCTCCTGAGTCTGCTGCAACCATTCAACAAACTTGCGGTCGTGTTTCTCTAGCTCAGCGATAAAATTCTCAGGTGGTGTGCCTGATAAATTGTAAGTAGGCGAATACACTGCATTGCTAGAACTATTGCCACCACTGCCACCCATATCCATGCCAGCAAATTTTGACGGCGGATTCATCACCTCTTCAAACTTATTTTGAATCGCACTGCCATCAATGCCTTTGATAAATTCCTGAGTCAGTCCAAAACCAGTTTGGTCTAAATCTGAAAGCGGCCCTTTCTCTGCGGGCGATCTTGGCAGGTAACTACTTACTGATTGAGCCAATCCAGCGGCTGCTAACTCTGCCTGCGGCTTGCTTTCCTCTATCCCTTTGGCTAATTCCCCAGCAATCGCTTTACCGCTTTCTCTGCTCGATCTAACCAGAGGAACAATATTATTTTGAGCTACCGCAGCCGACTGACTGGCTAATTCCGATGCAGGTGTAATTTCTGGTGCCGTACTTGCCCTGGTGAATTTGGCAATCTCATTTTTGGGCATGGGAGTTGCGGGCGGCTCTGTGCTACCAGCTATTTGTGCAGCACCCGCAGCCCCGGCGGCACTGGTAGCCACAGGTAAAATCAGTTTACTTGCAGGCGATGCTGCAAACTTGCTCGCAACATCAACCGCGCTGGAAATTGCCCCTTTTGCCCCGCTGGCTATTCCCGATACCGAGTTGCCCAATCCCGAAAGCAAACCAGCCGTCCCGGTCTTTGCAGGTGCGAGCACACTACCGATCGCCCCGCTAGCACCTTTCATTGCAGTCCCTGTTACGGATGCTGCTTTTTGCACTTGGCTCCAAGCTGAGGCAGTATTCGCTACCGCACCCGTAGCAGCTTCCCCAACTTTTGCCGCACTGCCAGCCATCGATGCCCCTGCCTTGCCAAATGCCCCGGCGATACCGCTACCTGCTGAACTGGCGGCCTGACTCAGTGATTGAGTACCTTTTATAGCGCTACCCATCGCCTGTCCCACGGCAGCGCCTGAATTTTTGGCTGCATCCATGACCGCGCCGTAGCTTTTGATTACCCCGCCGATTGAACTGCCTGCAACCTCACCCGCGCCTCTGGCTACGGAACTGGCGGCCCCGATTCCTCTAACACCTGTACCGATCGCCCCGCCCGCAACCTCACCCGCACCTCTGGCTATAGCATTCCCTTTAGAAATTGCCCCTGTTACGCCGCTGACAGCACCAGCTACACCTTTAGTTGCATTCACCAACCCGCCCACAACACCGCCCAAACCCCCTGCAACTTTAGAAACAGCATAAGCAACACCACCCAATCCAACAGCACCAGCCCCAAGCAAAGCTGCATTTTTCAGAAAGCCGCCAATACCGCCACCAGATTTTTGAGCGGGTTGCGATCGCATTTCCGATCGTGTCGGCCCTTCGGAATCTTCAACCGGTACAAAATTTCGATCGTCTTCCGCTTTTCTCTCAGCAGCAATTTTTGCCGCTTCCTGCCTCTTTTCCTCAGCAGCCATCGCCGCTTTTTGGGCCGCTTGTTCCTGCGCCTGCCTGCGATCGGCGTCGGATTTTAGCTGAGTCGCGGCTACTTGCTGGGCTGCAATATTCTGCTGCATTCCTACTTGCTGAGCACCTGCAACATCAGTTACTGCGGTGTGAGACTTGGTGGCGGCCTGCATCATCGACTGGGTTGCAGTGGCGGCGACTTGCTGCTGGGCAATCAATCGCGCTTTCTCAGTTTCAATTGCAGCAGCCGCTTTTTGCGCTGCTAGTTGGGTTTGCAGTTGTTGGGTTGCTAATTGATTTGAGGCTTGTTGTGCGAGCAATTTACCCGCAGCAATCTTATCCGCTGTGGCTATTTCTGCTAGCTGATTTGCCTGCGTTTGTTTGGCTAATTCTTGCGCGTTAGCCAGTTGAGTTGTTGATAATTTGTTCGCTATTTCTAACTGCGTTGCTCCTAGCTGCTGCGCTGCTTGCTGTTGGATATCTGCTAGTTCTGTCGCCTCTTCTTGCGGTGTTTTGGTCTTTAACATTTCTTTCGCAGCCGTTCCCGCACCGATTGCAGTTGCAGCGCTGACTACTTTCTCGCCTAATCCAGCGTTGCTATCAGTGAGCTTTTGTACCGCCAGAACAGTTGCACCCAATGCAGCAACTAACATGGCTATTTGTGGTAAAGATAGCCCCTGTTTCTCTGCTGTTTTTTCTGCTACTTTCTCCGGTTCTGCTTTTACCTCTGTTGCTGCTGCTATTGGTGCGGGTTCTGGTTTTGGTAATGCTTTAGCCAGTTCTCCCGTACTGGTATCGGCAGTCGGTTTTTTGCTGATATCAGGCAATTTCCCGCCTTCCGTACAGATTTCAGGGCAAATACAAATTGGAATACAATACTCAATCTTTGCTGCTAATGCCTTTAATTTTGCCTCAAAATCATCGCAAATCTTAGGGCAAATACAAACTGGCAAACATTCCTCGATCTTGGGTAACTTACCCATTTTGCCCATCAGATCCGGCGGGGTAATTGCATCAGAAGCCTTGCCAATTCCCAGCAATCTTTGGTTGGTTCCTGCCAGCCAATTGAGCATCTTAGATATGGGATTGCCCACACCTAAGAATTTATTGCTTAGTGCTGCAACAATTGGGATGCCAGCGCTGAATAAACTCCAAGCTTTTACCAGTGCCGACAGTCCAAACAACAGAGGCCCTAAAGAAATAGCCAAACCAGCAAGTGCAGAACCCAGTCGAACGATGTTGGGGTGCTTGGCTGCAAACTCAGTTACTTTGTTGATAATTGGCGTTAAAAATGCTGCAAAAGCTTTGATTGCAGGCAACAATGCCGTGCCTATTTCAATGGCTAATTCCTGAAAACTATTATTAAGGATTTGCATTTTTGACGCTGTTGTGTCGAGTTGCGTCGCAAATACTTCATTGTATCTATTTACGTTAGATTGGTCATTGGCAACGCTTCCGAGAGACTGCTTAAATACGTCCATCCGATCCAAGAATATCCCCACGTTATCGGAGTGTTCCGCGCCAAACATTAAGCCGATTGCTTTGGCTCTTTCTTGCGGGTCTAATTTGTCAACAGCAGCCCCTAGAGCGAAAATAGCCTGAGCGCCGTCTTTAGAGGTCATATTTTGCAACTCTTTGCCCGTCATCCCAATCATAGCAAGTCCTTGCTGGAATTTCGCTGATTGAATTTCGGCAGTGGTCATTCTACTCAAAAGTGCGTTAATTGCGGTTGCTGCGACACTGGGAGCCATGCCCAAACTCACAAACGAAGCACCCAAAGCAGCGCTATCTTTAGCGGTCAAATTGGCTTGCTTGCTGAGTGCGGCCGTCCGCATAATTACGTTTAAAATTTCCTTTTCTGATGCGACTGAACTGTCTCCAAGTACATTGATTGCTGCTGCTAATTTGGGTATTTCATTGGTGGACATTCCGTAGATATTAGCCAGCCGACCAAATGCCAAACCTGCTTTGTCTGTATCGACAGCAAGAGCAACAGAAGCTTTAGAAATATCTTTTACATAGTTGGGAATATCCTTCATGGCTATTCCTGACTGTCCTGCTGCTACACCGATGTTTGTCAATTCCTCAGTAGTGAGTGGAATTGTCCTCGACAGCTTCTTGATTTCATTGCCTAATTCGGCAGTTTGTGCGGCACTTAACCCGGTGGTCTTCCGCACTTCTGCCATGCCCGATTCAAAGTCGATCGCAGCAGATTTTGAGGCTTTTAATCCCTTGGCTAGCGGCTCGGTAAAATCCGTCGCTATTTCCCCTAACTCGCCTAGGGTGTTGGCAGTTTTTGACAATTTGCTCGCCATCGATTCGCTATTGTCAAGCACGCTTTTGAATGCTTGGGACGCTTCATCGATCGCGGTAATTAGGATTGTTACCTGAGTATCGGCCATTTTGGGTGTACAATAATTTACGGGACAGGGCTGCGACTAACAGCCCACTTAACCGCCCGCGCCCCCCTTGAACAAGGTGGCTAACCACAACTCAGAGGAAAGCTGAATCATGGCTACGGACATTTTAACTGCAAAAGTTGCGATCATGCGCTTTGGGGCGATCGAGTTTGAGGGACTGTTGTTTGAAGATGGACGCTACGGCGTAGCAGTGCCTCAGTTGAATCAACTAATAAGTTTTAGTGCATCCAACAATACTGCATCAAGAGACTTAAGACGCTTACTGGGTAACGATTTTAAAGCATCCAAGGCGCGAATAGAAGGTAAGCGTCAGCTTATCAATTGCGTATTCTTGATCGATCTTGAAAAATTGTTGTTTGAGTTGACGGTCTTAGGCAACAGCCAAGCAATCTCAATTAGCCGAGCTTTGATCGGCTTGTCTCTAGTCCAAATCTTCTCTGACAGTTTTGGCGTTGTGTTTGAACAAGCCCAGCGACAAGGCTATTTAGCCAGTCGCATCAGCGAGGTTCCCGACAAAACACGACCCCAACATTTCAGCCCAGACTGGCAAAAAGAAGCAACTCGCGTAACAGGCTACCACTGGCAAGGGATGCCGATGGCTAACTTCATCAAGCGTTCGGTATACGGGTCTTTGGGCGTCAGTGTGACCGAGCGACTGAACGAGGTCAATCCTTACGTTGCAGGCACTGCACACCGCGAAAATCTGCACTACCAGCACTTTGACGCTGAGGTTGATGAACGGGTGTTGAAAGCTCATATTTCGGAGGTTTTAACGCTGCTAAAAATGTCAACGACTCAGGTTGACTTTTGGCGGTTAATGCAAAACCGATTTGGTGTAGCAATTCAATTGCAGCTAGAACTAAATTAGTTCATTTGCTGCTAACAACAACCCGCCTAACCAGCGGGTTTTTTATTGCCTAGCGTCCGCTTCTTCCTGCATCAATTTCACCACCTCGCTCACCCACGACTGAAACTCCAAGCAATCCATCATTTTGATGTCGGAGTACGCCCAACCCGCGTACTTCGTAAAGAGAATGATGTCCCTTTTTGCTGGAATTGCGATAACAAAAAATTGATTTTACTCGCTAGCAACACAGTAGTTTGAAAGTCTAATTTATCCTTAAAATCTTCCTCTTTTATCTTTTCGTCGTTAAGCGTAATTCGCTCGGTAATTAGCCACTTAGTCAATTTGACCCCAGTCGGGTCTTTCTGACTTTGTTGCTGAATTTCTACCCCTTTCTCTACCGACAATCTATGCACTCTAAACCGCTGCGCTTTCTCAGTAATTTCAAATAACAAACTGCTTTCTAAACTGTTTTTCTCATCCAGAAAGTTAACAGTTAGAGTCAGCGACATAATATCTGCTATCCGAAAGGCAAGGTCTTCACCCTCCATAAACGAGATATCTTGCAGCCCCAAAGGTCGCACCTTTCCATCAGGCTCAACTACTTCATACATTTGGCACATCAGCCAAACTTGAGCGTTGTAAATGGCTTTGCGCTTGCCTTCTTCCCCCTCTGCTTTGGCTACTTTTTGATTGAGAATATCCTGATAATCAAAATAGATAATACCAGGTACAAAATCCTTAAGTACGGCTTCACCAATTAACTCTTCTTCTAGATTGTCAATCTCTGGCGTAATTGGCGCTGTAGGCTCAGGTAAGGCAAACAATGCGGGTAAATCTTGTTTGGCGGGTTTGCTCATATTATCCGACTAAATTGTAAGTGTTCGATCTGCCTTGTGACTTAATGCTCAGTTGCTCAACCGAGAAAGTGTAATCGGTTGATTGAGCCGATCCTGCTTCCAAATTGAAGATATCTCCTTCCATAAATTGACCAAACACAATAAACTCAACATCCTCTCTTAGGCTACTACCTTGCTCTTGTAGCGTACCTTGAATAAGGAATGATACATTCTTGCTAAACACTCGATTGTTTTCATCACGCTCAATAATAGCGTCGATAAAATCGAGCGACCAATTTGTGATGGTCATTTCCATCTCGATCGCCTCAACGCCCATCACTTGAACGTAAGTGCCGTTTGTTCCAAGAAATTCCACCTCGTCAGTTTTCATACTGAAAGGTATCGTGATCGAGCTTGCGTACAGCGGCGTTCCGATTTGCGCTGCATTGCTAAAATTGCCAGTTGTGGGGTCAATGCTAGCAGGATTAATTAAATAGATTTCGGCTCTTGAAATAAATCTTCTTGCCATTGGTTATCCCTAAATTACAAAGACCAAATCGAGCATAATGATGTCGAGAACATCGGCAATCTTCACCTCCAACCTGAAAGCAAGCTTACGGTTGGGCAAATCGGAAGCTAAAGGTAAGTAGGTAATCTTGCCTGAATCAATGCTTTCGTTATCGCTGATAATTCGGCTAACAGAAGCCTCAATTACAGCAATTGCAGCATTCCAATTGATACCAAGTCGCCGACCGATGTAGCCAGCTAGTTCTTTCTCAGCTTGATCATAAACCGAATTAATTATTCGGATCACATGAATACGATCGAGTCCTTTTTTAGCTGCGTTTTCTTCCTTGTAAGAAGCATTGAAATGACCCCAAATTACAGGGGTTTGTCCACTGCGATTGAGGTAGGTAACTACGCCATTCTCTACTAATCTGCTATTGTCAGCCAAGGGATTACTAGCAGAGGTTAGTAGCGCCGTTTTCCAGCTAGTTATACCCCTCACTTCTAGGTTTGTTGGCGCTTGCCATTCGGGAGCGATCGCCCGCGCACAAGCTACGTGAATTGAATACCATTCCTCTTTTGCTGACACTCCAGAGCCAATAATTACATTGGGATAACAGAGGATAGCATTAGCGTCTTTGGTGGCAAAATGTGCCACGGGTGCAGCCCCTGCCGTCCGCCCTTCGATCACATTTTGTACGGTAGCTGTTGCAGGTGCATCCAGGTAATATTGAGCGCGTAACTTTGTGGCTAGCTCAGCCATCTTTGTAGCAACAGTTTGCACTTGCGAATAACTAGGGCAAATAATATCGGTAATATTGCTCGGACTTAGACTTACAAATTCAGCATCAATCAATGCCTCTAAGCCCTCGCGTTTGCCCGTTGTACCATTGACCCCGCCAACTATTTGCGTGGCTGTAACGGCGCTAAAATCGGGGCGGGAATAGCCAATTTTAACGATTGCTCCGGCTGGAATTGTCGATCCTTTTCTCTGTACAATTCCCTTGACTAAATCAACAGTGTAATCAGTATCCGCCACGTAAGTAGTCGTGCCAGCTTGATTTTTTACTACTACCAAACTGATATGTTTGTGCGGTAGTTGGATGCGATCCTGAGAATCGAAAGTATACTCAGCTTCAGCCACTGCCACCACCGCAGGCGTGGCTACATTCACCCCTACGAATAAAATCTGGCCGTAGCTGGTATACGCGCGGGCTAATGCGTCGGGAATGGTTGCGCCTGTAGTTTGATAGCCAAATGTGGCGATCGCCTCTGCCATGTTTTTAATCAAAAATGGCGTGTCCTTTGTGCCGATCGCAGCCGTGCCTACAATCGCAATTACCCCGGTGCTTGGGGCGGTAGCCAAAATAGGCGTACCCTGAGTAAATTGAAGTCCTATCGCTAGTGGCATTATTTAGTAGCCTCCTGTGCTGGTGCGGGCGATACCGCTTTTAATATTCCATTGGCAATCAATCTTTGGAAATAAAGATAATTCTCTATTTCCTCTGGTAAATCTACCTCTGTTTGTGGCACAAGATAAATTTCTTTGCCGCTAAAATCAAGCGTGTCGATGACAGTTCCTACATACAAATAGCGCATTTTTCACTCCACTATTGCTTTAGTTTCTACGATTTCAGCAAGTGACAAAATTGGTGTTTCCTCCCTCCTATATTCCAAGGAATCCGAGAACTTAAAAGTAATTTCTTTCTGCCATTCACCCTCTTCTGGTGGCAATAAGCGCCCGCTAGCAAGGATTAATTCGGTGGCTGCTGTCGGCAACAAAAAGCCTAACAATAGTCCCACAACTTCATCCTCAACCCAGTCGATCGCAGCATTGCGAGTCTCTGGCGGATCGTCATCGTAACGATCGGAAAGCCTGATAAATACCGCTACATCAATTTCTCTTTCTTGCCCTCCCGTAACAACTTGTTTCCCCCTGTAAGAATGCCCAACCAGCACCCGCAAGCTACCGGGGTATTTCTGAGTAAACTTAGCGGCTTCCTTGGGTAATGAAGCAACGGGAATGTTCCCGCTAGCTAATACCGCCCGCAGTGGCTGCAATTGCGCTGATATCAGCTTCTCGTAGTCAGAGAAGCTACTCATCGCCGACTCCCTTTGACGTAGCCTCGCACCAACCCAGCAATTTCGTTTTTATCCTCAGCATTTAACCCTAAAATCTGGCGTTCTGGCTGTGGTAAAACACCTTGATCGTGCGCTGCGAACACTGGGGAACCAGAGGATACTGTCAGCGATTTCTCGGTTAGATCGTATTGAAAACTATCTCGAAGTTTCCCCGATTTGACCAGTATCGATCCGCCTTGTTTGCGAGCTAAAGTATCAGGCTTGAGAGGTTCCCACGGAATGCCGTCAGGGTCAGTTCCCGTGGCAAATTGGCGCTCTAACTTGGTTTCAATATGGTTGCGGGCTGCTAGCAGTGGCGCTCGTAAATCACGCAATCGGCTGGTAATCTTGCCAGTCCACTTTTTTAGATCAGAATTGTCAACCGTAATTTTTCTAGACATTAATTTTGTCTCCGATAAATTCAACCTGAATCACGCGACCGATCAAGCGATTGTAAGGCTCTAAATACCCGCGTCCGATTGACACTAACCGCACCTTGCCGGCTACTCCATTAATCACTGCATCGCCTACAATTTCACCTTCGGATTTAGATATTTCCTGCTGAAAAATAGAAGGAAATTCTAGAGGCTCGATCACATTCCCTTCGTAAACATCAAAACTTGACAGCCTATCTATTCGCTGAATTACTTTGTTAATGCGCGGTTTTTTGTATAGAACCGCTTTAACAAGTAATTCAGTAACCGGATAGATTGGATTGCCTCGACTGTCAGTCCCACTTTGCGGGCCGTTGATTCTAAAAGTCATCGTGCTATGGTTAAATATCTCTGGTCTGAAGTAACCAGGGATAGAAGCTTTTGTACTTTGAATTAATCGGTCGAGGTAGGTCATTATGGCAGTTACTTTTTTAGGGTTCAAGACTAAGTTTATCAACTTTGCTGATTTAACTCAGCCTCAATTTGATTTGCTTTTGCCTGATGCCGTGGCAGAAGTCGATCGCTACGAATGGGAATTGTTAGGGGCTGGCTGGCAGGGATTTAAGGATAGGGCAATTGAGAATTTACTCGCCTGCCAATTGTCTAAGATCAATCCTGAGTTTTTGGGTTCTGCTGGTTTGGCTGAATTCGAGGTGCGCGAGGCTGGTTATCGAGTCAAGTACCTGAGCAATTCAGGCGGGTCTAAAAACAACCCTTTTTGTGACGAATACTTGCGGCTTGTAGGCTTAGTGCAGGCACTAACTCCCAACGCATCTAATTTACCAGCTTGCACTTTAGGGGTGCGAAAAAACGTAATTTGGTGACTATTTTGTTGCTTTTGGCTCTACTACCTCCTCAATTGATTCTTTAGAAATCTTGGCAACCGTTTCAGCAGATAATTCGTAAACGTTATCTGCTAAATAAAATACTCCGTCAATCGATACAGATTCTATGAATTTGTATTTTTTCATAATTAAGGAGTTGGCTTAGGAACCTTCAAAATGATAATACCTTCCATCACTTGCGTATTGATAACTGGCAGTCCTTTTGCTACCACTTCACCATACACCGATGGCGGGTATTTTTCATCGTAAACAATCGCTTTGGCTACTTTACCGTACTGCGTTTGTCCTTCGGGTCTGCCCAATTTGTAAAAACCCAAAGTATTAGGAAGTGTCAAAATGCCATTGTCTCTGCCCATGTCAATCTGAGCTTCTAATGAAGTAGAAGCTAGCAGAACTACAGGGTCAAATGTTGCGCGATCTAGGTAAGAAACACGGGTCAAGATACTAGAATTGTTGGGGTTTCTATAAGGGAAAGTTGTATCGTAGATTTCCCACGGTGGCAACCCGTAACTTTCTAGCATTGCATCAATATCGCTTTGGCTAGTTGCGCGGGTAGCACCATCTGGCAAAGCACTTTGCCGCACTTTCCCATTACGCATGAATACAGTTCTCATCGCTTTTCTAGAAATAATGCGATTGAGCGTATACCCTTTGTCTGCTAGTCGTTGCTGTGCGGATAGAAGATCCTCCAAAGCATCAGCCGCCGTCGCTGGATTGCGATCGTACCAACCCGCAGGAGCAGCTACAGTGCCGCTACTAGCAACAGTAACCTGATGGCCTGGCGGAAAAGGATAGGTCACATCCTCAGCATAGCCATTAGCACCGCGTCGCTTCACAACTCCATCTACAATTGCCTGCCATCGTTGGTGTTCGATTACTTTCGCAAGCGAACCCATTACCCCGCGATCGAACCACCGCGTGACGATTTCGGCGCTGCTTTCAACTGGTGTATTTGATGGCCTGAGCCTCATCAAATACTGGATTATTTTTTCGATATCACCGCCAGTTAATTGCGTTGCCGCGTCGATTTTTCCCAGTGTCCAAGCACCGGAATAATCACCAAAAGCTTTATTTAATTGTGCGGGTGAAAGGTCAGCCCCGCTGTTGCCTATCTCCCCATCGATGGCTATTCCTGATTCCTTTCCTGAATTCTCCATTTCCTGCTGTTCCGGCAGGATTGTTGCACCCAATAAACGCTCTTGGGGCGTGCCAAATTGCGACAGAGGGGAATTAGCCAAAGCTGAAAATTGCCCGGTATCGTTCATCCAACTGATTAGCTGGCTAACTGAAGTGACATTCATAGTGCCACCTTCCTAGCCACAATCATCTGATATTTGCCTCGGATCGTACCCTTAAGCGCCGCCGACAGCGCCTGATAGTAGGCTGGCAACCTATCCTCATAAATCAGAGTTCCCCAGCGCAGAGCGTTGCACGCAGCCTCTCCGGTCGGCAGTGGTGGTATATCCGATCGCACTCCCTCCAAATCAGTCACTGCGAACGGCACTATGTAGAATTCCTCCAGAGCATCAGGTGTGCCGGTGCCATCCCACAATTTGAATTTACCCAGAGCACCTACACCTTGCTGGTTAGCCCAAAGCCTGTTTACGATCGCGCCGGCGACGATCGACTTGATGCCACCAACTGCGGTCACGCTGGCAACATCGACAGGCAAGCCCGCAGGGATTAGGTGATCCGTGCCTGAGCCTATTGGTTCCGCTAAAAAGTCTGGAAGAAATGTCGGCGTTGTTGTCGCCGTGATTTTGGCCATAGCCTCAAAGGATTATGTGTTGTACTTGGGCATCTCGCCCGATCCTTGTGGCATCTCGCCATTCCAGTCGCTAGCTGGCTTTGTTCTGTGTCCCGGTCACTGACCCGCACAGACTCCCCTAGCATACACAAGAACCCCGCAGTCGTCAAACTGCGGGGATATTGTTACAAATTGTAATGTGGGTTAGAAATTGAGTTTCAACTGGCTATTTTTGTTGAAATGGCGTTGATAGCCAGTGAGGAACTGCTGCTTGTCCTCAGATGCGTTACAGATGGCTATCAGTTGCAATACGTGCGGTTCTAGGCGCTTGCGGGTGTCGGGTTCTAAATACTGATGGATGCGGTATTTGCGATCGCCTTTGTTGGGCGGGTTTAGTTCATTCAGGCGACAGATTTCCAGTGGGTTGAGAAAGCAATAGGCAAACTCCCAGTAGAATTGAGCGCCAAACCACTTGAAAACGCGATCGCAGAATTCAACCTCATACAACTGTTCCCACGGTGTTGGTTGGTCTAGGATGCGACACGGCAACTGTTTCTGTGTGGGGCTGACTCCGGCAAGGCTGTCGATAAAAAGTTGAGCGCCCATCGTCGCCATTTTCTCAAACAGATCCCAACAGTGAAGTTTGGTCTCTGATTTGGTTTGAGCGGACACTGCAAAATGCTTGACAAGTTTAACCAGGTGCGCACCCTCAAACCCTTCTATTTCAATGGCTTGAAGCTCTAAATCAGTAAACAGGTGCGCACTCTTCAATATTTTACGGATTGAGTTTTCCGTTACTTTGAGTAGTCGTGCCGTCCCACGATTAGATAGTTTTGCATGGGTACGATCGGAAGTGAACACGAAATCTTTTGCTACAATATTTTTAGCCATGAGCCTAGAAAAGGTAGGTTTGCTGGTTAGCGATCGCACTGGTGTGAACTACCATGCGATCGCGTATTTAATTATACTACACGATATACGAGCCGCCAACTTTGGTCACGCCACCCTCGGCTACCACTTCAACCAAGCTAACCGACGCGCTCCAACTTTCCAGGTATTCAATATTCGCCTCAATCTTCTCCTGCAATTCTTCCAATCGCTCCCAATTCTTATTAGCAATAGCTCGATTAATTTCTATTAGTAAATAAATCAGCTCTTGCGGATAAGGCAAGTTGTCATCGTAGGTTCGGCTGAATAGTTCAAAAGCATCGACAGCCAGATTGCTCAGAGCTTCGCGGGTGCAGATGCGACTAGCACGAGAGCCGATCATGTGCCTTCTGCTGGCTATTTTTTCAATGCGATCGTACAGCGGATCTTTGCTCATGGTTTTACTTTATTCCTAACGTTTTAGCCAGTGCTGATGCCTGATTACTCAGGTATACAGAGGTTGGATTAGCGGGTGTTTCCGGCAACGCCCCGCCCGTCGGTACAGCTTCGCTTGGTGCTGTCGGAAATAGCGCCCTTTCCCAGAATTCACCCTGTGCAACTGCATAATCTTTGAGGGTTTTGCCCTCAATTTTTACCTCTGAATCTACTGCTATTTTATCAGTTGGTACAGCTTCTAATAGCTTGTGCAACGCCTTTTCATCAGCCTTAGAAAGTTGCGCTGCTTTCAAGAGCAAGTATTGCCTTTGCTCGGTTGCTGCTGTCACTAATGCAGCGTCTAATTTGGTTTGTAAATCGGCAACAATTGCGTCGCTGCTTTCGGTTTTTTTCTTGGTTTCGGATGCAAACTTTATTAAGTCCGCTTCTTCACCAGCTATTTTTTTCAAGGCTTCAATTAATTCTAATGATTTAGTAAGTTCGTGGCGGCGGTTCATAGACTCCGCATTTAAATTACTGACGTGAGCCATGATAGCCTCGACGACTTCCGCTTGATCCGCAATTTTGGCTAACGCTGCTTTATAATCCATAATGAAACATCCCGTAAAATATTGCTATTTTACCATGAAGCTTGACAAAATCCCAGTGCGACGCTTCCAAGTCGAACTCAAGCACCGCCCGCCAGATGATGCGACAGGTGAGCATGAGGAGTTGATTGGGGAGATTCAGATCGAAGTGCCGCGCTTGGCTAATTCCGACTGGGAAAAGCGCTGGTGTGCGCTCTGCGTGTGGAATCTGCTAGGCTCAGAGGAAGCCAAACAACAATGTATTAATCAGGCTTTTATATTCAGTGCAGACTATAAAGACATCATTATGCGATTGGAAATTAACCCATTTCAAGATGAGGAAGTACACATACTAAAACCGCCAGATCAAGCTGCACATGATGCTTGGCACAGAGCGGTAGATAAAAAGTTTAGCCAAATGTATAGCGGGGCTAAATTGGATGAATGGCTGAAACTTCAAAACCAAAAACTAAAAAAATAATGACACTACAACAAGATTTACAAAAACTAGAAAACGAAACTATTGCAATCTGGGAATACCTCACAGACAAACCCAGTTTGCCTAGCCAGTTAGAGCGCTTGTACCTCAAGGTGCTGACTTACTTAGTCGGCTTCTTCCTGAATGCCAGAAAGGCGATCGCAACTACCGCCAAACCCGGCACAATCGGCGGCAGCGCACAAGCTTACCGCGACCGCGTGCTGCTGATATCAGCAGACATTGTAGATGCCGGCATCACCAACCCCAGCGGCAACAATCTCACAATTCATCTGCTAGCCAAGTTTGGGCAGCCTTCTACAGAGTTGTTAGCGCTAGTACAAAGCACCATGCAAGCTGACAGCAACCGCATGGTTTGCGACACAATAACCGTGCAACCAGCAACCGCGCAAAACTATCAAATAAATGCTCAATTAACACTGTCTATTACTGCTAGCGAACAAACTACTATTGCATTGGCAACAGCAGCTTTAAAAACGTATACAGACGGCAAGCAGAACACATTAGGGGCGGACATTGTAAGGAGTGATATTATCGATTTACTCAGGAATTTTTCTGAAATTAGGGACGTGTTGGTGACACTACCAACGACCAACATAATAATACCGCCGCAGAGTTATGGGTTTTGCTCTGCGACGGTATTGTCGGTTGCGGGACGGCTTTAGTATTGATCGTTTTCTAAAATCGATTCAATTTGTCCCGGTCGAGGCAGTTCCGGCTTACCCAGAATTGCGTCCCGCCCCCAAGCTTTTGCTACTTTTTCCGTGGCTTCTTTGGCAGATTCAGCAGCAACAATTACTTCTTTTGCACCTGCTTTATTTACGATGGCTACATACTTGGTCATGATTTTGTTCCTTTGGTGGTTGTTTCTTTTATCCTACTACAAGCCTTATCCCATATCAACAGGATAAGGCTTAAACTTTTAACCAAGTGCCAAACTCAATTGTCCAGGGCATTGCCTGGTTAACCGCGCGTTCTGTTTGTTTGCGGCTTTCGCGTTGTGGTGCGCGATCGCATCTCGGATCGAAATTTGGATATCTGGGCAATTTTCCAGATCGACACCCTTGCGCGATCGGCTAGCATTCACTGCCAGTCCAAAGCAAATCTCGCTGAGCATCATCTCGGAACCAACCATCACGTAGTGCAGGCCCTCAACGTAGTCGCGACGGATGGCTGCTTTGGTGTAGCTGAAAGTGCAATAGTTGGCGATCGCTCGAAGTTGGCTAACCGGGTAGTCGAACGTTGGGGCGGTGTAGGCGGGCGCTGCTAGTTGCGCTTCGAGTTGGGTGCGACGGTAGGCTTTAGCTGCTGCAAACTCTGCAATTAACTCTGCTTTCCGCTGCATCGTTTTTGCAGTGTTGCGCGAAAGTGTTAAAGAAAAACTGGATTGATCTTCCGTCAACAATGCGTAAACTTCCGGCATCCCGCGTTTTCCAGATAGTGCGTTTTTAAAACGCACTATTCCAAAATGTTGCTCTATGATGGCTAAATACTTTTTGAGGACGTTGTTCATCCAGTCGTGATGATCTACCTCAATAATTTCTGCACAGTAGACCCGACTATCGACATAAGCTATGTCCGTGTCTGCCTGTACGTAACGCAAATCTGCTAAAATATTCATGTTGATCCTACTTACACTAGGTTAACCAAGCCGCAGGGTAGTCGAATACCGCTGTGGCTATTTCTATATTGTATCATGGGTGCAACCGTCAACTGTCAACTAAGCCATGCCCATCACCCTCACCAACGCCCTGAATCTCCTACCCGCCTCAATCAGAGATACACGCGGTGAGCATTTTGTGAAAATTCTGTACTGGATGTGCTGCGAAGCCGATCAGTTGGACACCGCCACCATCCCCCCGTCACTCATCCCTTACAAATTGGCTCAATTTGGGCTGGGTCAGATTGCAGGTCAGGCGGCCAGATTGCCGATCGCATCTCAGCGCCAATTACTAGCAGAAGCCAGTCAAATTGCGCTGATATCAGGTAGTCCGTATTCAATCAAGCGCACTTTAGAAATCTTTGGCTACCCAGGCACAACATTCAGCGAAAACCCCACAATTGACACGATAAAAAAGTGGGGAGAATTTGAGGTATTAATGCAGCAGCCCTTTCGCTATTCAGAGGTGGAAGCTATTATAAATATGCTGAAACCTCCTAGTAGGAAGTTGATATCAATTCGATATATTAATGCAATTTTATTAGATGGATCGAGGCTGCTAGATGGCAGTACAATTCTAGAGGGATTGCCCGGTGTAGAAGATGCACCGATTCCCTGGTTAGATGCAACCACGGCGCTAGCACCAATAGCCGAACTAACACCCGTACCCGAACTCCTAAACTCGAATAACAACGACGCGCTCGGTTCGTTTAACCCGCAGTTGCAAGCGCTAATTAATAGGCTGAAATTAGAAGATAATGCTAACCAAATTTTAATCCAACGCACAGCCTTACTTAACCAACAGCTAGCCAGTTTGGGCGGTGGGAGCATCACGCCACAGCTAACAGCTATCAATGCAGGGCTAACTACGCTGACAAACTCCAACCAACTATTACTAACTAGGCTAAATAATCTAACTCCTTCAATCAATGCGCTGGTTACAAAAACTAACGATTTAGAAGCGCAGACGGCAACAGTTACAACAGCCTCAAACGCAAGGCAATTGGATGTAAATGTGCAGCGGAAAAACGCAAATTTAACTGAAATTGCAGCGCTGGCTACAACCGCACCATTTCCAGCAAATAAAGTGATTGCCAGTACGCCGGGTAACAATATTCAATTCCAAGATACGCCCGCACTTGGTGCATTTATCCCACAGGTGGCTAATCTTGAATTTAAGCAGCCTGCGGGTACAAATGCAGGCAACTACCCCACTGCTGATGTATGGGTTGCCATGCCTTTTACAGTAGCCAGTAATGATGATAATTTTCTGGCTATTGTCTCGGCTAGTAGATTCACATTACCAGCCGGAACTTACATCATTTCCTACAATTGGCAAGGGTGCGGATGTTTGGGGTTTGGGGGGAGAATTTGGAACCAAACCGCAGGGGTGGCGATCGAGCAAGGCAGCCCCGGTCTTACTGCCACTGCGGGCGGTTCGATTGGCGATACTTGGGCT
>Ga0075026_100000238_pt1 | contig 21147 bp, 16 predicted proteins | sample Str012_2_FD_71392 | JGI IMG/M metagenome (GOLD analysis project Ga0075026, IMG submission 71392) | Freshwater sediment microbial communities in response to fracking from Pennsylvania, USA - Straight Creek_MetaG_SC_2012 | ecosystem: Environmental > Aquatic > Freshwater > Creek > Sediment... | reverse complement strand
TTATTATAATGTATCTTTAAACCCACGTCAAGGCACCAATCCCACATGGCCAAAGTGTTCATCGTAGAGGACCACGAGCTGTACCTGGAAGGGCTTACCCTATTGCTGGCCAGATACCCGGACATCACCGTCTCTGGCAGCAGTCGATCAGGTACTGAATTCCTGGGCAAATTGCCCCAGTTGGAGGATGATGTCATATTGTTACTCGATGTGCATCTTCCGGATACTGAACCGGAGGAACTCATGATCAAGGTCCGTGAGACCCGCCCCAACATCCGCATCATTTTTCTCACGCTCATGCGTGGCACTCGATTTCTCCACAAGTTGATGAAGTACAACATCCAGGGGTACATCCTCAAGAGCGCTCCCGTGGAGGAACTCATCCAGGCACTCAAGACGGTCGAGCATGGCGGTACTTCGTACAGCAAGGACATTGACATCCAGACCAAGGAAGACGATGCCCGCAACACCCTCATGATCGATTCCAGCAAAGTCGACGAGATCCTCACCCGCAGGGAAAAAGAGATCCTCCAATTGGTCTGCAAGGAGTTCAGCAATGCGGAGATCGCCGCCCAGCTTTTCCTCAGTGTAGGCACCGTGGAGACCCATCGCAAGCGCATCATCGCCAAACTCGGTGTGAACAACACGGTGGGCCTGGTCAAGTTCGCGATACGCAATGGGTTGATCGACTAGAAACCACCCCTTACGCATGAAGAGAATCGTACTCGCCATGCTCCTGTTGACGGCGTTGTCGCCGCGGCCTGCCCGGTCACAATCCGATACGGCCAGTCTCCTGAATATCTATGATCGGGTGCTTGAATTCCCGGAAGCAAAGGCTGATTCTGCGAAGTGGTTTGCGGAATGGATCGATGCACGCGCCACCGAAACGGGATGGGAAACAGGGCATATCCTCTCGCAAAGACTCTATGGGATCTCGGAGGACCTCCGGGGCGACTATCGCAATGCCATACCATATTACCTTGATTGTCTCGACCGGTCCCGTAAACTGGGCAGGAGGGTCTACGAGTCGAGTGCCCTATCCGATCTGGGGTATGATCAATACCTGATCAAGAATTTCAGGCAAGCGAAGGAATATTATTTCCAGGCGGCGATAATCACCGACAGTGAGAATGCCCCCGGTAAGTTCATCACCAACTATTCAAATCTGGGTGCAGCGTATAATAGCATGGACATGCCGGACAGTGCGCTGTTCTGTTTCAACCAGGCTTTGGAAAAGGCCAAACTCGTACACCGGACCGATGGCCTGTCTTCCCTCCTCAACAATATCGGCAACGCCTGGTATCGCAAGAAAGACTATGAAAAAGCGATCTCCTATTTCCGCGAGAACCTTGAATCCTCGCTCCGGTCGGAGGATGACGAAAACATATGGCTTGGATACCTGAATCTGGGCGATGCATTTTTGAAGATCGGGCGTGTCGACTCTTCCCGCATCTTCCTGGACAAGGCAATGGAACTTGCCCGGAAACTCAGCTCCAATCGCAAGGAAGGGGACGTCGAAAAGATCAGGGCGGAATACTTTTCAGCCATTGGGGATTTCAAGGGGGCCTATGCTTCGTTGTCCCGATGGCAGTCGATCGACAGCGTTTATGTGAACACCGAGATTCGCAACACGATGTTCGAATTGGAACAACGCTATCACGCGAAGGAGCGGGAGGCGCAAAATCAATTGCTCCAATCCCAGATAGAGCGGGACCTGTTGCGGATCCGGATCATCAGCCTGTTGGCGTTGGCCATTCTCGGCATTGCCCTGGCCATCGGCGTGTCGAGGTACCTCATCCGCCGCAAGAATAGCAAGCTCGAAGAACAGAACGAGCTCATCCAGGCGCAGAACCAGCGACTGGCCGAATTGAATGCTGAGAAAAATTCACTCATCAGCGTCGTTTCGCATGACCTTAGCGGTCCGTTCACCACCATCAAGATGTGGCTTCAGTTGTTGGAGCGTAATAACCTTGACGAAGAGCAGGCCAAGGCCATCGACCGGATCCAGCGCTCCGCGGAGAACGGCGAGAGACTGATCCGGGACATATTGGTCGTGGAACGGGCGCAGACCAATCGACAATTGCTGGAGATCGCGCCACTGCCGCTCAGTGCCTTCCTGTGTGATCTTACTCGGGAGTACATACCCCTTGCCGAGAAGAAGGATGTTGCCTTGTTCTACAACGGACTGCCAGGCCAGGTATCGATCATGAGCGACAAGGGACTCGCCGCTCGGATCTTCGGGAACCTGTTGTCCAATGCGATCAAGTTCACGCCGGCCGGCAAGGAAGTACATATGGACCTGATCGATGACGGGGCGGAAGTCATTGTGACGATCCGCGACCAGGGCGTTGGGATCCCGGAAGATGAGATCAGTTCACTTTTCACCAAGTACGCCAAGATATCGTCAAGACCCACGGCCGGTGAGGCTTCCACCGGGCTTGGGCTCTCCATCGTCAAACGTCTGGTGGATGAGCTGGGAGGGCGCATCAGTTGCCAAAGCACCGTGGGTGTGGGCACGACATTCACTGTGGTGATGAAAAAATAACGTTAACGGCTTTGCCGTCTCCGCCTTATGTCAGAAATTGCAACAGTGTTTCAAAAAGCTATATTTCTTTTCACGTTCGTGATGTTCGGAACGGGCATCGGTTTGGTTCGTGCCCAGGTAAGCCCTGACTCCCAGGAGCGGGCTACACGGGTCCGGTCCATTTTGAGAGGGAAAGTAGTGGACGCAGATACCCGTCAACCCCTGGTGGGGGCCTCTGTCATGATCGCTGACCTGAAGACCGGCGTTGTGACCCGGGAGGGAGGGCTGTTCCAGTTCAATAACTACGCTCCAGGCAAGCATTTGCTGGAGGTCTCCCATATCGGATATGGTACGCTGTCAGAATACGTGGAAGAAGGTCGGTCGGGTGACAGCCTGGTTTTCGCCATGCATCCCGTCGCTGTTGAAAAGAATGAGGTGGTCATCACCGGTGTCAGCCATGCCACTCAGATGCGGCGTATGCCTGTGACGATCGACGTTGTCAAGCGCGAGCAATTGATGAAGAGCGTATCGACGAACCTGATCGATGCCATCAGCAAGCAGCCGGGAATCGCCCAGGTCACAACGGGCCCGGCCATTTCGAAGCCCGTCATCCGTGGCCTTGGTTATAACCGCGTGGTGGTGGTAAATGATGGTGTGCGACAGGAAGGCCAGCAATGGGGCGATGAACACGGTATCGAGATCGATGAGTTCTCCGTGAATCGGGTCGAGATCCTCAAGGGTCCTTCTTCGCTCGTGTATGGCAGTGATGCCATGGCCGGCGTGATCAACATATTGACGAACGTTCCGGTTCCAGAGGGCACCATCCGCGGCAACCTGGTGGGGCAGTACCAGAGCAACAACTTGTTCCGTGGCTTCGGTGCGAACCTGGGCGGGAATCAGCACGGCTTCAACTGGAACCTTTACGGGTCCATGAAGGACGCAGCCGACTACCGGAATAAATACGACGGGCGGGTCTTCAATTCCAAGTACAACGAGCGCAACTTCGGAGGCTATCTAGGGTATAACGGGAAATGGGGGTATTCGCACCTGTTGTTCAGTTATTTCCGCCAGGACCTTGGCCTCGTCGAAGGTGATCGTGATTCCCTGGGCCGGCTCATCAAGGTGTATCCGGGTAACATCGACAGCCTGCCTTCCCAGTCGGACTTCAATTCCACGAAACCACAGGTACCCAACGAAGGCATCCGACATTTGAAAGTCTCTTCCATCACCAGCCTGAACCTCCGCGGCGGCGGCAACCTGCAGTTCAATCTCGGCTACCAGGTGAACCGGCGCATGGAATATGGGGAGGTGGATGCCCCGACGGTCAAGGACCTGTACTTCCGACTGAACACCGCTACCTGGCAGGCCAACTGGAACCTGAAGGAGAAGGCCGGTTGGCAACACACGCTGGGTGCTTCAGGCATGTTCCAGCAGAATCATAATCTTGGACAAGAAGTGCTGATCCCGGAGTATGCACTCCGTGATGCCGGCATTTACTTCCATACCCAACGCACGATCGGGAAACTCACCTTCAGCGGGGGGCTCCGCCTGGACAACCGGCATCTGGATTCAAAATTCTTCGAACACAACAATGTGGTGCGCTTCGCGGCATTCACGCGCGACTTCACCAACCTGGCGGGCAGTGTCGGTCTCAGTTATCGCCCATCCAAACAGGTGACCTGGAAATTCAACCTGGCCCGTGGCTTCCGGGCACCCAGCATTCCAGAGCTGGCTTCCAATGGCGCACATGAAGGCTCCCAGCGGTACGAATATGGCGACCAGGGCCTGAAGTCCGAGACCAGCCTGCAATTCGATGGATCATTGGACTGGAGCACGGACCACTTCTCCCTGGAGGCCTCTGCTTTCTATAACAACATCAGCAACTACATCTTTTATCGCAAGCTCTTGTCCGCTTCCGGAGGCGATTCACTCGTGACGGCGGACAACAGGACCTTGCCGGCCTATCAATATGCACAACGCCAGGCTACTCTGTACGGCGCTGAGCTGACCTTCGACATCCATCCGCACCCCTTCGACTGGCTGCATTTCGAGAACACTTTTTCTTATGTGCATGCCCGGTTCGCGGAGGCAATTGAAGGGACACGCAACATACCCTTCATCCCGGCTGCCCGATTGTTGTCCGAGTTGCGTGCGGACCTGCTGGAAAAGGGCAAGGGGATACGCAACCTCAGCCTGACCTTCGAGGTTGATGCCAACTTTGCACAGAACGCCGCCTTCACGGCTTACCAGACCGAGACTCCGACCCCGGGGTACACCCTGCTCAATGCCGGACTGAGCGCCGACATCGTAGCGAAAGAGCATACCTTGATGCGGATCTACGTCAACGCGCTGAACCTGGCCGATGTGGCTTATCAAAGCCACTTGAGCCGCCTCAAGTATACGGACGAGAATGATGTCACCGGACGTCGTGGCGTGTTCGCCATGGGACGTAACTTCAGCATCAAGGTGAATGTGCCTTTGTCCTGGGACCTGAAAAGATAACATACCATGGAGATATCCATCAATACCCCGGCCCTGCTCTTTCCCGCCATCAGCCTGTTGCTGCTGGCCTACACGAACAGGTTCCTGGCCATCGCCAATGTGGTGCGCAAACTTCACGACGACCTGGAGAAGGAGACGAATCGTGAAGGATTGCTGTTGCAGTTGCGCAGCCTTCGCCAGCGGTTGAACTTCATCCGCCTGATGCAGGGGTTCGGCGTATTCGCTTTCCTCATGTGCGTGGCGTCCATGTACTGCATTTATGATGGGTGGATGCTGGCGGCCAAATACATCTTTGCCGTGAGCCTGCTGAGCCTGCTGACCTCACTGTTCATTTCCCTGCTGGAGATCTGGCAGAGCACGCGGGCCCTGGAGCACCTGCTCAGTGATGTCGAAGAGTTGGCGAATGATGAGAGTTTCTTCCAGAGATTCATCAAGTGATGCGTTTTGGATCCGCGTCTCTGCGCCTCTGCGGTCATTACGCCATCACAGGTTGGCCTCCCAGTTTCTTCTTTTCCCCGATCTGCTGGCGCCACATCGCGTAGTACAATCCTTTCTCCTGCAGCAGGTCCTGATGGCTGCCGGTCTCGATGACTTCGCCGCCTTCCAGTACATAGATGCGGTCCGCATGCATGATGGTGCTGAGGCGGTGCGCGATCAGGATGGTGATCTGGTCATTGCCGGAGGTTACATCCTTGATGGTGTCGGTGATCTCTTCTTCGGTCAGGCTGTCGAGCGACGAAGTGGCTTCGTCGAAGATCAGTACGTGCGGTCTGCGCAACAGGGCACGTGCGATGGAAAGCCTTTGTTTCTCGCCGCCTGACAGTTTCAGTCCACCTTCCCCGATCATCGTGTCCAGTCCTTTTTCAGCACGGGACAGCAGTCGCTGACAGGCGGCCTTGTTCAGGACGTCTGTCAGGTCTTCGTCCGTGGCTTCAGGGTTCACGAACATCAGATTCTCCTTGATGGTCCCGGAGAAGAGTTGAGTGTCCTGCGTGACGAAACCGATCTGATTGCGGAGGTCGTTGAAGCTGATGTCATTCTCATTGCGGCCGTTGTAGAGGATCTCACCCTGGAGTGGGCGATATAGGCCCACGAGCAGTTTCATGAGCGTGCTCTTGCCTGAACCCGAGGGGCCGACGAAAGCGATGGTCTCTCCCGTGCGCACGTCGAAGCTGATGTTCTCGATCGCATTGTGCTGGGCGCTGCGATGACGGAAGGCGACCTTGTGGAAACTGAGTTCGGTCACTTTGCCCAATGCCACGGGGTGCTCCGGTTGCGCCTCTGGCGGTTTTTGCATGAGGGTGTGGAAGTTGTTCAGCGAAGCCTCGGCTTCCCGATAGGAAAGGATGATGTTGCCGATCTCCTGGAGGGGGCCGAAGATGAAGAAGGAATAGAAGGTGAGGGTCATGACCTCGCCTGCCGTAAGCTTTCCACGGAACACGAGCCAGAGCAGGGTGAACATGATCACCTGGCGGAGGAAGTTCACAAACGTGCCTTGAATGAAACTCAGGGTGCGCACGCTCTTCACTTTGCGCAGCTCGAGGCCCAGGATCTTGTATGTGTTGTTGTTGAGGCGCTTGATCTCCTGGTCTGTAAGGCCCAGGCTCTTCACCAATTCGATGTTGCGCAATGATTCGGTGGTGGAGCCCGCCAGCGAGGTGGTCTCTTTGACGATGCTTTTCTGTATGGTCTTGATCTTCTTGCTGAGCAGGCTCGTGAGCAAAGCCAGCAGTGCGATGCCTACGAAGTATATCGGCATGATGGCCCAATGCAGACGGAAAGAATACACGGATACGAAAACGATGCCCACCAGCATCGCGAACAGGACGTTGATGAAGGAGATGATGAATTTTTCCGTGTCTGTCCGCACCTTGGTCAGGATGGACAGGGTCTCACCACTGCGCTGGTCCTCGAAATCCTGATAAGGAAGTTTCATGGAGTGCTTGAGGCCATCCGTGAAAATGGTCGCGCCGAATTTCTGAACGATGACGTTGCTGAAATAGTCCTGGAAAGCCTTGGCGGTCCTGGACACCATGGCCACGCCGATCAGCATGCCCAGCATTCCGAGTACGCCCCAAATGAAGTCGCTGTCCGACCGGTCGCCGGTGGCAACGAAATTCTTATTGGCGTCGAAATGTCCGACCTGTCGGGGGTGCGTTGCGTAATTGTCGATCAGCTTGCCGAAGAAATAGGGGTCGAGCATGCTGAACACTTGGTTGATGGCCGCGAGGCCCAGGGCCAACATGATCAGCCCTTTATACGGCTTCAGGTAGTGCAGGAGGATCTTCATGGAACGTGTTTGCGGGAGTTGAGTGCCTGTGTTTCGTCAAGAACCATGCAAAGGTCGGAAAAATGGCCAAGATGGCAGGTAGGGGTCATTTAGGCCTTACGGCCGAGCCGGCGAGCAGTTTCGTGCCGGGATCGACGACAACCTGAACAGGCCTTCCTTTCAGGGGTAGGGAGGCGGTCGTCAACCTGCCTGAAATGTCAACCTTCAGAATGCCCTTTTCGCCCCCCTGACCGGTTACCTCCAACTCCAACGGGAATATGAAAGTGATCGCCTGCATCTGCTCGATCTCCAGGTCTAGCGCACTTTTTTTCTTGTTGAATGCCCACCGGACCTCGATCTCCGGCTGTCCCGCCGTATAAAACCACTGGCGAAAGAATCCTGACCAATCCTGCCCGGTGGTCGTTTCGACGATCTGTTGAAAATCCTCCGTATTGGCATTGGCACCGGCATAGGTGGCATAGTAGGTCCTCACCGTTTTCCAGAACAGGGAGTCTCCCATCCGCTCGTGCATCATGTGCAAAATCCAGCCGGCCTTCTGGTAGCTGTTGGCATTCAGCAGGGTCATGGGGTCTGTGGCGGAGCTGTCCACTACCGGTCGGTCGTTCTTGTGGGAAAAAGTGATCACATCCGTACGTTGCTTGCGGAGTATGCTGACCAGGGTGTCATGTCCGAACCGGTGTTCCATATACAGGTCGGACATATAGGTCGCGAATCCTTCACTGAGCCAGACATGGGCCCACTCTTTTTCGGATGCCATATCTCCGAACCATTGATGGGCGATCTCATGGGAAAGCAGGGAGGCCAGTCCTCCTTTGCCTGTGACGGATCTCTCGAAGTAAAATATCGCGCCGGCGTTCTCGAGTCCGCCGTAGCGCGTCCTGGATTGGACGTTGGCCAACTTGGGATATGCGAACGGCGCGATCCGCTCGTTGAAGAAAGGCAATACGTCCACGGCATCTGCATAGTCATGGAATCCATGGTCCCGGTCCTCCGCGTACACCCAACTCTGAATGGGCACACAGTTCACGACACCTGCTTCCTGCACGGCGAAATCCGCCACGCCGATCACCATCACCTTGGTGGGCAGGGGCACGGTCTCGTCATAGCGGGTCAGTTTGGTGCCGTCGGCGAGACTGCTCTCTTCTGTTTTCTTTCCATTGGCCACCACCTGGTAGTGCCCGGGTGCCGTCACCATGAAGGTGAGCGAGGCCTTGTCAGCAGGATGGTCCACACAGGGCAGCCAATTGTGCGCGCGCAGCGGCCAGTGGTCGGCGAAGAAGCCGCGGCGCCCATATTTGTTCGGACCGATGATCAGTCCGTCCCTTGGAATGCCTGCGTACGTGATGGTGATCACTTTCTCTGTTGCTGGCACCAAGGAATTCACAAAACGGATATGCAGCCCGGTGGTATCGTGTGTGAATTCCAGCGGTGAGCCGTCCGTAATGGCAGCAACGGTCATGCCTTTTCCATCAGCAGCTGCTTTAACGAGGTCAAGGTCGATGGCAGAGGTCTGTTTCAATACGCGGAACTTCAGGACCGCTTCTCCCCGGATCGAGTCTGTGTTGTCGGAGAGCTTTATACTGAACTGGTAGTGAAGCACGTCAATGGCCGCGCCTGGCTTTTGCGCGTACGCCAGCGTGGCGACGAACAGTATGATGATGGTGAACAGGAAATTTCTCATGGGATCGATGTTGCCATGAAGATAGGAAGGGTTAAGGGTTATGCGTTGTGGGTTATGGGTTGTCGGTTGTCAGGTGTCGGGTGTCGGAAACAGCCAGTATATGGTTCACTGTTCACCGTCCACTGGTTGCCTGTCCACTGTCCACTGGTTGCCTGTCCACTGTCCACTGGCGACTGCCCACTGGTTCCTATCCGCCCCAGCCCTCTCTATCGAGGCTTCGATATTGGATCGCTTCGGCGACATGCATCGGCAGGATGCGCTCACTACTTTCAAGATCCGCAATGGTGCGGGAGACTTTGAGGATACGGTCATATGCCCTGGCGGAGAGGTTCAGTCTTTTCATGGCATCCCCCAGCATCGTTCTGCCTGCATCGTCCAGGGTGCAAACCTCTCTCAGCATTTTGTTCCCGACCTGGGCATTGGCATAGATGCCGGATTCTTGTGCATAACGAATGGCCTGCAGCCCCCTGGCCTGGATGACCCGGTCGCGAATGACGGCAGATGATTCACCGGCTCTTGTAGAGCTTAGATCGCCATAGGCGACAGGGGTGACCTCAACATGAAGATCGATACGGTCCAACAGCGGTCCTGACACCTTGTTGAGGTATTTCTGGACGGCTCCTGGCGGACAACTGCAGGATCGCTCGGGATGGTTGTAGTAGCCGCAGGGACAAGGATTCATGGAGGCCACGAGCATGAAGGATGCCGGGAATTCCACTGAGATCCGGGCGCGGCTGATCATCACCTTGCGGTCCTCCATCGGCTGGCGCATCACTTCGAGTACCGAGCGTTTGAACTCGGGCAATTCGTCGAGGAAAAGCACGCCGTGGTGGGCCAGCGAGATCTCACCGGGCTGCGGAATGCCTCCGCCTCCAATAAGTCCGGCATCTGAAATGGAGTGATGCGGGCTGCGGAAGGGCCTTCTTGCGATCAGCGGCACATGCTGGGGTAATTTCCCCGCCACGCTATGGATCTTGGTGCTTTCCAGCGCCTCCTGCAGGGTGAGGGGAGGGAGCACGGTGGGCAGCCGTTTTGCAAGCATGGTCTTCCCCGCACCAGGCGGGCCGATGAGGATCACATTGTGTCCGCCTGCCGCTGCGATCTCCAGCGCCCTTTTGATGTTCTCCTGTCCCTTCACTTCTGAGAAGTCGCTGTCGAATGCACGTTGTTCCTGCAGAAATGCCTCATCCGTGTCCACGATGACCCGCTGATGTCCCTTGCCTTCCTTGAGGAAGAAATCGTGCACTTCACTGATATGGCTCACACCATAGACATCGAGTCCCCTGACCATGGCGGCTTCGCGTGCATTGGCCATGGGCAGTATGAATCCCTTGTATCCTTCCCGCTTGGCCTGGATCGCCATGGCGAGGGCGCCTTTCACCGGACGAACCCAGCCGTCCAGACTCAACTCGCCCATCATGATGTATTCTTCCATGAGTTCCCAGCCCATCTGTTGACCCGAAGCACCAAGTATGCCCATGGCGATGGGAAGGTCAAAAGCGGAGCCGCTCTTTTTGAGGTCCGCGGGAGCCAGGTTGATCAGGACCTTCGTGCGCGGCATCTCGAGTCCGATCGAGCGGTAAGAGCTCTCCACGCGTTGCAGGCTTTCCCTGACCGTGTTGTCCGGAAGCCCTACGATATAATAAAGTACACCGATGCCTGTGATGGAGACTTCCACCGATATGGTCACCGCCTCCACGCCCATGACGGCACTGCCGAACACTTTGACGAACATGATGTGAAGGTCGGTGAAGGGTGGGGTGGGGAACAAGGGGGAATCACCCATTCGCAGGTGCAAAATTCACAGCGAAACAAGGTTTTTTGTCGTAACATGGCATCACTTCCCGGAAGCGCACTTCAGGGAAGTGTGGAATAAAACATCACACCATGAAGAAGTCGATCTGGCCGATCCTCGTCCTGTTCACCATCGGGGCACATGGACAAAAGCTCTCCGAAGCGGAGGCGATGCGACTTGCGCGGATGCCGCTGCATTGCATAGTAACAGAGTATCCCAACAAGACGGGGCATCTCTCCGAGGGGCCTGAGGACGCCACGCTGAAGCCCAGCCAGCTTCATCCAGCATTTTATGGCTGCCTGGACTGGCATAGCAGCGTGCATGGACATTGGTTGCTGGTGAAGGTGCTCAAGCTCTACCCGGGCATCGCCAATCGCGACAGCATCGTGGCGGTGTTGTCGAATAGTTTCCGTCCGGAGAGGATTGCGGCGGAAGCGGCCTATTTCACCAGGTACAAGACAGCGTCCAGCTTTGAAAGGACCTATGGCTGGGCCTGGGTGCTGAAACTGGACCAGGAGCTGCTGACCTGGAACGATCCGATGGCAAAGCCCTGGCACGAAGCGCTCAAACCACTGACGGACCAGGTCGTGGACCTATGGAAGAAATTCATGCCCAAGCAGACCTACCCAAACCGAACCGGCGTGCACCCGAACACTGCGTTCGGCCTGGTGTTCGCACTGGACTGGTCCAGACAGGTCAGGGACACGGCTTTCGAAAGATCGATCGTCGCCGCCGCCCGCCGTTATTACTTCGCCGGAACGAAAACCCCGGCATATATGGAGCCGGACGGTTCAGATTTCCTCAGCCCTTCGCTGGAGATCGCGGACCTCATGCGACGCATACTTCCCAACAAGCAATTCGTCACCTGGCTGCATCAATTCTATGAAGAGCGCAGCATCATACGCGTGATGGAGATGCCTGTCGTGAGCGACCGGACCGATATGCAGATCGTTCACCTGGACGGGCTCGCATTGAGCCGGGCCTGGTGCATGAAAGGCATCAGCCAGGTCTTGCCCGCAACCGATCCCTGGAAGAAACGGTTCTCAGATACGGCCACGAAATTCCTAAAAGCAGCCTTGCCGAATGTCACGAGCGGGAACTACAGTGGGGATCATTGGCTGGCAAGTTTCGCCTTATATGCATTAAGCATCTAGAAAATGATCACGGCGTGCCGAACTTGAGCAGCCAGGCATCAGAGGCCCCATGATTGACGGAAATGTCTTGATCCTTGCTCGAGGCATCGCCGGCCAGGACGAATCCTTTTCGAGGGTCCCGGACCACGGTCATGGCTACATCATCAAGCTGCCCGCCGAAATTCTTCTTCCAGGTGGCATGTCCCTGGCCATCCAGTCGTATCACCCATGCATCGTTGGCGCCGTATCCAGTCGCGAAATCCTGGTCGCGGCTGAGCCCCCATCCCACCAACAGCATCGTACCGTCCGGGTTGGAGATGGCTGATTGAGCGAAATCATTGCTGCTGCCTCCGAAAATACTTTTCCAAAGTACATTTCCAGAAGGATCCGTCTTGAGTATGAGCAGGTCGCTGCCGCCATGGTTGCCTTCGCCGTCGCCATCGATCGAATAGGTCGTGACGGAAAGGACCAGGTTGCCATCAATGTCGACATCGATGGATTGTGTCGCATCGGCGCGGGCACCACCATAGCGGTTTGACCAGTTCAGGGTGCCGTCTTCCGATATCTTCATCAGGAAAGCATCATCGGCGCCCCTGGCTCCCATGAAGTCGCCGTTGTTGGATTGCGTATAGCCCCCAACGTAATAACCCCCTCCCGGTGCAGCATGGATCGAAGTGGCCAAATCATCGCCCTGTCCGCCATAACTATGCTCCCAGACCTTGTTCCCGGATGCATCCACCTTGACCAGCCAGACGTCGTAGAAGTTGAGTTCAAAATTCAGGTGGGATGTGACGTCTCCGTCCGAGCTGGACGCATAGCCGGCCAGGATGTATCCGCCATCGGGCGTGGCGGTGATCGCAGCGGCTCCATCGTATCCCTTACCACCGTATGTTTTTGACCAGACCTTGTTCCCCGAGGCGTCGAGTTTCATGAGCCAGAAATCGTTGTTGCCATGAAGTCCCTGCACATCTCCATCGGAGCTGGTCGTCTGCCCGGTGATCAGCATCCCGCCATCCGCAGTATTGACCATGGCCGCCGCGGCATCGAAGCCGGAACCTCCGTAGGTCTTCTGCCAGATACGATTCCCTTCGCCATCTGTGCGCAATACGAGCAGGTCCATACTTCCGCGGTTACCCGCGAAGTCCCCGTCGTCGCTGGCGCTGTATCCAGCCATGGCATACCCGCCATCGCCGGTCACGACCATGGTCGTGAAGAAGTCGGATTTCACACCTCCCCAGGTCTTGCTGAACGGCCTGATCACAAAAGCAGTTTGGGTGACCTTGACGGTGACCGTGGGCAGCGCGCCGGCCACATCGACGATCTCGATCGTAGCGTTACGTTCCTGCAGGCCCAGATTGTCGGAAAAGGCATTCAGCCGCACCTGTCCGCTGCCGCTTCCATGGTCGGTATCCACGCCCAGCCAGCCTACGGCAGAGGCGCTCAGGGTGATCTTCCAGTCCACATCGGTCTGGATATGGAATGAGTCCAGCGCCACAGCGTTCCCGCTGAGTATCAGGGTGGAACGGTTCACCCGCAGGGTCGACACGGGTTCGACATCGGGGCCGCCAGAACCCTTTTTACAGGCGTTCAGCAGGAGGAACAGGAGGGGGATGATCAGGAGTCGTTTCTTCATGGCCCGGTGGGTCATATCAAAATACGGGAAAAGGGACGTTAGTGATGCCTTTGTGGCGATCCGTAGGATAAAATAGGTCAAAGCTTGTCCAGGAGGTCCGTGACCCGCTCCCGCTGCAGGATCAGGTAGCCCAACCGGTCATTGCTGATGCCTTCCCGGAGTTGATAGGGGAATTCGAGCTGGCCATCGGTCACGCGCGTCTCGAAATATCGGAAACAAATGTTGGGGTATGGCTTCAGTTCCTCGCCGATCTCATAGAGATGGGTCGAAAGAATGAACAGGGCCTTCCGGATGCGGATCAGCCCCTTGATGACGGTGGAAGAACACTTCATCGCGTCCTGGATATTGGTGCCTTTGAAGAGTTCGTCGATGAGCACCAGCCAGCGCCGTTGGTCGCTGATGCGCAGGACCGTGTTCTTGATGCGTTGTACTTCATTGTAGAAATAGCTCTCGCCGCGGGCGATATTGTCGGTGACGTTGATGTTGCTGAGGATGCCGTCGAAAAGGGAGAGGCGCATGGATTCGGCGGGTACACCCATGCCCAGATGCGCCAGGAAGACGGCCAGCCCGATGGATTTGATGAAGGTGCTCTTGCCGGCCATGTTCGCGCCTGTCAGGAAGATGAAATTGCTGCTCGGGGTCATGTCAAGGCCATAGGACACCGGCTTACGCAGCAGGATATGGTAGAGTCCGGTCGCATGCACGAGTGGATCGGGTCCTTCGTCGATCGTGGGGAAATGCAGGCCCCACTCGGCCGTGGCGGCGGCCATGCCATACCAGGCATCGATCCGGGCGTACAGGTCCATCAGCTCGGCCGCATGATGGCGATATTTTTCGAAGAGGAAATGCCCGAACCGTACGGTATCGCGGACACCAAAGGGCTTGCCCGGCTGAAGGCGGAGCAGGTCCTGCAGTTCGGCATGATTCAGCAAGACGCGGATCCGCGCCAGCACGATGCCCAGTTTCGCGGGGACATCAGGCTTGTCCAGCAATTCGAGCGTGCGGTGCATGCCGGAAATGAAATCCCGGAAATGGGTCATCGAAAAGCGGGCCATGGAAAAATCCGCCGAATGGAGCAACCGGTACAGCCTGCTGTTCATTCCGTCAGCGGATGCAGGCGGCGTATCCAGGTTGTAGTCAAGGAATCTCTCAAGCACCAGCAGGGTCCCATTGGATATCTCCACGGGCCATTGCGGCAGCACATCGATGATCCTGCGGAGGACGTCCTGTGTATTGCGTATGTCCGTCGCTTCCTGAAAAGGCTCCAGGTACAACTTGTGCAATTGGATCTTCCCGGCATCGGTCCTTGTCCGGTCAAGACGGTGGAACACGGAATACTCTTCTTCCGGGTGGAAGATGGAGAGGTCCTGGTAGGTGGTCTGGTCGATCTGCATGCGGGTGCCTTTGTCAGCGGTCGAAGCGGAGCCGCTCTCCCTTCCGGGATTCATCAAAGCGCCCATTTCCATAAGCCAGGTGCCCGTTCACGAAAGTGTGGGTGATGGTGGCGGGCAAGGTGAGGCCCTCCAGCGGACTCCAACCACATTTATAACGGATATTGTCAGCCGAAACGATCTGGGGCTGGTTCATGTCCACGATCACCAGGTCCGCATGGTATCCTTCCCGGATATAGCCCCGCTCGCTGATCTGGAAACAACGGGCCGGGGCATGGCACATCTTTTCGGCCACCCGCTCCAGGGAGATCTTGCCCTGGGCGGCATAGAAAAGCATGAGTTGCAGGCTGTGCTGCACCAGGGGCAGGCCGGCGTGTGCATGTTCGTACGTGCCTTCCTTCTCAGACAACAGGTGCGGGGCGTGGTCGGTGGCGATGATGTCCAGGCGGTCGTCCAGCAGCGCCCCCCACAGGGCCTCTCGGTTCTCCTTCGCCTTGATGGCAGGATTGCATTTGATCTTGTAGCCCAGCCGCGCGTAGGCATCGGCGGTGAAATGCAGGTGGTGAATGCAAACTTCGGAAGTGATCCGTTTCTGTTCAAGTGGCAGCATGTTGCTGAACAGTTGAAGTTCCTTGGCCGTACTGATGTGCAGGATATGCAACCGGCTGCCATATTTCTTGGCGAACTGGATGGCGTAGAAAGAGGACTCGAAACAGGCTTCGGCATCGCGCACCAGGGGGTGGTCGGAAGGGCCGAGTTCTCCCTTTTCCGCTTTGAGGCGCTCGTAGTTGGCCCGGATGATGCGCTCGTCCTCGCAATGGGTGGCGATCAGCATCTCACTCTCACGGAACACGCGGTCCAGGGTGAGTGCATTATCGACAAGCATGTTGCCGGTGGAGGCGCCCATGAAGATCTTGACTCCGCAGACATCCCGTTTCTTATCGTTGGTGCGCAGCACTTCGTCGGAATTGTCGTTCGAAGTGCCCATGAAAAAGGAGTAGTTGGCCAGCGAGGATCGGGACGCGATGGCATATTTATCTTCAAGCAGTTCCTGTGTGAGCGCTGGCGGTTTGGTATTGGGCATCTCCATGAAACTGGTGGTGCCTCCTGCGATGGCCGCGCGGGATTCCGAATGGATATCGGCCTTGTGCGTCAAACCCGGCTCGCGGAAATGCACCTGGTCGTCGATGACGCCGGGGAACAAATACTTGCCCTCGCCATTGATCTCGCTGGCATTCGCCTCGCCGTTGATCGTGGGAGCGATTCGATCGATCCGTCCACTTTTCAGCAGCACATCTCCCTGTGTGACGAGGCCTTCGTTAACGATGGCGATGTTCCTGATCAGGTAATTTTGCATAACTTGAAATTAAATCCCCTTCACCGTATGCAAATTATCAAAACCCTGGCTTGCATCCTTTTTTTTGTTGCCCCGGGTGTCGCCCTGGCACAGTCGGGATACCTGCAGCAGGGGGCCAAGGAATTCGTACTTCTGGACCGTATGGAGATCAAAGCACAGAAGGACACGGCACTCAATTTTTCCTTCATCAAGCCATACAATCGACGCTGGCTGGTCAACGGTCTTGAACGCATCCTGGCGGACAGCCAGAGCGTGTCCCTGACACCCATCGACCGCTACAATATTGACAGGGCCTTCGGGAACAACCAGGAATGGGTGAGCGGGGACGTTACTCCATACGCTTCACATAAAGGCCTGTTCAACACCTTCTGGAAATCGCCCGGTGACATGGTCCTGGTCAACCAGAAGGATTTCTTCCTCTCCGTCAATCCGGTACTACAGTTGCAGGCACGCAAGGAGTCGGGGAACGGGGAATTCCTTTTCCTGAACAGCAAGGGCATCGTGGCGCGTGGCCTGATCGCACGGCGTATCGGATTCCAGACTTACCTCACGGACAATCAGGAACGCGGCCCGCAGTATTTTCAGGACCGCATCTACCAGTATCGCGCGGTGCCGGGTGCAGGATTCTACAAGCGCTTCAAGAACACTGGTGTGGATTATTTCGATGCCCGGGGTTCCATCAGTTTCAACATCGTGAAGGGACTCGACCTTCATTTCGGGTATGACAAGATGTTCCTGGGAAATGGGTACCGCAGCCTTTTCCTGAGCGATTATTCCAATCCCTATCTCTTCATGGACCTGAACCTCCGGGTATGGCGGTTGAATTACACCAGCCGCACGATGGAACTCACCTCACAGTACAGCCGCGGCGCCACGGACCAACTTTTCCCGAAGAAGTACATGTCCATCCACCACATCAGCATCAATGCGCCTAAATGGCTCACACTCGGGTTGTTCGAGGCTGTGGTGTATGACCGCACGGACCATATCGAATTCGGATACCTGAACCCGATCATGTTCCTGCGCCCCATGGAACAGCAACTGGGCAGCCAGGACAATGCCCTGGTGGGCTTCGACATCAAGGCCAACATCGCGAAGCGGTTCCAGTTGTACACGCAGGTGAATTTCGACGAGTTCTCGATCAAGGAATTGAAGGCCGGCAAAGGATGGTGGGCGAATAAATATGCATTGCAGTTCGGAGGCAAATACATCGACGCCTTCGGGGTAAAGAACCTGGATCTTCAGGCGGAGGTCAACATGGTCCGACCCTTCACCTACAGCCACAGCGACACCATCGCGAACTACACGCATTACAACCAGCCGTTGGCCCATCCACTCATGTCCAATGTTCGTGAGTTCATCGGCATCGCCCGTTGGCAACCTGCCCCGAAATGGTGGGTCCAGGGCAAGATGATCGTATGGACGCGTGGCAGCGATACCGCCAATGTCAATTTCGGGAACAACATCTTCCTGGATAGCGACACCCGCCAGGCCGATTATGGCTACCGTTTCGGTTCAGCCGTGCCCATCAAAGGCGTGAATGCGGAAGCCTGGGTATCCTATGAATGGATGGAGAACTTCTTCCTCGAAGCCAGCCTGCTCATACGCAAAGAGACCGGTGGGAAGTCCACGACCATGCCCTCGCTGGGTATTCGGTGGAACATGCATCGTCGGGAGTACGATTACTGACAGATCGGGGTAAGATCAGCATGGGGCGGGCCGGCATCAGAAGCCCATTCCACCTCCTTCTATGTGCAGGGTGAACATGATCATGCGGGTGCGCATCTGGTCGATCACGTTGGAGTACTTGAGCGTCTCATCACGGGCATGCACATTCGAGAGGCCGTAGCTTATTTTGATCTCGGGAGAGAGGATCACCATGGGCGTGAAGAACTGGAAGCCGATGCCCAGTTCATATCCGAAGTCGTTCTTTTTCACCTTCACCATGTTCTGGCCGTTGATGGAGCCCGCATTGCTGGCCAGGTCGAAATCGTATTTGAGGCCGGCCATGGAGTACACCCGGAAGTTCCCAATGCGATCTGATTTCAGGCGCACCTGTAGCGGGAAACTCATCACGATCGATTCCACTTTTTGTATTTGCGTGAGGTTGGGATCGCCCTGGTCGGGATATTTGAGTTGATACAGGAACTTCTTCTCACTGAAAATGAGGTATAGCGGATAGAAGCGGACGTCGAAATGTTTGGACGCCTGCCAGTTGGCATATATACCCAGGTGCACGCGACCGCTGTTCTGCGATTCCACGGACATCACGGTGTCGCGATCCAGGAAATACGGGTGATGGGTGATGTTGTAGTGCGAGGTGTTGTAACCGAGGGCGATGCCGAAATAATAGGGCACATCATCATGGTTGGGCAGGTTGATCGCGTCCCTGAACTGGGCGCGTGCGCCTGAGGCGCCGATCAACAAGAGCGCAAGTACGAAGGTTATTTCACGCCGCAATAAATGGTGCAGATGCCGAAACTGAGTCTTTTGCATGTGGTCTCCTTAAAACCGATCGATTTGAGGATCCCCGTGAATGCATCCCCTTCAGGGAACCGCATCACGGAGTCGTTCAGGTACTGATAGGCATCCTTGTTCTTGGAGAATATCTTCCCCATCTCCGGTGCCACCATGCCCATGTAGAACGTGTACAGTTGCGCTATGCCCTTCGTTTTTGGTTTTGAGAATTCCAGGACCACGAGTTTGCCGCCGGGTCGGAGAACGCGAAGGATCTCCTGGAGGCCTTTTTCCAGATGCTCGAAGTTACGAACTCCGAACGCGACGGTCACGGCATCAAACGAGCCGTCAGGAAAGTTTATTGCTTCACTATCACCACTTTGCAGCTCGATTCGGTCATTCAGCCCTTCTTTTAACAATTTGTTTCGACCTACGGCCAGCATTTTCTCAGAAATATCGATGCCGATGACCTTGTCCGGCCCCAGGGTCCGGGAGGCCATGATCGCCACATCGGCGGTCCCGGTGGCCACATCCAGGATCTTTTTGGGCTGTATATCCTTCAGCTGGGCCAGGGCTTTTCTGCGCCATCCCTGGTCGATCCCCACCGAGAGAAAACGGTTCAGGAAATCGTACCGTGGGGCGATGTCGTCGAACATTTCGGCCACCTGCTGCTTCTTGGTATGCTCCGATGCCTTGTAAGGCACCACCTTGTCATGATCGTATTGCGGCATGGAGAGCAAAGATAATAAACAGTGGCCAGTACCCAGTGGCCTGTGGACTGTCCACAGTGGACTTTCTGTCTGTGAACTTTGAACTGGGAACTCCTCGGCGGTTAGGGCTGTTCCCCACAACCCATAACACATAACCAATAACACAGTTATCTTTGTATTTTCCATCTCCCCAATGAACATCATCTCCGCCACCTACCTGATCAGCAGCCCGAAGCTGGATCTTTGTCCCGCCGCGGACCGCCCGGAGTATGCCTTCATCGGACGAAGCAATGTCGGTAAGTCTTCGCTCATCAACATGCTGGTCAACCAGCGTCACCTGGCCAAGACCTCGGGCACGCCCGGGAAGACACAACTGATCAACCATTTCACGGTGGAGAGCCAGCGGAACGAGAAGAGTCCCAAGCTCAGTTGGTACGTCGTGGACCTTCCCGGATACGGGTTCGCAAAGGTTTCACAGGCGCAGCGGGCCGGATGGGAGAAGATGATCCGGGAGTACATCCTGCATCGGGAGAATCTTGTCAACCTGTTCTTGCTGGTGGATGCACGTCACTCTCCACAGAAAGCGGACCTGGACTTCATCAATAAGCTGGGGGAATGGAAAGTTCCGTTCACCATCCTGTTCACCAAGGCGGATAAAGAGACCCAAAAGGTCGTGAGCCAGCATGTGAAGGAATTTCAGGCGGCGATGAAGACGGTCTGGGTGGAATTGCCCGACCTGATCGTCACGAGCGCGGAGAAGCGCCTGGGAAGGCCCCAGCTCCTGGAGGCCATCGACCGTATGAATGAAGCATTCAGTAAGGATCAATGATCAGTTGACCACTTTGTTCGCGCAGCTGCTGCTGGCGAAGGCCTCTGGTTTCGCCTTGAAAGCGAAACCCATGCCCAGGATATAGCCCATCGCCTCCCGAAGGGCCTCATTACTCTTGAAACTGGGGTTGGTATTGATGTCCGCGTGCACCTCCATGTCCACTTCATACGAAGTGAAGAGATCGCAGAGTTCGTAGGCGATCTCGATGCTCTTGGCCACTTCCACCAGCATGCGTTCCTTGATGGAATATTGCTGCAGCGTCTTTTCGTTGTGGATGAACATGAAACCTCCCCGTCCTTCGCGGAGAAAAACGATCACTGTGGCGAACTCGGTCTCCGCTCCCTTCACCTGCGAGTCAGTCCCGATGCAGACCTTGAGTTTATGGCCGAGGTCGGTTTCGCGTTGGATGGCTTGTTCCACCTCTTCCTTGATGGGTAGGATGACGGGGTCTCCGTTGAACCGTCTCCAATAGTGGCGGTGCGTGATCTGGCCCGCCTGGTTGTTTTGGGGTTCTGTGGTTCTGCCTGACATGAGTTGTTGTTTCTCCAATTTACCGAAATCGGCTGAAGATCGGTCAGGCATGGGCGTGAAATCATCGTTCAGCAGGCAAAAAGTAAAACCCCGGCGGTTCGTCGGGGTTTTCCACTGGAATTGGACCAGTCATTCTTAGGATACGGATCATCCGGGGGGTTAAGCCGGGCAACGGGCCTTTCTTAGACCGGGTTCAGGGTAAGGAGGTAAGGGACAGGCTGGGCAAAAGCCGGGCGGTTTTCAAGATGAACAATGGGTCGTCGTTTTCCGCATATCTAACGGGGTGCATAAGGGATTTATTTTAACGCTCCATA
>Ga0075026_100000237_pt1 | contig 21179 bp, 20 predicted proteins | sample Str012_2_FD_71392 | JGI IMG/M metagenome (GOLD analysis project Ga0075026, IMG submission 71392) | Freshwater sediment microbial communities in response to fracking from Pennsylvania, USA - Straight Creek_MetaG_SC_2012 | ecosystem: Environmental > Aquatic > Freshwater > Creek > Sediment... | reverse complement strand
GGCACGATCTTCAACGCGGCGACCCACGCGCCACTGGAAGGCGTCAGCGTCTCGGGGGTCGGAAACGGCGACACAACCGATGTCAACGGACACTTCTCGATGGACGGGCTCCAGCCGTTCAACAACCAGCCGTTCGGCGTCACCATCGGCGCGTCGAAACCGGGGTTCTTCACCGCGCAACGCTCGATCACCGTGTTCTGCGGCGCGCATCTGGTCGTCGACTTCGGCGACGAGGCGATTGGCGCCGGCAGTGTGCACGGCAAGGTGACGAAGAAGGCCGACGGCTCGGCGCTCGGGGGCGTGCTGGTCGGCGGCGACTGGGGCAGTGTGACGACCACCGCGCCCGACGGCACCTACACCTTTGCCAACGTCCCCCTCGGCGGCGAGCCTGCCGCGGGCTGGGGCGTGCACGTGACTGCGCCGCCGCTCTCCGGCCTCGGTGACGCGACGCAGAACGCGATCGTCACTGTCGGCAACAACACCGCGCTCGATTTCCAGCTCGACGCGCCGCACAACCGAAAGCCGGTCGCGGACGCGCAGCACTTCGACGTCGCGTTCGATCCGAACGTGGATACCACCCAGGTGGCGGTAACGCTCACCGGATCCGATCCCGACAACGATCCGATCACGTTCCGCGTCTACGGCATCACCGGCGACGTCGGGTTCGCGGTCGACGCGAACGACCAGGTCCGGTTCATGCCGGACTTCACCTTGGCGGAGGGGCACTTCTTCGTGGTGGCGTCCGACGGCGCGCTCGACTCCGATCCCGCCGAGATCACCTTCACCTTCGAGGGTGGCGGCACGACGACCACCACGACGACGACGACAACGAGCACCACGAGTACGAGTTCGACGACGACGACGTCCGTGCCGTCGGTCACCACGACGACCACGGCGCCCGCGACCACGTCGACGACGACCGCGACCACGACGACCACCGCGCCGCCGACCACGACGACAACCGTGCCGAAGACCACGACGACCACGAGCACGACCACGACCACGGCGCCGAGCACCACCACGTCGACGAGTTCGACGACGACGACGTCGGTCTCGCCGACCAGCACGACGGTCCCGGGGTCGTCGACGACAACCACCACGTCGTCGCCGTCGACCACGACGACCGCGTCGACGGTTGTCGCGCAGGGTTCGACCACGACGACGGTCACGGCATCGGGCCCATCGACGACGGTTGTCGGGCCGCAGTCGACGCCCGCGCCCAACTCCGGCGCGCTGCCGTTCACGGGCGGCGAGGTGCGCGGCATTCTCGCGATCGGGCTCGTGTGTCTCCTCGCCGGGGCACTGCTGCTGGTTCGGCGCCGGCGGTAATCTCCCGGCGTGCTTCACGCTGATCGGTTGTTGCTCGGGCCGGGTCCGTCGAATCCGTATCCCGAGGTCATGGAAGCGTTCCAACGCCCGGTCCTCGGGCACCTCGATCCCGACTTCCTCGTCGTGCTCGACGAGATCGCGGCGCGTCTGCGCCTGCTCTTTCGGACCGACAACGCGTTGACGCTTCCCATCAGCGGTACCGGTTCCGCCGGCATGGAGGCGTGTTTCGTCAACCTGCTCGAGCCGGCCGACACCGCGATCATCGGTGTCAACGGGGTGTTCGGCGAGCGCATGTGCGAGGTCGCGCGGCGGTGTGGCGCCGAGGTCGTGCGCGTCGACGCGCCGTGGGGCCGCGCCATCGATCCGCAGCAGCTGCTCGATGCGCACCGCGCGCACCCGGGCGCCCGTCTGCTCGCGGTCGTGCACGCGGAGACGTCCACCGGCGTCGAGAACGAGATCGAACCGCTCGCCGCGCTGCAGCAGACCGACACGTTGCTTCTCGTCGACACGGTGACGTCGCTCGGCGGCATCCTCGTCGACGTCGACGGGTGGGGCATCGACGCCGTGTACTCGGGCACCCAGAAGTGCCTCGGAGTGCCGCCCGGGCTATCGCCGCTGAGCTTCTCGGCCCGCGCGGTCGAGCGGGTGCGGAGCCGGACGCAGCCCGCGCAATCGTGGTATCTCGACCTCTCGCTGCTCGCCGACTACGTGGGTACCGCCCGCCGGTATCACCACACCGCGCCGATCTCGATGTTGTACGCGCTGCACGCGGGCCTCGGGGTGGTGCTCGAGGAGGGGCTCGACGCCGCGCACGCCCGGCACCGCCACGCGGGTCGGCTGTTGCAGGATGCCCTGCCCGAGCTCGGGTTCCGGCCCTTCGCGATCGACCGGCCCCTGCCCCAGCTCACGTCGGTCTGGCTGCCGGACGGGGTCGACGACGCCAAGGTGCGCGCTGAGCTCCGGGTGCGCTTCGACATCGAGGTCGGCGGGGGCCTGGGCGACCTCGCGGGCAAGGGGTGGCGCATCGGGCTTATGGGGCATTCGGCCCGCGAGCGCTCGGTGATCACACTCTTGGGGGCATTGGGCACTCTCCTGTAGGAGGCCCTTGGGTGGCCCCGGACACCCGCCGACAATCTCGACGGTGAGTCGCTATTCGCAGGAGCTCCTGACGCTCTCGGCCCAACCGGCGGCCGCGGAGCAGGTGCTGCGCATCGTTTCCAACCCGAGGGCGGGCGCGGCCGACGTCGCGCGCGTCGTCGAGACGGATCCGGCGCTGGCGGCGCGGGTCATGCGGCTCGCGAACAGCCCGTTCTACGGATCGCCGCGCCGCGTCTCGAGCACCCGCCACGCGACGGTCATGCTCGGCTTCGACACCGTGCGCGCCCTCGCGGTCAGCGCCGCGTGCAGCCTGCTCGACGGCCGCGTCGAGGTCGGCCCCGACGGTTTCTGGCGCCACGCGATCACGACGGCCTCGGCCGCATCGGTGATCGCCCGGAGGGTCGGCCTCTCGACCGCCGACGCGTTCTCGGCCGGTCTGCTGCACGATCTCGGTGCGGTGTTGCTGCACCGACGCAACGCGGAGGCGTTCGCGGAGGCCACGGCATCGCCGACGGTGTCCGATCAGGTGGCCGCGGAGCTCGCGGCGTTCGGCGTCACGCACGCCGACGAAGGCGCGGCCGCGCTCGACGCATGGGGCTTCCCCGCACCGTTCGTCGAAGCCGTCGCGTTGCACCAGCACGGTGTCGAGGAACCCAAGCACGCGCTCGGGCGAGTGCTCCGGGTTGCGGAGGCGGTCGCGCTCGAACACGCGCCGATGCCCGGCTACCCGTCGGCCCCGGACGTCGATCGCCTGCTCATCGCAATCCGTCTGCGGCCCGACGACTTCGACGTCGTGACGAGGGAAGTCGACGGTCAGCTCGAACGCATCGCCGACATGCTCGGAGTCGAGGCATGAACGGCGCCGGTCCGACCCGCGAGGAGACGCTGTCGCGGCTGGACTCGATCCAGGCGCGCAGTCTCGAGCGACTGCAGGAGGCCGGTCCGGATCGCGCCCTGCTCGTCGAGCTGCTCGAAGCCGCGTGCCTGCTCGAGCTGGCGAAGATCGAAACGACGCGCGTCGATCCGACGAGCTACCTGCAGCACGCGCTCGACGTGGTCGCGCAGATGTATCCCGTGTACGGCGTGGCGGCGACGATCTCGGTTCCGGGGTACGAACCGATCGAGGTGCACTCGGGTGAACCGCCCGCCGGTGATCGGCGGTACCCGCTCGTCGGCGACAGTGTCACGCTCGGCGTACTCGTCGCGGGTGAGCCGAAGGCTGACCTCGGACCGTGCGACGGGTTCTTCCGGCAGGTCGCGGCTCAGATTGCGCAGGGGTTCTCGAGTGTGAGCCACTCGCAGCAGCTCCGGCGCGAAGCCGCGTCGGCGACCGCCGCGCGCGTTGCGTCGCAACTCCCCGACGAACACATCGTCGACGGGTTGGAGGAGCTGGCGTTGGCGCTGGCGTCGTTCCCCGCGGTGATCGCGGCCGAGCTCGTCATCGACCACATCGCGGTCGGGCCACCCTTGCGGCTGCGCTCGGGCTACTGGGACAACGACGGACACCCGCACTCCGTCGACAGCGTCACCCTCGACCTCGGTGCCGCGGGCCGCTTGACCGCGCGCATCCGATCCGCGGACGAGTCGGCGCCGGACGAGCTCGCGGTGCAGGCGGTCATGGAGTACCTCGCGTGTTCGCTCGACCGGATCGCGACGACGCAGGCGTTGCGCGAGCAGGCCGAGACCGAACCGCTGACCGGGCTCGGCAACCGTCGCCGCCTGCAACGATCGCTCGATCAGCAGCTGAGTCGCGCCCAACGCTACGGAGAACGTGTCGCGCTGCTGCTTCTCGACCTCGACCGGTTCAAAGCGGTGAACGACGAGCTCGGGCACGAGACCGGCGACGCGGTGATCGTGGCGTGCGCGGAGGCGTTGCGCGAGCGCACCCGCGGATACGACGAGCTGGTCCGCCTCGGCGGCGACGAGTTCGTCGTGGTCGCGCCGGTCCCCGACGTCCTGCAGGCGCGCCAACTCGCCGAGGACATGCGCGAGCACATTGCCCGGCGTTGCAACGCGTTGCTCCCGCCGGACTGGGGGTTGACCGCCACCATCGGTGTGGCGGTGTACCCCGACGCCGCCGTCGACCCGGAGTCGCTGCTCCGCGCCGCGGACATCGCGCTCTACCGCGCCAAGGACTCCGACCACGAGGGCGTCGTGGTGGCCGAGCCCGCGGTGGCCGACATCACGTCGGCGACGTTGGGGCGGCACCCGAGGGCGCGCCGGGGTCTGCGGCGGGATTGAACAGCTCGGCCCGGTAGAAGCGCAGCTCTTCGATCGATTCGCGGATGTCGTCGAGGGCGCGGTGCTGCTCGGTCTTGTCCGGACGCTTGCTGTAGATCTCGGGATACCAGCGCCGGCACAGCTCCTTCAGGGACGAGACGTCGACGCTGCGGTAGTGCAGGTACGTGTCGAGGTCGTGCATGTAGCGATCGAGGAAGCGCCGGTCGGTGCCGATGCTGTTGCCGCACAGCGGCGCGGTGCCTGCGGGCACGTGGCCGGAGAGGTATTCGACGGTGCGGGCCTGCGCGTCGGCGATGGTCACGGTGGAAGCGCTGATCGCGGGCAACAACCCCGACTTGGTGTGCATCTTGCGGACGAAGTCGTCCATGTTCGTCAGCGCAGCCGCGTCGGCGTGGATGACGATGTCGATGCCGTCGTCGAGCACCGTGAGGTCGGAGTCGGTGACGAGACACGCGATCTCGACGATCGTGTGCTTCTCGACGTCGAGGCCCGTCATCTCGAGGTCGAGCCAAACCAGCAGGTCGTCGTCGGCGCGAGCGGTCATGAACGGCACGCTACCTGTGCGCGGACCGGGTTCGTCGCACGGTCGCAGGGGTTAGATTCGGCGACCGATGGTCGCTCCCCCCGTCGTCTGGCGCCCCGACGAAGCGTTGCTGCACGACAGCAACGTGGCTCGGTTCATGACGTCCGAGCACATCTCCGGGTTTCCGGCGCTCGTGCAACGCTCGATCGACGAACCCGAGTGGTTCTGGGATGCGGTCGTGCGCTTTCTCGGGTTGCCGTTCGACGCACCGTACGAGGCGGTGCTCGACACGTCGGCCGGCATCGAGTGGGCGACGTGGTTCACCGGCGGCCGGTGCAACGCGGCGACGATGTGTCTGTCGCGTCTGGACGCGGATGCACCCGCCATCGTCTGGGAAGGTGAGGACGGCTCGACCCGCACGGTGTCGGGCTCGGAGTTGCGGGCACTGACCGATCGCATCGCGGCCGGGTTGGCGGCGCGCGGTGTCGGTTCGGGCGACGCGGTCGGTCTGTTCATGCCGATGGTGCCGGAGACGGTCGCGGCGTTGTTCGCGATCGCGAAGCTGGGCGCGTTCTTCCTGCCGATCTTCTCGGGGTACGGCGCCGACGCGGTTGCGATCCGCCTCGTCGACGCGCAGGCCGTCGCGGTCGTGACCGCGGAAGGGTTTACGCGGCGGGGCAAGCTCGTGACGATGAAGGAGACGGCCGACGCCGCAGTGGTGCAGGCGCCCAGCGTTCACACCGTTGTCGTGGTCGGTAGTGGGCGCGGCGATGCGCCGATGCAGCCGGTGCGCGACATTCATCTCGACGACCTGCCCGACGCGGCGTTCACTGCGCTGTCCGTCGACAGCGAACACCCGTTGTTCGTCGCATACACCAGCGGGACGACCGGTCGCCCGAAGGGTGCGGTGCACGTCCACGCCGGTTTCACCGTGAAGGTCGCGGAAGAGGTCGCGTTCCAGACCGATCTGCGGCCCGGTGAGCGCCTGTTCTGGTTGACCGACATCGGCTGGATCATGGGGCCGTGGGAGATCTTGGGCACGCTCGCGGCGGGCGGGACGCTGCTGATGTACGACGGTGCGCCCGACTATCCCGGTCCCGATCGGCTGTGGTCGTTCGTGGAGCGTCACCGCGTGAACATCCTCGGCGTGTCGCCGACCTTGATCCGCGCGCTCATGGCGAACGGTGAAGCTCCGGTGCGCGCGCACGATCTCTCGTCGCTGCGCGTGCTCGCGTCGACGGGCGAGCCGTGGAACGAGGGACCCTGGCATTGGTACTTCGACGTCGTCGGTTCGGGTCGGTGTCCGATCGTGAACATCTCCGGGGGTACCGAGGTGGGTGCGTGCTTCTTGTCCCCCCACGTCGTGCAGCCGTTGTCGGCGTGCTCATTGGGTGGTCCCGCGCTCGGCATGGCGATCGACGTGTTCGACGAGAACGGGGCTTCGGTGCGCGGGGAAGTGGGCGAGCTCGTGTGCACGAAGCCGTGGCCGGGTATGACCCGCGGGTTGTACGGCGACCCCGAGCGCTATCTCGACACGTATTGGTCCCGCTATCCGGGAGTGTGGTGGCACGGTGATTTCGCGAGCGTGAGCGACGACGGGCAATGGTTCCTGCACGGTCGTTCCGACGACACGATCAAGGTGGCCGGGAAACGATTGGGTCCGGCCGAGGTCGAGACGGTGGTTGTCGCGCACCCGTCGGTCCTGGAAGCAGCTGCGGTCGGCGTCCCGGACGACCTCAAGGGCGAGGCGCTGTGGGTGTTCGTGGTGCCCGGGCCGGGAGTCGTGGCGGACGAGGCGCTGCGGGCGGAGATCGTGGCGGCAGTGGTGTCCGCGCTCGGGCCGTCGTTCAAACCCTCGGAGGTGCGGTTCACGACGGCATTGCCGAAGACGCGCAGCGCGAAGGTGTTGCGGCGGGCGATTCGTTCGATCGTCACCGGCGCTCCGCCCGGCGACATGTCGGGGCTCGAGGATCCGGCGGCGCTCGACGCGATTGCAGTGGCGATTGCGGTGGCGTCATGACGGAGCTGATCGGCTCCCGGGTCATGCTGCGGCCGTTGCGGGCCGAGGACTGGGACGCGTGGCGCGACGTGCGGGTGCGGTGCCGGGTCTGGCTGGAACGTTGGGAGCCCCGGCCCGACATCGGCAGCATCGACCCCGCGCTCGACCACGAGGCGTTCCGTTCGCGTTGTGGCGCGTGGGATCGCCAGCGCCACTTCGACGCCGCGTACGGCTTCGGCCTGTTCCTGCTCGACGGTCGATTCGCGGGCGAGGTGAGCCTGGGCAGCGTGCAGCGGGGGCCGTTCCAGATGGGGTACGTCGGCTACTGGATCGACGAAGCGCTCGCGGGAAGCGGGTACGTCCCCGAAGGCGTGGTGCTGATCATGCAGTACGCGTTCGACGTGCTGCAGCTGCACCGGCTCGAGGCCGCGATCGTGCCGCGCAATTCGTCGAGCCGGCGCGTCGCGGACAAGCTCGGATTGCGCGACGAAGGCACGGCGGTGCGGTTCCTGCAGATCCAGGGCGTGTACGAAGATCACATTCGCTACGCGATGACGGTCGAGGAGTGGCGCGAGCGCGGGCACGAGCTCGTCGCGAAGTACGTGCATCGTTAGCCGTTGGGCGCGCGGGTCAGGTCTTGAACCAGCCCTGGCCGAGCGACCACGCCTGGTTCTTGACCTCGGTCGCGACCGCGGCATCGAAGTCGGGCTGCCAGGGCGCCTGCCGCAGTGTTGCTTTGACGACGTCGAGCAGGCCGGTGGGGGCGCGGGTCGCGCGGGCGGCGAGGGTGCGGGCGGCGTCGAGGAGCTCATCGTCGGGATGGCACGACCACGCGAGCCCGATCTCTGCGGCGCGGGCGCCGTCGACCGGAACGCCGAAGAGCACCATCGCCGCGGCGGCTTGCGGGCCGACGGCGCGCTCGAGCATCCATACGTGGCCGCCGCCGGGGTGGAGCCCGATCTTGACGAATCGGGTGTCGAAGCGGGCGGACGCGCCGGCGAGCCTGACATCGCACGCCAGAGCGAGATTCATGCCCGCGCCGACCGCCGCGCCGTTCACGGCCGCGATCGTCGGGAGGGGAGAGCGCAGGACCCGCAGGAAGCCCTCGTAGATCGAGGTGACGGCGCGCCGCTCGGCGTCGGTCTCGGCCCGGGCGAGGGCGCCGAGGCTCGACACGTCGGCGCCCGAGCAGAAGGCGGGGGGTTCACCGGTGACGACGACCGCCGCCGTCGTGCCGTCGGACTCGAGGGTGTCGAACGTGGCGACGATCTCGTCGACCATCTGCGCGCTCATGGCGTTGCGGCGTTCGACGTCGACCAACGTGACGACCGCGACGCCGTCGTTCGTCTCGACCCGCACATGTTGCATCAGTCAAACCTACGCGCTCACACCCACCCACCGAATTCTCCGTCATGACGATTCTTCCGAAGATTCGTCGCGACGGGGCGGTTTGGGTGGCGCACCGGACTGGTAACGGAGGTCGGCACGCATCGTGTGCCATTTCGTGTCCCGTGGGGGTACTGAAGGGAGCATGAATCGGCGATCGCCGCCGTGGCTCCCGGTCAGGCGGGGTCGGGGCGGACGACCGCGGGGGAGTGCCGGAAGAAGTCCTCGACCTCCCGCTCGTATCGGTACGACGGGCTGGCGTCGCCGATCGTGCCCGCGAGGCGCAGCGCCTGGGCGAACGCCTCGACCGTGGTCGCGGTCGTGAAGCCGTAGCGGAAGCCCGCCCGCTTGTACCGCGTGTTGTCGATCGAGCGCCCGAACCGCAGCAGGGCCATCGCCTCGGGCGGAATGTCCCAGAGGCGCAGCAGCCGCGCCGGCTCCGCGGCGAGGTTCGTGAGCGCGAACGGCAAGGGGATCCGGCGCTTGCCGACGATCGCGCAGACCTCACTCCAGGGCAGCACGCCGTCCGCGCCGACGTTGTAGACGCCCGGAATGTCGTTGTTGATCGCGTACATCAGCGCTTCGACCACGTCGTCTTCGTGGATGAACTGGAGCCGCGGATCGAAACCGAGGATCTCGGGCACGACCGGGCGACGGAGCGCGGCCGTGAACGGTGTATCGATGTCGACGCCCAACACGTTGGCGAAGCGCAACAGGCTGACGTCGACGTGCGGGTTGTCGTCGGCGAAGTCGCGCACGAACGCCTCGACCTCGAGCAGTGATTGTTCGACCGGTGTCGTCGCGGGCCCGGTGCGCGCCATCTCTTCGCGGAAGCAGTACGGGTCGGCTTTGCCCGCGCCGTACACGAGGCCCGAGCTCTTCAACACCACCTTGCGCACCGGACTCCCGGGCGCGCCCGCCGCGGCGAGCAGATTCATCGTGCCGATCACGTTGATCTCGTGCAGCGTGCGACTCGTCGCGCGCGTGGAGTCGACGACGAGGTGCGTGTGCACGATCGTGTCGACCTGCGTGGCGCGCACGATGCGGGCGAGGATCGAGTGCGACGAGTCGGTGCGCACGAACTCGGTTCGTTCGAGCGGTGTACGCGGGTCGCGCGTGTCGACGCCGACGACGACTTCCACGTCGGATCGTTGTTCGAGCGCCTGCGCGAGGCGTCCGCCCCAGTACGTCGACAGGCCGGTGACGAGCGCACGCATGTCGTTCCCTATCCGAACCACACGCTGCGGCGCCTCCGCAGCATGTCGTACAGCGCGTCCTGCACGACGCGGCGAATGCGTTCGGACTCTTCCATCACCCGGCTGCGCGAATACCGCTCCTGGTTCGGCGCGACGTCGAAGTAGATCGGCGGCAGCACGCGGATGCGGAACTTGGCCGGCAGATACGCGACGAGACCCGCGGGCCCGAGCGCCAGCATGTTCGGCGTGATCGGGAAATAGGGAATGTTCAAGACCTTGGCCAGGCGCGGGCTCTTCCACAACACCGGCATGGTCTCTTCCGCGCCCATCACCGCGATCGGCACCACCGGCACGCCCGCGCGCATCGCGATCTCGACGAAGCCGCCCCGCCCGAAGCGGCGCAGGCGGTAGCGATCCTTGTAGAGCTTGCCCGTGGCCTTGGTGCCTTCCGGGAACACGAGCACGAGTTGTTCCTCGTCGTGCAGCAGCCGGTACGCGTTGTCGGGATGCGCGGCGACACCACCGTTGCGCGACCAGAGTGTGCCGACGACGGGCATGGTGCGGAACAGGTTCTCCGCGAGTCCGTACACCGGTCGCCCGAGATCCTTTTCGATGCCGTGCATGATCGACGGCGCGTCGGGCGGGATCGCGCCGGCATGGTTCGCGACGAGGAGCGCGCCCCCCGTTTCGGGGAGGTGCTCCCAGCCCTCCCACTCGACGCGGAACCAGTGCTTGTAGATCGGGTCGAAGATGCGTCGGGTCATCGCCCGGAAGTTCTCGCTGCGGCCCCACTGGTCGACGTCGGAGCGACGGACGTCGGGCTCCGGCCGGGGTGCGGGCCGCACCAGCGGGACGAGCTCGCGCCCGATCCCGGGGTCGATGTCCGTGAGGTCGGTGAGGTCGACGTCGGGGTGGGTCGCGGCCGCGATCTCCAGCGCTCGTTCTGTCGCCCGCTCCGGCCCGTCGGTCACCGTCGCAGACTATGTACCGACGGCTCCCGTGACTAGCCATTGATCTCCCCGGAACCGGCGGCCCATCCCGTAGAGCCGGGCGAACATGAATACGAAGAGGGAGGCCCACAGCGCGACCAGTCCGCTGTTGGTCGCGAGCACCGCGAGCGCACACGGGAGGAAGCAGAGGGTGGCGCCGGCCATGGCGAGTGCGAGGTAACGGACGTCGCCCGCGCCGATCAGGATGCCGTCGAGCACGAACACGGCCCCGCCGAGCGGTTGCATGATCGCGACGGCCACGAGCACCGTCCGGAGCTCATGTCTCACGGCGGCGTCACGTGTGAAGACGACCGCGAGCAACGGGTCGAGCACCAGGATGAGCAGGCCGAGCACCGCACCGACCATCACGCCCCACTGGAGCATGCGCCTCGACGCGGCGCGGGTGCGTACGGGGTCGTTCGCACCCAACGCCCGGCCGACGATTGCCTGCCCCGCGATCGCGATCGCGTCGAGACACAGCGCGAGCAGGAGCCACAGCTGGAACGCGACCTGGTGCGCGGCGACCTGCGCGTCGCCGATGCGCGAGGCGATCGCGGTCGCGGCGGTGAAGGCCAGGAGCAGTGAGCCCGTGCGGACGGTCAGGTACGCGCCGATCGTTCCCGCCTCGCGCAGCTGGGTCCGGTCGGGCCGAGCCGACGCGTTCGACCGGCGCACGTTCCGGCGGACGATCGCGAGGTAGGCGAACGCCGCCGCGACCTGCGCGATGACCGTCCCCCACGCCGAGCCCGCGATGCCGAGGTGGATCCCGTAGACGAGCACGATCTCGAGGACGAGGTTCAGCGTGTTCGCGCCCAGCGCGATCCAGAGTGGGGTGCGAGTGTCCTGCAGACCGCGGAGGTACCCGGTCCCCGCCAACGCCACGAGCACGAACGGGGCACCGATGAGCGAGATGCGCAGATAGGTGCAGGCGAACGGGGCGACGTTCGCGGAGGCGCCCATGGCCGAGACGATCGGCCCGCTCAGCGCGATCCCGACCGCGGCGAGGGTGAGGCCGAGGCCGAGCGCGAGCCAGATGCCGGCGACGCCGTGTTCGGCCGCGCCCTTCGGGTCACCCGCGCCGACGCGGCGGGCGACCGTTGCAGTGGTGCCGTAGGCGAGGAAGTTGAAGATCCCGAACGCGACGCTGAGCACGGCGCCGGCGACCCCGAGGCCGGCGAGCGGCCGGGTTCCGAGGTGCCCGACGATCGCGGTATCGGCCAGCACGTAGAGCGGCTCGGCCGCCAGCGCGCCGAACGCGGGGATCGCGAGCCGCAGGATCTCGCGGTCGTACGCGCCCGTCAGCCGTTGCTGTCTCACCCTGCGTATTCAATACGGCCAATGGACATCGCACCTCCAATTCGGTTCGCCGAGCTCGCCCGCCGCATCGGCGCGGCGACGCGTGCGGCCGGTCTGGTCGTGCCGGCGTTCCGCACACCGCCGCGCCGCCCCGGAGTCCCGCGTACGATCCGCCGGCTCCCGGGTGGCCCGGTGGTCGCGGTCAGGCTGCGGTCGCGCCCTACGGCCGATGTCGTCAACGACATGGTCGACGGCGTGCTCGTCGCGAACGGATTGACGGGCGACGCGGCGGTTCGGGTGCGCGAGAGCTTGTTGCAAGCGGTCGGGAGCGGCGGAGTAGGGGCAGTGGGCCCGGAGTCGGCGGCGGCGTGACTGATCGCCGACTCCGGGTCTGTCGCCTACCGTTGCGGCACCCGCCCGGGTGGCGTAATCGGCAGACGTAGGCGGCTTAAACCCGCCGGCCCTTCGGGGCGTGAGGGTTCGAGTCCCTCCCCGGGCACTGTTGTGATCCGTCGGCGGCGGACGCGAGTTCGTCGGGGTGTCCTAGCGGCCGGATGAAACTCGGTTGACGACCGGCCCTCCGGCGGGCATCGTCGGGAAGTGGCGCCGCTTCCTTCGGAGACACCGCCGGAACTTCACGTGCCGCGCCCCGACGAGGCGACTCCGGCCGACGAGATGACGATGGCGCGGGCGTGGCTCGTCCATCTGCGGGAGGGCGCGATCTACAAGGTCGAAGGCCTCGACGACGAGCAAACCCGCTGGCGGCCCGCGCCGAGCGCCAACTCACTCGGCGCGATCGTCGTGCACCTCGGCTATGCCGAACGACTCTGGCTCCGGCTGATCTTCGACGGTGAGCCGATGGACATGTCCTGGCGCGCGCACATGTTCGAACTGCCCGACGGTTGGTCGGTCGGCGACGTGGTCGCGTTCTACCGCGCCGAAACCGCCGCCGCCGACAAAGTGCTCGACGCGGCCGTGTCGTTCGACCTCCCGTCGCGCGGCGAGATACGACCGACCACACTCCGCTGGGTCGTCGGCCATCTGATGGAGGAGATCGCCCGCCATCTCGGCCACATGGACATCACTCGCGAACTTCTCGACGGAACCACCGGTCGCTGAGTCGAGGGCCCGCTTCCGCGGCGCGGTCGGGTCAGACGAGTTCCGCGTGGGCGGTGCGTCGCGTGATCCCGTGCTCGTCGTGCGAGCGCAGCCACTCCCGCGTGAGGAACGCGGCGATCAACCATCCGCCCAGCGCGACCACCAACTGCAAGCCGTTGCGCGCGATCGACCACTGGATCGGCGCGAGCACGGCCTGATCGCCGAGTCGCGTCGGTCCCGGTACCGCTGCGCCGATACTGATCGTCATCCCGACGAACACCGCGGTCGCGAATGCGGTGAAGCACCACAACCGGATTGCGAGGTCCGTGCGGGCGCGCGTGTCCGCTCGTCGAGGCGCGGCGGCGTCGTCGATGCGGTGCATCACGCCGGTCACGACGAACAGGGCGAAGCCCGTCAGCAGGCCGACGGTGCGGAGCGCTCCGATCCGTCGGTTCGCGCTCCGCAGCCCGAGGCGCAGTATCCAGAAGATCCCGGCCACGAGCCCCAGACGCCACGCGAGGAGATCGAGATGCGTCAGGGCGAGACTCGGACCGCCGGAGAGGCCGAGCTGACGGTGAAAGCTCGACGAGGTGACGCTCCAACCCGACGCCGGGAGCGATCCCGTCGTACGGGTCACCGCATAATCACGCACGACCCCGAGCAACGCGAGCCAGCGAATTGCAACAACGGTCGCGGCACACAATGTCGCCACGCTCGCCGTGAGAGCCATCCACGGCTCCCGTCTCGCCCCGCGAACAGCCCGGCGCACGGTCCGAGTCTTACATACTCTCTCCGTTCGTGGAAGCGGAGCGGAATCCTCGGCGATGAGCGGACGAACGTCGACGAGCAATCTGTTGCGGATCACTGCACTGCTCGTCGTCGCCTACGCGATTGTGTTCGTGGTCACGCCGTTCTCGACCGCGGATCCGGGCCCTCACTACGCCCTGCGCAACTTCCGGGCCCCAAGTTCTGCGTCGAGCAGCGAGAGCCAAGCGTTTCTGGCCGCGGCGCCCCAGGTGCACTGCAGCGCGCCGGTCCTTGATGCGTGGCGGGCTCCGGCCGCGTCGAGCGGTTGGTTCGGCTACGCGCCACTGACGGGAACGCCGGTTGTCTTCGGATCGGGCTGCCGGGAAACGAGCCGCAATCGTCTGCGACTGTCGGCGATCGGTCTGGTCATTGCGTTCGGTCTCGTCCTGGTCGCGCGCCGGATCGATCGCCGCCCCGGCTCCGGACTCGATCCCGCGCCCAGCTGACCCCCAAAAACCCTGCCAACAGTTGTCGGGGAAAGTGGTACCAGGAGCCGGAAACCCCGACAACTGTTGGGGGTTTCACTGTTGGGGGTTTCACTGTTGGGGGTTTCAGGGCGCGGGCTTGTGGTCGTCGCCGGCGCGACCGTGCTTCCAGTAGCCGCGGATCGCCGTCTGCGGGCGCGGGACACCGCGTTCTTCGAACAGGTGGCGACGGATCCGTTGCACGGCCGCGGCTTCGCCCGCAGCCCACACGCGCGTTCCGTCGTCGAGCGCAGTCGCGCGCACGGCCGCGACGAGCGCGTCGCCGGGCGGCGCGCCGGCCTCGAGATCGTGCCACTCGACCGCCACGTCGGCGCGCCCGGTGAGATCGAATCGCGCGTCGGGCTGCGCGACCTCGATGAGCACATGCGTCGGCGTCGCCCGGGGCAGCTCCTCGAGCAGCTGCCGGATCGCGGGAATCGCGGTTTCGTCGCCGGCCAGCAGGAACGCGGGGGCGTCGAGATCAATCGTGTAGCCGCGGCCCGGTCCGGAGATCGCGGCGGACATACCCGCCGCCGCCGAGCTTGCCCACCGCGACGCGACGCCGTCGCCGTGAAGGACGGCTTCGATGTCGAGCTCGAACGTGTCCGCGTCGAAGCGCAGCGGCGTGAACGTCCGGATGGCCGGACGCCGCCCGCCGGCCAGCAGGAACTCGTTCCCTTCCCACTCCGGGATGACGAGATCTTCGGCGCTCGAGGCGGGGAGGAGCAGCCGCACGCTTGCCGCGGGCTCGGCGAGGGCGAAACCGTCGAGTTCCGGTCCGGTCAACGTGATGCGGACGAGGCGGGGAGTGATGGGTTCGACCCGGCTGACCTCGACGCGCCGAAAGCGCGGGGGTGCGCGCCGGATCCGCACGGGATCCGGGGTCGCCGGTGGACTGCTCATGGGCCCAGCCTTCCACCTCGTGGGCGCGCGCGAGGATGACGGCCGTGTCGATCACCGAACGAATCGCGGCGCGGGTGTTGGTCGTGGACGAGCACGGCGCGCTGTTGCTGCTCCACGGCTGCGACCCGGCGCGACCCGACGACGGCACGTGGTGGTTCACACCCGGCGGCGGCCGCGACGCGGGTGAGTCGGACGAGGACGCCGCGCGGCGGGAGCTGCACGAGGAGACCGGCTTGGAGGTTGCCGACCTCGGCCCGGTCGTGTTCCGCCGTATTGCGCACTTCGACTTCGAGGGCGTGCACTATCGCCAGCGCGAGTCGTTCTTCTCGGTGCGCGCGTCGCGGTTCATGATCGACGACGCCGGTTGGAGCGACGTCGAACGTCGGAGTGTGCTGGCCCATCGCTGGTGGACGCGGGACGAGCTCTTGACGACCGACGAGACGTTCTTCCCCGAGCAGCTGCCCCAGATTCTCGGCGATCTGCTCGAAGTCCAGCCCTGAGCGTGCCGCGTGATCGCTACGGGGCGATCGCGGGAACGGGCTGCGGCGGCGGCGGCCCGACGTACTGCGCACTCGGGCGGATGAGCCGGTTGTCGGCGGCCTGCTCGAGGATGTGCGCGCACCAACCGATCACCCGGCTCGCGGCAAAGGTCGGCGTGAACAGTTCGCGAGGGATGCCGCACCGGTCCATCACGATGCCCGCGTAGAACTCGACGTTCGTGTACAGCCGCCGCCCCGGCTTCAGTTCATCGAGCACGCGCACCGCGGTGGCCTCGATGTGACGCGCGAGCTCCATCTTGTCGCCGCCGAGTGAGTCGGCGACCTCGCGCAACATCAGCGAACGGGGATCGTCGGTCTTGTACACGCGGTGACCGAAGCCCATGAGCCGGTCGCCGCGCTCGACCGCGTCGCGCAGCCACGGTTCGGCTCGGTCGGCGGTGCCGATCTCGTCGAGCATCTGCAACGCGCGGCTCGGTGCGCCGCCGTGCAGCGGGCCCGAGAGCGCGCCGATCGCGCCCACGACCGCGGCGCCGAGGTCGGCTCCGGTCGATGTGATGACGCGCGCCGTGAACGTCGACGCGTTGAACCCGTGGTCGACGGTGGAGATGAGGTACTTCTCGACCGCCGCGGCGTACTCGGGAGTGGGGACCTCGCCCTGCATCATGTAGAGGTAGTTGGCCGCGTACGCGAGGTCGTCACGCGGTGCGACCGGCTCGAGGCCGCGGCGCAAACGCCACAACGCGCAGATCAGCGTGGGCACGACCGCGCAGGTGGACATTGCGTTGTCGTACAGCGTCTCGTGATCGATGTCGTGCGAGGCGCGGAAACCGGCCGCGGCGCCATACTGCGAGAGCGCGGTGCGCAATGCGTCGAGCGGTACGAACACCTCACCGGCCCGCGCGATTGCGGGGAGCACGTCGGCGACCGCGGGCGGGATCACGCGTCGGGGCCGGATGTTTGCCGCGAACGCTTCACGCTCCTCGAGCGTCGCCGGGAGCCGGTTCTCGAAGAGCAGCTGCCAGACGTCCTCGATCGGCCGCGACTTCGCGAGGTCGACCGCGCTGTATTGCCGGTAGTGGTAGAAGCCTTCGAGGCCGCGGACGTCGCCCACCGTCGTGTCGGCCACGACGACACCTTCGAGGCCCTTCGGCACCTCGTGCGCCTGCGCGTCGGCGGGTTGAATCATCGCGACGCGCATGAGGTCGCGCATCGACACGATCCCGACGAGTTTCCGGCCGGTGCCGTTGCCGTCGACGACCGGGATGTGGCGGTACCCGCGTTCGGCAAGACTCGCGAACGCCGCGCGCGCCTCGACGTCGGGAGCGACGGTGTACGGATCGGCCGTCATCCACTCCGAGACCTTGGCGGTCGACGCGTCGGACCCGGCCGCGGCGAGGCGGATCATGTCGCGTTCGGTCAGGATCCCGATGGCGCGGTCGTCGTGATCGATGACGACGACGGACCCGACTTTGCTCTCGCGCATGTTCTGCGCGGCGGCGGCAACGGTCTCCGCGGGTTGCGCGGTCACGACCGGATGACTCATGAGATCACTGACGGTCCGCTCGGTAGCCACGTGCGGATTCTAGGACTCCCGCGTGGGAGACGGAGCCCCGTGCCGACCCGCGCCCGCGGCGAATCGCGACGCGCCCGCACGCGTCTCGCCCGACCGCAGAACGCGGAGTCCGTGCTCGAGCTCGACCTGGATTGCCTCGTCGATTCCGAGTCCCCATTGGGCGTAGCTCGACGCCCGATCCTCGCGCAGACAGATCTGCGGCAGCGCGCTGAGCTCGGCGGCGAGTTCGATCGCGGTCTGGCGGGCCGCGCCGGGCGCGGTGAGCCGGTTGGCGAGGCCCATGCGCTGGGCTTCGTCGCCGCTGACCCCGCGGCCGGTGAGGATGAGGTCGAGCGCGTGCGAGTGACCGATGAGACGCGGCAGGCGAATGGTCCCACCGTCGACGAGCGGAACACCCCAGCGCCGGCAGAACACACCGAACACCGCGTCGCGCGCGGCGACGCGCAGATCGCACCACAACGCGAGCTCGAGGCCACCCGCCACCGCGTAACCCTCGACCGCCGCAATGACGGGCTTGGTGAGCACCATGCGCGTCGGCCCCATCGGACCGTCGCCTTCGCGGTGCACCGGGTTCCCGGCCTCGTCGCTGATCGCCTTCAGGTCGGCGCCCGCGCAGAAGGTTCCGTTCGCGCCGGTCAACACCGCGACGTCGTGCGAGTCGTCGGTATCGAACGCGTGGAACGCATCGGCGAGCGCAGCGGCCGTCGCGTGGTCGACGGCATTGCGCCGTTCGGCGCGATCGATGGTGACGACCGTGACGCGGTCGACGTGCTCCACGACGACACTCATGCCGGTTCCCTTTGGACGCTCATGCCGGTTCCCTTCGCCCGTCGAGGTGCCCGCGTTCGTTGATCGACGCGACCGAGCGGACTCCCGTGCGCGACGCGACCATGCGCGACAGCGATGTGTAGTGCGGTTCGAACCAAAGGTGACGGTCGAGCCCGAGTGCGATCGCGAACGCGACGTTGATGACGCCGCCGTGGCAGACGGCGACGACCCGGCGCCCGGGATGCGCGGCCACGATCTCGTCGATCGACGCGGCGACGCGCGTGCGGAACACTTCCGCGGGTTCGGCGCCGAACTCCTCCCAACGCCCGTCGTACATCGCCCGCAGCTGCGGATCGTTCGTCGCCCGGAGTTCCTCCATGGGGATGTAGGAGTCGGATTGCGAGTCGTATTCCATCAATCCGTTCGTGACGTGCACCTCGAGACCGTGGGCGCGCGCGATCGGCGCGGCTGTCTCGCGGGCGCGGCGCTGGGGGCTCGACAAGATGACGTCGATCGATTCGGACGCCAGCCATTTCGCGAGTCGTTCGGCTTGTTCGCGCCCGCGCGCGGTCAGCGCCGGATCCGCGGGTACGCCGGTCCCCGCCGCGATCCGTTCCGGTTCGCCGTGTCGTACCCAGAGCAGATCCATGTCAGCGGTCGCCCCTCACCGCGGTGCCCGCAGCGTCATTCCGAGAACTCCTTCGAGTTCGGCCAGCGCGTCGTCGGGATCGACGACCTTGATCGTCGCCATGCCCATCTGGCGTGCGGGTTTGAGATTCATGCCGAGGTCGTCCAGGAACACTGCCTCGGACGCGAGCACGTTCAGCCGGGCGAGCGCCAGTGTGTAGATGCGCGGATCGGGTTTGCGCAGGCCCTCGACCGCGGATTCGATGATGACGTCGAACAGCCCGGTTTCGTGCAATCCGCTGGGCGTGGACTGCCGCTTCTCGTCGGCCCAGTTGTTCGTCAGCGCCGCGGTGCGGAGCCCGGCGGTCCGGATCCGGACGATTGCGTGCGTCATCTCCGGCCGCGGACCGAGCGAGGAGCCGATGAGCCCCATGAGCCGGCGCGCGTCGAGGGTGAAGCCTGCGTCGAGCGCTTCGGCTTCGAGTGCGACGACGAACTCGTCCATCGTCAGTTCGCCCCGCTCGAGCGCGGCCCAGGCGCCCGTTTCGCTGCTGCGGCGGATCAGCGCGCGCATCGTGCCCTTCTTCAGGTTGTTGCCGTGGTCGTAGGTGTCGAACGCTTCGAACGGCGATGGGAACACGACCCCGCCGAGGTCGAAGATCACCGCGCGGTACGCCATCAGCCGAGATCGCCGTTCGGGTCGGCGGGATCGATCAGCACACCGGGATTGAGGATGCCGGCCGGGTCGACCGCCGCTTTCGCAGCCCGCAGCGCGACCGCGAACGCGTCGGGGCGCTGGCGGTCGTACCACCGCCGGTGATCGCGACCGACCGCGTGGTGGTGCGTGATCGTGCCGCCGTGGAGTGCGAGCGCGCCCGCCGCCGCGGCCTTGATGGCCTCCCACTGCGCGAGCTGTTCGGGTTCGGTGCCATTCGCGAGCACCGTGAAGTACGGCGCCGGACCGTCGGGGTACACGTGCGTGAACCGGCACGTGACGACCGCGGGCCACGCCCCGGCGGCCTGCGCCGTATCGAGCACGGCTCGTGTCACCGCGTCGTGCAGCGCGGGGAACGCATCCCAGGTGCACGCGGTCTCGAAGGTCTCGGAGATCGCGCCGAGCCCTACGAGCGCGTCGCGCGTGTACGGCGCGCGTATGAACGCGTTGCGCCACGATCCCGCGGCGCCGTCGCGCGCGCCCTCGGCCGTTGCACCGTCGCGCACCGAGATGCCCTCGTCCGCAACGATGCCGCCGTGATCGCGCGTGCACTCGACGGCCCGGGCGATCCACGAGTCGAGCGGGTGGTCCGCCGATTCGAACGCGAGCAGGAGCAGCGCGTCGCCCGCGTCGTCGGCTCCGGTGAGCCCGGCTTCGGTTGCGTCGAGGAGCCGGCAGTTCGCGGGGTGGAGCCCGCTCTGGGAGATCGCGTGCGCGGCTTCGACCGCGCGGTCGAACGTGGAGAAGCGCGCCGTCGCGGACGCGCGGAACGTCGGGCGATCCTGTAGTCGCATCCACGCTTCGGTGATGACGCCGAGGATGCCTTCGGAGCCGAGCAGCGCGCGGTCGGGGGAGGGTCCTGCACCCGACCCGGGCAGACGCCGGCTCTCCCACTCGCCGCGGGGTGTGATCGCGCGGATCGACTCGACGAAGTCGTCGATGTGCGTATGCAAGGTGGCGTAGTGGCCCCCGGAGCGGGTTGCCAACCACCCGCCGAGGGTCGAGAACTCGAACGACTGCGGAAAGTGCCGCAGCGTCAATCCGTGCGGGCGGAGTTGGTCCTCGAGTGCCGGGCCGTATGCGCCCGCCTGGATCCGGGCGGCGCGCGAGACGCGATCGACCTCGAGCACCTGATCGAGGGCGCGCATGTCGATGCTGATCGTGCCCTGGTACGCGTCGGCGACATCACACTCGGTGCCCCCGACGACCGACGACCCGCCGCCGTACGGAATCGCGGCGACGCGTTCGTCCGAGCACCAGTCGAGCAGGGCGACGATGTCGGCTTCGTCGCGAGGGATCGCGACGAGATCGGGCGGGCACGAGAAGTCGCGGTGCAGCCCCCGCCACACATCGCGGAACGACTTTCCGTATGTATGGCTCGCCCGCTCGAACGGGTCGTCGGTGCACAGCGCCGCGAGTGATGCGGGCGCGGCAATCCTCGGCGCGGGGAGGTCGAGCTCGGCGATCGTCGGCGGTGGGATCGGTTCGCGCGCCTCGCCGCCGAAGCGGGCCGCGAGCGTCTCGCCGAGCTTGCGTTGCTGCGCGGCCGTCGGCCCGACGCCGTCGACGCCCCAGCCCCAGAATCGGCGAGCCTGCACGATCGGACCCTAGACCGCAGGCCGGTCGGGCCAGGAGAGCCCGATCAGGAGCGCCCGAGCCGACGAGCC
>Ga0075026_100000236_pt1 | contig 21270 bp, 25 predicted proteins | sample Str012_2_FD_71392 | JGI IMG/M metagenome (GOLD analysis project Ga0075026, IMG submission 71392) | Freshwater sediment microbial communities in response to fracking from Pennsylvania, USA - Straight Creek_MetaG_SC_2012 | ecosystem: Environmental > Aquatic > Freshwater > Creek > Sediment... | reverse complement strand
CCCCCCATCGAGTCCGGGAGCAGGTAGTCGAACCCGCGGCGTATCGCGGGGACGTCGGGTTGGACCCGAAGCACTCTCAGGCGAGAGATTCGGCGGCCTTCTTCAGCGCGTCGGCGTGGTCGGTGCGCTCCCACGTGAAGTCGCGGTCGCTGCGACCGAAGTGCCCGTAGGCCGCGGTGTTGCGGTAGATCGGGCGGCGGAGGTCGAGGCGCTCGATGATCGCCGCGGGCCGCAGGTCGAAGATGTCGTGCACGAGATCGGGCAGCTTGTCGGGATCGATCTCCGACGTACCGAACGTCTCCACCATCACCGACACCGGGTGCGCGACGCCGATCGCGTACGCGACCTGCACCTCGCAGCGCGTGGCGATGCCCGCCGCGACGACGTTCTTGGCGACGTGGCGCACCGCGTACGCGGCCGAGCGGTCGACCTTGGTCGGATCTTTACCGCTGAACGCGCCGCCGCCGTGGCGCGCCATGCCGCCGTAGGTGTCGACGATGATCTTGCGGCCGGTGAGCCCGCAGTCGGCGTGCGGGCCGCCGAGCTCGAACGCGCCGGTCGGGTTGCAGAGCACCTCGTAGTCGTCGTTCTGGTACTGCTCGGGCACCGTGGGCTTGATCACGTGCTCGATGATGTCGTTGCGCATCTGGCCGTCGATGTCGATGCCCGGCCCGTGCTGGCTCGAGATCAACACCGTCGACAGCGCGACCGGTCGGCCGTTGTCGTAGACCAGGCTCACCTGGGTCTTGCCGTCGGGCCGGAGGTAGTCGAGGATGCCCTCCTTGCGCACCGCGGTGAGGCGGCGAGCGAGCCGGTGTGCGAGCCAGATCGGCATCGGCATGAGGTCGTCGGTGTCGTCGCAGGCATAGCCGAACATCATCCCTTGGTCGCCCGCGCCCACTTCGTCGTAGTGGTCGGTGAGACCATCGCGGATCTCCTTCGCCTTGTCGACGCCCTGCGCGATGTCGGGTGACTGCTCGTCGATCGACGTGATCACCGCGCACGTGTTGGCGTCGAAGCCGTAGGCACTGCTCGAGTAACCGATGCTGCGAACGGTGTCGCGCACGGTGCGCTGGTAGTCGATGTTGGCCTGCGTGGAGATCTCGCCTGCGACCACGATCAAGCCCGTGGTGCAGAGGGTCTCGCAGGCGACGCGGCTCTGCGGGTCCTGCTCGAAGATGGCGTCGAGCACGGCGTCGCTGATCTGGTCGGACATCTTGTCGGGGTGACCCTCGGTCACCGACTCCGACGTAAAGGTGAGGCTCATACTTCTCTCTTCTGGTTCAGCAGGCGGGCGACTCTATCCAGGATGACCCCCGCGAGGTCGGATTTTGCCAGCAGCGGCAAGGTGTCGATCCCGCCGTCGGCATCGAGGATGACGGCCCGATTGGTGTCGACCTCGAAGCCGGCATCGGGCTGGGAGATGTCGTTGGCCACGATGAGATCGAGGCGCTTGGTACGCAGCTTCTCGGCCGCGTTGTCGACGAGGTCGTCGGTCTCGGCCGCGAACCCGACCAGAACCTGATGGGCCGGCTTGTCGCGTCCGAGGTCGACGAGGAAGTCGTGCGTGGGCTCGAGCACGATCTCGGGGATGCCCTCGTGCTTCTTGAGCTTGCGCTCGGGTGGCTCCTTGGGCCGGAAGTCGGCCACCGCCGCCGCCATCACGATCACATCGCAGCCACCGGCACGTGCGAGGACGGCGTCTTGCATCTCGGCCGCGGTCTGCACCGAGACGATCTCGACGCCACGCGGCGCGGGACGGCCGATCGTCGTGACCAGCGAGACATCGGCACCGCGAGCAGCTGCGACCTCGGCGATCGCGTAGCCCTGTTTCCCCGACGAACGATTGGTGATGATGCGGACCGCGTCGATGGGTTCGCGCGTACCTCCCGCGGTGATCAGCAGCCGCACCCCCGCGAGATCGCCCGGGGTGAGCACCGCCGAAGCGGCGGCCACGATGTCGGCGGGATCGGCCAAGCGACCCTCGCCCACGTCACCACCGGCGAGACGGCCCGACGCGGGATCCACCACGTGCACGCCGCGGCGCCGCAGCGTGGCCAGGTTCTCCTGCACCGCGGGGTGCTCCCACATCTCGGTGTGCATCGCCGGCGCGACCAACACCGGCGCGCGGGTCGCGAGCAGGGTCGCGGTGAGGAGGTCGTCGGAGATGCCGGCCGCGTACTTGCCGAGCAGTTTCGCAGTGGCCGGCGCGACGATCACGAGATCGGCACTCTGTCCGAGGCGCGTGTGCGGGATCGGATCGGGGCCGTCGAACAACGACGTGCGGGCCGGCTCCGACGCCAGCGCGGAGAACGTGAGCGCGCCGACGAAACGGAGCGCGTCGGCGGTGAGCACGGGCGCGACGTGGGCACCGGCGTCGACGAGACGGCGGCAGACGTCGACGGCCTTGTACGCCGCGATCCCGCCGCTCACGCCGAGGACGACGCGCCGATCGCGCAGCAGGGCTACGCCTCTTCGAGCGGGGGCTCGAGCGCCGCTGCCGCGGCGACCGCTTCGGCGGCGGCGATCTCGGCGAGCTCTTCCTCGGTGGGCAGTGGCTCCCACTCGATCTTGCCGACCTCGATCTCCTCCATCGCGATGGAGAGCGGCTTGCGCGACACCGAGGTGACCTGCGGAGGAACGATCTTGCCCAGACCTTCACCGAGCTGGTTGTAATAGTCGTTGATCTCGCGAGCTCGCATCGCCGACAGCGTCACCAGAGTGAACTTCGAGTCGACCCGCTCGAGCAGGTGCTCCATACGGGGGGTCATGAGCGAAGCGCGCTGGGCCATCGGGTGTCTTTCTTCAGGCGGGAGGTGGGTCGGTAAGGATACCAGCCACCTCGGCCACCACTCGTTCCAAGTCGTCGTTGACGACCACGAAGTCGAAGGCCGGGGCCTGGGCCTCCTCGGCGGCGGCGGCGGCCAGGCGCCGGTCGAGGTCGGCCGCCGTTTCCGTGCCCCGGGACACGAGCCGCCGGCGCAGCTCCTGCGGGGACGGCGGCTTCACGAACACCAGGACCGCCTCCGGGAACTCGTCCCGGACCTTCAGCGCCCCCTGCACGTCGATCTCCAACAGCACATCGGTGCCGGCGGCGATGTGCTCCTCCACCGGGCTGCGGGGCGTGCCCTTCAGCTCGCCGAAGACCTCGAACCACTCGAGGAACCCGCCGGCGTCGCGCAACGCCTCGAATTCGCGCCGCGTCACGAACCGGTACTCGACGCCATCCCGTTCTCCGACCCGCGGCGGCCTCGTCGTGTAGGAGACCGACTCCCATACGCGCGGGAACCGCTCGCGCAGCCGCCGGACGATGGTGCCCTTGCCGACCCCCGAAGGGCCCGCGAGCACGAGCAGCACCAGACCCCTCTCGAAGATCAGGCGCTGCGGACGATCTTGGGGTGGCAGAGCAACCCCTGGCGCTGGTTGCGCCCGAGCCCGCGCAGCCGACGACTCTCGCTGATGTCGAGCTCTTCCATGATCCGACGCGCCTGCACCTTGCCGACGCCGGGGAGCGATTCGAGCACGCTGACCACTTTCAATTTGGCGAGGGCTTCGTCGCGCGTGCCCTGATCGAACAGCTCGCCGAGCCCGAGCGATCCTGCCTTGAGCTTCGCCTTCACCTCGGCGCGAGTACGGCGTGCCTCGGCAGCCTTCTCCAGCGCAGCTCGACGTTGCTCGGCGGTGAGCGCAGGGGGCAAGGGCATCCGGCTACCTCCGGGACGACAGCGGCGGCCAGTATACGCAGGGCATCCCGTCTGACAACTCGGTCAGGTTGACACCCCATCGAGCCCCTCCGACACCGCGCGCGTCACCTGCTCGGCCGCGCGTTCGGGCTCGTCGGCTCCGGTGACCGTCCGCCCGATCACGAGCCAGTTGGCACCGCGTGCAATCGCGTCAGTCGGCGTGTCGACGCGCGCTTGATCGTGATGCACCCCGCCCGCAAGGCGTATCCCGGGGACCATCGTGCGCAGTCCGCGCGCGCGTGCACGCGCGACGTCGGCGCCCGCGCACACAACACCATCGCAACCCGCGTCGCGCGCCAAGTCCATACGCGCGTCGAGGGCGTCGACGTTCGGATCGCTCGTGAGCACGGTGACCGCGAGCGCGATCGGCGCGCGATGGCCACCGTCGCGCGCGCCGTCGGCCAATCCTTCGACTCCGGCCCGCAACATCGCGTCGCCACCCGCGGCATGGAAGTTGAGGAAGTCGACGCCGCGTCGTCCGAGCACGCGCGCGGCGCGGCCAACGGTGTTGGGAATGTCGTGGAGCTTGAGGTCGGCGAACACCCGGAAGCCCCTGTCCTGTAAGGCATCGAAGGCCGCGGGGCCCGCCTCGGCGTAGAGCTCGAACCCCACTTTGGCCACGCCGAACCACGGCTGCAACCGCTGCGCGATCGCGAGCGCGGCGCTGAGGTCACCGACGTCGAGCGCGAGCGCGAGGTGATCGCGGGGCGCGTCGCTCACGCGTCCTCCAGCGCGCCGGTGAGGTCGCGCACGCGAGTGACGCCGTGGGCGGCACACCAGTCGTGCAGCTCGTCGAGCACGCGGTAGGGCGCGCGAGGATCCCGGAAGCTCGCGGTACCAACCGCGACCGCGCTCGCGCCCGCGAGCAGCATCTCGACCGCGTCCACGCCAGTCGACACACCACCGGCTCCGATCACGGGCACGCCCGGCAACGCGCGCGTCACAGTGTGCACTGCGCGCAATGCGATTGGCTTGATCGCGGGACCGGAGAGACCGCCGCTGCCGGCACCGAGCACCGGCCGGCGCGATTCGGCGTCGATGCCCAGGCCCATGACCGTGTTGACGAGGGTGAGGCCCTCCGCGCCGGCGTCGACGGCCGCCCGCGCGATAACCGTGAGATCGGTCACGTTGGGCGAAAGCTTCGCGAAGACGGGCAGTGAGGTCTTGGCCACCACGGCGGCGACGACCGCGCGCGTCGCGTCGGCATCGTGGCTGAAGATGCTGGCGTGGAGGTTGGGGCAACTCGCGTTCACCTCGATGGCGACGACATCGGCACCCGCGAGCATCTCCGTCGCGCGCGCGAAGTCGTCGACGGTGTGACCCCAGACCGATGCGACGACGCGCGCCCCAGCGGCGCGCAATGCCGGAAGGTCGTCGGCGCGCCACGCGTCGACACCCGGTCCTTGCAGCCCGACTGCGTTCAACATCCCCGACGCGGTCATGTGCAGGCGGGGCGCGGGGTTGCCCGGCCACGGCTCGGCACTGACCGACTTCGCGGTCACCGCGCCCAGGCGCGCGGGGTCGCCGAGGCGGGCCACCTCGGCGCCGTGGCCGAACGTGCCCGACGCGGTGAGCACCGGAGCGGGAAGCTCGAGTCGACCAAGGCGCACGGCCAGCTCGACCACGGACCCCCGTCCCGCCCTCCGGGCACGCCTCCGCTGCATCTCCTCTTCCGAAGGGTCGATTCCGCTACGCCGTCCCGCCCTCCGGGCACGCCTCCGCTGCATCTCCTAGACCTCCAGCCGGAGTTGGCCGTCGCGGTGGTACTCCTGGAGCGACCGGACGGTGGCCTCGGTCGACTCCCACTCCACGATCCCGGCCGAGGCGGCGAGCGCGGCGGCCACGGTGGTGACGCACGGGATGCCCCGTGCGGTGGCGGTGCGCCGAATGTGGGCGCCGTCGGCGCGGGGACCGCGACCCCGGGGCGTGTTGACGACCAGATCGACCCCACCCGAGACCAACAGGTCGACGGCGTCGTTGTCGCCGGCGGTCAGTTTGCCGACGACGGTCTTCACCGGAAGACCTTCCGACCGCAACGCGTCGGCCGTCCCCGACGTGGCCACGAGCGAGTAGCCCAACTCGGCGAAACGCCGCGCCGCGACCATTCCCGACGGCTTGTCACGATCCGCGAGCGAGAAGAACACCGTGCCCTCGCGCGGCAGGCGGTTCCCCGCCGCGGTCTGGCTCTTGGCGAAGGCCATGCCGAACGTGCGGTCGATACCCATCACCTCCCCGGTGCTGCGCATCTCGGGTCCGAGCACGGTGTCGACGTCGGGAAACTTGTTGAACGGGAGCACGGCTTCCTTGACCGCGATGTGACCGCCTTCCGCCGGCGGTCGCAGAAGTCCCTCGGCCCGCAGCTCTTCGAGCGTCGCGCCCACCATCACGCGCGACGCGACCTTGGCCAGCGGCACACCCGTCGCCTTGCTCACGAACGGAACGGTGCGACTGGCGCGCGGATTGGCTTCGATCACGTAGAGTTCGTCGCCCTTCACCGCGTACTGCACGTTGAGCAACCCGCGCACGTCGAGCGCGTCGGCCAACGCCCGCGTCTGCACCTCGATGCGTTCGACCATCTCCGCGCTCAGCGTTTGCGGCGGAATCGCGCACGCGGAGTCGCCCGAGTGCACGCCGGCTTCTTCGATGTGCTCCATGACGCCGCCGATGACCGAGTCGCCGGTGGCGTCGCGGATGGCGTCGACGTCGACCTCGACCGCATCCTCCAGGAACCGGTCGACGAGGACCGGCCGCTCGGCCGACAATCCGCCCTCACGGCCCAGGCTGCCGGCGGTGGCCAGCTCGTCCATGGCCGAGACGAGCTCGTCGTCGTCGTAGACGATCTGCATGGCCCGCCCGCCGAGCACGTACGACGGCCGCACCAGCACCGGGAACCCCAGCTCGGCGGCGATGGTCTGCGCGGCGGCGGTGGTCGTCGCCGTACCACCGGGAGGCTGCGCGAAGCCGAGCCGTTCGCACAACTCGTGGAACCGTTCGCGATCTTCCGCCAGGTCGATCGAATCCGGGCTCGTGCCCAGCACCGGGATCCCCGCGCGCTCCAACTCTCGGGCCAGTTTGAGCGGGGTCTGGCCACCCAGCGCCACCACCACGCCCTCCAGGCGGCCACCCGGACCTGCGCGTTCCTGCAGTCGTCGGCAGACCGCCAGCACGTCTTCTCGGGTGAGGGGCTCGAAGAACAGCCGATCGCTGGTGTCGTAGTCGGTGGAGACCGTTTCCGGGTTGCAGTTGAGCATCACCGTCTCGAAGCCGGCGTCGGAGAGCGCGAACGCCGCGTGCACGCAGCAGTAGTCGAACTCCACGCCTTGACCGATGCGGTTGGGCCCGCTCCCGAGGATCACGACGGCCGGACGCGTGAGCGGCGCGACTTCGTCGTCGTCCTCGTAGGTGCCGTAGTGGTACGGCGTGCTCGCGGCGAACTCCGCCGCGCACGTGTCGACCGTCTTATACGTCACCTGGACGTGCTTCGAAACGCGTGCGTCGTAGACGACCTGCTCGTCGACCGTCCACAGGTAGGCAAGCTGCGCGTCCGCGAAGCCCATTCGCTTGACGCGGCGCCATTCCCGACGCGTCAACTCGCTGGGTAGCTTCCCGACCAACCACGCCCGCATCTGGCCGATGGACGAGAGATGTTCCAAGAACCACGGATCGATGCCGGTCGCGCCGTGCAGGCGCGTGACGCTGACGCCGCGTCGCAGCGCCGCGTCCAACAAGAAGGGCCGCTCCGGGGTCGCGCTCGCGACCATCCGCACCAGCTCGTCGGCGGAGAGGGCGTCGTACTCGCGTTCGGTGGGATCGCAGTTGAGCCCGAAGCGACCGGTTTCGAGCGACCGCAACGCCTTCTGCAGACTCTCGGGGAAGGTGCGCCCGATCGCCATGACCTCACCCACCGACTGCATCATCGTGCCGAGCACCGGCGACGAGCCGGGGAGCTTCTCGAACGCCCACCGCGGCACTTTGGTCACCACGTAGTCGATGCTCGGTTCGAACGACGCCGGCGTCTCGCCCGTGATGTCGTTGAGGATCTCGTCGAGTCGGTAGCCCACCGCGAGGCGCGCCGCGATCTTGGCGATCGGGAAGCCGGTCGCCTTGCTCGCCAACGCGCTGCTGCGCGACACGCGCGGGTTCATCTCGATGACGACGACGTCGCCGTTGGCCGGATTCACCGCGAACTGGATGTTGGAGCCACCGGTGTCGACCCCGATGCGGCGGATGCAGGCGAACGCCTCGTCACGGAGCCGCTGGTATTCGACGTCGGTGAGGGTCTGTGCGGGCGCCACGGTGATCGAGTCGCCGGTGTGCACGCCCATGGCGTCGAAGTTCTCGATCGCGCAGACGACGACCACGTTGTCGGCGTGGTCGCGCATCACCTCGAGCTCGTATTCCTTCCAGCCCGCGATCGACTGCTCGATGAGGATCTCCGACACCGGGCTGGTGGCGAGGCCGTGCGCGGCGACCGTGCGCATCTCGTCGGCATTCGACGCGAAGCCGGTACCGCCGCCCCCGAGGATGAACGACGGTCGCACGATGATCGGGTAGCCGACCTCCTCGGCGACGTCCATGGCTTCCTCGAGCGTGTAGGCGAAGCCCGACGCGGGCACGGCGAGGCCTATCTCCTGCATCGCGGCCTTGAACTCGTGCCGGTTCTCCGCGGTGCGGATCGCGTCGACGCTGGCGCCGATCAGTTCGACACCGAACTCCTCGAGCACGCCCGCTTCCGCGAGCGCGATCGACAGGTTGAGCGCGGTCTGCCCACCGAGGGTCGGCAGCAGTGCGTCGGGCCGCTCCCGCTCGATGATGCGGGTGAGGCTCTGCACGTCAAGTGGTTCGACGTAGGTGGCGTCGGCGAACTCGGGATCGGTCATGATCGTCGCCGGGTTGGAGTTGACCAGCACGACGCGGTAGCCCTCGGCGCGCAGCACGCGACACGCCTGGGTGCCCGAGTAGTCGAATTCGCACGCTTGCCCGATGACGATCGGGCCGCTGCCGATGATGAGGATGGTCTCGAGGTCATCACGACGCGGCACTAGCGAGCCTCCGTCATCAGGCTGGTGAACTGGTCGAACAGGTAGCGGGCGTCGTGGGGCCCGGGACCCGCCTCCGGATGGTGCTGCACACCGAACGCAGGGGCGTCGAGCACCCGGAAGCCCTCGACGACGCCGTCGTTCAGGTTCACGTGGGTGACCGCAACCCGGTCGATGCCGTCGGGCGACACCGCGTAGTTGTGGTTCTGGGCGGTGATCTCGACCCGCCCGGTCGCCTCGTGGCGGATCGGATGGTTGCCGCCGTGATGGCCGAACGGCAGCTTGTAGGTGGTGGCGCCCAGGGCCAGGCCGAGGATCTGGTGACCCAGGCAGATCCCGAACACGGGCACCTCCCCCACGAGCGCCGCGACCTGTTCGACCGCCCCCGTCACCGCGCCGGGGTCGCCCGGCCCGTTCGACAGGAACACGCCGTCGGGGTTGCGTGCGAGCACGTCGGCGGCGGGAGTCGACGCCGGAACCACTTCCACGCGACACCCCACGCCGACGAGATGCCGCAGGATCGTGCGCTTGATCCCGAAGTCGTAGGCGACGACACGGAAGGGCGCATCGTCGGAACCGACCGCGTACGGCTCGTCGGTGGTGACGGTCGCGACGAGGTCGACTCCATCGGTGCCCGACGCGGTGGCGGCCGCGGCGCGCACCGCGGCTTCGTCGGCGCCGAACGCCCCTGGGATCGCACCCGCGTCGCGCAGGTGACGCGTGAGTCGACGCGTGTCGATGCCGGCGATACCGGGGATCCCGTGTTGCGTCAAGAGTTCATCGAGGCTCGACGTCGCCCGCCAGTTGCTGTGGTGGCGAGCGAGGTCGCGTACGACGACGCCATTGCAGAATGGTCGGCGACTCTCGTGATCGTCGTCGTTCACGCCGTAGTTACCAATGTGCGGATACGTGAACATGATCACCTGGCCGGCGTACGACGGGTCGGTCACGATCTCCTGGTAACCCGACAGCGCGGTGTTGAACACCAACTCGCCGACCCCGACCCGATCGGGTGCGCCAATCGATTCTCCTTCGAACTCCGTTCCGTCCTTGAGGACCAGCACCGCGTCGCTCATCGGGTTGCCTCGCCGTCGATGACGACCGGGGCGCCGGCCAGGAGCGTGTGGCGAACCTTCCCCTTCAGCGTGCGGCCCGCGAACGGCGTGTTGCGGGCGCGGCTCGCCAACCGCGCCGGTTCCACTTCCCATTCGGTCCTCGGGTCGAAGACGGTGATGTGGGCCGGGGCACCCGCAACGATCGGCCCACCCTGGTGGTCGAGTCCGGCGATCGCCGCCGGCCGCCAGGAGAGAAGTGCGAGCGCGGCGGGGAGCGTCAGGATTCCCGGTTCGACGAGTTCCGTGATGGTGACGGCCAACGCAGTCTCCAGGCCCAGCATCCCCGGCGGCGCTTCTTCGAACGGACGCTCCTTGGCCTCGGGGGTGTGGGGCGCGTGGTCGGTGGCGATGGCGTCGATGGTGCCGTCGGCGAGACCCTCCCGGATGGCATCGACGTCGGCCTGCGTGCGCAACGGCGGATGCACCTTGAACGCGGGGTCGAAGGCCGCGCAGCATTCGTCGGTGAGCGCGAAGTGGTGCGGCGCGACCTCCGCGGTCACGGGAAGGCCCTGTGCCTTGGCCGCGCGCACCAGCGCGACGGTGCCGGCCGCGGAACAGTGGAGAAAGTGCACGGGGGTACCTGTGACCGCGCAGAGCTCGATGTCGCGCGCGACGATCACCGTTTCGGCCACCGCGGGACGGCCCGGAATGCCAAGCCGACTCGACCACGCGCCCTCGTGCATGTGCCCACCGCCGGCGAGGGTCTCGTCTTCGGCATGCTGAGCCACGATCGCACCCGGGAGCGAGGCGGCGTACTCGAGCGCGCGTCGCATCACGCCCGCGCTGGCGACGCACGCGCCGTCGTCGGTGAAGATGCGCACGCCGAGCGCGTACAGCTCTCCCATCGGCGCGAGCTGCTGGCCCTCGCGCCCGACGGTGATGCACCCCGACGACACGACTTCGCACAACCCCGCGGCGCGCCCGGTCGCCAGCACCGAGCTCACGACCGCAGCATCGTCGAGCGCGGGGCGTGTGTTGGGCATCGCGACGACGGCAGTGAAGCCGCCCCGCGCCGCGGCACGGGTGCCGGTCTCGATGGTCTCGGCCTCTTCGTCGCCGGGTTCGCGCAGGTGCACGTGCAGATCGACCAGGCCGGGAGCGACGACACACCCGGAGGCGTCGAGCACCGTCTCCCCGGACAAGTCCGGGGCCACTTGCACCACGAGTCCCTCACGCACGAGCACGTCGGCGTCGCGCTCGCCGGTGGCGTCGATGACGGTTCCGCCCTTGATCACGAACTCACGCAACGCTGGCACCTGACCCTAGGAGCGAATAGAGGACAGCCATCCGTACCGCGACGCCGTTGGCAACCTGCTCGGTCACCAGCGAGGCGGGGCCGTCGGCCACCGCCGCCGCCACCTCGACCCCGCGGTTCATCGGACCCGGATGCATCACGAGCGCGTCGGGCTTGAGCCGCTCGGCTCGCACCTCGGTGAGGCCGTAGCGCGCGGTGTACTCGCGGACCGTCGGAAAGAGCGCTTCTTGCTGGCGTTCGAACTGCATGCGCAGCAGCATCACGACGTCGACTTCGGAGATCACGTCGTCGAGTTCGAAACTGACCTGCACCGGCCAGCCCTCGAGCGATTCGGGGAGCAGCGTCGGTGGTGCCACCAACGTGACCTGCGCGCCGAGCATGTGCAGCGCCTGCACGTTGCTGCGGGCCACGCGCGAGTGGCGCACGTCGCCCACGATCGCGACCCGCAGGCCATTGAGCTCCCGGTGCCGCCGCAACGTGAGCACGTCGAGCAGCGCCTGGGTGGGGTGCGCGTGACGGCCGTCGCCCGCGTTGATGACCGACGCGTCGATCCAGTCGACGATCCGGTGCGGCGCGCCCGCCGCAGGGTGACGCACCACGATGGCGTCGATTCCCATCGCGGCGATGGTCTGCACCGTGTCGCGCAGGCTCTCACCCTTCTTCACCGACGACTGGGCCACGCTGAAGGTCATGACGTCGCACGAGAGTCGTTTGGCCGCGGTCTCGAAGCTCAGCCGCGTGCGGGTGGAGTCCTCGTAGAAGAGCGACGCCACCACCTTGCCGCGCAGCGCGGGCACCTTCGGGATGTCGCGCTGGTTGACCGCCACGAACTGTTCGGACAGATCGAGGAGCTCGGTGAGGCTCTCGACGTCGAGATCGTCGATCGACAAGAGGTGCTTCATGCGCTCGCCTCCTCGTCGGGCTCGTCGGGCGCGTCACGCAGCTCAACACAGTCGGTGCCGCCGTCGACCTCGGCGAGACGCACCCGCACGTCCTCCCCCACTCGCGTCGGCAGGTTCTTGCCCACGAAGTCGGGGCGGATCGGCAGCTCGCGGTGGCCGCGGTCGACGAGCACCGCGAGCTGGATGGCGCGCGGGCGTCCGAGCTCGGTGAGCGCGTCCATCGCGGCGCGCACGGTGCGCCCGGTGTAGAGCACGTCATCGACCAGCACGACGACCCGTCCGGTGATGTCGACGGGTACCTCGGTGGGACCGGTCGGCGTCACCGACCGCAGGCCGATGTCGTCACGGTAGAAGGAGACGTCGAGCGCGCCGACCGGGACGTCACGCCCCTCGAACTCGGCGATGGCATCGGCCAGGCGACGGGCCAGGGCGAGTCCGCGGGTGTAGAGCCCCACGAGCACGACATCGTCGGCGCCACGATTGCGCTCCACGATCTCGTGGGCGATTCGGGTCTGGGCCCGGCGAAGGTCGCCGGCGTCGAGCACGCTCACTTGCAACTTCCTTCCGTAGGAGCCTCACGGGACTCCTTTCACGGTCGGGATGATGGTAGCCGCACAGACGGACGGCGCGGTGACCTCACCTCATCCATGCCACCAGGAGGACCCGGCGCCTCGCACCGTCGTCACGGGGGGCCACGCTCGTCGTGTGCCAGGAGACCGGCTGTGCGGTCGCGCTCGGTTTTGGTCCAGTGGTCGGGCTTGCACCTCGGTTTGAGGTTGTCGTATCTGGTGATCCCACCGTTGGCGACGGGATCGACGTGGTCCCACTCGAGCCCGTAACGCCGGTCGCAGCTTTCCTCCGCGCACACGGCACCGTCGAGTCGCTCGGCGGCGCCGAGCTCGAGCGCGGTACGGAGTTCGGCGGGTATGCGCCGACCAAAGTGCTTGACCGTGTCGATGCGCACACCATCGGTGACGACCGCCTTCACGAACGCGTCGCCGGCAACCGCGTCGCGCACCACACTCACCGGTACCGGCCCTGCGCCGATCACGTGACACAGCTCATCACCCTCGGTGACGCCGCGGCGGTACGCGTCGAGCGAACAGACGAACACCACATCCGCCCGGGCGCTCTTCCCCTTCCCGGCACCCGCGGTGATCTTCACGAACGCGTCGGCCGCGTGCGCGTCACGCACCTCGACCTTGCCGCCACGACGCGCCACGCGGCGCAGTCGATCGGTTTCGGCATCGAGACGGTTCACGAACGCCACCCCGGCCTCAGGGGTCAACCGGAACCGACCCGCGATCTTCCCGAGCTCGTCGACCCAATGCTGCACCGACCGCAGACGCCGTCGCACCGCGTGCAACTCGTCGCGGTCCATCACGCCCAGGCGCACCCGCCGCGATTCCGTTCGCAGCCCGGCCATGCCGGTGGTGGCTGCGACCTCGAGCAGGGCGGTCTCCGCGCCGGGCACCCCGGCCTCCGCGGCCACGATCTCCCGGGCCTGCGCCAACGACACCACACCCGCCGCCAGCGCCTCGTTCGTTGCCCGACACTCCGTCGCGGCGGCGATCGTCGACAACGTCGCCCGCGCCTCCCCCGGCGTCGTACCCGACGTGCGCGCCACCCACTCCACATCACCCGCGTTGCAGGCCACCGCACGAGCCGCCGCCCGCGCCGCTGCCGCCGAGCATGCCTTGGCCGCCGCCGACAGTTCCTCCGCGATCACCGCGCAGTCGGCACCCGACCACCGATCTGCCTCGAACCCCGCAGCCGCGGCACGCAACTCAGCAGCAACCGCACGAAGACGCGTCACAACCCTCCTCCCGAACACCAGATTTCGAACTGGAACTCGAAGGAGGGTCATCACGCCAGACCCTCGAGGCGTCCCCCCACCCTACACGAACACCCGTTCGATCGTCAAGGGGAACTTGGGAACGCCACTCGAAGGCGCGATCACGACTCGACGAGCATCACCATCGTCTCGGGACGAACGCCGTCGTGCGCCATCGCCGCCGCCGCCTCCGGCGTGGCGAGGAACTCCCGGAGAACGTCGAGATCGGGTACGTCGCCCACCAGCCCGACCCGGTTGCTCCCGGTCGGGTCGACGAAGGTCCGCATCGTGATCCCGAGCGGACCGAAGGCCTCGACCCGCTTGGGTGAAGCGAGCCAGTGATCGACGTCGTCGACCTCGTGTGTGACCACCACTGTTGTCATCATCCACCTCGGTTCCATCGTGGGCTTGGCCGCGTGACCCTAGACGAGGCGGTGTACCGTCCCGAGTCGTGTTCGTCGCTTACGTGGTTCTCGCCGTGCTGCTTGCGGCGGCGTTGGCGATGTCGGCGGCGCTGAAGCTCCGCAAGGCCGAACGCTCGGTCGAAGGCATCCACGGTGTCGTCGGCGTTCCGCTCTCCTGGTTTCCGTACCTCGCCGCGTGTGAGCTCGCCGGCGCAGTCGGCCTGCTCGTCGGTATCGCCTGGGCCCCGATCGGAATTGCCGCAGCAATCGGCGTCATCCTGTACATGCTCAGCGCGATCGCGGCGCATGTGCGCGTCGCCGACCACGCCGGCATCATCACCCCGCTGGTGCTGCTCGCCGTTGCGGTCGCCGCGCTGGTGACCCGTACACTCAGCGCCTGAACCACAACGAGGAGACCACCATGGCCTACGGCATCGTGCACTTTTTCCCTGGCGGCACGAAGGAGCAGTACGAAGCGTCCGTCGCCGCAGTACATCCAGCCGACGGCCTGCCCCCGGGTCAGACCTTCCACGCGGCCGGGCCTTCTGAAGGCGGCTGGACGATCGTGGCGGTCCACGAGTCGCAGGAGAGCTGGGAGCAGTTCCGCGACGGAACGCTGATGCCGACCATGCAGGCCGGCATCGAGGGTGGATTCCAGGCTCCGCCGCAGGAGACGGCCATCGACCTCTACAGGGTGCAGCCGTAGCGCGTCACAACAGCGCGTCGACGAGGTCACCCAGGAGCCACGTGAGCCACTGGTAGAGCGCGTGCCCGCCGGCGTCCGGGTCGGCGGGATCGAGGTCGCGCTCTTCTTCGGTCACACCGAGGCGAGTCCCGAGGACGAGGCGGGTGTCGTTGAGCACACCCATCCACGCGTGCACTTCGTCGGGAGTGAGCGCGATCTGCCACCAGTCGCCCACAGATTCCGCGCGCCCGAGCGTCACGGTGATCAGCTCCAGCGCGTCGAGTCGTTCGCGCAGGAGCGACGGATGCACCAGCGCCTGCCACTCGGCTTCCTCGTCCTCGGCGGTCGGGTCGAGGTAGGCGCGCGGGAAGAGGCGGGCGCGGACGGGATCGTCGTTGGTGCCGTCGAACACGTCGCGCAACTGGTCAGGCAACGATCGCAGCAGCCCGAGTTCCTCCTCCGCCAGTGACACCACGAGCGTGTCGTCTGCCCCCGGTCGGAACCGCTTCCACTTCGTCACGAACTACAGCCCATCACGACGGGTGTTCCATTGTGGCCCAGAGTCCGTGGGCGTGGAGCCGAGCGACATCGGCTTCGCACTTCTCGATCGTGCCGTCGGACACCACCGCCTTGCCTTCTTCGTGCACCTGGCGCATGAGCCGCGTCGCCTTCTTGCGCGAGTAGCCGAACAGCTTCTGGAACACGTAGACGACGTAGTTCATCAGGTTGACCGGATCGTTCCAGACGATCACGATCCACGGTTTGTCGGTGACCGTGCGCTCCTCGATCGCCGGTTCCTGGACCTCGACCGGCGCGGTCATGCCCGGCGCCTCACGTTGCCGCCGGCCGTAGCTCCTCCGCGATGCGGCTGAGCAGCCCGTTCACGAAGCGACCGGAGTCTTTGGTCGAGTAGAGCTTGGCCAGTTCGACCGCTTCGCTGATCACCACCGCGCTCGGGATCTCCGGTTCCCAGCCGAGCTCGTAGGCCGCAAGCCTCAACACCGCGCGGTCGACGGCCGGCATCCGCTCCAGCGCCCAGTGCTCGGAGAACTTGCGCAGGAGGGCGTCGACGTCGGCGTGGTGCTCTTCGACGCCGCGCACCATCTGGACCGTGTAGTCGTCGGGCGGCGCCGGTTGCTGGTCGAGCAGCACGTCGACATCGATGTCGCGCACTTCCAGCTCGTAGCACAGGCCGAGGGCCCGTTCCCGCGCCTCGCGGCGACTTCCGGTGACGGCCATCTGCCAGGTCAGGCGCGCGCCAGGTATTCCCCGGTGCGGGTGTCGACCTTGATCTTCTCGCCGGGTTCGACGAACAACGGCACTTGCACGACGAGGCCCGTCTCGAGCGTCGCCGGCTTGCGCGCGCCCGACACGCGGTCGCCCTGCACACCAGGCTCGGTCGCGGCCACGAGGAGCTCGACCGCGGCGGGGAGCTCGGCGGCGACGACGTCGCCGTTGTACATGTGCAGGACGGCAGAGTCGCCTTCCTTCAAGTAATCGACGGTGCTGCCGAGCTTGGTGGTCTCGACGTTGAGCTGGTCGTAGCTCTCGGTGTCCATGAAGACCAGCGCACTTCCCTCGCGGTAGAGGTACTGCATCTCGCGCTTGTCGATGACCGCGAGCGGCACCTTCTCGTCGCCGCGGAACGTGCGCTCGAGCACGGCACCGCCGGAGACCTTCTTGAGCTTGGTGCGCACGAACGCGCCACCCTTGCCCGGCTTCACGTGCTGGAACTCGATCACGGTCACGAGCCCCTCCGACGGCAGGTTCAGCGCCATACCGTTCTTGAAGTCGTTGGAGGAGATGCTCAAAGAACCAGATCCTTCGGAAACTCGGTGAGGGGATCGGCGCCGTCGGGCGTGACGACGACCGTGTCCTCGATGCGCACACCGCCCACACCGGGCAGGTAGACGCCGGGCTCGACCGTGACGACCGAGCCAGGCTCCAAGGTATCACGGGCACTCGCGGCCACTCTGGGCTCCTCGTGGATCTCGAGGCCCACCCCGTGACCGGTCCCGTGCACGAACGAGTCTCCCCAACCCGCGGCCTCGATGATGTCGCGACACGCACGGTCGACGGCCGCGCAGTCGGCCCCGGCGCGCACGGCGTCGCGGCCCGCCCACTGGCTTTCGCGCACGACGTCCCACACGCGGCGCGCTTCCGGGCCGGGATCACCGACGCTCACCGTGCGGGTCATGTCGGAGCAGTAGCCGTCGACGATGCAGCCGAAGTCGATCACGACGAGCTCGCCGGGTTCGATCGGTCGCGCGCTCGGGCGCGCGTGGGGCTTCGCGCCGTTGGGCCCCGACGCCACGATCGGATCGAAGCTGTTGCCGCTCGCGCCGCGGCGCCGCATCTCGACCTCGAGTTCGAGGGCGAAGTCGCGTTCGGTGGGTCGGTTGACGAGCCGCGGGAGCATGGCCGCAAGCGCGTCGTCGGCGATCGCGCACGCGGCACGGATGCGCGCGATCTCACCCGTCTCCTTGACGCGACGGAGCCGCTCGACGAGCCCACTTGTGGGCACGAGCTCGTGTCCGGCGAACGCGGCGCCGAGGTCGCGCTGCTGGGCCCAGGTGACCGCGTGCGCTTCGAGACCGACCCGCGCGGACGGCGGGATCGCGGCGGCGAGCGCGGCGCGTTGTTGTGCGACGGTGGCGCCGATCTCGATGCGGGCGTCGACGGCCGCCGCGGTCAACTGCTCGTCGGCTTGCGTGCGGTAGCGACCGTCAGACGTGAACACGAGCGCGTCTTCGGTGACCAACAGCATCGCCGAGCTGCCGGTGAACGCGGTGAGGTAGCGGACGTTCGGCAGGTGCGTGACGAGCAGCGCGTCGACATCGGCGTCGGGAAGCAGCGTGCGCAACCGGACGGCGCGCGCCGCGATGTCCATCGCCGGCAGCGCGTCGAGCGCGACCGCCGTCACGCGGTTGCACCGAGCTTGGCGATCGCGCCTTCGATCGCGAGCCGGTACCCGGCCGCCCCGAACCCGGCCATGGTGGCCGACATATAGGGCGAGATCACCGAATCATGGCGCCAGTGCTCGCGCGCCTCGGGATTGGAGATGTGCAACTCCACCTTCACCCCTTCATAGCTGGCGAGCGCGTCGGCCAGCGCGAAGGAGTAGTGGGTGAACGCGCCGGCGTTGATCACGAGCGCGGGGCAGCGACCGCGGGCGCCGTGGATGGCGTCGACGAGATCCCCCTCGTGGTTCGACTGCACGTGCTCGACGGTGTACCCGTGGGCGGCGGCAGTGTCGGTCGCGATCATCACGAGGTCGGCGAGCGTGGTGGTGCCGTAGATCTCGGGCTCGCGCTCGCCGAGCAGGTTGAGGTTGGGTCCCGAGAGGAGAAGGATGCACGGCGTGGTCACGGCCGTCAGCCTTCCACACCGACGGCGCGGAACGCGACGTCGAGGGCGCGAGCATCGGGGTCGTGGACGGTTTCGAGCCCGCGCGGGCCGGGGAGCACGAAGGTGAGCCCGCCGACCGACTTCTTGTCGCGCCGCATGGACGCCAGGAGCGCGTCACGATCGGCGGGACCGGGCACCGCGGTCGGGAGATCGAGCGCGTCGAGCACGGCGCGGTAGCGGGCGACGGCATCGGCGTCGATCCGTTCGAGCGCGCCGGCCAGCGCGCCGGCAAACACGAGGCCCACGGCCACGGCCTCGCCGTGCAACAACTCGTACCCACCCACTGATTCGAGCGCGTGCCCGAGCGTGTGACCGAGGTTGAGGGTGGTGCGCAGTCCGGTGCGTTCTTGCGGATCAGCTGCGACGACCGCGGCCTTCATCGCCGCGCACGCCGCCACCAAACCGGTGAGGATGCCGCCTTCACGCGCGGCAATCGCGGCAGCGTGCGCGTCGATGATGGCGGCCACGGCTTCGCCGCCGGGCATGAGCGCGTATTTCGCCACTTCGCCGAGCCCGGCGCGGTACTCGCGCGGCGGCAAGGTGGCCAGGGTGTTGGTGTCAGCCATCACGCCGAGCGGCTGGTGGAACGCACCGACCAGGTTCTTGCCCTCGGGCAGGTTCACCGCGGTCTTCCCGCCGATGGCGGCGTCGACCTGCGCGAGCAACGTCGTCGGCGCCTGCACGACCGCCACCCCACGGTGGTAGACCGACGCCGCGAACCCAGCCGTGTCGCCCACCACTCCCCCGCCGAGCGCGACGACGGCGTCGTCGCGCAGGAGACCCCACGACGCGAAGCGCGAGCACAGGTCGTCGACGGTCGCGAGCGACTTCGCCGCTTCACCCTCACCGATCAGGAACAGGTCGGTGGTGACACCGGCGCGCTGCAGCGCGGTGGTGAGCGCGGGCGCGTGGAAGTCGGCGACCCCGGGTTGGCTCACGACGGCGACGCGGCGACGCCCGGCGAGCAACGCGCCCACCTCGGTGAGCGCGTCGGCCCCGATGAGCACGTCGTAGGCGCCCGGCTCGAGCGCGACCGTCACCCGTTCCACGCGCGGAACTCCTTCACGACGGTGGCCGCGACCTCGTCGACCGTGCGACCCTCGGTGTCGACCTGCAGGTGCGCGGCGGCCTCGTACGACGGTTCGCGTTGCGCGCCCAATCGTTCGAGCGTCGCGGTCGCGGGTGCAGGCCCGGCCAGCAGTGGGCGCTCGCCGTCGGCGTCGGCCGTCACCCGCGCGCCGAGCGCCGCCGGTGAAGCCTGCAACCACACGACCACCCCCGCCGCGCGCAGCCGACGACGGTTCTCGGCGTCGAGCACCGCACCACCGCCGCACGCGATCACGAGCGGGGCTGGCGACGCGCACGCGTCGGCGACCGCGTCGCGTTCGAGGATCCGGAACTGTTGCTCGCCGTGGTGCTCGAAGATTTCGGCGACGCCCATCCGCGTGTTGGCTTCGACCAGGTCGTCGGTGTCGAGGAAGGCGCGGTCGAGAACCTCGGCACAGCGTTGTCCGACCGTCGTCTTGCCCGCGCCCATCAACCCCACGAGCACGAGGTGCCGATCGCTCGACTCGTGGTCGGACACGGCGCTACCGCAGCGACGCGAGGTAGCCCGCGTGGTTGCGCACGAGCTCGGCGAGCGAGTCGCCTCCGAATTTACGGGTCGCCTCCTGCGCGAGCACGAGCGCGGTCATCGTTTCCGCGACCACCCCCGACGCGGGCACGGCGGTGACGTCGGTGCGCTCCTTGAACGAGACCGTCTCTTCCTTGGTGGTGGTGTCGACGGTCTTGAGCACCGGGCGGTTGAGGGTGGCGAGCGGCTTCATCGCGACCCGGGCCACGAGGAGCCCACCAGTCGTCATCCCGCCCTCGGTGCCACCGGCGAGGGTGGAGCCGCGCGTGTACTCCTGCGCGTCGGCGTCCCAGAGGATCTCGTCGTGGGCGTCGCTGCCGCGCCGTCCGGCCACCTCGAAGCCGTCGCCGATCTCGACGCCCTTCATGGCCTGGATGCTCATGAGCGCCTGCGCGAGGAGGCCGTCGAGCTTGCGGTCCCAGTGCACGTGCGAACCGAGGCCAGGGGGCACGCCGTAGCCCAGGACCTCGACCACCCCACCGAGCGAGTCGCCGACCTTGGCCGCGGCCTCGACCTCGGCCACCATCATCGCCTCGGCGGCGGGATCGAAGCAGCGCACCGGCGAGTCGTCGACCACGGGGAGATCGGCGGGAGTGGGCCGCAGGCCCGCCGCGGCGCGCGCGGTGCCCATCTGGATCACGTGGCTGATGACCTCGGTGCCGAGCTCGGCGAGCAACAGCTTCGCGAGCGTGCCGGCGGCGACGCGCGCCGCGGTTTCGCGGGCGCTGGCGCGCTCGAGCACGTTGCGGGCGTCATCGAACCCATACTTCTGCATTCCGACGAGGTCGGCGTGGCCGGGGCGCGGTTGGTGTAACGGCTTCTCGGTCGCGCCCGGTGCGGGCGACATCTCCTCCTGCCACTTCGGCCATTCCGTGTTGTGGATCACGATCGCGACCGGTGAGCCCAGGGTGAGACCGTGCCGCACCCCGCCGAGCAGCTCCACGTCGTCGCGCTCGAAGCGCATGCGGGGGCCGCGCCCGAAACCGAGGCGACGGCGGGCCAACTCGTCGCCGATCTGTTCGACGGTGACGGGCAGGCCCGCGGGGAGGCCCTCGACGACCACCGTGAGCGCGGGGCCGTGGGACTCACCGGCGGTCAGGTAACGCAACACGCGGACAACCTCCGAGGGGGACGCTCCAGGTTACCGGCGGGTCCGCGACGGGCTCCGCTCATTCACCCGCCACCGAAGAGCGGCGCGGGTCAGCCCCCGCGATACCTGCGGCGCGGACGCTCAGCTCCCGCGGTACCAGTC
>Ga0075026_100000235_pt1 | contig 21292 bp, 14 predicted proteins | sample Str012_2_FD_71392 | JGI IMG/M metagenome (GOLD analysis project Ga0075026, IMG submission 71392) | Freshwater sediment microbial communities in response to fracking from Pennsylvania, USA - Straight Creek_MetaG_SC_2012 | ecosystem: Environmental > Aquatic > Freshwater > Creek > Sediment... | reverse complement strand
ACAGTTCGCTTAACAATGTTCCCTCCGATGTATGGATTGAAAACGGAAGTTTTCTTAAGCTGAAAAATGTTTCCATTGGTTATACCTTGCCTACTACTATCTTGGGTAAATATGGTATTACTAAAACAAGGTTTTATGTTTCTTCTCAAAACCTCTTTACTATTACCAAATACACCGGACTTGATCCTGAAATAGGAATACAGGGTGGCAATGCAACCCAAAATGGGGTTGACAACGGAACTTACCCATCATCCAGGTATTTTACTTTTGGATTAAACGTAACATTTTAAATAAAGTGCAAATACTGCAATATGAAAAAAATTAAAATATTTATCACAGTAGCTACAATCTTTGTTTGTACTTTCATTCCGTTGGCCTGTAAAAAAGGTTTCCTGGAGCAAACCAATACGTTTGGCATTTCGCCTGAGGCTGCCGCCAGTAAACCGGAGCAGGTAGTTTCACTGGTTAATGCAATTTATGATACCTATCAAAATAGTGACCTGCTTAAAAAGTGTATCTGGTACAGGGCTAATTTTGGAACGCACGACTTCTTTAACTGGGGTGCCGATGTATTCTGGAATAACTACCAACTTCCGGCAACTTTTGGAGGGCTTATTACTTTTTGGAACCAATCATATATTGGTATAGCCAGGGCGAATTCTGTTTTTAAAATTATTACCGAGGCAGAGGCAAAGAAGGTGGTAAGCACTGATTTGGCAAAGCGCCTGCGCGGGGAAGCTTTTTTCCTTAGAGGTATGACCTATTATTACCTGGCAGCATCTTTTGGGGGTGTTCCATTGGAAATAGATACCACAGGAGCATTAAATCTTGGATTGAGGCCCAGGTCTACACGTGATTCTGTATTTCTCCAGGTGGCTTCAGACATGAAACAGGCTGAAGGCTTATTACTGTCTAAAACCCAACTGAGCCAGGCTGATTTGGGCAGGGCTACCAAGGGTGCTGCTTATGCTTATGAAGGTGCCGCCCGTATGTGGCTGAAAGATTATGACAATGCTTTAACCGCTTTCAATAATCCTGAGTTTAACAACTACCACCTGTTAACCAATTTCGCAGACGTAAACGAATACAGCAAACAGAACAACGACGAGTCTATTTTTGAAGTGCAGTTTTACCTGAAGCCAGGCGATCCTCAGGATTGGGGTGGCAGCTGGCAGCCACCAGGAGCAGAACTTGGATGGATAGATAGTTTCAGCTGGCCCAATGAAATAACACAACAGGGTTATGACTATGGTAACCCGGCACTATGGAACTCTTATCAATCCGGAGATAAGCGTAAGCTGCTAACAATTGTTGGTCCTGGCGACGCATTGCAGAGTCCCGGAATTATTGCCAAATGGGGTGGAATAAAAGGGTATCCTCCTGTAGTAGCAGGTTTCGCTGCGGGTAATGCAACCTATAAAGCAGATGATGGCACCATTTTAAATACAGTTGGAACCCTGACACGGCCATGGTATGGAGACGACAATCAACGTACAGGTTATGTTTGCGCCAAAAAATGGAGAGATCCAAATCTTACTGGCAACTACAGTGGCCCCGACGGTACCTCACATATTTTTGGAGATCAAAACCAAATACTAATGCGTTATGCAGAGGTGTTGTTAAGCAGGGCTGAATGTAAAATACGTAAAGGCGATATTGCAGGTGGTATGGCTGATCTTAAAATAGTAAGAGACAGGGCATGGGGCGGTGCGGCACCTGCAATTATGGCTGATAGCGCTAATTATAACGGCACGCCGGGTGCAACAATAACTGACCCTTTGCAAATGGTATTGAGTGAATACCGGCATGAACTTTCCGGTGAGTTTTCTACCTTCTTTAATTTGTGCAGGGCAGGTACCGATGTGGCCGTTGAATTTATAAATAGGGTAAATGGAACAGCAGCGAACAGTTTAAATCCTGTTCCAAATCCAGCCCCGGGCCCAACACACGACGGAAAGCAACACGGTTTGTATAATACCTCCATCAAACCCGAGTGGACACTTTTGCCAATACCGCAGGACGCGAGGGGACTTAATCCAAACTTAACACAAAACACCGGGTATTAAATATAAACTGCTTTATAAAAAAGGTTTCTCCAAATGGAGAAGCCTTTTTTATTAGCAGCCATTTCTTTATTACTTTACAGGTTCATCTTCTCATTTCATGTATTGTGTATGAAACGTTTTCCATCAGTATTCACTTGTTCATTGGCCTTATGGCTGCTTGCCTGCAACAGTAGCCAGCCTTTATTATTCGAAAAAATTTCCGCCAGCCACTCAGGAATTGATTTTAAGAATACCATTACCGAGAGCGACTCGCTGAACCCCATGAATGTGGTAAACCTTTACAATGGTGGCGGCGTAGGCATCGGCGATTTTAACAACGATGGATTGCCCGATATTTATTTTACCGGTAATATGGTACCCGGCAAACTTTACCTCAATAAAGGAAATTTTGTTTTTGAAGACATTACGGAAAAAGCAGGTGTGGAAGGCATGGGCAGGTGGGCAAGAGGCGTTTCTGTAGTTGATATTAACAACGACGGGCTGATGGACATCTATATCTGTAATACAATCAGCAAGGATTCGTTGAAACGACGCAATATCCTGTACGTTAACCAGGGTAAGGGCAATGATGGCATCCCTCGTTTTAAAGACATGGCTGCAGCATACGGACTGGATATACATGTACAATCTACCATGGCCAGCTTTTTTGATTACGACAATGATGGCGATTTGGATATGTACCTCACCGTAAATGAAGCTTCCAATGGCTACAGCTCATCCGTATTCCGGCAGCGTAACAGCACCACCGTACACAGCACCGGCAGATTGTACCGCAACGATATGGACAGCAGCCTGCAACACCCAGTTTACCACGATGTATCGCTGCAGGCGGGCATTGTAATGGCAGGTTTCGGGCACTCGGCCACCATCTGCGATATCAACAATGATGGATGGAAAGATATCTATGTGTCGGACGATTTTATCAGCAGCAACCTTCTCTACATCAACAACCACGATGGTACATTTACCGAAAGGGCCAAAGAATATTTCAAACACACTTCTTTCAATTCAATGGGACAGGATGTGGTTGACATTAACAACGACGGCATGGCCGATGTAGTGGAGCTGGACATGAACCCGCAGGACAACCACCGCAAAAAAATGATGCTGTCGTCCAACAATTACAATACGATACAAAATTTCGACAAGTTCAATTACCAGCTGCAATATGTACGCAATACATTTCAGCTTAACCAGGGGCCACGCCTGTCTGGCCAGGATTCTGCAGGGCCGCCGGTCTTCAGCGAAATTGCATTCATGAGCGGCATGTCGCAAACAGACTGGAGCTGGACACCCCTCATTACAGACTTTGACAACGATGGTTACCGCGATATGGTGATCACCAATGGTTTTCCCAAAGATGTATCTGACCACGATTTTACCAGCTACCGCGAAAAAAGCAACGGGCTGGAGCCTTTGCTGAAGATGATGGAAAAAATTCCTGTTATCAAACTGCCCAACTACGCTTTTAAAAACAAGGATGGCATCAGCTTTAGTGATGTTAGCCGCGACTGGGGAATGGCCATACCCAGTTTTTCTAACGGTGCCGCATATGCTGATTTAGACAACGACGGGGATATGGATATGGTGATCAGCAATATTGATGACGAACCCTTTGTATACGAAAACCATTTGCGCAAAGCGGGAGACACGGCCACGCACTTTTTACAGCTTGCTTTTACCGGCAGCAAAAACAATATCAACGGGCTGGGCACATTTGCAGATATTTATTACGATGGTGGCAAACACCAGGTATATGAACACAATCCTTACCGCGGCTACCTCTCCAGCAACCAGGCCATTGCACATTTCGGCCTCGGTAAAACGGTGATGATAGATTCTCTTGTGATCCGCTGGCCCGGCAATCAGCAACAAACATTGCGCAGCGTGAAAGCAGACCAGCTGCTGAAAGTAAACATCGCAGACGCCAGAGAAACCTATTCCTGGTACCACGCTCCTGTTGCGGGTCAAACACTTTTTAAAGAAATTACCACAGCAGCCGGCATTAGCTACCAGCACAAAGAATACGATTTTATAGATTTCAATATTCAAACCACATTGCCACATAAGTTTTCCGACTATTGCCCGGCATTGGCCGCCGGCGATGTGGATGGCAATGGCCTGGATGATATGGTTGTTGGCGGCAATGCAGTAAACCCGGCAATGGTATTGCTGCAACAGGCAGATGGAAAATTTATTCAAAAAAAGCTTATCCCTGCCGATGAAAGCATCAGCCATGAATACAAAGATGAGGGCATGCTGCTTTTTGATGCCAATGGCGATGGCAGCCCCGATTTGTATATTGCCAGCGGCGGCTTTAAACAAGCAGATACCAGTTCAAACTACCAGGACAGGCTTTACATCAACAATGGCAAAGGCATCTTTACACTTGCCCCGGATGCTTTGCCCGTTAACCATACCAGCAAGCTTTGCGTACGCGCCATCGATTTTAATAAAGATGGTAAACTGGACCTCTTTGTATCGGGCCGCGTGGATCCAAAAAAATATCCACAACCGGTGAGCAGTTTTATTTTCAGGAACGATTCACAAAATGGCAACATTAAATTTACGGATGTAACAGCTGATATAGCCCCGGACTTGCTGCACCTGGGCATGGTTTGCGATGCATTGTTTACCGATTTTGACAACGACCAGCAGGTGGATTTAATACTGGCGGGCGAATGGATGCCGCTCACATTTTTAAAGAATACCGGCGGCAAGTTTAAGAATGTGACCGATGCTAGCGGCATCAGCGGAAAAACTGGCTGGTGGAATTCAATTGTGGGTGGAGACTTCAGGCATACCGGCCGAACAGATTACATTGTGGGCAATGCCGGCCTCAACACTTTATACCAGGCAAGTGAAGAACACCCGGTGTATTTAACGGCAAAAGATTTTGATCACAATGGCAGTTATGTGCCCATCACCTCTTTGTTTTTACCGGCTACGGATGGCAGCCTCAAAGAATTTCCCGCATTTGGCAGGGATGATATTGCTGAAAGAATTCCTACGCTAAAAAAACGCTTCGATAATTATAACAAGTTTGCAAACGCCAGCATGCAGGACATCTTTACACCCGAAATGATGAAGGATGCACAAAGATTAAAAGCCACCATGCTGCAGTCGTGCTACCTGCGCAACGATGGCCAGGGAAAATTTACACTGATACCATTGCCGCCGCAGGCACAGTTTTCTGTCATCAACGGCATGCTGGCCGATGATTTTGACGGCGATGGTAACCTGGATGTTTTACTGAATGGCAATGATTTTGGCACAGAAGTTTCCATTGGCCGGATGGATGCGCTGAATGGCCTGTTGTTAAAAGGCGATGGGAAGGGTGGCTTTGCAGCACAATCCATTTTGCAAAGCGGTATTTATATTCCGGGCGATGGCAAAGCACTGGTAAAATTGAGGGGCAGCAATGGAAACTACCTGGCGGCCGCAACACAAAACCGCGGCCCGCTGCAATTGTATGCACTTACCGAAAAAAAACAATTCCTGCCATTGAATCCGGACGATGTCAGCGCCGTAATCCATTACCGCAATGGCAGACAGCAGAAAGAAGAGTTCTATTATGGCGCCGGTTTCCTGTCGCAATCATCACGCTATTGCGCAGTAAATAAAAATGTTACCAGTGTAGACATCAGCAATAGTAAAGCTGTGATAAGAACCTTGGTGCTGAACAAGTAATATCCGCTTTCAAAAATGAATTTTGGCGTGTTTGTTGTCATCACAAACAGCAAAAAAAAGCACTGGCAACCCGGCATATAGATGCTGGTGAACTGTACCTACTGTTCATTACCGTACTGCCATCTGTATCATTACCGGACAATGCCCCCACCAGCTTCAAAAACAACCACTTGATATTCAGTTTAAACAGAAAGGGGTCTCTTTTTTGAAGCAAGTGCGCTAAACACTGTCTCCATGCTCAAAAACTATTTTCGCGTTGCCATCCGCAATCTCTGGAAAGACAAAGGCTTCTCGGCCATCAACATCATTGGCCTGGCAGCTGGTCTTGCCACCTGTTTGCTGATCACCCTTTTTGTTGTGGATGAACTGAGCTACGACAGCTTCAATGAAAAAGCAGACCGCATCTACCGGCTGCATGCAGAACTTAAACTCAATGGCGCAGGTTTTAATTCCATCACTGTACCGCCGCAAATGGGGCCCGTGCTGGTAAAAGAATACCCGCAAATAAAAAACTTTGTGCGGCTGATTGATACCCGCGAATTGCTGGTGAAAAAAGGCGATGAAACCATTATGGAGCAACATTCTGTTTTTGCCGACTCCAGCATTTTTGATGTCTTTAGCCTGCAACTGATTGCCGGCAATGCCAAAACTGCGCTCACCCAACCCAATACCATGGTGATCTCTGAAAGCATGGCCAAAAAATATTTTGGCAACGCCGGCGCCATTGGCAAATCCCTGCTTACGGCCAATACCCGGAACTACAAAATAACCGGCGTTATCAGAGACCTGCCGGCACAATCGCATGTACATTTCAATTTTATTAAAGCCATGTCCGAAATACAGGACAGCCGCAACAATGAGTGGTTGAGCAACAACTACATCACCTATATACTTGCGCAACCCGGCACATCGCAACAATACATCGACAAAGCCATTGCACAAACCATCAAGAAATACCTGGAACCACAACTTGTATCCATGGTACACACCGACCTGGCTGGTTTAGACAAAGCCGGAGGTTATTTCAAATACAATTCGATGCCATTAATGCAAATACACCTGCATTCTAACCTGAGCTATGAGCTGGAAGCCAACGGCAACCTGCAATACGTGTACATATTTATTGTGGTGGCCATTTTTATTTTACTCATCGCCTGTGTCAATTTTATGAACCTTTCCACTGCACGTTCTGCCGGCCGTTCAAAAGAAGTGGGTGTACGTAAAGTGCTCGGTTCGCAAAGAAGCGGCCTTATTACACAATTCCTGGCAGAATCCATCCTCACCACATTACTGGCGCTGGTACTGGCAGTCATCATCGCTGCATTGATGTTGCCTTTGTTCAACCAGTTATCCGGCAAAGAAATAAGCCTTGGCCTGTTTGCAAAACCATGGCTGTTGCCTGCATTGCTTGTCACCGGCGGCGTTGTAGGGCTGCTGGCCGGCAGCTACCCCGCGTTTTATCTTTCCTCATTTCGCCCAATAGAAGTACTAAAGGGAAAACTGACTGCGGGTTTTAAAAACGGCTGGTTGAGAAACAGCCTGGTAGTATTTCAATTTGCCATTGCTATTGTACTGATTGTAGGCACACTGGTCATCCGCAACCAGCTGAACTATATCCGCAACACCAATATTGGCTATAACCGCGAGCAGGTATTGACGCTTAAAAATACCTATTCACTTTGGGTGCATGCAAAAACCTTTAAAGAAGAAGCATTAAAAATTCCGGGTATTGCCAGCGCCACCATGACAAGGGATCTTCCCAATACCGGCAGTCACGATATCAACGGCATATTTAAAGATGCATCCTTAAATGCCAGCAGTTCCATCATCATGTCTACCTGGAATGTAGACGCTGATTTTGTTCCAACCCTGGGCATGCAGATAGTAAAGGGGCGGAATTTTTCGCCACAGATGCTTACTGATACCTTTGCGGTACTGGTCAATGAAACCGGTGCTAAAATGCTGGGCTTTGCAGATCCCATCAACCAGGTAGTATACCGTCCGCAGGGTGATAGTATGAAAACACAAGCTTATCGCATTATTGGCATCATCAAAGATTTTCATGCCGGTTCACTGCACGAAAAAATAGGCCCATCGCTTTTCCATCTTTCGGAAGAAAGAGGTGCTATTTCTTTCCGCATCCGCTCTAAAAATATTCCTGCGGTGATTGCACAGCTGGAAAAGAAATACCATTCGGTAGAAAAAATGGCCGGGCAGCCTTTTCTTTATTCATTTATGGATGATGATTTTAACGCCTTGTACAAATCTGACCAGCGGACCGGCAACCTGTTTATTTCTTTTGCCGTGCTGGCCATTTTCATTGCCTGTCTTGGTTTGTTTGGCCTGGTTACCTATGCAGCTGAACAGCGCATCAAAGAAATTGGAGTGCGCAAAGTGCTGGGCGCCAGTGTGGGCAGTATTGTGCGTTTATTATCCAAAGACTTTCTAAAACTGGTGTTACTGGCTACCCTCATTGCGGTTCCTTTTGCCTGGTGGGTGATGAGTAAATGGCTGCAGGATTTTGCCTACCGCACAAATATGTCCTGGATGGATTTTGTAATGGCGGCCTTGCTGGCAGCGGGCATCACCATTATAACGGTTTGTTTCCGGGCCATCAGCGCTGCAAGGGCCAACCCGGTAAAAAGTTTACGGAGCGAATAACACGGTGTCCTGCTTATTAAATATTGCTTAAAATTATTTTTCTGCCCCCTGGCTGGTAAAAAGAACCGGCGCAGGCTCTTTTTACTGCTCGTATAAAACCCCCGATTTTATATATTTGCAGCACGCCTGGCTTCCAGGGAGCATCTTATATTCAAGCGCATGTATGATATCTGTGGGGTAGGCCATATCACCCTCGACAAAGTAATTACTCCGGGTTCCGTAAAGTATATGCCGGGCGGCACATCCTATTACTTCTCCAACGCCATCCGCAATATGCCACTTGGTTATTTACTGGTTACTTCGCTGGGCGATGGTGAAATGCATACCGTGGATGATTTGCGATCACTGGGCATTGAAGTAAATGCCTATACCAGCGCCCACTCTGTTTATTTCGAAAATATTTATTCCGACAATCCCGATCATCGCACCCAGCGTGTATTGCGCAAGGCCGATCCCTTTTCCACCGATCAGGTAAAAGACATTCAGGCAAAAATTTTTCACCTGGGACCCTTGCTTGCCGATGACATGTCTGCCGGCTTCATTAAAGATCTTGCCGCAAGGGGCAAAGTATCACTGGATGTACAGGGTTTTCTACGCACCGTAAAACACCTTAACGTAGTGCTGACCGACTGGCCCGAAAAAATGGAAACACTGCAGCACATTGATATCTTAAAAGCGAATGACCAGGAAATGGAAGTGATTACCGGTCTTACCGACGTGAGGGCCGGCGCCACTTTGCTGGCAGAATGGGGCATCAAAGAAGTGGTGATTACACTGGGCAGTAAGGGATCCGTTATTTATACCGGCGGCCTTTTTTACGATATCCCCGTTTTTGTCCCCGACAATATAGCCGACACCACCGGATGCGGGGATACTTATATGGCCGGTTATCTCTCTCAACGCATTCTTGGCAAAGGCCCGCAGGAAGCCGGCGAATTTGCTTCTGCTATGGCCGCTCTTAAAATTGAAACCTACGGACCCTTTACCGGCACACCGCAGGATGTTTTTAGTTTTATGATGAGACAGCCAAAAGGAGATGAACAGGCTGTTTTGTAATTACTGCCGCCTACCACAAATTACCACCAGCTTCAAGGCTCAAAAAAAATCACAAGCCCATTGTTTCATTGATCCGCCGGGTATTTTTTGCACCGCACTGTAAATGCTGTACACAATCTGTCCCATATCCTGTCCGCATTGATTTGAATGCTGTAAATTGTAAAAATTTTTTCAATGAACGCTCTCTACAAGTATTGCAGCCTGCTCAGCATCAGCATCGCTCTCCTGTTCTGGTCTTCATCCAACGCTTACACGCAACCGAAAATGGCGGATGTAAAGGATCATCCAAGGATTGTAAACATTGTCAATTTTATACGGCTGCTGGAACCCCGGGATGCAAAGGTTACCCAAGAAGTTTTGTTCCAGACCGTAGTGAAGCAGGTGGAAATAATGAAACAATACAAACTGGGTGGCACTTTTTTACTGCAATACGATGCATTGATGGACAAAAGATACCAGGATTTGCTGAAGACCTTGCCACCTGATTCTTTCGAGATTGGCGCCTGGTGGGAATTGCCGCAACCGCTGATTGAAAAAGCGGGACTGAAATGGCGCGGGCGTTATCCCTGGGACTGGCGGGCCGATGTGGGTTTCTCTACCGGCTATACACCCGCCGAACGCGAAAAACTGGCAGATACTTATATGGCTGATTTTAAAAAAATATTTGGCTACTATCCAAAATCAGTGGGCTCCTGGTTTATTGATGCACACACGCTGAACTACCTTAGCAGTAAATATAAAATTATAGCTTCCAGCAATTGCAAAGACCAGCTGGGTACCGATGGTTATACACTATGGGGTGGCTACTGGAACCAGGCTTACTATCCCAGCAAGATCAATTCATATATGCCTGCGCAAAATGAAAAAAATCAAATTCCCGTTCCCATTTTCAGGATGCTGGGCAGCGACCCCGTACGCCAGTACGATGACAATGGTAGCGGCAACGGACAGGGAGTGGTGACATTAGAACCCGTGTACAAATTTGGTGGCGGCGATGCCGATTGGGTAAACTGGTATTTTAAAGAATTTGTGGAGGGGCCCGCTATGGAGTTTGCTTACACACAAGCCGGTCAGGAAAATTCTTTTACCTGGGATGCGATGGCAAAGGGTTTTGAAATACAGATGCCCCTGATTGCAAAACTAAGAGACGAACACAAAGTAAAAGTGGAAACCCTGGCCGCTTCCGGAAAATGGTTTCGTGCACACTATAGAGTTACGCCCGCTACTTCCGTTACGGTAAACAAAGACATCCACGACAGCAACCGCAAAACAGTCTGGTTCAACAGCCGGTATTACCGTTTCAACCTGCTCTGGCAAAATGGCAACCTGCGTTTCCGCGACATCCACCTCTTCAATGAGAACTTTCCTTCCATATATACCAACAACAAAGTAGAAACCAATGAATGTGCTTTTTTTACGCTGCCTTTTGTAGACGGCTACCGCTGGAGCAACAAAGAAAAAATTGCCGGACTGCGCTTTATGACCATTAAGGATGGTAAAGAAATCTTACTGGAAGGTGGCGACCCGCTTATACAGGACACCGTTGCCGGAAAGCTGCAAATCAGCTGGCCATTGACTAGCATTGAAGGCATACTTACAATGGATGCAGATGAAAAACAGTTAACCATCAGGGTTAGTAGTAAAAAACCGGTTGATTGGTTCCTCGACCTGGGCACGGCGCCCACCGCCGGATTGCCTTTTACGTCCATCAATAAAAAACAGGTAGCCTGCAATTTTGAAAAGATGAACTATTCCGTAACGGCAATCAGCGGCAGTTTCTCAAAACCCGTGGACGGACCCGCATTGAGAATTACACCACAAATGAATACCATTACGCTGAACCTTGCCGGGGCAAAATAAAATTTTAATAGCAGCAGCCGTTGATGCACAGTTTTGATTGAATGGTTTCGATGCAGTTGGCATGATCCTTTTATTACGGCCCGTTTTTTTGCCATTTTTGGTTTAACTTGAGAATCTCACTAACAACCAACTGAATCATGGCAAAAAAAACAATCGTGTTTATCCATGGACTCTGGATACATGCCAGTTCATGGCAACCCTGGATGGATTACTTCAACCAGCAGGGATACAAAACAATCAATCCACCATGGCCCGGCGATGCAGCAACTGTTGAAGGATGCCGCGCCAACCCGCAGGCCATTGCAAACCGCGGCGTAACCGAAATTGCCGACAGCTATGCGGCGCTGATTGCAACATTGGATGAACCACCCATCCTCATAGGCCACTCTTTTGGTGGACTGCTCTCGCAGGTATTGCTGGGTCGTGGTATTGCAGCAGCCGCTGTCGCCATCGATCCCGCCCCCATCAAAGGCGTATGGCAATTGCCTTTATCCGCATTAAAAGCATCTCTGCCGGTGCTGGGCAATCCATTCAATCTTACAAAAGCCGTATCGCTTACTTTTAATCAGTTCAGGTATGGATTTGCCAATGCAGTGCCTGAAGAAGAAGCAAAAGCACTGTATGAAAAATGGACCATCCCCGCTCCTGCCAGGCCGCTATTCCAGGCAGCCACAGCCAGTTTTGCCGGATCTGAAACAAAAGTAAATACTGCCAATACCACCCGCGGCCCGCTGTTGATCACCGGCGGAGAAAAAGATCATATTGCACCACCCATTCTTGGACAGGCATCCCTGAAAAAATACAATGCTTCCGTGATCACCGAATTCAAATTGTTTGAAGGAAGAGGACACTCGCTGATTGCTGATCATGGCTGGCAGGAAATAGCTGGCTATGCACTGGCCTGGCTTAATAAGAACGGCCTTTAAGACAAACCGGTCTCGCTCTTGCACAATAATTAACGCGAAAGCAGGTGGAAGTTTTTGGCTGCCTGCTTTCTTTATTTGTTTCAACGGCTGCCATTACATCTCCCGATCTTTTATAAAAAAACGGCAAGTCCCCTTCCCCTGCATGACTCCTGTTATGAAATTGACTGACGGCCATCATTCTTAATCCTTTCTTATTCTGCAAACTTTGTTTGTATTCTACTCACCTAAAACATGCGTTATGAAAAATTCAATCAGGGTATTCTTTTTTGGCGCATTGATGCTAACGACGGCAGGAAACAAAATCCTGGCGCAGGATACGGCTCAGTATAAGGTATTACCACCGGTAACCGTTACAGCCACCACCACAAAAGTGCCCGAAAAAGTATGGAAAAGCTTTGGCAACTATTTTACAGGCGCCTACGATTCAAGGTTCTATAAGATCAACAAAGATTACCTGGCAAAATACATGCTGAACGATCAGCAGAACAGGGCATTGTTTACAAAACGTGGCAACCTTGTATACCATATCAGCTACGGTTACGAAAAAAACCTGCCCGAAGAATTGCGCAAACAGGTAAAAACATCTTATTACGATTACAGCATTACAAAGGCAGTAAAAGTAACGGAAGCCGATCGTCTTATCTGGGTGGTAAGTCTTGAAAACGATAAAAGGTTCCTGTTGGTTCGCCTGGAAGACGGTGAAATGGAAGAGGTACAGCAGCTCGATAAAAAATAAAAAAGTATGCAGCGCAGCGGATCCAGTTTTCCCGGCGGCAAGTTTGTACAGCAGACAAACTGCCGGGGAAACTTTTTTATGATCGGCAGCAAGACAGTCCCTGTAAAGCAGCCGCTTGATGGCTATCATCTTCCGGCATGAAGCGCATCAGTAAAATTCTGTACAAATAAAATTTTCTTTGCAGGGTTAAAGCAGTGGTATAACACTGCCATTACCTGTTTTTTAAAAATACATTGTATGAAGGGCATTATTATTTATGCGGGCAAATACGGCGCTACCGCGCAATATGCCAAATGGTTGTCTGAAACAATGCAGCTGCCGGCTGTAAACCTCAAAGAACTCAACGCGGGTTTGCTGGCCGGCGCCGAACTGGTAATCATTGGAAGCTCCATCTATGTTGGCAGCCTGCTGGTAAAAGACTGGCTGCACAAGCATGCCGCTTTGCTGCAAACAAAGAAAGTTTACTTTTTTATCGTTGGCGCATCAGTAGCATCCGACAAAGACAAACAAGCACATGTCATCGGCGCAAATATCCCCGCGTTGAATGGTCTGGAAAAAAATGTATTTTTCCTTCCGGGCCGGCTCGACCTGAAAAAACTTTCCTGGAAAGACAAGCTCTTACTAAAGCTGGGCTCCATGCTTGAAAAAGATCCGGTTAAGAAAAAAGCCATGCGCACCGGCATCGACGCGGTGGCAAAAGAACAGCTGGCAGATCTTATCAATGCATTGCAGGTTGCAGAAGCGCAGCTGGAAAAAATCATTTGATCATTTCATTCTTTCTCCACTGCAAAATAACAAAAAATACTATCCCCGGTTGACAGCATTCATATGACTGATCCCCCCTTACTGCGGATCTAAGAATCACGCCTGTTGCTGATCGTTGTCATTTAATTGCGCGGTGTACAGTGGTAGCTTTAAGATCTAAACAAAAAGTTATGAAAACAATTGTTGCCGCCACCGATTTTTCGGAAGACTCCGTAAACGCGGTGCACTATGCAGCTGATATGGCCATGTCCATTGATGCCCATTTGTTACTCCTGCATGTTTGTGAATACCCGGTTGCCGTAAACGAACTACAGGTGCAGTACTACAGCATGCAACAGGTACAGGAAGCTGCTGCAAAAGAAATGGAAGAACTGCAGGATAACATCAGCAAGCGCTGCAACGGTACATTAAAAGTGAACACCCTTGTACAGGAAGGCGATATCATAGAGTGCATCATAGCAGCCTGCAGCAACAACAATACGTTTGCGGTGGTAATGGGCCGCACCGACCGCGGCTCACTGGAAAGATGGCTGGTGGGCGACGGTAACCTGCCCGCCATGCGGAAATTGCAATGGCCCCTGGTAACAGTGCCGCACGGCGCCCGTTTTAATGGCATCCGCAATATTGGCCTCGCCTGCGATTTCAGGGATGTAACAGAAACCCTGCCCGCAGCAGAAATAAAAAATATTTTGCAGGATACACATGCCAACCTGCACGTACTGCATGTAAGCGCCGACAATGGCGATGCATTCAGTTCAAAAAAAATTGAAGCTTCCGGGTGGTTTCAGGATTTGATGTCCGATTGCAAACCCCACTACCATTTTATAAAGGGCACCGATGCCGAAGCTGAGATTATTGCATTTGCCGATCAGCAACAGTTAGACTTGCTCATCGTTATTCCCAAAAAACATGGCTTCCTCGAAAAGATTTTCCGGCACAGTCATTCAAAACAACTGGTATTGCATGCGCATGTACCGGTAATGGCCATTCACGAATAAAAAAAATTCTATGCAAACCTATATTAAAAAATTCAGCGAGATTGGCATCGGCGATATCGCCGCTGTGGGTGGAAAAAATGCTTCTCTCGGCGAAATGTATTCCCGGCTTTCCGGTAATGGCATTGCTGTGCCCAACGGATTTGCCACCACCTCATTTGCATTTGAAGAATTTCTTACCCACAATGCATTGCAGCAGCCCCTGCACCAGCTGATGGAGAAACTGGATCGGAAAAATTTCAGTAACCTGCAGTCAACCGGCGAAGCCGCCAGATCGCTCATGCTGAAAGGCAGCCTGCCACACAATCTGGAAACCGCCATTGCAGATGCCTGGGAAAATTTAACCGGCAATGCGGAAGCGTCGGTGGCAGTAAGAAGCAGTGCCACCGCAGAAGACCTGCCCACCGCCAGTTTTGCGGGACAGCATGAAAGCTTTCTCAACGTATCGGGCAAAAAAGCTGTGCTGGACGCTGTGAAGAAATGTTTCGCCTCACTGTATACGGCCCGCGCCATCAAATACCGCGAAGACAATGGCTTTGCCCATGAAAAAGTAGCACTCTCGGCCGGTATACAGAAAATGATCCGTTCAGATAAAGGCTGCTCCGGCGTTGCCTTTACGCTGGAGCCCGAATCCGGCTTCCGCGATATTGTACACATCAGCGGCGTGTGGGGACTGGGCGAAAACATGGTACAGGGCACCGTTACTCCCGACGAATATTATGTTTTTAAACCCGCGTTGCTGCAGGGCAAAAATGCCATCATCCGTAAGAAAACCGGATCCAAAGCAAAGACCATGATCTATGGTGAAGCAGCGGAACAAGGCATCGTAAACATTGATACGCCTGCAAACTTGCGCATTAAAAATGTACTGACCGATAAAGAAATTACCAGCATCGCCCAATGGTGCGTTATTATAGAAAAGCACTACAGCAAACCCATGGACATAGAATGGGCCAAAGACGGGCTTACCGGCAAACTTTATATTATACAGGCAAGGCCCGAAACCGTGCATTCTCAAAAAAATCCGCTGATAGCTGCTTCGTACTCATTGCTTGGCAAAGGCGATGCGCTTACAAAAGGACAGGCCATTGGCAATGGCATTGCCACGGGAATTGCCAGGCTGCTGTCATCGCCCGCTGAATCTGCTAAACTGCGGCCCGGAGAGATTGTGGTAACAGACATGACCAGCCCCGACTGGGACCCGGTTTTAAAAAATGCCGGCGCTATCATTACCAATAAAGGTGGCCGCACCAGTCATGCATCCATTGTGGCCCGTGAACTGGGCGTACCTGCCATTGTAGGCTGCGGCGATGCCACCGAAAAAATTGCCGATGGAGAAATGATCACCGTCTCCTGCGCCGAAGGCACCGAAGGATTTGTATACCGGGGAAAACTCAGTTATAAAACCACCCGCATCAATTTCTCTGAAGTAAAAAAACCGGAGGCCACCGAAGTAATGCTGATTGCTGCCGACCCCGATACCGCTTTTAAGCTTTCCTTCTATCCATCGGATGGAATAGGATTGTTGCGCCTCGAATTTATTATTACCCATGCCATACAAATACATCCCATGGCACTGGTAAATTTTGATACAGTGCAAGACCTGGAAGCAAAACAAAAGATTGCGGAGATTACACAGGGGTACAGCGACAAAAAACAATTCTTTATTGATAAACTGGCAGAAGGCGTTGCCAGCATGGCGGCGGCTTTTTATCCGAGAGAAGTGATTGTAAGAACCAGCGATTTTAAAACCAATGAATACGCCAATCTCATAGGCGGCAAAGCCTTTGAGCCGGCAGAAGAAAACCCGATGATTGGTTTCAGGGGAGCATCGCGGTATTACAACGATTTGTACAAAGAAGGTTTCAGGCTTGAATGCGCTGCGCTGAAAAAAGTGAGGGATGATATGGGCTTCAGCAATGTAAAACTGATGATACCCTTCTGCCGCACCGTAGAAGAAGGAAAAAAAGTAATAGCTACCATGAAAACCTGCGGGCTGGAACAGGGCGTGAACGACCTGGAGATTTATGTAATGGCAGAGATTCCTTCCAATGTAATACTGGCCACCGAATTTGCCGAAGTGTTTGATGGTTTCTCCATAGGATCCAACGATCTTACACAACTAACGCTGGGCATTGACCGCGATTCGGCTACCATCAGCGCATTGTTCAGCGAACAAAACGCAGCGGTAGAAGAAATGATTGCCACCGTAATTAAAAAAGCCAGGGCTGCCGGCGTAAGAATTGGTTTGTGCGGGCAGGCACCCAGCGATTTTCCGGAGTTTGCACAGTTCCTGGTAGCGCAAGGCATTGACAGCATTTCTTTTAACCCCGATGCATTGTTAAAGGGGATTGAAAACATTAACCTGGCCACGGCAAAACTGGCAATACACGCATAAACAAGGACGGCAACAACCATAAAAAAGGAATGATTTAAGTGTCGTTCCTTTTTGTTTGCCCGCCCGTTCTTACATGCTGCTACAAAAAAAAGTTCCGCTGCAACCGGCAGCGAAACTTAAGCAATGGAATACAAACTATTCGTATACTGTTGTTTTATCCTCAGTCTTCATAAGAATATTCCGGCAGTACTATTCTTAGTTTGCTTTCTACATTGGTAACACCCGGTGCTGCCCAGGCGGCGTTTTCGGCATCTTCCTTTTCTGCAATAGACCTTACCATACCGGTAAGTACTACCCTGCTGCCAAATACTTCTGCAATGATCTTATGGGCATCAATGGTAGCGCTGCGCTGAAACGCATTCGCAATCTTCTGATCTATATCAGCCACTTTTATTTTTGGCTTTACAGAAATAAGATTGGTAATGGATTTAACGCCCACCAGGCTTTCAATGGCAGTGGCAGCGTTGTTGCGCTGAAATTCCCATTCCACTTCGCCTTCCAGCCGCACATTACCGCCTTCTACTTTTATTTTTATTTTTTCTTCCTGCACGGCGGTATGCCATTTCAATGCATTCAGGATGGCTTCTGCAATTTCCGCATCGTTTTTTCTATAGGCCGGCGAAACCCCCAGTTGAATGTCTTCGGCAATGGCCTTTACACCTGCTACCTTCTTGGTTGCTTTTTCGGCCGCCATTTTTTTATAATAATTATCTACCTGTCCGGATAGTGTAACAACACCATTCTTTACTGCTACCCCAATCTGAGCCGCTGCCAGCATGGGTTCCCATTTGAGTTGGGCCATTACATCCTGCTGTACCTGCAAATCTGTTTTCATAAACTTTTGTTTTAAAGGTGAGTAAATGATTGTTTGTGATTTGGCTACTACAAAGTGCGGATATTTTCTTTGTACGTTCAAGAATGGCTGTCAAAGTAAAAGCTGATTGAGGTCACTACAGGAGGCATACTGTGGAAGTATTACACCGCCTTGTACAGCCGTTCATAGTATTCGGCCGCCATTCGTTTGCTGTCAAACGCCGGAACAATATCCCGCATCGCCTGTTTAACAATGGCCTGCCAGCGGGTGGGTTCGTCGTAATACATGGGCAGCACTTCCGTCTCCAGCAAATGGTAGAGACAGGCCGCGTCCTTATCGTCCTGAACATGTTCGGGCAATGATGCATCGCAGGCCGGTATCACAAATGCATTTTGTTTGTCTTTTGCAAATTCAGGAAACCAGCCATCGGGCAGCGATACATTTACGGCGCCATTCATGGCAGCCGTCATGCCGCTGGTGCCGGATGCTTCATGCCGAAGCCGTGGATGGTTCAGCCAGATATCGGCGCCGTTCTTTAACAATTTCGACAGGCGCAGTTCGTACCCAAAAAGCATGGCGCAATTGGGATAAGTTTTACAAACATTCACCACTTTATCAAATACGCCAATACCGGTATAGTCCATGGGGTATGGTTTGCCCGCCCAGATAATTTGTATAGGGTGCTTCGGATTGGTCACCAACCGGTGAAAGCGTTCCCTGTCGCGCAGCAATAAATCGGGCCGCTTGTATCCCGCAAAGCGTTTTGCAAAAACAAGGGTGCAGATTTTTTCATCATAAATCTCGCCGCACTGGTCGGCCACAGTTTCAAACAATGCCTTTTTTCGCTGCTGTTTAATTTGTTGCATCGCCGCATTATCCTGGTCTTGCAGGGCGCTGTACAAAGCCCCGTCGTGCCAGTAATCAAAATCCTGTGCATTGGTAATGGCAATCAGTTCGCAAAGGCCCTCATATTTGCCCCAGCTTGTTTGCAGTGTTTGCCGGTGCAGGGCCGATACGGCATTTGCTTTGCCCGCCAGCTGCATGCAGGCCAGCGTATGGTTGAGCGTATTGCCGCTGGTATGGGTAATGGCTTTTATTTCTGATTGTGTAGTGCCGCAGAAGAAACTCATTTTCTCCAGCAAGGCCATATTGGTTTGCTGGTTGCCTGCTTCTTCGGGTGTGTGGTTGGTAAACACAAGCCGTTTCCTGACTGCTGTTACATCTTTGTATTGGTTGTACAAATAAAAAGCCAGTGGCAATGCGTGCGATTCATTGAGGTGGTATACATCGGGTTGCCATTGCAATGCTTCCAGCAGTTTGGCCCCGCCCACGCCCAGTAAAATGGCCGCGGCAATTTTTGTTTCGGGGTTGGCATCGTATAGTTTGTGCGAGATGGTGCGGGAGAGATAATCATTTTCCGGCAGGTCGGTAGATAATAAAAACAAAGGTGCTGTATTGAATGTTTCCGGAGGCAGGTAATAAGCGGTTACCCACACATCGTGATCGGAAACGCGGATGGTAAACTTTATATCCGTTGGCAGAAGAAATCCGTATTCCTTTTCCTCAAACAATACATCCATGCTTTGATCCTGCTTGTATACCTGGTCGTAATATCCATATTTCCACAGTATACCAATACCGGTAAGCGCCTGTTTCAATGCAAATGCACTGCGCATGTGCGATCCCGATAAAAATCCCAGCCCGCCAGCATAGGTTTTTAATGGCTGATGAATACCATACTCCATGCACAAATAAGCTACTTTCTTCTGAAACAACGGGTCTGCGCTGTAAGGGTGACTGAACGTGAAGCCCATTTTGCAACAGGATTAGTAAACAATGATAACGCAACGCTGGCCCTGGGCCGGTGCGTTTGTTTTGGGCAGGTAGAGCCGTAGCACCCCTTCCCGGTATTCTGCACTCACAAACAAAGGATCAGCATTTTCCGGCAGCTGCAGCCGGCATTCAAAACATTCGTCTTTGAATGCGGGTTGGATGTTTTCTTCACCTGCTGCGGCAATGCCTGTGCGGTGCAAAGCGGTTACAGACAATACCCGGTGCTTGCATTGCACCAGGAAATCTTGGCGGTTTACGCCCGGCACCTGCAGTTCAATTTTATAAGCATCCGGTAGTTCAACCATGTGCAATGGCGGGTGTACAACGGCTTTATGCCCCAGGTCTTTAATGGCATGCCTGAATGCTCCTTTCTCCATCATCGGTACAAATGCACCGGGATAAACGGTTGTGTTGGAAAGTATGTTTTTCATATTGCAGCTTTTAGACAATCACAAGTTAGCGGCACCTGCCAGGCCGGCCAATGACGGTTGCAGTGTTTTGTGCTGATGGTGGTCAGGGGCCTCCCCCCTGTGAACATCCACACTCCAAGAGAGAGAGAGAGACTTGAGTCGCCGAATCTATCCACACTTGCCGCTGTACCAAGTGGCTGACTTCGTACTTACTATGTTCTTACTGAACTTGGTTCAGGTAACAAAGCGAATGCCACAAACCCTGCATTCAATTACTGTTTTGATCTATCCGCAGCTCGGGTTGCTTCGCCTGCCGATTTTGCGCCGTCATTGCGAACCGCCATAGCGCATTTTAAAGAGCAGCCAATGCTGGCGGTAAAGCAACCTGTGCTATGCGGCAACGACTGTTGATAATTGTAAACGGCGGCATCGTTAAGCGCTATGGCAAATGCTACACAACCCTGCATTCAGATACTGTCTTGATCTATCCAAAAAGCGGGTTGCTTCATCGCGCTGGATCGCCTCGTGGCAGATCCCCGCTGCGATTCGCAATGACGTTTGCTTCGCCAGCTCCATCTGCGCCGTCATTGCGAACCGCCATAGCGCATTTTAAAGAGCAGCCAATGCTGGCGGTGAAGCAACCTGTGCTATGCGGCAACGACTGCTAATATTTGTAATCAGCGGCAACATTAAGCGCTATGGCAAATGCTACACAACCCTGCATTCAGTTACTGTCTTGATCTATCCAAAAAGTGGGTTGCTTCGCCGGCTCCATCTGTGCCGTCATTGCGAACCGCCATAGCGCATTTTAAAGAGCAACCAATGCTGGCGGTGAAGCAACCTGTGCTATGTGGCAACGACTGCTAATATTTGTAAACAGCGGCAACGTTAAGCGCTATGGCAAATGCTACACAACCCTGCATTCAGATACTGTCTTGATCTATCCAAAAAGCTGGTTGCTTCATCGCGCCGGAACGTTTAGTGGCAACCCCGCGCTGCGATTCGCAATGACGTTTGCTTCGCAGGCTGTCGCTTTCCTTTTTTACTTTCTACTTTAAAATTTAAAATTTTACGATTATTCT
>Ga0075026_100000234_pt1 | contig 21345 bp, 20 predicted proteins | sample Str012_2_FD_71392 | JGI IMG/M metagenome (GOLD analysis project Ga0075026, IMG submission 71392) | Freshwater sediment microbial communities in response to fracking from Pennsylvania, USA - Straight Creek_MetaG_SC_2012 | ecosystem: Environmental > Aquatic > Freshwater > Creek > Sediment... | reverse complement strand
CCAACTCCAACTCCGACACCTACAACTTATACAGCTGCGGTAGTTGCTACTCACAACACTTCTGGCAACTGTTGGTTTATCATCAGCAGCAAGGTCTACAACGTCACCAACTATATTACGGTCCATCCGGGCGGCACTAACGCTATCACCAGTAATTGCGGTAAGGATGCAACGACCGCGTTTAACACGAAGGGCGGTACTGGCAATACCCATTCTACAAATGCGCATACTATACTCGCTGGATTCTATGTTGGTGACCTTTCGACAGGTGTAACTCCAACACCGACCCCCACTCCGACGCCTACACCTACACCGACCCCCACTCCAACTCCGACACCTACGCCAACACCTACTCCTACGCCGACTCCTACCCCGACGCCGACACCGACTCCAGCGCCTGCACCAGTTACATATACTGTGAACGTAGATAGTGCTGGCAATTACTCTCCTTCAAGTTTCTCATTGCACGTAAATGACAAACTAAAGATTGTATACACAGCTCCGTACGGTGCTGAAGTCATCACGGTGTTCACACCAGCGCCACCTTCATCAGCAACCGTCGACAAAGACATCACCACACGCACGGTTACCTTTACGAACGCAGGGTCATACACCTTCAAGGCGCAGGACCATTCTGGAAACACTGGCACCGTCACCGTCAATTAGAAGAGAGTGGCACAAACAAAAAGCACCTGCTCTCGCAGGTGCTTTTTGTTTATGCGTGAGATTAGAATACACTAATAGTGCTTGCGATTGCTTCGAGTGTTTGTGCTGGTACGTCCTTTGTTGCGATAGAGATGACTCGGCCATTTGTTCCCATAAAGACAAGGCGAGTAGAAGCGTTTGCTTCGGTTATGTAGAGCATTTGTACACCGTGAATACTCATGCGAGTACCAATATCGATGATTGGTGTTTTGGTCAAAGGGTTCATCACGTACTGGTCACGAAGCGTTTCATATGACGTAAATGAATTGCTTTTTGAGTATGCTTCGATTGCAATCTTTCCAGAATCGATAGTCAGTAGTGAGAAAAAGAGTGAGTCGTCGAAATCAACGTTTAATGCATTATCAAGGCTGATCTTTGTATTCGCAGGAGTGAGAGCCGAGAATCCCATGTATTTGTTTTGATAGAAGGAGACTTCACCCTTTTGCTCAATGACCGAAGGAGTAACTGTGTTGCCTTTGAAGTCATATCCGTGTTCAAACAGACATTCTCGGAAGTAGCTATAGTACCAAAAGCCCTTTAACTGGTCTTTTGTTGCGTCGTCAAACGCAAGCGGCAATTCAAATTTTAAATTAACGCGAGGGTCAGTTTCGACGGCACAAGCCAGATGCACTGCCGCAGGAGTGCCTCGGCCACCACCAATGGCATACACCGCCAAGCTACCGCCACGAGCAGTATGCATCAAAAACCAATAGCCACCGCCGAAAATAACGACAATAAACAAGAGGCTAATGGTTACCTTGGCGCGCTTGCTTACATGGAATAATGGTTCAGTAAGAATTGACATAATATATTAATCTTATGCGAATACTATACCACATATTTTTTAAAACACCATATTGTGCATAGTACAGACAGCGGTGACCACTTGTCCTACGCAGCTGGTATACTTGTTGCAATGAGCATGCATATCGGACACGTCCACCTCACTGTTGGCAACCTAGAGCGGTCGCTCGGCTTTTATAGAGACTTATTGGGCTTTCAGGTGACAACTGCCTATGGGTCCTCGGCTGTTTTTTTAAGTGATGGCGGGTACCATCATCACATCGGACTCAACACGTGGGCTGGGGAAGGCGCACCAGAAGCTACACCGGGTCATACAGGGCTGTACCATCACGCAATACTTTTTTCAACTCGAAAAGAACTCGCGATCGTACTGAAGAGAATCATTGACGCAGGATATCCTCTTGAAGGCGCAGCTGACCACGGTGTCTCCGAAGCAATCTATCTGCGAGACCCAGACAACATTGGTGTGGAGCTCTACGTAGACAGACCACGAGACGAGTGGCAATACGACGACTCCGGGACACTCGTCATGACCACAGAACCATTGGACCTTGAGAGTATTCTTAAGCTTGCCAACGATTAACATGGCGCATCCTTTTGAAAAAATATTTGAAACGGCCTTGAAACGAAGCACTTCCGACGAAAACATGGTGCTCATTGAAGCTGAGAAAATACTTGCAAAAGGCTACGCTGCCTCGGAGATATACTCAGTCCTTGTGAAACTCAAACAGAGCCTTGTGCTCGATGCTGATGAACGCATCGTCAGTGAAGCAGCGGAAGAGTTTAACCGCCACATCGGCTCGTGACGGTACTCGGGTATGTCACAAACAGAACACACAAACGTATTACTCTATAAGCGCAGACAACTGCGCACTACCCATGGGAGAACATAACGCTTTTACGACAGGCGAGTCGAATGAAGCACTCTATAGGGAGCTGTTTACACCACTCTTTCGGTATTTCGTATTTCGCACGAAAAACAAGGAGACTGCCGAAGATCTTACCCAATCAACGTTCCTAAAATTTTTACTTCAGGAGAATTATCCTACTGAAAAACTCCACGCGACTCGACTGCTCTACACCATCGCGAGAACAATGCTCATTGACCACTACCGTGCGCATGCACGAAACCCACACGTGAGTCTTGAGGCCAAAAATATTGAACCCCCGAGTGAAGAGCGCACAGCCGAAGCCGCATTTAGCGACAACGAAGACATCGCGTACGCGAAATCACTACTAGCAGATCTCTCGGACACAGAAGAGGAAATCGTATCTCTTCGCATACTGGCAGAGATGGAATATGCCGATATTGCACTCACTACAAAAACCTCGGAAGTAAACGCTCGGCAGATATACTCACGCGCACTGAAAAAACTCCGCATACGTGCCGACGAAACAAGCTCATGACAACACATACTATGAACACCAACAACGAAACCGTAACAGAAAACAGCATCCGGGCCCGTATGGAGCGGGTTGTGCCTGCGCGTGCATTGTTTGAAGAAACACTTTTGCATGTCACAAACGAACAATCAAAGCGTTCTACTCATATGAAGGCTATGCCTTCGCCGTACCAATTTTTTCTTTCGCGCATTACAGCTCGCTCAACAAAGATCGGTGTATCTGTTGCTCTGGTTGCACTTATTGCAGTGCTTGCGACAAAGACGGGTGATTACAGCGCCATAGTGCGTATGAACCAGCCACCACCTGTGGAAACCCTCGCTACACCGCAAAACGCGGATGTATCAGTGGACCAGATCGTTGCAATGCTTACGGACGACGCGAATGCGGAGGCGTCGCTCGGCGCGACAGAGGAAGACGCCGGCACAACCCTCGAACAGGATTTAGAAGATTACACAATTATATAAACAACATATGAAGAATTCATTCTATACAAAAGCAGCTACCGGCGCGCTCGGCATCATGATGATGGCGGCTCCGCTCGCAACATTCGCAGCAACCACAACACCTGCAGCAAAAGGTGGCGCTGGCGCAAACTTTTGCACCAACATTGACGCTATAGGTGCAAAGATCATTGCAGGAATCGATACAAAGACAGGTACCATCGATAGCAAGAAGGCGACACGCATGGCAAAGCTTTCAGAGTCTCGCCAAAAGCGCGACGAATCACTTTCTACAAAACGCGCAGAGCGCGACACGGCACTCGGCACACACTACACCGCGCTCATGAAGAAAGCTGACACCGATGCAAAGAAAGCAGCGGTGACTACATTCAAAACAACGACTGACGCTGCTCTAAAAGCTCGTCGCGACGCAATTGACGCCGCTATAAGTACCTACCGCACTGGTATCGATGCTCTTATTTCTCAAAAATTTGGCGCCCTCGATAACGACCGCGCTGCACTCAAGAGCGCTACTGACGCAGCACTCACGACTGCAAAAAGCTCATGTACTGCCGGCACCGACAGCAAGACTGTGTACACGACATTCAAAGCTTCAATCAAGACCGCGCGTGACGCATACAAGAGCTCTCACACACAGACCAAGATCAGCGATGACATCAAAGCGCTTGGCACTGCTCGCAAAGCTTCTGTAGACGCAGCAATTGCCAAGTTTAAGGCTGATATGAATACCGCTCGCACTACCCTCAAGGCTGCACTCGGATCAAAATAACGCGAGTAATCACGCACGAAAAAAGCACCCTGCGGGTGCTTTTTTCGTGCGTGATTACTTTGCAATATCACCATCCCCGTCGATATCCATCCCCACCTTGTCTTCTGCAAGATTGACGATAGTGTTCATGATGCCGCCGAGACCTTTCTCGTCTGCCATCTTCTCGAGCTCAGCAACCTTTTCATGCGCTGCATTTCCGACCATACCCATCACACCTTCTGCGATCGGGTTCTTTGCGAGAGCTTCAGCTTCTGCCTTCATTGCATCTGTGTTTATATCTGGAATATCAACCATATATTTATATTTAGTTTGTAATACTGAGAGAAGTATACACCACTTGCAATACTGGATACAAAAATCGCTCGATGCATGGCATCGAGCGATTGTTTCAGTGCAAACCGTACACGCGAACTATTTCGTCCGCAATACCACCGTGGCTCAGAGTGCCGCACGAGAGCGGCATCAGTGCGTGGGTGATAAAAATCGTCGAAAGATGATGTGTTCTGTCGTGAGCACGGAGATACGTGCCGAGAGCAGATTCAAACTCATGCACAGTCGACGACTGCAAACGTTCGAGTGCTGCAAGCAATGCTTGGTCAAGAATTTTACCCTTGCACTTCTTGTGATTCTTCATCAAGTGAATGTACATTCCTTCGCGCGCGTTTTGCATAATAGGCCAGTCTGTTCTACCGAAAATATGCAGCGCGCGGTAGAGACGGGCAATGCGCAAGCGAGCATCGCCAGATTCATCATTCGATAGCACTGCTGCATAGTGCACATAGGCAATGCGCGATTCCTCTTCAAGAACTGCAGAAATATGGAATTGTGATTCCAAAAATTTCTGGGTCTTCGTGGGGAAACGAGCGAGCATATGTTTGCTATCGCGCACTATCGCAACAAATGAAGGGAAGTCCTTTGCTTCCAAAGCATTGAGGCCGTAGATTGTTTTCGTAAACGCTACAACCTCATTGCCGTAGCCAGTAAGGGAGTCCCAATCATCAGCAACGGCACGATTTGCCTTACTAATGCTTCGCGTTCGTGCAAGGTGAATAGTCCACCAAGCAAGCGTTCCAACCTTTGCGGCAGCAAGTACCCCGATAACAGGATTAACCATAGTTCGCCTCCAAATAACGGGCCAGAACGATTCTGGCGTTTCTAAAACTATTAAACAGTACCTGTAGAAAAACGCAAGTCCCACCCTTGACCAACTATCATATAAATGCTATAGATTTATCTGGTAAAAGTACCCGGATCGCCCTCGGTAACGGGCGGCTCGTTGACAATTTAGAAACAAAAGAAGAAGGACCGGAAAATGAACGCACCACAGGCACAAGAAGTTCCAACGACCTCTGGCGTTGCCAGCACCCAGGCTTCAGTTGAAGCCATGGAAGCTGCAATGCAAGGCTTTGAGCGGACAACGCTCAACGACCTCCTTGATGAGCAAAACAAGCTCATGAAGAGTGCAAAAGATGCCTCGAAGCTTGGCGATGCAGCTGAAAAAGCCGCTCGTCTTGAAATCATCAATGCCGACATGGATTCACTCCGCGCCAAAATCGTGGAATATCGTGAAGACACGGCAGAACTGATTACCGGACTCGAAGCTCAGTTTGCGAAGATCGGCATCGACATTTCGGCGCTGCAAAAGCCCACCGAGGAAGATCTCAGCCTGATCAAAAGGGCCGAGGAGCATCTGGCGTCCCTTGATCTTGCGAATCCGTCAGGTACGGCTTCGCTGCGGAAGAAGGAACTCGACGAAGCTCTTGCTACTGCCAAGACAAAATGGTTTGGCAAAGAAAACGCTGTCGAGCATGCAACGACGAATCTCGCTGCATTTGCGGAAGCGCATGTAGCAGATACCAAGGAAGCAAAGCTTGCAATCGAAGAAGCGAAAGCTGAAGTGGAACGCATGCGCCGCAAGCGCATCCGTGAAGCGGACTTCGATTCACAATTCCAGCGTTTTATCGACTTGGCATCTCAGATCCAAGCCTCGCTCCTTCAAAATGTGAAGGACAGCGAAGCGAGGATGGTGCAAACCAAAAAGGAACTGAACGACTCGCTTGCTCAGAAGGAAACACTCGCTACCCAGATGAAAAAGCTGGACAGCGACATCCTGAAGACCGAAGGCTCCGTTCGCGTGCTGGATACTGAGATTGCAAACGCAATCGACCCAGCCGTGAAGGCATCTAAGGAAAAAGAGCGCGGTGTAGTGGTGCAAAAACTGGCGGACCAGAATGGCACACGGCAGGAAATGCAAGTGGCCTTCAACGCCTTTGAAGCGGCAGTCACGAAACACGAAACAATGCTCCAGGCAGTGCAAGTGCAGCGTGACAACCAAAGTGCTCATGCTCGCAAGCTGAGCATTGACTCCAAGGCGCGGTTTGTTCAGGCACAAAACCTGGTCATGATTGTCAAAAATCAAAGCCAAGAAGACGCGGCTGAGCGCCTGCACCAAGCTGGCTCGAAGCTCGACACCATGGGCATGGAAGCGGCAGCACGCGCACTCGTTGCGAGTGAACGTACACGTCTCAATATGCTCAAAGGCCACGAGCAAGACATCAAAAACTTTGCTCGTATCACTGGCGACCTTGCAGCTGGCCGTGCGAACATTGCAATCGAAGATGCCGAGATCGCTGCACGGATGCAGAAGAACTACGGTATTGACTCATTGCAATCAAGCTGGCTTCACGTCATGGATCACATGACGCAGGAAAACGACACACAAAAGGCCGCCTGAGGCCGACAAAGGGGTGCCTCACGGTGCCCCTTTCTTTTTGTCTCACCGTCACACAACCATGCATGGAGGTGCATCATGAACAACATCAAAGCCAGTAACCCTGACATGGTGTCCCTCATCAATACTAATGATGGGCGATACCTGCAGTACTTCACGGCACTTGAGTCAGCAATCGGCTTACTCTCGCAGTGGGCAAGCGAATGGTCAGGTGGCGCTCTTTTTGTGCCTCATGCAGGACCATACCTTGACCGTATGCGGAAAGTTGCACACCTGCTTCGTAGCAGATTTGCATTTGAGATCAACGACCCGATGGTCGTCGATCTCTTGCTGTCAGGATTTCCCAACTCATTTATGCTCGAACGACTTAAGGTCGACGAGCGGAGGTGCAAAACCGCAGAAGGCATGGCGCCGGCAGAATTGAAACGTGTGTTTTTGGATACACTTTTCAAAACCGGCGACACAAACACAGAAATCCTCAATGCTGTCTCAGAGTCTCTCTATCGAGAAACACTGAAGCAGCATCAAGGCGAGTTTGACATCAGCTTTCTGATGGGCGGCATTTCGACACACGATGTCGGTGGACAAAAAACCTACCGCATCAATTGGACCGTGTACGATCCGATTGTAAACGTGCCGTCAACGTTTGGACTTGTGTTCGAATATACCGGAGAGGACGTAAGCGACGCTACAACACAGCTTGCGCTCGTCGTGCGCTCTGAATCAAAGGCGCATGTGTCGATTGCGCGTATTGCGCAAACAATCGACTCGGATGTACCTTCGGTTCGACCAAAGTACCTCACACGAGCAACGCTTGGGCCACTCCACATTCCTGATTTCACTGCGAAAGAAGGGGAGTGGGACACGATCGCCGCAATGTATGGTCTCGATGACCATCTCATTATTGAGATCGTTGTCGACCATGTCTATGCAAATAGCGTGGTACAACCGAGCGCTCTCGGAAAAGTGCTTGGCCGAAAGCAATATGACCGTCAAACGTTTGTGGTGAACACACACGATGACATCTGCTTTGACCGAGGTGCAAGTGCGGTGGAACGTATCGCACTAATTCCTCATGCGCTCTACCAACAACTCGACGCAAAGGATGAGCTGATAGGAAAGCTTGTCCGCAGCACAAAAATAATCCCCTACAACAACAAAGGAGAACTGCTATGGCAGGGTCTGGTGGCTCGCTGATTAAAATCAGCGAAGAAAAAATAACACTGCAACGAGGTACGGCCGATGCACTCATCAGAGAGCTTTCGTATACACCTCGCGCAGCTCAGCAAGCTGCACCCGGCCAGCTCTATGCTTCGCGACTCCGTGCAACAGCAGGAAGCGATGGCCAAAAAGCCTCACTGGAAGAAACGCTTCGCGCTGTTCGAGAAGGTGACAACCTGCTCGACCCAACAGAGCACGGCGTACTCTACGGCACACGGCGCGCGGTGCAGGTGGCGCTCGCGGTACTCGATGAATATAAAAAACTCGTCGGCCTCGAAGCGCAAGACATCTCGCGCATGTCCGAGTCTCAGAAGGCGGAATTTCTTGATAAGTCAAAGACAGCAGCGGCAATCACACTCTTTGTGTGGGCAAGCTATGTCCAATACTCACTCTTGAAATCCGGCAACGAGGCTCAGCATGCAGATCACGCGAAGTTGCCTGAATGCATTCTCGACGATCCATTTACCGCGCTTCGGTGCGGTATCTACTACCTCGTCCAGAATCTTGCGTACCCAACCGTCAAAACCGACCTCGCAATCACAACGACGGCGTTTTACCACGCTGAACTCGTGCTCGATGAAATTGAAAAGCGCAAAGGGAGTTTTAAATTCCTCGATGCGTTTGACAAGATATCGTATGGCATTGAAGGTACGGAATTCACCGTTCAAGGCCTCGATCGCCATGATGCGGGAACAACGTCGGTCGAGTTTAACCGCGTGGATCTCTCGAGCATCGTCGGCAACGCCGATGCAAAACACTTCACACGGCGGCTCGTGGAGCGCATGGTTGTCTACAACTTTGCGGCGGAAAAAAATGTGTTTGTAGAGTTGGGTGGCTTTATGCCAGTCTTTATGGGTTTTGGTAAACCGGGTACCGGCAAATCAATGCTCATTTCGGCAATGGCAACGCTCTTCAAGGACTACTGCACGAACTTGAAAATTCCATTCAAGTTTCATCCGCTTCCGGATGGCATCATCGACTCGTACCAAGGCAACTCAGCAAAAAACATGATTGCATGGATGAGACCCCTCCAATCGAAGGACTCAATCATCTTTGCTCCCATGGACGATGCTGAAAACGTAGTGCGAGAACGTACCGACAAAAACGTAAGCGAAGGTGAACGTGCAATTGTGGGTGTCTTTCTCCGCTACACCGAAGGTGCGTATGCGATTATGCGCGGCAATGCAACGATCGGGCTCTATACCAATATTCCCGAACAAATCGATGCCGCCGTGCGTTCTCGCATTCAAGGTCGTATGGTGATCGACGGCGCAGTGACGGCAGAAGACTGGCTCGATCAGGGGCAACTCTGGTGGGGTGGTCGGTACAAATCAGAAAAAGGATTTGTAAATCTGAAAGATCCAAAGGGCTACGTGTATCAAAGCTCACAAGGTATGCTGAAAAGCATGGCCGAAGCAGCACAGACGCACGACGCCCCAACACACAGCACAATGCGGGACATTTTTGACCTTACACTCAAGGATCACGATGTAAACTCGTGGGACTTCTACGGTCATTTGTTTCCCGCAGTGATTGAGCGTTTCCCAACGTTTTCGTCACGTGACTACCGCAACATCCAAGCGGCAGTTGACCAGCGTGTGATGGACTTTGACATGCCGACGGAATGGTTTTCGAAACCTGAAGCTTTCACAGCTCTCGACTACGAGACGCAAAAGGCAAAGGTTCTCGAACTTCGTTCGTCGAACATGCATGGTCTGTCATTTAAGGACATCTTCCGCCAAGAAGTGGTGGGATATCTCGACACATACGCGTCTATTGCGAATGCAGACTTTGACCGAGCAGTTGAAGCTCGCGTGAAAGACTTGCGCATCAACGCAGCAGCGATGCAGCGCCTCGAAGGTGCTGGAAAACGAAAGTAACAAAAGCTGGGTGCAGGCGTCCTGTCTGCACCCAGACCTTCACACAAACAAAGGAGGCGTGCATGCCATCGAAAATACAGGAACTCATATCGGCTGGCCTCTTCCAACGCGGCCTTATCGACATTGAGTCACCAGAACTGGTTCGTCGTTACAATGCTTGTCTTGCTGAGATCGGTCTTGATAAAACAGCGCTCAAACGATTCAAAATCGACAGAATGGGTTGGAGCCCTGACATTGCGGAAGAAACGGACAACTACTACTACCTCGCACACGGCCCTTCAAACCCGTTCGCAATCATCCTGACCCCCGACCAAGCCACGGCGCCCATCTATTTTCCCACTCATTCATACGACTGGGAGATGACAGACACGTGGTTTCGAATACATCGGGCACAAGTAGCTGACGTCACACGCGATGCTGCACTCTGGCTCGACATGGACCAGATGGTAAACGTGTACGAAAAACCTGAAGATTTGCTCATGGTGCACGAAGTAGTCGTGAAAACACACTCGACCAATAGCATCATCGGCGAAGCGATCAGACAAAAGGGGATGATTACGCGCTTCATGCAAGAACCTGACGCACACCTCGACTCCAGTCTTATCGAACGCATCAAGGCGAGCGGTAGGAAGGTTGGCGATTTACGCGCACGCAACTGCATCATTCGGGATTTTCATTTTCCTGATGTCATCGACTTCTACGCACGTGTTATCAATGGTGTGTTTGTACTTCGCTCACACGGAGACGAACCCATTATCGCAAGCCGCGACTCACAGTGGGCAAAAGCAAACAACATCTTTGTAGCTGACGCAGGACTTATCGACAGCCTTGCCACTCATCGGTATGTTGAATGTGATTTCTCATGGTGGCGGTCGCACATCACCTACCTTGAAACTATCGCAGAGTCATTGCTCATGGAAGTACTCGACGAAGAGGAACCTGAGATGCAGTTTTTATCACTCAATAGCGCGAAGCAAAAGGGCGTTATCCGGAAGTATGGCAAGAAACTCGGAGCGTATCTATCGCTCATGCGCATCGTAGACTCTATTCGGCGAGGTGAAGAACCGAAGCAAGTACCCGATGATCTAGCGATATACTTGCTGCATCCTGCAAAACGCTTGTCGGTAAGTTCTCGTGAGGTTGTTGAACATCTTCTTTCGCTTATACGCGAGGGGAGATTGGTGCAGATGTTCTATCGGTACCAAAAAACAGCATTCGTTGATGCCTACACCAAGCGGTGGAAAGCCCCACGAAGGGAATGGGCGCTCACACGCATTCGTGAGCACTATGACCGCCTCGAGCGCCTCAGACATTCAGCTGCTGCGTAAGTTCTTTGCACAAAACCAAGCCCGTCGGATATCTATCCGACGGGCTTTTCTTTTTTTTAATATGTGGTATAGTGTCGTTATCTCACCATTAAAGGAGGACTGAGATATGATCTATGAATTGTTAATTGGCCTGGTGATTGCCGCTATTGGTGCTTCACAGGTTTTCACGACGCCATGGCTTGGCTGGCCGCGGCGCCTGATTGAGAAGATTTGCTCGACGTCAGACAACCAAGTCAGGCACGCGCTCAAAGCAACACTCGGCTGGCCAACATTTTTGTTCGGCCTACTGATTGCGCTGCCGCTTCCAGAGCGGTATGACATCTATGCCGCGGCAATCATGGTGTTCTTCTTTTTGGTCTACAAGTTGAGCGGCTTCACAAGCGCTCCACGTCGCGTTGGCCAAATCATCGACAGCGATGTCGTTGACGCCACACCGACTGCTGAACCGCAACGTGCCGGCATGAAGCAACCGAAGCCATGACCGGAAGCGCACATTTCCCAAGAATGTGCGCTTTTTCTATATCTTGCAAATTGTGTTTTTTGTGGTATAGTCACCTCAGCTTTAGTTCAACAAAGTTCTCTAAACATCAACCCAACGGAGGATCACATGGGTGTCTTGAAATTTATCGGCCGAACGTTTGTTTCGGTATTTACGATTATTTCCCATCTCGCTATTTTTATCGCGAAGGGGCAATGGCGCTTTGTCAAAAGCTACATTCACACGGTGAATGACTTCACTGGCAACGGCACGCTTGGTATCGACGGCTCTGCGAAGGAAACCCACGCGTTGGTTCGCTATCCAATTCGTGCCGTCCTCTGGCTGTTTGTACCACTCGTCGTGCTCTTTGTACCGATTGTCATTCTGGCAGCCATCGGTGGAATTCTTATAGCTATCGACCAGGCGACGTATCCATCGTTTCCTGTCGACGATGTGTTCACCACAATTGATGCATCGAAAGATGGTTCAACAGCAAAAGGCAACTTAATGCTCACTGCTTCGTACCATCAGATGGAAAAAGAGCTCAACTCAACATTTGGATGGACACCAAACGATATCCTCGGCGGGCAATTCTGGGACAACCGCGTCAATCGCCAGCTTGGTGAACGGCTCGGGTCGATCGAGTTGCTGAGTGCTCTGGTACAACAGATCACGAAGTTTGGTTCCACCAACATTGAAGACAAGCGTCTGACTAATGTACGACAAGGTGGATTTACCAATGATCCTACCTATTCTGTAATCAACAGCTTCCCGTCTGTTGAAAGTCGTTATTGGGACGCTATCAATGATATCAAGTCATATCAAGCAGATGTTGCAGCAGGCAAGGAAGGTGATTACTACAACATCACCAATGCCAACATTGCCGCGATTCTGGACACTATTCGCGGAAAAGATGGAAAGGGCGTGCTCGAGATACCGCACGCGCGACTCATTCACATTGACCAAGAATCGTGGTCCCAGGTGGATGACGATTTCTTCCTTGCTCAAGGTGCAGCAATTGTCGCTCGCGATGAACTGGTTGCAATACGGAGCTCCTACAGCGACAAAATTGCTGAACGTGGCGCTTTGCAAAACCTCGACAATGCGATTGCATCACTGAATGAAGCAATCAACGTTCACACGTTTGTGGTGTTTCGTGGTGGCATCAATTACATGATGCCGAATCAATGTGCAATTCTTGCAAATCTCTTCGACACTGCAATGAGCAGCATCGATCAGGTGGCAAAAGCACTCCGCGGATAAGCGGATACAACACGAACCCTGCGACATTTATGTCGCAGGGTTTTCTTATTGATTTTCTTATAAAATAAGGTATAGTGCTAGCTCCACAAACAGAGGAGTTCTTGATGGAAAACAAAAAATTACCCGCCGACAAAATTGCAAAACTTTCGTTTCGCATTGACGGCAAAGATGTCGTCGTAAATGATGTGTCGCTTTCCAAAGTGACCAGAAACGATGCGGAGGCAGTGGATGTGACCCTTACCGGTACCATTGACGAGCAGCCGACGATTATCGTCATTCCCGCAGCCACCATTGCATCACTTGGCCTCTTTGTAGGCGATGCAAAGGTCACTGAAGCAACCAAAAAAGCTGCTGCCGCCACTGGCGTCGTTATCGGTGCTGCAATGCAGTATGGATCAAACGCTGTACAAGACCTTATCCATGGCAAAGGCCGTGGCAAGCACGGTCCACGCAATGTGCCGCCAGCTGAAAAGAGCGAAGCGGACGAAACCGACAAAGCGGCCTAGTCGCAGCATCCCCAGGATCACTCCTGGGGATTTTTATTTATATTTACGCAGTAGGGAACTCTACAAAAAAGGTAGTGCCCGCTCCCTGCACCGACTCAAACGAAATAGTGCCGTTCATTTTTTCCACCATAGTTTTTACAATATAGAGGCCAAGCCCAGAACCTTGTTTAAATGAGCGCGCATTTTGTGCACGAAAGAAACGCTTGAAGATATGCGCCTGCGCTTCGAGGGGAATGCCGATGCCATTATCCTTCACGGCAATACGCAACGTTGTGGCCGTACTGGTGATAGCTACCGCAACATGCGCAGGCTCACTACTGTACTTGATCGCATTGTCGAGAAGGTTTTGCAACACTTGTCCAAAACGAAACGTGTCGGCAATGATAGCTTGACCTTTTGCTGACTCATCAATGGAAACAGTAAACAGCTCCTTCTGCGCATAGTTGCCGAGTTTTGCAATTGCAGTATGTACCTGCTCGAGAGGGTCGAGTCTATCTTGCGCAAATTGAATTTCGTTTTTGTGTAACTTTGATACATCAAGCAAATCCTCGATCATTCGCGCCATCTCTGACTGAGTTTGAAACACGGTCGTGATGAGCTTTATCTGCTCATCATTTAAATTTTTTGAGGTATTGTCGAGCACTATCTCGAGTGCTGCTCGGGAGACGGTGATTGGTGACTTGAGCTGATGTGACGTAAGTGAGATGAGCTCTTCGATTTCCGTTTCATATTCATCAATCTTTTGAAATGTTTCGTTGAGATAGCTCGCAATGATGCCGAACTCACTTTCAGAACGCAGCTGGATGCGCGCAAGCCTGTCACCATCTTTAAACTTCGTGATGCCACTCAGTATATTGTTAATACTGACAATAAAGAGCGGGATGATGTTGAACAATACGCCTGAAATAAAAATGAGGCCGAGGATCAGAAACGCAAAGGACAGACCGGTGACCTTTGCGAGTTTATCGTTAAATGCTACAGAAAACTCAACTGTCTGAGATCTGAAATCACCAATGGAGAGCGCCTGCGCAGACGTTGCGAGAATCTCCGCGGTATCATGCCGAATATCATCGACAACATTCAGGTAGTAGAAAATTAAAACAAAGAACGCTGCTGCAAGCAACGTGAAGAGGACAGTGATTTGAACGTAAAACTTTTTGAACATCATAGCTTTTGTAGCTCTCGCATATCAGAGAGCTTGAAGAGGAGAAAGACGGCAATACCGAGCACCCCGAGCCCCACATACTGGAATATAAACTCTATGTCTTCACCGAGCGCATCGGTGACAAGCGGAAATAGGTGGAGCGTTTCGTTGAAATACTCAAAGACGTGCAGCGAGACGAAGCAGCCACTCGCAAGTACGAGCGGTACAAGGAAATTTCGTATCGGTGCATACGACGGGTAGAGGGAATACGTGCGAATGGTTGCAAGAGAAAAAAAGAAAAACACAAGCACGACAATGTGCTGAATGCCATGCTCAGTCAGGAAATAGTTTATGTTATGGAGGGTAAACGGAAGGTTTGAAAGCTTCAAAAGCTCGTACGTAAACAGCATAATAATTACAAAAAACACACCGAGTCCGCCGCTCATGATCGCGATCGGCATCTTTGTTCTTGTCGTTGCTATTTCTTTTTCAAGTGTTCTATTGAAAATGCGCACAATGAACAAAAAGAGGAAGAGCTGCGCGATGTAAAACGCTATATGCCTGACCCACATGTCGTGAATACCTTCTGGAGACAACATTTCCGCTGGGTGCGAAAAAAACTCGAGATTTTTGTACATTGGCAAAAAGAGAATAAGGAGCATCAGATACACTTTCATCGGCCAGTCCGTTTTTGCACGCAGGACGATGAGGGCAAGGAAAAAGGATACGCACGCATTGACGATAATAAGTACATCACCACCTGAGGTCATCATGCCTTGCTCCATTTTGTACGTTCAGTATAGCAGGCAACACAAACATTTTTTCGCTCAATTGTGGAACCATAAAAAACACCTCGTACGCAAGACGAGGTGTTTTAGGTTCGCGCGCTTAGCTTGTCACTACTTTATATCTACAGATAGCCGCGAGATAACCCCACGTCATCATCGCTGCCTGCATGCCGTCTACACCTCGACCGTCACGAATGATCTTTTTAATGACGGGATGCGAGCTGGTTGCCATTGGCTTTCGCTCAAACAAAGCGAGCATTTCTGCCGCCCGGCGCTTACTTCTTTTTATATATGGCGAAACGTATGCCACAAAGAGATCGTGCGCAATACCGTCAATTTTCTTCATACGCTTCGGACTGACACCCTTTTTCATTTGGATTCCTTTCATCTCAAATCTTGCAGCACACTACCACAATCGATAGCTGCGTCAACAGCAGCCGTGCAGTGAACAAGTCGAGTCACTGTAGTGAGCGAATGGTATTATTGAGCCATGGTTGGATCATTGCTCCAAAGCCTGATGAAGGGAATCGCAAAAGTGACCCGGAATCCGCAACTCCTCTACACCATTTTTATTGCGCTCCTCATAACGGGCGCCTTTATCTACATGGCTGAGCGGTTTATCGGCATAGCTCAAACAGCCGAGGAACGGTTGATCAACGTGCGGGTCGGCTCACTACAAGACGCCTTTGTGCCATTCGCGGGTGAAAAAATAGATGACACAGCCTATTTGAATGAAAAAATTAAGTCGATTGTTGATTCCAACGAAACCATTGAAAACTTCAAGATTGTTGTTAAGAAACAAATCGGCGGCGCACTACTCAGCACAACCACGGCCTATGTCATCGTTGCCTCAAACGATCCCTCTGAAATAGGGAAGGTGGATACCGATGACGCATTTCTCTATACGCTGACGTCCGGAAATACGGCAAACTCGCTCACCACACCGTACCAAGGCACAGGGGAGCGGTTGTTCAAAACAAGTCGTGCAATCGTCGACAGAAACGGCACGGTGCTCGGAGTTGTTTTTACCACACAAACACTTTCGATGGCTGACAGAGCAATCGAAAACGATATCAATAGGAGCCGTATTCTGTTGTCAGTCATTATTCTTCTTGTTCTTATTCTCTTTTTGCGTCACTCAAAGATTATCGACTACGTTGACCTCTACAAACGCCTCAAAGAAGTCGACCAGCTCAAAGACGACTTCATCTCTATGGCGTCTCACGAGCTGCGCACGCCGCTTACCGTCATCAGAGGGTACGCCGAGTTTGTGAACGACGCTCCCGAGCTACGTCCGGAGACACGGGGGTATGTGACAAAAATCGACACATCGACAAAACAGCTCGACGTACTGATATCAGACATACTCGACGTGTCAAAAATCGAACAAGGTCGCATGTCATTTACCTTTGAAACGCTAAACCCGAAAAATCTCGTGGAAGAAGTTGTTGCGTCGTTTGTTTTACCAGCACAAGAAAAATCTCTTCACGTTTCATTTGACACGACTGGCTACATGGATACCCAGCTCGTGAAGGTGGACAAAGGGCGCTTGAAACAAATCTTGATCAACCTCGTTGGCAATGCACTAAAATACACACTGCGCGGCGACGTCATCGTAAAACAATACACAGAAAAGGGCCGTGTGTATGTTCGGGTAAGCGATACAGGTATCGGAATGACAGAAGAAGAACGGCGCGGTTTGTTTGGAAAATTCTATCGAATCAAGAACGACGAAACGAAGGACGTGCGCGGAACAGGACTCGGACTCTGGATAACCGCAAAGATGATTGAGGAAATGGGAGGTACTATATCAGTAGAATCAATCAAAGGTGTCGGCTCACATTTCATCGTATCGTTTCCGCAACAGTCATAAATTATTTAGTATATGAAGGACATACTTACAAAATACAATATCAATGTACGACAGCTCGAGTTTTGGCTCCTTGCGGTCGCTGTGGTGGTGATTGGTGTTTTTTCGTCACTCCAGTTCACCACAGCTCCATCGTCTCAAAGCGCCGCAAGCCTCGACGCGACACTGTCGCCTGCTTCGTCGACGCCACTTACAATCCTTGCTACTCCCAGCTCCTGCGATTCTGGTAAAGTTGCCCTGAGCTGGCAGTTGGTGGGTGGTGCAACAGGTTATCGTCTCTATCGCGATAGCGCGTTAATCTATGATGGCGGTAATACAAACTTCACTGACTCAAATTTGGTGCCTGTATCAGTACACACATATACTCTCGTTGCATATAGCACGACAGCTACGACACAGCTCACCGCAACAACAAATGCAACCGCTCCTATCACGTGTGTGACAACAGCGCTCAGTCCAAGCGCGACAGGTACTCCAAACACTGGTTCGATTCCTTCTGCTCCAAACGGACTGAGCATCACAGCAGGTGCCTGCGGGGTTCCGGCTCTTACACTCAGCTGGCAGGCGGTGAGTGGCGCTGATGCATATCGGGTTACACGGAGCGGAGCGCTTCTTTCAGATTCTCCAAATCTAAGTTATGTCGACACGACTCTCTCTTTGTCGACGAGCTATGCGTACACTGTGTTTGCGTACAACACCCACGGAGTATCCGCTGGCACCACTGTGACGGGCACTACCGCACCCATCTGTACAGCCACCACTGGAACAACACCAACAACGACCCCGACAACAAGCACTTCACAGCTACCCCAAGCGCCAACAGGTCTAAAAGCTCAGGCTGGCTCGTGCGGAGACCCTTCTGTTAAAATCAGCTGGCAGGGAGCAAGCGGTAGTACGTACGGGTACAAGGTATATCGTAACGACCTCCTCATAACAACGCTTACCGGCAATTCTACAACGGACCTTATAACGACCCCTTCGACAAGTTACACCTATGCTGTGTACGCAATAAATGCGTCGGGCACGTCACCAGCAGCGGTTACGCATATCACAACGCCATCACCATGTGCAACGACACCACTCACCACTCCACCTGCCGCTGGTGACGCTACAGGTCCAACAACAGTTGTGCAAACGCCAGTAGCGGCCACCGATAGCGGTAAGAAAACTCCAGACGTACCGGTCACCGATAAACCAGTTGCACCGAGCCCTTCTCCAGCCACAACACTATCATCGGTAGCGCCGGAGATCATACAGACCACCACTGCACCAACAGCCGCCACTGCATTCACAACAAGCATCGAGAACATAAGCACAACGATTGACGACTTCAAGAAAGCTGCGAGTGAAACTCAAACCCAGTTGGCGTTTGTGGTAAATCAAAATGCATATAACATCATCGCTGAAAGAAAAGCAAAAGGTCTCCCAGTCGACGCCGAAAAAGTAAACGCTGCGCGCGATGCGCTCTTGAAAAAAATAAATGATCGACTCGACGGCGTAACCGTTCTTTCACTGCAGGATGTGACCCATCTTTCAGACGAAGTGCAGGCAGGTATCAATGCTATGCGACTGGTAGCTGGCGACACCGCCGCAATCGCCAAAACTGATTCAAGCGGTGACGCTCTGAAAATTTCTGACGCACTAAGCAGCCTTACGACAACAGTAAAAGGGCAGTCCACCACCGCAGCAGGTCACGAATTGACGCTTCTCTACAAAGACAGCAACAACGATGGCATCTCCGACTACGACTCTGTGCATATCTACCACCTCAGCCCAACGGCGTCGTCTCCAGTGTCTGAGTACAATGGTAAAAAGATAAACGCTGCAGACAAAGTATTGCTTGGATACGATCCCACAAAGAAAGAGTTGGTACATGTCGCTATCGAAGAGCCAGCATCCTCGACTGCGCCGATAGTCTCGACCAACAAGGTCCAGCATGTGGAATCATCAGATGCAACGACAACCGTCTTTAAAGGAAAGGCGTTGCCGAATGCCTTTATTACGCTCTTCATCTACAGCACACCAGTCATTGTAACCATTAAGGCGAACGCAGACGGTGAATGGCAATATACGCTCGATAAAGAACTCGAAAGTGGCAATCATACGGTGTATACAGCCACTGTAAACAACGCCGGAAAGATTCTTGCCAAGAGTCCCGGTTTCCTCTTCACGAGGACTGCAGAAGCGAAGGCAATCGCTCCAACACCAGCGCAGACACCCCTTGCTGAAACTGCGGTAGAGAAGCCCGGCTTGCTTGAAGGGAATGTACCGCTCATTGGCGGCAGCCTCATCGTCATTATCATTGGCGCAATCATGCTCTTCATCGCGGGAAGAAAGAGGGAGCAAACCTAGTGCAATAGCAGCGACACCTCGCATCCGCATCACTGATTATGAAAAAAGCCATCACCGCCTTAGGTGATGGCTTTTATTTACGATACAATCCGTACTTGTTTTATTCGTCCGCTGTTGCGGGCAAATGGTCCCTGACCTTCATTCCACAGATTAATGATCGGCACCAGCGAGTCTGGGTGTTCATGATATGCCTCAGCAAAATCTTTGTTGAGGCCGATAAGATGCTTCAGGATGCTTTCTTGGTATTCAGTCTTGAGCACATCCGTTATCTCCTTATCAATGACTTCAAACTCAAACCTCGGTCGAACGCCTCCATGCTCATCTTCAGCAAGACTCATACAAAACGAACGAACACATTGTGCTAGCTCGCGATCTGCATACAGCGCCGATTCGAGATCTTCAGGATAAATGTTCGCACCCATCACGCTCACCGTCGAGTCTTTTCTGCCAAAAACCCACAAGAAGGGGAGTTTGGGCATACGAGAATAGTCAGGGCCGAAATGTTTCCGAATATCAAGTCCGTTCTCTTTGCAGATGCGGACCATGTTCTTGAAGTCGCGAACACCACCTTCGTCATGAATGTTGTAGCGCACGCGTGGCGACAACAGATTAAGGCGAGTTACCGTGAAGATAAGCTCACCAATCTCATTTGTCTCGACATAATGCATGAGTGGGTTGTAATGAAACACCATAGGGAGCCGAGTATCATCTCCAAACAATGCTCCTCGCAATGCCGGATTACGCTCTACCTCTTGCCGGATCAGAGTGGTCACGGGCGTTTCGCCCGCAATACCGATCTCGAGGTCTGTAGCGCCGTATCCACTGTATACTTTCACGAATACAGTCTCTAGATAGCGCCTCAAACCTTCAGACATACCTTCACCGCCCACGAGACCGTAGAGTCGATACTCACTGAGCGGGAATCCTCTGCGACCTGCCTCGTCAATGAGATGTTTGAGAAACGGTGGATAGCCGGTCAGAAGATAATTGTACTCCTTTCCGAAAAATCCAAGCGTACTCAATATCTTATCAACATCCGGACCAATATTTTTCACCATGCCGTTCTGCTGCATGGAGAGGCCCATATTGAGACCCGTTGCCCATGAACCCATTGAAAATGCATTCAACGTGATCAGATTTGGCAGGTCAAAACAATACCGTGCAAAGTAGCTCACAAAACCATGACTCGTGAGACGCTCTTCAAGTGATCGCACCCAGTTGTATGGTGTGCCGGAGCTACCTGAAGATTCGTCGATTACTGTGTTTGCTAGTGGAATGCGGCCGCCAACACAGCGTGATGCAGTTGAGAACTGCTTGATATAATTCTCCTTATCCGTTGCGGGAATCTGAGAAAAATCAGTTGTCAGCTTCGCACTTCTTTCTGTAAGGAACGAAGCATACGCAGGCACTGTTAGCTGCGCATGATGATACGCCCTCAGGGCACGAAGACTGCTCGAGTAACGAAGCGTCCACGATGGTGTCCACGAAAGGAACCACCGGAACAATTCATAATGCGCCCCGAGAAATCGGAGCATGGTATCACCCGGTACAAATAGTTTGTCAAATAACGTAAATGCTGCTTTTTTCACAAGAACCTCCAATTTCAAACTGTTTGAATATAAACATACAAATATATAATAG
>Ga0075026_100000233_pt1 | contig 21392 bp, 19 predicted proteins | sample Str012_2_FD_71392 | JGI IMG/M metagenome (GOLD analysis project Ga0075026, IMG submission 71392) | Freshwater sediment microbial communities in response to fracking from Pennsylvania, USA - Straight Creek_MetaG_SC_2012 | ecosystem: Environmental > Aquatic > Freshwater > Creek > Sediment... | reverse complement strand
CCACCGAAGCCGCCCCCACCGCCGTTACCCGGCTCCCGGCCACGGAACTGGATCGCGCAGACCGGGTCGAGCTCACCACCTCCGGGGGTCCCGAAGCCGATCGTGTAGACGCGGATGCCCCGTGTTGCAGCCTCCTGGGCCGCCTGGAGGGGATCCGTCCCGAAATTGCTGACCCCGTCGGTGAGGGCGACGATGATGTCCGGCACATACGCCCCGGGAATGACCGGTGCCGGCTCGACGCCGGGGCGGCCATCACCGGTGCTCGCCTGGACCGACGGATCGACCTCGGAGATGGCGTCGATGGCGGCCAGGATGGCGCTGCCGATCGCCGTGCGCCGGCCGGTCGTCAGGCTGCGCAATGCCGCCAGAAGGGCCGTCTTGTCGTTGGTCGGCGCCTGGACCAGTTGGGCGAAGCCACTGAAAGCGACGATCCCGATCTGTGTGTTCGAGCCCTGCTGTTCGATGAAGGTGGTGGCGGCCGCCTCGGCCGCCATCAACCGGGTCGGGGCGATGTCGTTCGAGCACATGCTGCCCGAGACATCCATGACCAGGATGATGGTGGTCTGGTTGGTCGGCACACTTGCGATGGCCACCGGACGACCGATGCCGAGGGCGAGGGCCGCGAGCGCGAGCGCGAACAGTGCGAAGGGGAGGTGGCGTCGCCGTCGAGCCGACCCTGGCCGGGCGGCGTGGATCAGCGACAGGCTCGAGTAGCGGACGCCGAGCGGTCGGCGTCGGCGCAGGCTCCAGATGTAGATCGCGATGAGCAGCGGCACGATCGCCAGGAGCAGCAACAGGCCAGGCCAGAGGAACGTCATGGCAATCTCCCCAGCCAGGCAAGCGAGGTGACAGCCCCGGCCAGCAGAAGCGCGAGGCCGGCAGCGGCGAAGACTGCCGTCAATTCGATCTCTTCGGGCCTGACGACGAGCGACGTATCGAGGTGGTCGTAGACCGACGCGAGCGTGTTCGCATCGTCTGCGCCGAAATAGGTCCCGCCGGTCAGGTCGGCGATGGATCGCAGCGTCGCGGCGTCGAGCTGGGTGTGGACCTGGAACCCGTCGAGGTCGAGGGTCGTGCCGGCCTCGCTGCCGACGCCGACCGTGAAGATCCGCACGCCACGGTCGGCCGCGGCCTGGGCGGCCTCCATCGGATCGGGCTGTTCGTTGTTCTCGCCGTCGGTCAGCAGCACGATGACGGCCGGGATGTGGGTGCCCACCGGGACCGGAGTCGGGGAGACGGTCGGCTCAGGTGAGCGGTTGCTGTAGTAGTCCACGCCCGGGCCGGCGAGAGCCAGGGCGATGGCCGTCAGCGATGCGTTGATGCCCTGGCCGAGCGACGTCCCGCGTTGCGGCTTGAGGCGGCCGATCGCCGAGATGACCGTCGCCTGGTCGTTGGTGGGCTGCTGGACCGCGACGCCGGAATCGCTGAACGCGACGACGCCGATGACGACGCTCCGCGGCTGGCGTTGCACGAACGCGGTGGCGGCGGCGATGGCCGCCGCCATCCGGGTCGGCGCGAGGTCCGTGGCGGCCATGCTGGCCGAGACGTCGAAGGCGAGGATGACCGTGCCTTCCTGGCGGGGCACGTCGATCTTCCCCTGCGGTCGCGCGAGGGCGACGATCATCACGGCCATCCCGAGGAGCAGCAGAGCCGCAGGGACGACGTCGCGCGCTCGACGACCGCGCCGGAACGGACGGGCTGGGGACCGTGGTGTCCCGGCGGCGGACGCGGCACCGTCCTGCGACCCGAACGCGCCCGGCCCGCCGAAGGCCGCCACCTTGCGCCGCTGACGGCGATCGATGGCGCGATAGGCCAGCAACCCGAGGGGGATGAGGAGCAGCGCGACGAGAGCCTGCGGCCACGCGAAGGACATGGTTCAGCGCCTTCGCCGACGACGGCGGATCGTTGCCATGCGGACGATGGACCCGACGAGGTCCTCGTCGGTCGATAGCGAGACGGCGTCAACGCCGGACCGCCGGAAGGTGTCCGCGATCGCCGCCTCACGGGTGAGCGCCGCGGCTTCGAAGCGGCGCCGGAAAGCAGCATCGGCGGTGTCGACATACAGCTGTTCGCCGGTCTCCGCGTCCTCGAGGATGACCGGACCGACGTCCGGCAGCCGGACCTCGCGGGGGTCGACCAGCCGCACGGCGAGGACCTCATGGCGTCGATCGAGCAGGTCGAGCGATCGCTCCCAGCCGGGCTCGCTGATGAAGTCGGAGATGACGAACACGAGCGACCGGCGCCTGATGGCCTTGCTGCCCGTGTCGAGGAGAGGGGCGATGTCCGTGAACGGCGCGCCCGGCAATCGCGGCTGGCGCAGCAGCGCATCGGTGATCCGCAGGACCTGGGTGCGGCCCTGGCCGGTCGGGATCGTGCGCACGACGGGACCGCCGTACAGGACGGCGCCGACACGGTTGCCCTGTCGGGTCAACAGGCGCGCGAGCGTCGTCACGAAGTCGATCAGGACGGTCCGCTTCTGACGATCCGTGTCAACCGTCCCGAAATCGACCGAGGGACTCAGATCGAGCAGGAACCACGCGCTGATCTCGCGGTCCTCGGTGTACTCGCGGACGTACGGGTCGTCCAGCCGCGCGGTCACGTTCCAGTCGATGGCCCGCACGTCGTCGCCGTACTGGTACTCGCGCAGGTCCGCCAGATCCACGCCGGGGCCGTGGAACAGGCTGCGGTACTCGCCCTGGAGGATCCCATCGAGCCGGCGGATGACCTGCCAGTCGAGGCGCTGGAGGATGCGTTCAGGCGTGGACGTGGACGTTCGGGAGCTCCTTCGTGGGGACGGCCGGGGCCGCGATGGTGCGCAGGACGGTGGTCAGGATGTCGTCGGCGGAGACGTCGTCGGAGAGGGCCTCGAAGGTCAGCACCAGGCGATGGCGCATGACGTCGCGAGCCATGTCGACGATGTCCTGGGGCAATGCGTAAGCTCGGCCGCGGATGAACGCGAGCGCGCGGGCCGTCAGGATCAGATTGATCGAGGCGCGCGGGCTCGCCCCGTATGTGATGTACCGCCGCAGGTCCGGCATCCCGAATGCCTGCGGATCGCGCGTCGCGGTCGCCAGCCGGACGGCGTAGTCGAGCAGCGATGGGTCGACATAGATCCGATCGGCGGCGCGCTGGAGCTCGATGAGCTGGTCCGTGGACAGCACCTGCCGGACCGATTCGAGGTCGCCCGTCATCCGTTCGACGATGGCGTATTCCTCGGTCTGGCTCGGGTAACCGACGAGGACCTTCATCATGAACCGGTCGACCTGGGCCTCCGGCAGCGCATACGTGCCTTCAGTCTCGATCGGGTTCTGGGTGGCCAGGACGAGGAACGGCGTCGGGACCTTGAACGTGTCGAGGCCGATCGTCACCTGGTGTTCCTGCATCACCTCGAGCAACGCCGACTGGACCTTGGCCGGGGCGCGGTTGATCTCGTCGGCGAGCAGCAGGTTGGTGAAGACCGGCCCCAGCGAGGTGCTGAACTCCCCGGTCTTCTGGTTGTAGATGCGCGTCCCGACGAGGTCGGCCGGGACGAGGTCGGGCGTGAACTGGATCCTCTTGAACTGGCCACCGATCGCGGCGGCGAGGGTCTTGATGGCCATCGTCTTGGCAAGGCCCGGAACGCCCTCGACGAGGAGATGCCCACGGGCGAGCAGGGCGACGGCGAGGCGCTCGAGCAGGACGTCCTGCCCGACGATGACCTTCTTGACCTCGTACAGGACGCTCTCCATGGGCCGGGTCGGCGCCGGATTCGGTTCGTGATCCACTGACCTGTCTCCTCCTCTCGTGGCCACCGTCCAAGGGCGCTCGGTGCGGTCGACTTCAGTACCTGGGCAGACCTGCCGCGCCGCCCGCCATATCGATGGGGACGGCCAGGCCGATGCCGACGAAGACGTCCTGCAACGTCGGGTTGATGAGGGCGGCCACGATCCCGATGACCCGGCCGTCACGGTCGAGCAGCGGTCCCCCGGAGTTGCCCGGGTTGACCGCCGCGTCGATCTGGATGAGGTCGTGGAGCAACGGGCCACCGTCGGGCGCCTGGAAGCTCCGGCCGAGGCCCGACACGACCCCGGCGCTCATCGAGCCATACAACCCGAACGGGTTGCCGACGACGAACGCGTCGCTCCCGACGCGGACGCCGCCCGGGTTGCCGAGGGTGGCGGGCACGACGTCGTTCGGCAAGCGGTCGGCGTGCAGGACGGCGATGTCGTTCTCGGGCTGCTGTGTGCCGATGGCCGCACTCGATTCGGTGCCGTCGGCGAACGTCACCTTGATGATCCTGGCCCCGGCCACGACGTGGAGGCTGGTCAGGATGTCACCCGCGTGGTCGATGATGACTCCGCTCCCCAGACCGGAGGTCGAGCCGTCCTTCCTGGCCTCCGCAAAGGTGGTCTCGATGAGGACGAGCGACGGGCGGATCACTTCGTACGCACCTTGCGAGAGCGCCGGGGCGGGCGTCTGCGAGGCCAGCGCGTGCGCGATCGAGTCGCTCACGTCTCGAGAGGTGAGGGCCGCCGGACCGGGGAAGGCGACGTGGTAGAGCGCGATGGCCAGGAAGGCGGCCGCCACGCCGGCCGCGAACAGGCCAAGGGTGCGGACCCGACCCGCCCTGTGGTGCGCCGAGGCGTGCGCGGTCGATCCGTCGACGCCGGGTGTCGCGTTCGGCTGGTCGGTCATCGGCGATCCGAGCTCCAGTCCGGGTGGGTGTGCAGCCGATCGCCAAGGCGACCCCGCATGTGCAAGTGTGGACGGACTTCCTGAGGACTCCCTGAGTGGAGGTACGTCGCGCGAGGCGAGGTCGGATCGGCGGTCAGGTCGGGACGGGCCGTCGGCCTCGCCACGCCGAGACACTCGGTCGCGAGCACGGCCAGTGCTACCATCGCGGCCATGCTCGACCACGAAGAGAAGTTCCTGTTCAAGGAGGAGATCCTCCACCTGTCGAACGCGGTGGCGGAGCCTGGCGTCCTCGACAACGTCGAGGATCTGCTCACGGACGTCATCACGAGTCCGCGCTTCGATTCCGAGGTGTTCACTCTCGAGCGCAGCCTCCAGGTGATGCTCGGCCCGCGGGCGGGCACCACCCTGGTCGGCCTCCTCACAGTGGCCCCGGAGGTCTTCGACGAGGTCGCCGAGGTCCGAATCCCATCCGAGGTCCACGAGCGACTCGTTGCCTGGCGGGCACGGTTCGGGCTGGCGATCGACAACGCGCTGAACTTCCTCAACAACCCGGATGGGATCCAGGGCCACAACTTCGCGACCCAGATCGCCCATGTCGAGGAGCGGCGCGTCCTCCAGGGCCGCCTGACGCTCGTCCGCTACAACAACGAACCGCAGTTCTTCGTGGCCGATGCGAGCGTGTTCCTGAGCCTCGTGGCGGACATCATGGAACGCCTCGGCCCGTATCTCGAGCCGGACGGGGTCGAGGCGGAGACGATCGCGCGGCTACGCGACGCGATCCAGCTCATCGAGCGCAAGACAGCCAGCCACCCCTGACCGGCAGCGGTCCATGCGCCACGTGTATCTCGCGGCCACGGGCCAGAACCGCGGCAAGACGACGGTCAGCCTGGGCGTCCTCGACGGATTCCAGCGGCGCGGCCTGTCCGCCTCATTCCTGAAGCCGGTCGGCCAGCGGACGATCATCGAGGACGGGGTCCCCGCCGACGAGGATGCCGTCCTGATGCGCCATGTCTTCGGCCTCCACGAGCCGCTCGGGCAGATGAGCCCTGTCCATATCCCGCGTGGTTTCACGCAGGCCTACATCGAAGGCCAGGTCGTCGAGGACCTGCCGGCGCGCATCCGCTCCGCCCATGCGGCGTTCGCTGGGGATCGCGACATCCTGCTCATCGAGGGGACCGGCCATGCCGGGGTCGGTGCGGTCATCGGGTTGTCGAACGCGACAGTCGCCTCGATGCTCGGCGCACCCGCCGTCATCGTCTCGGAAGGCGGCGTCGGGCGACCGATCGACGAGATCGTCCTCAATGCGGCGCTGTTCGAGCGGGTCGGCGTGCGCGTCGCCGGCGCGATCGTCAACAAGGTGGACCTCGACGCCAAGCCGGGTCTCGCCCGGACGCTGGAGCGTGGCCTGGCCCTCCACGGCATCCCGCTCCTCGGTGTCCTCCCGTATCGGCCGATCCTGTCGAACCCGACGCTGGCGATGGTGCTCGAGGGACTCCGCGGCGAGACGATCAATGCCGGGCCGGATCTCGACGAGGTCATCGGCGGGATCGCGATCGGGGCGATGGAACCCGAACACATGCTCGAGCGGATAGGTCCGAGGAGCCTTGTCATCGTGCCGGGCGACCGGGCCGATGTCATCGAGGCCATCGTCGGGGCGCGTCGTGACGGCTCGGATGGCAGCGACGGCGCGCTCGGGATCGTCCTGTCGGGAGGCTACCGCCCGGGCGAGCGTGTCCTCGAGGCGATCCGCCACGCCGACCTGTTCGCGATGCTCGTGCCCGAGGACACCTACCAGGTCGCCTCGGAACTGCATGACCTGCTGGTCAAGACCCACCCCGCGGACGCGGGCAAGATCGCCGAGATCAAGGCGTTGTTGTGGGAACACCTGTTCATCGATCGCGTGCTCGAGGTGGCCGAAGAGGCCAGCTTCGACTGATCAGGCGGTCTGCGCACGGCGAGTCGGCGGGGTGATCCGCCCGGCGCCTGGTCGGAGCAGCGCGGCGGCGATGACGACAGTCCCGAGCAGCCCGAGGCCGGCCATGCACAGGAACAGCCCGGGGATCCCGAGCGCGCCGGCGATCGCACCGCCGATGACCGAGCCCATGATCGTCGACAGCCCGATGGTCGCCGAAAACAGCCCCTGCGCCGTGCCCTGCATGGCCGCCGGCGCCCGGGCAGCGATGATCGTCACGCCCCCGACGAAGGTGCTCGCGAACCCAAGGCCTTCCAGAGGGGCGATGAGCACGAGCACGATCGGATCCCACGCCAGGGCCGCCAGGAGTGCTCGGAGGGCGAAGACGATCGATCCGGCGACGACGATGCGCTCGGTCCCGAACCGGCCCGCCACCCGCGGGAAGGCGTACATGTACGGCACTTCGATGGCGGCCCCGAATGCCCAGGCGATGCCGACCAGTCCGGGACTACCGCCGAGCGCCACGACCTGGATCGAGTAGAAGGCGGTCACGGCCGCCAGCGCCGCCCAGCACAACGTGAAGCCGGCCAGGAACAGGGCGATGCCGGGTGCGGCAAGGAAGTCGCCCGCGCCCCGCAGGAGGTTCATCGACCGGACCGGCGCCCCGCGCCGCGGGATGGTTGCCGTCACCAGCGCGGTCGCGACGAGGAATGGGATGTACGCCCAGAACAGCGACCGGGCGCCCTTCGCATCGAGCAGGAAGCCGATGGTGACCGTCGAGATGACGAAAGCGAGCGAGCCGAATGCGCGGACCTCGCCGAATCGGCCGCGGCCGGCCGGCCCGAGGGTCTCGAGGGTCCGCGCATCGAGCGTCGGGCCGATCCCCGACAGCCCGGCATAGAGGATCAGCGAGCCGGCGAAGATCGACGGGACGTCCGTCGCACCGAACAGGACCGAAGCGCCGACGACCGCCACGCCGGCGGCCAGCGGGAGACTCAGTCGCGACCGTGGGAAGCGGTCCGCAACGCCGCCCCAAACCGGTGCCAGCAGGAGTTGGACGGCCGCCTGCATGGCCGTCAGCACGCCGATCTCCGCGAGCGTGAGTCCGAGGTCCCGATAGAACACGGGCAGGTACGGGAACGCGGTCCCGATCGACGCGAAATAGACCAGGTAGGCGAGAAGGATCCGGCGACCGGCGGCCATCCTCGCCGTCAGATCGCGGCCGGCGCGTCGCCCAGCGGCTCGTTGTCGATGAGGCGCGTGGACCCGAACCGGACCGCCAGCGACAGGAGCGCCGGTCCGTCCACGTGGTCCATCTCGGCGAGCGTCGTTCCGTCTGCGACGGACACGTACTCGGTTCGGGCGAGCGGCTCGCGGGCGAGTTCGTCGGCCATCACCGCACGCAACGCATCACCCGATCGCTCGCCGGATTCCCAGCACGCGCGAGCTGAAAGCAGCGCCCCGTGGAGGACGGGCGCGGCGGCGCGCTCAGCGGGTGTCAGGTGGACGTTCCGCGACGACAGTGCCAGACCATCGGCCTCGCGAACGGTCGGACAGGCGATCACATCGGTGCCGATGGCGAGGTCGCGCGCCATCTGGCGTATGACCATGACCTGTTGGGCGTCCTTCTGGCCGAAGTACGCGTGGTCCGCCGTGACGAGATCGAACAAGATCGCCACGACGGTCGCGACGCCGTCGAAATGACCAGGCCGCGCAGCTCCCTCAAGCGGCCGGGCGACCGCACCGACCGACACGATCGTGTCGAATCCGGGAGGGTAGATCTCGGATGGCTCGGGTGCGAATACGAGATCCACGCCCTCGGACTCGCAGATGGCGAGGTCGCCCGCCTCATCGCGCGGGTACTTCGTGAAGTCGTCCCCGACGTTGAACTGGCGCGGGTTGACGAAGATCGTCACGACGGTCGTCGTGTCTGCAGCCCGCGCCTGGCGGATCAGGGCCCGGTGACCATCGTGCAGCCAGCCCATCGTCGGGACGAGGCCGACCGGGCGAGCGACCCCGGCGAGAGCGTCGCGGAGTTCGGCGCGAGTTCGAACGACCTCGGTCAAGCGGTGCGGCGCGTCACAGATCGCGATCGAGCGGGATGCCACCGACCGGGATGTCCGCGTCCGCCTGGTCGGGCAGACCGCGTCCGAGCACCTCGTCGAGGATCGCGTCATCCATCCGCACGGTCTGTTCCGCACCCGGGAACGTCCCGGCGATGACGTCGGCGGCATAGGTCGCGGCCGCGTCGCGGATCTGCTCGCGAGCGTTGAGATACGGCCGCGCGTGGCGCGGGATGAAGTCACCGAGCCCGATGAGGTCGGTGATGATCTGGACCTGGCCGCTGCACCCTGCACCCGCGCCGATGCCGATGGTCGGGATGTGCAGGCGGTCCGTGACCGCGGCGGCCAATTGCTCCGGCATGAGCTCGAGCACCATCGAGAACGCGCCCGCCTCCTGGACCGCCAGCGCGTCGGCGATGAGCGCCCGCGCCTGGTCGCGAGTCTTGCCCTGGACGCGGACCTTGCCGGCCGCATTGATCGACTGCGGGGTGAGCCCGATGTGGCCCATGACCGGGATGCCGGCGCGAACGAGCGCCTCGATGACCCGCGCGGTCCGCACGCCACCCTCGACCTTGACCGCCTGGGCACCGGCCTCACGGAGGAAGATGCCCGCATTCTCGAGCGCTTCGTCCGGGGTGGAGTAGCTGAGGAACGGCATGTCACCGATGATCAGGGCATGCGACGTGCCACGAACGACGGCCTTGGTGTGATGGACCATCTCGGCCATCGTCACGCGGACTGTCGTTTCGTAGCCGAGGACGACCTGGCCGAGCGAATCGCCGACGAGGATGAGCGGGATGCCGGCCTCGTCGATGATCTGTGCGGTCGGGTAGTCGTACGCCGTGAGCATCGGCAGACGCTGGCCGTCGGCATACAGCTTCGCGATGTCGACGACGGTCAGTCGGCGTGGAGTGTCGGTCGTTGCGCTCATGCTGGCTCCCGCTCCGGCTCGGTCCTGGCGACAGTGTGGGCGGCTGCGTCGCGCTCGTCCAGCGCGCGGGCGACGCGGTCCAGGAGCGCCTCGGCGACGGCGCGCTTGGACTGGAGCGGCAGGTCGTCGCGCGATCCGTCTGCAGCGAGGATCGAGACCCGGTTCGTCTCGGTCCCGAAGCCGGATCCGGCCTCTGCCACATCGTTCGCCACGAGGAGGTCGACCCCTTTTCGGCGCAGCTTCTCGTCCGCCCGAGCGAGCGAGCCCGTCTCGGCCGCGAAGCCGACGAGGACCGGAGGGGGGTCCAGCGGGTCGCGGCTGCGTGAGCCGTCGCTGTCGAACCCGTGCGCGATGCGTGCGACCTCGGCCAGCAGGTCTGGCGTGGATTCGAAATGGAGGGTCAGGCCGTCTCCACGCGGGAGCTTCGTCTCGGCGGTCGTCGCCGGCCGGAAATCGGCCACCGCCGCAGCCATGATCAGCGCGTCGAACCCGGCACCTCCGTCGGGGCCATGCGTCGCCCGCAGGAGCGCGGCACGCAGGTCGGCCGTGGATTCCACCCGGACCGCCGCGGCACCGGACGGCAGCGGGACCTCGGTGTTGGCGGCGATGACAGTGACCCGCGCACCGCGGTCGAGGGCGGCCGCCGCGATAGCGACGCCCATCCGGCCCGTCGAGCGATTGCCGATGAACCGGACCGGGTCGATCGCCTCACGCGTCCCGCCGGCGGTCACGACCACGTGTCGTCCTGCGAGGTCGGCGTCGCGGGCCGGGCCGGTCAGTGGCGGACGAGCCGCCGGGTCCGCGGCACGGACCGGGCGATCTCCGATCGCCGCGACGACGGCATCGACGATGGCACCGAGGTCGGCAAGCCGCCCCACTCCGGACTGCCCCGAGGCCAGCGGACCGCTCTCCGGCTCGACGATGACATAGCCGAACGCCCGCACGCGGGCCGCGTTGGCGACGGTCGCCGGATGGGTCCACATGTCGCCATCCATGGCCGGTGCGACGATGACCGGTGTCGTCGTGGCGAGGCAGGTCGCGGTCACGACATCGCCCGACAGCCCGCCGGCCATCGATCCGAGCCAGTGCGCCGTGGCCGGCGCCACGACCACCGCATCGGCGGTGTCAGCGAGGACGATGTGGCCGATACGCCCGTCGGGCAGGAGGTCGAGGACATCGGTCTCGACCGGGTGGCGCGACAGCGCCGCGAATGACAGCGGACCGACGAACCGTGTCGCTGACGGCGTCAGCATGACCGACACGTCGGCTCCTTCAACGCGAAGGAGGCGGAGCAGTTCGACGGCCTTGTACGCGGCGATCGAGCCGGTGACGCCCAGCCCGATCAGGCGGCCGTCGAGCCGACCGGTCACGCGAGCCCCAATTCCAGCGGTTCGCCGCCGCCGACCTCGGCGTGGAGGATGGCCAGGCCCTTGAGCGTCAGGTCGGGGTCGATGGCGTCGATGTCGGTCAGCGTCGCGGCCCATGGTGCCGCCGACAGGCCGCCGGTCAGGATCGCCCGGACGTCGCCGGGCGTGACGCCGTTCGCCTCGGCGAGCTCGCGCCGGATCCGTGCCAGGAGCCCCGTCACGAGCGCGTGATGGCCGAGGACCGTGCCCGATCGCATCGCGGTCACGGTGTCCCTGCCGATCGCCCGGTCCGGGACACGCAGCTCGATCCGTGGCAGTTTCGCGGTCCGCGCCGCGAGGGCCTCGAGCCCGACGGTGAGTCCCGGCGCGATCGCTCCGCCGACGTACGCACCGTCCGACGCGACGCAATCGAACGTCGTCGCCGTCCCGAGGTCCACGACGATCGCCGGCGTCCCGTGGAGCCGAGCCACGGCCAGGGCATTGACCAGTCGATCGGCCCCGACGTCGCCGGGCCGGTCGACTCGCACCGCGAGCGGGACGGTGCCGGCACTCGCGGTCAGCAGCGGCAGGTCGTGCCGCTCGGCGATCGATTCGATGGCGTCGGTCAGCGCCGGCACGACCGAGGCGAGCGCGACCGCGTCGAGGTCGGCGAGAGCGATGCCATCGAGCCGCAGCAGTCCGTCGAGCAGGAGCTCGAGTTCGTCGCCGGTCGCCCGGGCATCCGTGGCGGCCCGGCGGGTGGCCAGCAGGGCGCCGGCCCGAAAGAGTCCGACGGTGACGTTCGTGTTGCCGATGTCGAGCGCAAGGAGCATCCACCGATGATACGCGGGCAGACCGCGATTCCGGGGTCGTCGGGGACCGTTCGTTGCGGTACCATCGGCGCGTTCCGTCCCCTGCCGCCCACCGAGGAGACGCCGGGTGTCGAGCCCGCCCCCCGCCAAGTTCTTCGTCAACCAGGGCGTCGTCACGAGCCGGACGGACATGCTTCACCTGCTCCGCCCGCTGCTGAAGCAGACCATCACCTACCGCTACCTGCGCGGTCGGGATGTGATCTCGCACGGGACCGGCTGGGTCGAGCGGATCGTGGTCGACGCCGACGACATCTCGACCTACTTCACGCCGCTGGCGATCACCCTCAACATCGACTCGTTCGAGCACCTCGAATTCGAGACCCGGCCGGACCAGATGCTGGTCTACACACTCGTCCAGGGCGACGAACGCGTCGTCGTCGAATTCGCCCCGCTCGGCCCCGGCGAAGCCGACGATTCGCCGTTCGCCCCGCGTCAACTGGCGTTCGACACCAGCGAATTCGTCCAGATGGAGCTGCTCGGCCTCGAAGCCCGCGAGGACGAGTAACCGGATCCGGAGGGCGGGCGCTCTGCCCGTCCCGGGGGGAAGTCATGGGCGCACGGCCGTGAGGGACGGCCGGGCGACCGACGAGCCGCGCGTCCCGAGCCTGCCCCTGGGCTCGGCGCGCCATGCCAGGGCGAGGAGGTCCGGAATCAGGTGAGCGCTGAAGCGCAGCCCAGCAGCCCAGCCCCGAGCGCACCAAGCGGCGGATCGACCGACGGATCGACCGGCGGTCTGGCCGGCTACTTCAAGTTCGAGGAGCGCGGCACCAATGCAGCCATCGAGGCGAAGGCCGGCCTCACGACGTTCTTCGTCATGGTCTACATCATCTTCCTGAACGCGGCCATCCTCGGCGCCGGATTCAAGCTCGACCCGGCCGGCATCGCCGCCGTCTCGGCCGGGACCGCGCTCATCGCCGGTCTCGCGACGATCGCGATGGGCATCGTCGGCAACTACCCGCTGGCCCTGGCCGCCGGCCTCGGCATCAACGGCATCGTGGCGTTCTCGTTGACCGGCCGCGGCTTGACGCCGCAGGGCGCGATGGGCGTCATCGTCCTCGAGGGCCTGGTCGTCACGCTCCTCGTCGTCGTCGGCTTCCGGGAAGCCGTCATGAATGCGGTGCCGCTGCCGCTCAAGAAGGCGATCGGCGCCGGCATCGGGCTGTTCATCCTGTTCATCGGGTTCGTCGGCGGTGGGTTCATCGCCACGCCGCAGGGTGGGGTCCCGATCGTCGCCCCGGTCTTCCCGACGACGCCGGGCCAGTTCCTGTTCCTCGGCGGCCTGATCTTCACGATGGTCCTGTTCGTCCGGAAGGTCCAGGGCGCGCTGATCATCTCCATTTTCGCCATCACCGTCGTCGCGCTCATCACCGGCATCGCCAGCGTTCCGACGACCTTCTCGGTGACCCCGAGCTTCGCGACGCTCGGCCAATTCGACGTGACGAACGTGTTCACCGTCCTCGGTCCGCTGGCCGCGGTCCTGACCGTCTTCGCGATCATGCTGACTGACTTCTTCGACACGATGGGGACTGTCACCGGCGTCGCGTCGGAGGCGGGTCTGGCCAACGAGGACGGCTCCGTGCCCGGCGTCGGGCGCGTTCTGTTCGTCGACAGTCTCGCCGCCGTCGCCGGCGGCCTCGGTGGCGTCAGCTCGAACACGACCTACATCGAGAGCGCGGCGGGCGTCGCCGAAGGCGGTCGGACCGGCTTCGCCTCGATCGTGACCGGGATCCTGTTCCTGTTCGCGATCTTCCTGTCACCGCTTGCCAGCATCATCCCGAGCCAGGCGACGTCGCCGGCCCTGGTCATCGTCGGCTACCTCATGTTCACGCAACTCAAAGGCATCGAACTCGGCGACGTCGAGGACGGACTTCCGGCCCTGCTCACGATGATCCTGATGCCGCTGACCTATGACATCACGATCGGCATCGGTGCCGGCTTCATCAGCTGGGTGATCATCAAGATCGCCCGGGGCAAGATCGGCGAGATCCATCCGCTGATGTGGGCGGTTTCGATCATGTTCCTCGTGTACTTCCTGCAGGCTTGGCTGATCACAGTCATCCCGACACCCTCCTGACGGAGAGTGGAACGCGCTGCGCCGATGCCGCGGGCCGGGGCAGCGCGTTCAATCCGGTACCATCCCCTGCGATGTTCGAACGGACCGCGCTGCCTGCCGGCCCCCGGGTGATCAGCGCACGCCTCCCCGCGGCGCGCTCGGTCTCGATCGCCGCCTATGTCCTCGCCGGGTCGCGGCTCGAGGCTCCCGGGCAGATCGGCGTTGCCCACTTCATGGAGCACATCACGTTCAAGGGCACGACCGCCTACCCGTCGACGCGCGCGATCAGCGAGGCGATCGAGGGTGTCGGCGGGTCGTTCAACGCCGCCACCGACCGTGAATCGACTGTCTACTGGGTGCGGGTCCCGCTGCGAGAGGCCGAACGGGCGATGGCCGTCGTCGGCGAGCTGATCGTCCGTCCACGCCTCGAGGCGGCCGACATCCAGAGCGAGCGCGCGGTCATCATCGAGGAGATCCGCTCGTACCTGGACGACCCATCCGAGTACTGCCAGATGCTGTTCCAGACCGCGATGTTCGGCGACGGACCACTCGGTCGCGAGATCTGCGGCGAGGAGTCGGACATCCTGGCCCTCCCCGAGGCAGCGGTCCACGACTTCTGGCGGACGACCTATCGGCCGGCCAACACGGTCATCGCGGTCGTTGGCGATCTATCCCACGAAACCGCGACCGGCCTCGCCTCGACCGCCTTCGGGAGCGGCAATGGGGTCGTGCCGGGTTACGCGGCCGCCCCAAGGCTGCCGGCCGGGCCGCGCGTCAGGACCGGCAAGCGGGACACGAGCCAGGCCCAACTCTGCCTCGGCGTTCCCGCCCTCCACAGAGACCACCCCGACAGCTGGACGCTGGCGGTCCTCAACGCCGTTCTCGGTGACGGCATGAGCAGCCGGCTGTTCCTGTCGGTCCGCGAGGAGCTCGGGCTGGCCTACGACGTGTCGTCGGGCCTGGTGGATTACGCCGACGCGGGCGCGCTCGAGGTCTCGGCGGGGGTCGATCCGTCGAGCCTCCCGGCCGCCCTCGATGCCATCCTGGTCGAATTCGCGCGGCTGCGCGACGAGCCGGTCCCGCCGGCCGAGCTCGACAAGGCCAAGCGCTACCTCGCCGGTGGACTCGAGCTGCGGATGGACGACACGCGCCACGTCGCCTCGTGGATCGGCGGCCAGGAGGCGCTTCACGACCGGGTCCTCACGCTCGACGAGGCGCTCGTCGCCGTAGACGCCGTGGATGCCGCCTCGATCCTGGCGCTCGCGAGGCGGCTCTTCCACGACGATGCCCTCCGGCTTGCGGCGGTTGCGCCGACCCGATATCTGCGTGGGCTCGACGCGCGTCTCCGGATGCCGGCATGACGGCGACGCTGACGGTCGCCGACCAGCCGGCTCCCGGGCCGGGCCGGACGGTCGAGCTCGTCCTCGCACACATGCACCTGAAACTGGGTTCACTCGCCCTCGCCCGCGTCGAACTCGAGACGCTTGCCGGCCTCGGTCGGCTCGATACGCAGGGGCTGGCCGACCTCGCCGAGGTTCGCTGGCGGACGGGGGACCTGCTCGGAGCCGGAGAAGCGGCCGCGGCTGCGCTCCGGGCGGACGAGTCGGACCCGATCGCCCTGGTCGTGGCGGCCGAGGCGGCGTCGGCCAATGGACGGCCGAGCGAGGCCAGGCGCCTGGCTGCCCGGGCCGCCGCCGCAGCGCCTGATTCCATCGACGACATCTTCGCGGGCATGCCGCGCTCCGCAGTCTGGGCATCGGACGCGAACGAGCCGCTGCCATCCGCTCCGACCCTGTTCGATCGCGCTCCGGAGCTCCCGCCCCCGACGGAACCCGTGGCACGCCCCGCCGAGGTACCGGCGGCCGGCCACGTCGCGACGACCGCCGTCGGGCCGATGACCCTCGGGTTCTGGGATAACGACGCGGTCGACGACGACGCGACGACCGGTGACTCGGACCCGGCCCGGGAGTTCGAGGCCGGGCGCCAGGCCCTCGTGGCGGGTTCGTTCGACGAGGCTGCACTGCGGTTCGGGCTCGCTCTGCGGCTGGCGCCCGCCTTTGCGCCGACCGTCCTCGAAGCGACCGAGGGCGCCCGGGCGTCATCGCTGTCCGTCGTCCGAGGCGATGCCTATCGCCTCGCGGGCCATGAGACCGAAGCCCGCCAGGCGTATGCGGTCGCGGGGCGGGGCGGGCTGCCCGAGCGACGCTCCAAGGTCCGCGCCCGGCCCAAGCCGAAGGTCCCACCGGTCGTAGCGGAGGCCGACGAGTCCGACGGAACCGATAGACCGGAGCGATCCGATGCGGAGGCTGAGCCTGTCGTCCAGGACGACGGCGACGAACGGCCCCATCCGGAGCCCGAGCCAGAGTCCCGGTCCGCCGAGATCGCAGCCGAACCCGAGGCAGCCCCCCACGACCGGGCTGACTGACCGGCTCGCGACCGGGAACATTGGCGGGTCGCCGCTATCCGATACAATCCCGGCTCGTCCAACCCGACCCATACCCAAGGTTGACATGTCAGGCACCGAACGGACCCTCGTCCTCATCAAGCCGGATGGCGTCCAGCGCCAGCTGGTCGGCCGCATCCTCGCCCGATACGAGTCCCGTGGGCTCAAGCTCGTCGGGCTCAAGCTCGTCCACGTCGATCGCGCGCTTGCCGAGCGGCACTATGAGGCCCACCGCGCGAAGCCGTTCTTCGAAGGCCTGGTCGAGTTCATCATCTCGGGTCCCCTGGTCGCAATGGCATTCGATGGACCGAATGCGATCGCCGTCGTGCGCGCCATCAACGGCGCGACGCGCCCGCACGAGGCCGCCCCTGGCACGATCCGCGGTGACTTCGCGCTCGAGACCGCGCAGAACATCGTCCACGCGTCGGATAGCCCGGAAGCCGCTGCGAGCGAGCTCGCTCTGTGGTTCCGACCCGAGGAGCTGCTCGACTACGAGCGCGATGTGGACCGTTGGGTGCTCGCCCCCAACGAGTAGTCTGGCCTACGGCCCGACGGATCCGGACGGGCTCGGCTGGTCGCCGGGGTCGACCGGCGAGACCACTTCGCCCGGTCCGGTCAGTGTCGGCGGCAGCCCGGCCGCGGCCTCTGGGCCCCGGAACGCCCCGGCTGACGTCGCCAGGGCCAGTGCACCCAGCACGATCGCGACGGTCGCGGTGGTGAACGCGCGGTTGGTATCCCAGGTGTGGCTCGACCATGACTGGATCGCGGTCACGTCAGGACGGGCAAGGTGCGGGCGCCAGGCACTGATCGGTTGGACGACCCGGTCAGGCCGACTCAGGCCGATCGCCAGCAGCCGGCCGTAATAGGCGAGTGGCAGCAGTGTTCCTATCAGCACGACTGTCGCGGCCGGTCCGTCGATGGCGAGCTCGACGATGGCCTTGCGCGCGTCGAATGAGACCAGCCCGGGGAATCCGACCGACGCGACGACCACCAGCGCCAATGCTGCTGCGAGCGGCGGCGACCGCCAGACCCACCCGCGCAGATCGGCGACTCGTCCCGTCCAGAAGCCCGCCCGGATCCCGGCGACCCACGCGGCGAACGAGCTGCGGGTGACGACGAAGACGAGGATCCAGAGACGGGCCGGAGCCCACGCCTCCGGGTCGAGCGTCGCGAGAGCGAGCATGACGACTCCGGCGTCGCCGATGATCGAATAGCCCAGGACGTGTTCGAGGTCGTCCTGCACGAAAGCCGCGATCGCTGCAAGGAAGATCGATGCGATCGCGATGCCGAGGACGAGCAGGCGTGCCGAATCGAGATTGACCAACAGCGGCGTGACCGATGCGTCCGTCCAGGCCAGGGCCACGACCGCGAGCGTGGCCGGAGCCATCGCGGTCAGGATCGGCAGAGCCGTCTCCGGGACGACGTCGGTCAGGCGAGCGGCCCAGAGGTGGAACGGGATTGCCCCGAAGCGCATCGCGACTGCGACGGCGAAAGCGAGGTAGGCCAGCCCGAAGACGACCGGCTGCGCGGCCAGCTGGCTCAGGTCGCGCCCGAACCATGCGGTCGCGGCGATGGCCAGGGCCCCGGCGACGATGACCGCGCGGGTTTCGCGGATGCCCACCGTCGCACCGGCTCGCGCGTTGCCGGGGATGAGCGTCACGAGGACGCCGAACAGGCCGCCCGCCGTCGCGACGAGCACCGCCGCACGGGGATCCACCAGGCCGAGCGTCAGACCGCACGCCGCGAGGATGCCCAGGGTCACCGCCGGCGCATCGCGTCGCGACCCGCCGGCAAGGCCCGACACGGCCAACCCGAGCCCGACCAGGGATCCGAGCACGAGGAAGAGCCGCAGGTAGGCGGTCGTCGCGATGCCACCGCCACGGATGTCGACGATCTGGGCCGGATCGATGGCGAGCGCAGCGATGACGGCGACGATGAGCCCGATGAGCCCGGCCGCGGTCCGAGGCCCGGGATCCCCGCGCAGGAGCGCCGCCAGGCCGGCGAATGCGATCGCGACGACGACGAAGACGAGCAGGCTCATCGTTGCTCGGTCGGGTGGGCGTCGCCGCTGTGACTCGAGCGTCTCGGCGTCGAATCGGCCATCTCGAACCCCGTCCCACCGTCGGAACGGGCCGCCACCGCGAGGATCGCAACAGCCCCACCGAGCATCGCGACCAACCCGGCGGTGAGCAACTGTTCGAGCGGATCGGGCGTGCCGCCCAGGCTCGTCCGGATGAGGAGCGCGCCGCTCAGCAGGAGCATCAGTCCGATTCCCACACGGAGGATGTCGCGGCCGGTCACCACCGGCAGCACCGAGAGCGCTGCGAGGCCGAACCCGGCGGCTGCGGCCAGGGCTGGTCCCGCCGCGGGCGCGCCAAGGCCATGGCTGCCATAGCCGACGACGGCAGCGCCGATCGCCAGGAATACGTCAGTCGGCCAGCCGACGAGCGACCCGCCGGTCCGGACGTGATGCCCGCGCGCGGCGACCCATAGCAAGTAGCCGGCGAGGACGGCGGCAACGAGGCGGGCGGACAGCGCCAGCGGCCAGGGCAGCGGATCGGCGAGGATCGGCACGCCGACCATCGTGATGACCAGCCCGAAGATCGCGGTCCGGGCGTTCCGGGCTGACCCGGCGATGACGGCGCCGACGACGACCGCGAGTGCGACCGCCGCGAGCGCGGCCCCCGCCAGGGCCGGGTTCACGGCGTCCGGCTCATGGGGAGGTTAGAGCCAGCTCCGGGTAGGTCGGCGTCGGGAGGATCCCGAACGTGTCGAGCGGCCAGTAGCGCAGCCAGGCACGCCCGATGACCTGCGACACCGCCACGGTCCCGAAGGTCCGCGAGTCTTCCGAATTCGCGCGATGGTCGCCCATCAGGAAGAGGTCGCCCTTGGGGACCGTCCATGAATGCTGGTCACTCTGGACGGTCGTCGGTTGGGGCGGGGCTGACGGCGGCTCGGCGTAGAGATACTTCTCGTCGATCTGGGTCCCGTTGATGAACACGTGGCCGTCGTGGATGTCGACCGTGTCGCCACCGAGCCCGATCACCCGCTTGATGAACGGGGTGCCGTCACTCTGCACCCAGTCAGGCGGCGGCGTGAATACGACGATATCGCCCCGCTTGTAGGTATCGAAGCGGGGCGTCAACTTGTCGACCAGGACGTATTGCTCCGGCTCCAGCGTGTGCTCCATGGACTTCTGCTGGACCTTGTACGGCTGAGCAACGAATGTCTGGATGACGAAGAAGATGATGAGCGTGAGAGCGAGTGTCTCCGCGATCTCAAGGAGACACCCGAGCATGGGTCGTCGGGTCACAAGACGCGCAGCATAGCGTGTGTCTCCGCGAGCCGCCGGAGGTCATCCGGTGGATGCATAACGAGGTTGCGAAACGGGTTTGACCCGACTTCGCACGCCTTGTTACACTCGCGCCGGCCTGCAAGGTCCCAGCCCGAATCGGATGCCCCGACGGGACCCTTGAGTCCGTCATCTCCCAGCTTCGCCGTTCCCGAGTGGCGCTGCGCGTGCCGGCCGGATGGCGATCGACAGCCCACTCGAGGAGGACCGCGAAACCCCGATGGACGCCAGTTCACTCCAGTTGATCATCCCGATCGCCGGGATCGCCGCGGTCCTGTATGCGCTGTGGCTCGCTCGCGATGTCCTGTCCCGCGATCAGGGGCCCCAGGCGATGCAGGATGTCTCGGCCACGATCTTCGAGGGCGCCGTCGCCTTCATCCGTCGCCAGTACGTGACCATCGCCATCCTTGCCGTCGTGGCCTGTGTCGTTCTCGGCGCGATCATCGCCGTCGTCGAGACCCAGAGCGTGGCGGAGACGTCGCAGCTTCCGGGCGGCGCCTACGGGGTCCAGCTCGGAATCATGACGGCGGTCGCGTTCATCGTCGGCGCGGCATGCTCGATGGCGTCCGGGATCATCGGCATGTACATCAGCGTCAAGTCGAATGTCCGCACCGCCGCCGCCTCGCGACGGAGCCTGGTCGAGGCGGTCCAGGTGGCGATGCGCGGCGGGGCGGTCTCGGGCTTCCTGGTGGTCGCCCTGTCGCTCCTCGGCGTGTACGGCATCTTCGCCCTCTACGGCGGACTGGAACACCCGGCCGTCGCGCCCTTCCTCATCGTCGGCTTCGGGTTCGGGGCTTCGTTCGTCGCCCTCTTCGCCCAGCTCGGCGGCGGCATCTATACCAAGGCGGCCGACGTGGGATCAGACCTCGTCGGCAAGGTCGAGAAGGGCATCCCGGAGGACGACCCGCGCAACGCGGGCGTCATCGCGGACCTCGTCGGCGACAACGTCGGTGACTGCGCGGGTCGTGGCGCCGACCTGTTCGAGTCGACCGCGGCCGAGAACATCGGCGCGATGATCCTCGGCGTCAGTGTCTACGCCATCGCCCTGCAGGCCGGTTGGCCGAACCCGGCAGGCTGGATCTTCTTCCCGCTCATCGTTCGCGCCTTCGGCCTGTTTGCGACGATCATCTCGATCCAGTTCACGATCCGCGGCAGCGAAGACGAAGACCCGATGAACATCCTCAACCGCGGCTATTGGGCCACGACCCTCCTGTCCGCCCTCGGCCTCCTGTTCTGCACCAACGTCCTGATGTCGACCGGCACCCAGACCGGTCCCGACGGCCTGCCCACCTGGATCTACTTCTTCGGCGCCGGGCTGGTCGGCCTGCTGACGAGCATCGTCTTCGTCTACATCACCCAGTACTACACCGCCGGCTCATATCGTCCGGTCCGGGAGATCGCCGAGGCGTCGAAGACGGGTCCCGCCACCAACATCATCGCCGGGGTCGCGGTCGGCTTCGAGACCACCGCGGTCACGGCCATCTCGATCGTCGTCGCGCTGTTCGTCAGCCACTGGCTCGGTGACCGGGCCGGCATCGTCAACGGGAACGGTGTCAACGTCGGCGGCATCTTCGGGACCGCCGTCGCGACCATGGGCATGCTCATGACGACGGCCTACATCCTGGCCATGGACACTTTCGGTCCGATCACCGACAACGCCGGGGGCATCGCCGAGTTCAGCCGCGCCGAGGCCGGCGCTCGTGAGATCACAGACCGTCTCGACGCCGTCGGCAATACGACGAAGGC